>ENA-OUOG01000346-OUOG01000346.1-marine-metagenome-genome-assembly--contig:-NODE-346-length-61973-cov-6.967785_pt1 | contig 61973 bp, 50 predicted proteins | sample MGYA00248635_ERZ508505 | MGnify/ENA primary metagenome ERZ508505 (study PRJEB26176, sample SAMN06267871) | marine metagenome | isolation source: Saanich Inlet, British Columbia, Canada | place: Pacific...
GCTCGGAAGAGTATGTTCTCAATGTTCAAGAAGTCGCGCAAGTCTGCATGGAAAAAGGATGGCGATTCACACCAAGACTCCACATATCTTTATTCGGGAATGCCTGGGGGACTTAGTAAGGAAGATTACAAACACTTGCAAGGTAAAGTAATTACTGAAGAACAATATGATAAAGTAAGGAAACAATTATAATGGGATGGTGGAGTAAAAAAGTAAGAGACTTAACAGGCATTACTGCTAAGGAAGAAGCACTGGCTGCTGAAGAAGCACGTATTGCAGAAGAAGAAATGAAACTTCTTAAAAAGAAAGATCCAAAAGAATATGCTACTCGCAAGAAAGAGCCCTGGGTTAGTGTACTAGATGTTAAAGTGAATGAAGAGAATGTTCGCAACGGTTTCTTTGAAATGGACTGGAACAAGTACTTTATTAAAGATCTTATTAAAGCAGGATACGGCGAGGATGCAGATCCAGAAGAAGAAATAGTTGACAGATGGTTTCGAGACATAGTATATAATATGTTAGAAGACGAAGGAATGGATACTAGTCGAGGTGCAGGATATATTAATGTTGTTCCGATCGAAAAAGGTAAAAGTTCTGTATCATAATAATTGACAGACAAGCAAAAGGATGTATAATACATAGTATGAGTACATATATTTTAGTAGACACAGCAAACACTTTCTTTAGAGCTCGTCACGTTGTACGTGGCGACTTAGACACTAAAGTAGGTATGGCGCTACACATTACACTTAGCGGTGTTAAAAAAGCGTGGAAAGACTTTAATGCAGATCACGTTGTATTCTGTTTAGAAGGGCGTAGTTGGCGCAAAGACTTTTATGAACCTTATAAGCGCAATAGACAAGTTGCACGTGATGCACTTACTCCGTCAGAAGCAGAAGAAGATAAAGTATTCTGGGAAATCTTTGACGAGTTTAAAGACTTTGTAAGTACAAAGACTAACTGTACTGTTATGCGTCATCCGCAACTAGAAGCAGATGATCTTATTGCTGGTTGGGTACAAGCACATCCTAATGACAATCATGTTATCATTAGTACAGACGGCGACTTTGCACAATTGATTGCACCTAATGTACGACAGTACAATGGTGTTAGCAATACTACAATTACACACGAAGGCTACTTTGATGACAAAGGCGCTCCTGTGATTGACAAGAAAACTAAAGAAGCAAAGCCTGCTCCGCAACCTGACTTTATGTTGTTTGAGAAATGTATGCGTGGCGACACTAGTGACAACGTATTCAGCGCATATCCAGGTGTGCGCAAGAAAGGCACTAAGAACAAAGTGGGTCTTATCGAAGCGTATGAAGACAAAGGCACTAAAGGCTACAACTGGAATAACATGATGCTACAGCGTTGGACTGATCACGAAGGTGTAGAACATCGTGTACTAGATGACTATAATCGAAATGTTGTATTGTGCGATTTAACTGCACAACCTGATGACATTAGAGAGATAATTAATAACACTATTGCAGAAGTAGAACCTAAAGATATATCACAAGTTGGTATGCGTCTTATGAAGTTCTGTGCTAAATGGGATATGCAACGTATTGCAGATCAGGCAGCATCTTATGCAACACCATTACAAGCGAGGTATCCGAAATGACAGTAAAAGCAAAAGAAGTATTAAATGGTAAATTTTGGATTGTTGAACAAGAAGGTGTACGCATCGGTACACTGTCACTAGACGACAATCAGTATATGTTAAGTGATGCAACCGGAACACGTTTTTTAACAGAAACACAACTTAAAAGTAAACTTGGCAAGGACATGACTTGGACTAAACTTGCTATTACTGAAACTAAACCTGATAAAGAAGTACACGGGTATACTACAAGCTGTACGCCATATAATCCAATGTACGATGTATCACGTAAGTTACCATTGTTTACAAAAAGTGAAAAATCTAAGAGCTTGTATTGTGCAGGGTATTATATTATTAGATTTGACAAAGGATGGGTAAAGTCCTTTTGTCCTAAACTAATTACAGTAGAACGATATGATTTTAAAGGTCCCTTTAAAACAGACTTAGAAATGCGTACAGAACTGAGTAAAGCAAATGCCAAATGAGCCGTTAAACACAGCACCAATACAGCAGTTTATTAGCCAAGTTAAAAGTGCTGATATGAGCAATGCACGAGATGTAAAGTTAGATATTTCAAATGCAAAGCGATTAGCATTTACACTAGGCGAAGTAATGACAAGACTAAATGGTAACCTAGAAGAAATTATTATCCGCAAAGCAGAGGGCACTGACGAAGTAATTGAAGTGCGCATGGATGGCGGTACTGGCTGGAAATAAACTACGTAGTTTATTATAAAAGAGATAAATATATGCGTACATAATTAAAGGAATACGCATATGAGTAGGCCAAAGCCAAACATTTTACTAGAGCATATAGATAAAAAAACCTATAAGAGCGAGCAAGTTCTCGAAGCAGAAGCAATTTGGGCTGTATTCTATCATAATGCTCCTTTTAATTTAAAGTCTGCAAATATGCTTACTAACTACCCGGGTCCTAAGTATAAGAAAGTATCTTTCTCTAATCCTGGACACGCAATTAATCTAGCAAAAAAACTAAATGACCTTTTTAACTGTGAAGATTTTACAGTTGTAAAACTAAATAAAGGCGATACAGTACAACTAGATTAAAATGAACTGGAAAGATACATATACTAGAATATTCTTAAAACAATCTGGCATTGCAGTTACCGAAGCTACAATGAGGGAATATATGCCAATGTGGTGGCAGAATACCAGAGCCAAAGACGAAGGCGGACTACGCCTTACTGAAGAAGGGTTCCGTTATATAACTGAAGAAATACAGTTAGCTACATACGATGTACCATATCCGAAAGACTTCGAATTAACCACACAAACAATTATCTTTTTAGATAAATTTATTAACTGTCCTTACTACATGGGCAGAAGAAGTATTACTGTAACAAACGAGAAGAAGGCTATGGAACTTCACTTGTTTAGCGGAGATATTCGCAAGTATGGTCTTACAAAAGCACTCAAGCGCCAACAAAAAGATTAATTTTTGACAAAAAACCTCTTGACAACTACCGTGTTCTTTGCTATTATATATAAACAAGTTAAGCACTAATCAAAGAGGAATACATTATGGAAACATCAACTCGTCAAGTTACGCCCAATAATGCTAAGGCGTCTATCTCACATGCACTTTCCAAGAAGCGTCCTATCTTCCTTTGGGGACCTCCAGGTATTGGTAAAAGTGATATTGTAAAGCAAATTACAGATAGCTTTACAAACTCTAAACTAATTGACATCCGTTTGTCGCTTTGGGAACCTACAGACATTAAAGGTATTCCTTACTACTCTGCAAACGATAACAAGATGGTTTGGGGTTCTCCAGCAGAATTGCCAGATGAAGAAATGGCAGCAAAGTATGATAATATTGTTTTGTTCTTAGACGAAATGAATTCGGCAGCGCCAGCAGTACAAGCGGCAGCATACCAGTTGATTCTTAATCGTCGTGTAGGACAGTATGTATTGCCCGACAACGTAATGATTGTTGCGGCAGGTAACCGCGAAGCAGACAAAGGTGTTACATATCGTATGCCTGCTCCGTTGGCTAACCGTTTTGTTCACTTGGAACTTACCGTTGGTTTTGACGACTGGTTTCAGTGGGCAGTAGACAACAACATTCATAAAGATGTTGTTGGTTACTTAACATTTAGCAAGAAGGATCTATATGACTTTGATCCTAAAAGCCCTTCACGTTCTTTTGCAACGCCCCGTTCGTGGTCGTTTGTAAGCGAATTGCTTGAAGATTCTTTAGATAAGAATACACTTACTGATCTTGTGTCAGGGTCAGTTGGTGAAGGTCTTGCTGTTAAGTTTATGGCGCATCGTAATAGTGCGGCACAGATGCCTAACCCTACAGACATTCTTAATGGTAAGGTTACAGAGCTAAAGACTAAAGAGATTAGTGCAATGTATTCACTTACAGTCTCGCTCTGTTATGAACTGAAGGAAGCATCTGACAAAGGCGATAAGAAGTTTGACGACAAAGTCAACAACTTCTTGCGCTTTGCAATGGATAACTTTGATACTGAACTTGTTGTAATGGGCATTAAACTTGCTCTTACACAGTATCAATTGCCCATTGATCCAGACGAAGTGGAATGCTTTGACGAGTTCCACGAACGTTTTGGTAAGTATATTACCGCTGCCAACGCGGCGTAATACATTAAGAATGGGCTCTTTTTGAGCCCATTCTTTCTCTTATAGGTTGACAAACTGATTAAATATTGTTATACTATGTACATAGATAAGCAAATAAGGGCAATGACATGGCAGCAAAAGACACAGCAAGTAAGCTAAAAAACTGGACACCAGATCCTAATATTACACCCGAGCAATTAGAAGAAATGCGTGTAGAAGTACTCGATCGCATTATTGTTGCACGAGTAGGCTTGCTACTGCGCCATCCTTTCTTTGGTAATATGGCTACACGTTTACGCATCCTTGCTGCCGATGATTGGCTAGGCACTGCCGCAGTAGACGGACGCAATCTTTACTTTAACACTCAGTTCTTTAATGCTATGGATAATAAAGAAATTGAGTTTGTTGTTGCACACGAAATTTTGCACATGGTGTTTGATCATTTAGGTCGTCGGCAAGATCGTAATCCTATGCTGTACAATATTGCTGCCGACTACATTGTAAACAACACTCTTGTACGTGACCGCATTGGTAACAAACCTAAGATTGTAGATTGTTTCCAGGATTTTGAATATGACGGTTGGACATCAGAAGAAGTCTATGACAAATTATTTAAGGATGCAAAAGAGCGCGGTAAAGAGCTACAAGAACTTCTTGAGCAATTAGAACAACAAGGTGAGATGCTAGATGAACACCTTGATATGGACGGTGACAGCGGTGACGGCGACAACGGTGAAGAGAAAGATGCTAACGGCAATGGTGTTAGCAAAAAGAAGCCCACGTTCAGCAAAGAAACAATTAAAGAAATACAAGATGAAGTAAAAGAAGCAATGATGGCCGCGGCACAAAGTGCAGGTGCAGGTAATGTACCAGCAGGTGTTGAGCGCATGATTAAGCAACTAACTGAGCCTAAAATGAACTGGCGTGAACTATTGCGTCAACAGATCCAAAGCACTATTAAAAGTGATTATACATTTAGCCGTCCAGGACGCAAAGGTTGGCATACTGGTGCTATTTTACCGGGTATGCAGTTCGACGAAACAATTGATATCTGCATTGCACTTGATATGTCGGGTTCAATTGGCAACTCACAAGCAGAAGACTTCTTAGGTGAAGTTAAAGGCATCATGGACGAATACAAAGACTACAAGATTAAGATTTGGTGCTTCGACACTGAAGTTTACGGCGAAGATGATTTCAGTGCAGATGATGGACGCGAGCTAACCGATTATGAAATCCACGGCGGCGGAGGCACTGACTTTATGGCTAACTGGAAATACATGCGTGAGAATGATATCCAGCCTAAGAAGTTCCTAATGTTTACAGACGGTTATGCTTGGGATAGCTGGGGCGAAGATGACTACTGTGACACAGTATTTGTAATACACAGTAACCATAACAAAGAATTACAAGCACCATTTGGACTAACAGCACATTATGACCAAGCAGCCTAATTTAAGAAATCCTAACCCCCTTAACTTTTTTGGGGTTAGGAAATGCAAAGTGCCAGCGCCGCATTTTGAAGGAATGCATATACCAATGAATTCCTATAATTTAGAAGACAGTATCGCACGTTGGATTAACAATCATCTCAAAAGTAGATTTTATGTAGGCAAACAAACTATACTAAATTCTGATAATCAATACACTCAAACACTGCACGTTGCGTTTGAAGATCCAAAAGAACTTTCTTATTTCACTTTGGCGTGTCCACATTTGAAATACAAGTAAATAAACATAGCACTTAATAAAGGAGTAATACAAATGACTGACGAAGTTAAAAACGAACAAGTCGCAGAAGCACCAGCAACAGAGGCTCCTGCACCAGAAGCTAACGGTGGAGCAGATCTTACTGTACAAGATCTTAATGCATTGAAGCAAATTATCGATGTTGCAAGCACTAGAGGAGCATTTAAGCCAAACGAAATGGTAACAGTTGGGCAAACATATGCTAAACTAGAAGCATTTTTACAGGCAATTGCCGCACAACAGCAGGCAGGAGCTCCAGAAGGAGAGAAATAATATGAAGCACGTAGGTAGAACAATCAAACAGCGTAAAAAATGCGTAGTAGCGTATAGAGTATTGCCAAACGATCCCGATAACTGTCTAGTTGTCATGACCGAGAACTTAATGGCCGACGAACACGATTCGCTATTAAAGGCAGTTGAATCTGATGCAGGACAAAGTGCATACGAGTTCGGAGAAGCAATGGCAAGACATACATTGCCCGACGGTCGTAACATGTTGGCAGGATTTCATACAACAGGCAAACTTACTAAAATAGCGACCGATCAAGTAGAACTAGTTCCAGATTCAAGAAACTCAATTCCGCTAAACGAGCTTAATCAGACTATTGCTGATCAAAAAGGCGTAACCGTAGCAGATCTTGCACTAACAGGAGAACCTAGAAATGATTTACAAAAACCAAAAGAAGTTGTAGACACTGACATTCCTGCAGAAGTAGTTGAAGCAGCAAACGAAGCAAATGTAGACGGAGTCTTAAGTGATGAAGAACTAGCGGCTAAGTACCGCAGTGATGCAGATCGCATGTTCAAAGAAGCACAGCGATTAAGGAAAGAGGCGGATGCTCTTGCTCCTTCTAAGAAGAAGACAAAGACTACAGAAAGTGCCTAAAAATTCCTCACTACCGAAAGAAGTAATTGATCATTGGCCCGAAATACTGAAAGATATTAACATTGAAGTATTACCCTTGGAATATCTTGACAGTGTTTTGGTCCACTTTGATGACGGTAAGGTTTGGGAAATTGATCTTACAAAAAATCCACATGGCATAGATATGCAAGAAGCAATCGAAAGTCTTATGATTGAATATGAAGATGCTATTGCAAATGTAGACTTTAGATTAAACACAGTGCGATTAAAAAATGATATTTCTGCTAGAACCAAACAGTTCTTAAAGAAACGGAAATAGATAAATACTAATAGCAAATTGCATTATGGAGTTTTAAATGGCCTTACAAATTAGACGCGGGACAGACGCAGAACGATTATCGATAACACCCGAGGCAGGTGAACCTGTCTTTACTCTTGATACTAAAGAATTTTTTATAGGTGACGGAACCACCCAAGGTGGAGTATTAGTGTCAGGCACACTAGTAAACGAAACAACACCTGCATTAGGTACTGACCTAGACTTAAACGGTAACAACATTGTTGGTACTGGTAATATTAACATTGCAGGCACTATTACTGCAACAGGCAATATTAATTTAGGCGACGGTGCTGACGATAATGTAATCGTAGGTGGGCAAATTGCTAGTGCGTTAACTCCAGGCGCAGACCTTACATACGATTTAGGCGGAACTAGTGCAAGATGGAACGAAGGCTATATTAATACTGTAAGAGCAGGTCTAGTAGTTGCTAATAGTGTAGAAGGTAACACTTATGGTACACATATTGGTAGTGTGGAACTAGATGATAGTTCACTAGCAGTTAATGGTACTACAGGCGAAATTACTGTACAGGGTACAAGTTTAACTACCGATGGTACATATCTTTCAGTAGGTAACACATCTTCTGTTGCAAATTTAAAAGTAGTAGGAGATACAAACGATACTGCATTAGTAGTAAACGGAACTACAGGCGTTACAGCATTTAACTTTCCTACTGTGGGCGTACAGGCGCATAGAGGAACAGCGGCTGCGCCAACAGCGCCAGACACAGCAGATACATTAGGTGCGTTTGCGTTTAATGCTTATACCGGAAGTGCATATGTAGTTGCTGGCGCAATTGGCGCAAAAACTGAAGGTGTAATTGGACTGTCTGACTCAGAGGTACCCACTACAATTACAATTGGTAAAGTTTCAAGTGTACTAGCAGACAATGGCAACTTTTTAAGTGTTGCTTCAACTGGTAAAACAAGTGCTCCGGTATTTAAACCAGGCAGTTATGCAACTGGGTCTGAACCAGCTAATCCAGAAGCAGGCGATATTATTTTTGATAGCACAACTAATAAACACAAAGGCTGGGACGGAACTGCTTGGCAAGACTTTTATTAATAGGTGACAAATGCATGTAAATGCAGATGAAATAATTGAACAGTCTAAAAAAGTATTCCTAACTTCTGACAAACAAAAACAAAAGTATTACTCACTAAAAGGATGGATAGAGCAAAAAGAATATGCTCAAATTCATCCTTTCTTTTTGAACCCTTTAGATATAAAAATTAATCCTACTTTGTTTACAAAACAAATTACTGAGTATAAAGATTATTTTGAACAATGGGGCAACGAACATACACATTTGCCGCGTAAAGGATTAGCACTAGTAAACGAAACAGGCAGATTACATTTAAATGATCCTGTAAATGGATCATTATACGAATACAATAAAAACTATCCCGAAACTCCGTTAATAGAAACTGACTTTACTAAAGAAACTGAAGTGATGAATCTAAGTTCATTAGATCCTTTAAAGCAGTTTGAAGGCAATTGGCTACGTTCTAATATATTATATTGGGAAGACGGTGCTCACTTTAAACCGCATATTGACACTGTGGTTCCTAGTCCGTGGATAAGACTATGGGGCACGACATCCGAATCAATAAAATTACGTTATGCACATAACAATACACTAATAGACGTTGTTAACGTAGAGCCTGGGCGTTTATACTTAATAGACACATCACTAGTACATGATGCTAGATGCGATGGTGCAAGTGGTTATCAGTTCTTTTTAAGTTGCTGTACGGGCGTGTATGAGCGTCTAAGACGCCTTATGCTCTAAATACATATACGGTTCTAATACGTCAATCCATTCTTTGTAATCAAAGTCTAATACAAATAGTGAACGTTCCTCGTCTGTATTATTATATCCATAATGATTTTTAGTTGCATCAAAAGCAAAAAACTCGCCCATCTTCCAATTATAAGTTTCGCCCTCTACAACGAACCCACTTTCCCCTTCAGGCAAAATAGTAGGTAAATGACAAATAATTTTTTTGCCCCAATCTTGGTGATTATGTTCTGGTGTTTTACTTTTAGGATCTAATACTAACCATCCTGTTGCTCTATGGTCAGGTCCATCTTTTACTAGTTCTGTTACTCTCGGACATCTACGCTGACTACTAGGCCAGGCTTTGTAATCCCACCACAGTGCTGTTCCTGTCCAACCTGGAACAATGTCTCCGTCTTCATAGTCAGGCAATGGAACACGTCTGCGATTAAAATTTACATATTCTTCATGTATAATTTCCTGACTATCTAGTAAGCGTTGAACAAAATCTTTTTTATCTTGTAAATTCATGTAGACCTCTTTCTGTTATGATATTTATTCGCTTTTAATTTAAGTGCTACTATAACTGGATAAGTATGTATATGTCACAGTTGCACGATGTAACACAATTTTATCACAAAATTTTTTATCATGACTGCGCAGAGTTCGAAGAAATAAGAGAACTATGTTTGCAAGAAGATAATTGGCTTCGTCATATCTACACTAAGGACAATTTAAGTGTGTCAAGACATAACGGCTTCGTTGTTATTTTTGACTCTAGGACAGATGAGCCGGCAGCATTTGGCGGCGTTTATAGAGATGAAAGATTACTTCCTAAAAATTTAGCAAGAATGATTAATCGCACTTACTGGTTTCCGAACTATAGAACACATTCATTTAAAGGCTTTACAAAGCTGTGGAAAGTAGCAGTTGAACACGGAATAAAACCTTTAGAACGTATAAATAATTTTGACGGTTATTATATGGCCATACAAGATCGTAAAAAGCCAACTACTGGATACTTTGATGTATGGGTTAGGGGCTTACAACTAGCAGATCCTCGTTGGATAAAAGGAGAAGGCTTATTACAAACTTGTCCATATAATGTAAAGAACTGTTGGCAGCACTATGTATATCTGAATTCCTTTAACAATTGGAATCCAAATATAATTACAAATAAGCAATGGGAAGATTTGCCCGAAGGTATAGAAACATGACACTAACACATAATCAAAAAACTAGAGGTTTACAACTATTAAATCATCTATTGGGTATCGCAGGACTTGCATATGTACTCGCTACAGGACAATACTATTGGATTCTTATAGCACTTGCGTTTTTTATTCCTACAACAATTTTAGGTATTAACATTGGATTTCATCGTCTTTTAAGTCATCAGAGTTTTACAACATATCCATATGTAAAAGAAGTATTATCTGTTATTGGTAGCATTACTACTATTGGTAGTCCGTTAGCATGGACTGCTGTTCATAGACAACATCATAAACATACCGAAACTGATAACGATCCGCACAGTCCGTATATACTAGGAAACTGGAGAGCATGGTTTGGATTTTGGGATATTCCAAAATTAGATTTACGTCTAGTAAAAGACCTACGCAAGGATCCATTCCAAAAGTTTTTACATAAACACTATCTTACAGTAATTGTAATTTATTGTGTATTACTTGCCTTAATTAACCCGTGGCTAGTTATCTTCGGTTACGCAATCCCTAGTTGTCTTACATTACATGCATCAAGTAGTATTATTGTAATTGCACACAGACACGGATATAAAACACATAACATCGGTGACGACGAAGCACGTAACAGTTGGATTGCTAATATTACTAGTTTAGGTGAAGGATGGCATAACAATCATCATGCTATGCCTTGGAAACTTACACAGGGTATTGATAAATGGCAGATTGATCCGCCTGCTTGGATTATTAAAAAGTTTCTAGCAAAAGACGTAGTTGAGTCTAAGCCTTATTAATTACTAAGTGTATCCTATTTTCCCAGCCACCGTTATACACAAAGTGTTCTCTTGTTGTGTCTACTTTATACACAATTCCGTTGCTAGGAAGATGATAACATGCCGCTTTTACGTCACCCTGCATTGTTTCGCCAAACAAGGCGCCTGCATTCGTGTTTAAAACAAGGTGATACCTAAAATCGAAATCTTTGTGTATACTTAGGCCTTTCTTAGGCTCTAGTAGCATATAACGTATACGACCTAAATTAACGCCTTCTTTTTGCTTTAGTTCTTCTAGTACGCTTTTAGTATATTCTCCAAGGTATGGATTATACTCACTAAAATCAGCTTCAGTGGCAACAAACTGTTCCTTAACAGGATCCCATAGATTACCTGTTCCGTCAGTCCAAATATCTTCTCCGGGCCTGTGTGTTGCACTTAATTGATTGCCTGGCATTTTTAAATCAAAATCTTCTTTCGGCCAGCCATCATGTTTTTCTAACAATAAATTTAAATCAGCACGTAATTGTTCTACGTCTGCTTGTATATTAAGTTCTGTTATAAATTTCATGTCTTACTTTCATTAATTCATCATATCTGTGGAAGATATCTGTATTTACATAAGGAGTTCGATCCATTACACCTGCCATCATGTATCCGTCTAATCTTTGTTGACAGTTAAAACATTTGCCGCAATGCTTACCCGTTTCTTTTAGCTCATCCATGATACAAGAACTTGTCTGATACGAAACTAATAAAAGATTTAGTTGCTTATATAAGTCGATAACTTCTTTTTTATTTAACTCTTTAAAAGGACTAATAACCATATCAGACGCTCCTCTAAGTATAGGATATACTTCTGAAGGAATATCAATGTCTTGTAAGTAACTTGCATACGCTCCTGTATCTAAATGAAATTCTCTGATTGTATCTTTAAAGATAACAGGATTATCAAAAGCTGTTGCAACTATATTTTCTAATGTAAGGCTTTCGTCTTTAAATGGTTCGACTTCAAAAAATAAACTAGTAAATCCAAAGAACATTGTCGACAATCCGTATTCGTCTATAATTTGTTTAGTATACGATTCAACAAATGTCTTTCTGTCATCAGCAAGTAATTGTAAATCTGTTTCGACATAAATTGCATCTTTACCAATTACTTCTGCTGTTCTAGCAACATTAGCTCTAATGTTCTCGTCAATAACAGCATTGTTTCCAGAGAACATGCTGTCGCTATAAAATAGTAAAACGTTGTCTGCGCCATATAGTTTAGAAGCAATATAGGCAATAAGTGTTGACTCTAAACCGCCGGAGAAGAATACTCCTACTTTACTTCCTGCGTCTAACTTTGGAAAGTTCTCGTAAAGTTCATACAGTACTTTATTCGGTCCTAATAAGTATTCAGTTTCCATTTTTTAGTTTCTCCACTAAAGGTATAAAGTATTCAGTTTCTGGATCTTTAACACCGTCGTCGTAACCTAATTCATTTACAATTTTATTATTCTTCTGTTGTATTTTTTGAGTTATATCAGCACATACTTCCCAGGCTTGTTCAAATGAATTTATTCCGGTATTGTCATCCTTGGTCCAGTAATTAAACCTTTTCATATCTGGAATTGTGTATCCGTACTTTGCTGGATCTTTATCAATTGCGCTTTGAGGATGATGTTCGTATGCTCCCGGAGGATTGATAATTAATGGCATAAAGTTAGGATTATGATTTATCGGATTATTGTCCTCCATAAACCATTCTGCTTGTTTGTATACATGCTCTATAGGTTCGTGAGGTAAGCCTACAATATATCCACTAGCAACAGCAACGTCATTGCCCCATACTTTCTGCATCTCATATAATGCATTTTTACGTTTTTCTTCCGGCATACCTTTACCGATTGCTTTTGCTGCTTCAGGATGAAATGTTTCTATACCAAACCAGCAATTTTTTAGTCCAGTATCATATAATAATTCTATTTGTTCAGGATGCATTGCTAACACATCCAATCGTAAATATGCTCTATAATTTATCTTAAATGGTAGACGGTCGGTAATTCTCTTAAACATTCTAAGTTTTTCTGTATTATCATTGAATGTATCGTCTGCTATCCAGTAGTTAGTTATACCCCACTTCTCCCAATTCTCATATAATTCTCTATAAAGAGTGTCTTCAGTTTTGGTATAGTCGGCAATCTTTTTTTGTCCTATTAAAGGAAATGAGCAAAAAGAACATTTAAACTTGCAGCCTCTAGCAGTTTCAAGTGTCATTACTTCACCGGGTTGTATAAAGTCCAATTCGGTGTATCTAGTGCTACTATGGATCCAATCCCATTTATGGTGATCGGCATGTGTATCATGTTGAATATATTTAGGCCATATACGCAACTTCTCTGTAAGGAAGTCCATAATTTGTGTTTCGCCCAATCCGCTAAAGAAATAGTCTGCGGGGAAATCTTTGTACCAGTCTATTTTTGCGCCGCCGATTAAAATCTTTATACGTTCGTTATATTTTTTAGCTTCATCGATCCAATACTGTGCATTACCTTTTACTGCATCATAAGTTAATGTCATTTCGTTTGGATATTCACGCATGTTAAAGTCAGACACATTATCTGCCATATTAACAACAGGGCTTACAAAAGGATTATCCTGAGCAGGATTTCTATAAGGCCACCAAGTAGTCGAGAACCCTATAAACAATGTATTGTCTCCGATTGCGTACTTGCAAATTTCTTTCCAAGTATCAAACTTTAACGCAATACTAAAGTCTATAACTAATACACTATAGCCGTGGCCGCGAAGATGAGATGCTAATCTATGAGCACCGTATCCTCTAGTCCAATGTGGATAAACTGCTGTATCTGTCAGCAGTATCATATCGTAAGTCATGTAACTATTTACTCGTTGCTATTAGTCGTTTAGGTATCTTTGAATCAGCACTGCTTACACAACTATTTGTAATACAAGGCATTGGCTTGTCAAATAGTTTAAATCCTGTTTCAATATTTCCTAATGGCACATCGTGGCAACTGTAAGATCTTTTTACGCTACCGTCTGGCTCTCTAATAATTATTCCGCTATGTCCAGCAGCACAATGCCATCCTTTAAATTTATTAAAGTTGAAGGCGTTGAATCGTTCTGCTTGATCCATATACCATTTATTTCCGTCGTTGTCTCTAAGTTCTACTTGCATATGCCACGGAACACTTGCATCATTAGACCCATCTATAAAATTAGGTAATGCAAATTCTGGCTTAGGCCTGTCGTTCCACTTACGTTTTACTTCGGTATATGCTCGTTGTGGCATTCCGTTGTAGAGTTTTTCGAGTTGGTCTTTTGTGTATCCGTCCACCACTCGTGATGCAGTAGGATCGGACTGGGGCTTAAGAGTGACATTGATGCCTCTGGAATGAAAGAATAGGGCATTTTCCCAATCTCGTTCAAACCATTCCGGTACCATAACCATATTAATCGTAACTTGTACATCATGTTCTTGACATAGGATGAGTTTGTTAGCAAACTCTTCCATCCTTTCAGTAGTATTTACATGTTCTGTATGTAAACTTGCTGTTATGCTGGCACGGTGGAATGGCTTAACTGCTTCTACATACTTCTCAAACCAAGCCATATTACGACTACAGTTTGACGTCATGTGTACACTAGTATAATTGGTGTTGTCTACATCATCCGCCAGATGCTTTAGTATGTCCAAGTATCCAGGATGGAAAGTAGGCTCTCCTCCCGACAAGGAGAAGTGGAAAGAATTGAAGCCGTTGTCTCGGGCTTGACGTTTGATTTCATCCACTGTAGACAAGCAGAGCTCGGTAGGACGGTGGTCTTTACGGTCGCTTCTAGCATAGGGCCAGCAGTAGGAACATTTGTAGTTGCAGAATCTTCCAAGTAACCACGATACAGTAAAAATATCACGATAAAGCAAAGTACGTTGACCCACACCGACAATGTTGTCAAATGGTATTTTAGAGAAATCATAGTTAGACCACTTTAAATCTTCGTTCATACTTTTATATTAACACCTTCGTTGTAGTTTGTCAAGACACTAAGTAGCCATTCATTATACGCTGCCCAATGCTCTTTTCTTATTTCGTTAAGTTTATTGTCCATATCTAAAAACTTGTTAAAGTCGCCTTCTTGTTTTAATTCTTCTACAATTAACTTATATATAGGCTCGTGTTTATTCTCATATTCTTTAATTAATTCTTGTTTAGCAAAGTCAGGTAAGTTTCTCGGCATCATCCAATTAGGTCCGTCCAACATAACATACTTGTGATCAAGTTCTAATGTTTTACAAAAACTAATCAACTCGTGTACCATATTAACATTGTAAATACTAACAACACTGTGTACACTTGGATTTACTCCTTGCTCTTTGAACCAAAAAACATTATCCGAAACTTCGTCCCAATTGCTTCCTTTACGTAAGAAATCGTTCATTGGTCCGTAACTATCTATACTAAGTTCTACTTTAAGGTTTTTTACTTCCTTCAATAAGTTATACAATTCGCCTTTTGGACGTATAGTAGTATTTGTTACTAACAGTAGCGTAAGTTCTTTACGATTGCATTTTTTAAGCAAGTCTATTAACTTAGCTTCTTCCATTAGCGGCTCACCGCCGAGGAGTTTTATAAATCTTAACTCACTTAGATCATAATCATCTAATATAGTATTTTTTGCAATAATGCCACTGTGTTTTATGCCTAGCTTTTTAGCATCACTGTACCAACTTGTACTAAGTTCAGGACCGCACATTCTACACTTATTGTTACAAACGTTACTAAATGTTAGATCAATATTAGTAAGTTTAGGAACCTTGCCACGGCCGTCTTCAGGAAATCCATAATGCGTTACAGTATTCATGTCCTGTCGCATACTGCTACCGCTAGTTTCTTCGTCTTTATAACATTTACTACATCCTTCGATATATTCGTCGTTAAGCATTTTATTTCTTAAGTCAACTAAAAAAGGATGGTTAAATGGGTCTGGATGTTTTACAGTTAAGTCTGCAGGTGTTTCTTCCCATCTAAAATAGCAACAAGGAAACACACGCCCATCCGGACGTGTGGCTATATGATGAAATGGAAGATCGCAACTATGTTTTCTTTTATTCATTTATTTCTTACAGGAGTTAGTCTTTCTTCCTGCTCCATTCCGCAAATGCGTTTACATCTTGCTGGACAATTTCCAGATTCAAAGTTATCTATATTTAGAATACTATGCATAGTTTTTTGAATATCTTCCATACTATGAACTTTGAGATCATTCCAGTTGTTAGGAAGATGGGCAAAATTATCTTCGTCCCATGGATTAAGTTCATAGTATCCGTGATAACCGCAACAAGGATAAACTTTTAAACTAGCAGCAATGTCGTACTCTGCCCATTCATCTCGTTCGTAACTATATGATGCACACTTAACTTTCATTATAATCGATCCAAAATGTATCAAATTCTAATAAATTCATATCAGTTTCTTTTTTGTATTTGTTTGCAATATCTTTAAACTTGTTAAAATCGTCGTTTGTAATTCTATTAACACCAAACTTACTAGGTCGAAGATTACACCTTAACATTAGTTTTATATTATTATCTAATGCAAATTTAATGACATCCTCAGCTTCGTGTTTGTTATGTTCGAATATAGTGTAATCCCACTTAGCTTTACCGTACTTTGCTAGTTTTAGCATATTCTTATATGCCAGCTCAGTATTAACATTTATTCTATATAGATTATTAACTTTATGAGTTAACCCATCTATTCCGAATCTAACAGTTACTCCGGTTGTGCTTGAAACATATTCGATAAAGTCAGGACGATTTAGTCCACCATTAGTAAAAATTGTAACACAATTAAAAACATTGTTAGATACTTCAGTAAAGTCCTTAATCTTAGGATGCATCATAGGATCGCCAAATTCGCCGCAAAAGTAACATTCTTTGTCGTTAAAGTAAAGTTTGTTTGCTGTTACAGCTTTTTTAAATTTCTTATAATCCATATGAAATACACTAAGATTTTTATCTACCTCTAAGTAGTTAAACGCATCAAATCTCTTACAAGTAGGGCATTTAGCATTACAGTAATTTGTAATATTAAAATCTATAATCTGTTTCATTCTAACACTGTTATATCTATATGATTCTTTAATACATCTCTGTAATTATCTTTGTATAAGCTCTTGGGCGCACATAATCCGCAACCACACGTATGCTTAGGACAAATTACAGTTGGCATAGTGCCGCTTTCTAGTTTTTGCTTTAAGTCAGCAATAATCTTTTTACCTTCGCTGATCTTTCCAATAGGACCGCGAGTTTGATCAAACTTTGCTTGACATGTTTGGTGATGAAATACACTATCAGTTTGTTGTTCTAAATGTAGGAAGAACCAGTTAACACTACAGTTCCATCCTTTAAATTCTCGCATATCAACAAATGTTGCTTTACGACTTTCACCTTTATTGCTTAGACACATTTCTCTGCTACCACAACAAGGACGTCCTACAGTGAGACCTAGTTTTTTCTTCTCTGTAGTTTTTTCGCCTGCTGCACTTAATACTTTTGTTTCTTCTTCAGCATCATTTAGTTTTGCATTTTTGTATTTCCAGTAGTTCTTAATATAATCTAACTGCTCGTCAGTGTACATATGTGCAAAGTTGCTTCTGCTGTCGGGTTCCTCGCCAATTACTCTTGGCACATAACTAACACCCACTTCATCTAGATACTCGCACAAGTCTTTACATTCGTCAAAGTATGCTGCATGAAACATTACGTTTACGCTTACAGTAAAGTTATGTTTAGGTCCTTCTGTATAAAACTGCTTGATGCGAGCTCGTACTTGATCTTTTAATTTTTGATTGCTTTCTGCATGATAACTTACAGTAGCATGTCCAAAGTTCTCCATAACTGCCTGAGCCATCTTTTCTCCCATAGCACCGTTAGTTGTGAGAGCAAAACCTGCCTGCCATTTACTAGCATACTTGCCTTCGTATTGGCTTTTTAAATATTGAATAAAAGGAATGAAGTTTGGATTGACTGTAGGTTCGCCTCCTGTAAATCCAATGTTTGCTACTTTAAAATCTCTATACTGCATATATGTGTCAATGTATCCGAACAAAAAGTCGGTGTTTGCTTTTAGTTCGTCTAGTGTAGCATGGGCACTAAAGTTGTCATGCCTATGTGCAGGACAATAACTACAATCATAGTTGCAGCGTCTGCCAGTATCCCATGTTACCTGAAATACTTTGCCTGTTAATAAGTCTATAGTATCAAAGCTCATCTATATAATCCTTAAATAAAGGCTCAACATCAAACAAATTCTCTTGTCTAATCATATCTAAGCCACGTGTATATTTTTTAAATTCTGCCCAATGGTCGTTGTGATAACTTTCACTATTCATATATTTACATACACCATTTGCAATATCTCTTGCATTGTTAATTACATGCAAATCAAATTCTTGTTGCTGTGTCCATTCAACAAAGTCTTCAAACTTACTTGTAAGTTGCTGTTTCATTTCGTCTGGTAGTACTCTAATATTTAAATGCTTCGGATGGTGTGCAACATGATGTGTAATTATAGGACGTCTAGCAGAACTGTTAATCTTTTTAAAACCGCTTTCGGTTAGTTTCCACTTCATAAAATCTATCATGTGATTTACATTATATGCTGTTACAGTAAATGCTAACCAGCCGTAAATATTAGCAGGCATTGTGTCAAGTATTGTTAGATTCTTTAATAGCTTATCCCATTTAGCAGGATGGCGCTGATATTCCAATACTTTACCGTAGCCGTCAATGCTTGCGCCTACACGTACTTGTTTAAATGCTTCCCAGAGTTTAGCAACTCTTGGAGGTAGTGTACTCATGTTTGTATTATATTCAATAATTATATTCTTAGCGACATCTTGATCAATGCAACGTTGTAAGAAATCGTAGTGTCTTTCGATTAACATTGGCTCGCCGCCAGCAAAATAAACGTGTTGAATATTCTTTGAGTGCGTTTCGAGGTATTCCCAGAACGGTTCGTGATTTGGCCAATCGTACTCACTAGTACATAACTTACCGTTAACATCTTTGATAATTACATCACCGCTAGTTTCTTTAAATGCATTGCTACCTGTTAATTTGATCCAATCGTCATACCAGGCATTTGAATCTGTTGGGCCGCACATTCTACATTTTAAATTACAAAAATTACCAAAACGTAAATCGAAGTATCTTACAGGAACTTGTACAACATCAATCAAACCGTCTGCTGCTGTATCTCTACGTGCATCGTCTTGTGAATAACTCCATTGCTGTTGCTCATATGTGCGTCTGCTGTTTAATCCAGATTCTTCTTCACTTCGGCAACGACCACATTCTTCTGACCATACACCGTTTAACATGTTACGGCGCATGTCTTTCATTAGCTTTGCATTACGTGCTTCGTCTAAATTATCGCGGCCAGCATTATAAGATGTGCCGTCGTTGTGCCTAATTACACCTCTATTTTTAGTTACATTAGCTTGACAGCAAACACGCAGGTCGCCGTTAGCTCTTGCTGCTTGGAATATCCAAGGTATAGGACAAAATGTATCAGCCATTATCGATTTCCTGTTTCATTTGTTCTAGTCTGCTTTCTGCCCAGTTGCGTTCTTCGCACCACCAACACTGTCCACATTCTGGAATAGGCATGCCATCAACATATTTGGTATAATGGTCACATGCTTGTTTAATAATATTATGTTGATTAATATCGCCTTCACAGCTACGTGTAGTATAATACAAATCTTCAATTTTGTAAAGAAAGTATTGTGCCACGATCCAATCTTTTTTAACAAACCTAAAAGGATGTGCTTGTATTCTTCCTTTACGTTCTACCCAAATATCTTCTAGTGTTCCGTCATCTGCATCTTTATCTCGGTTGGTCATTCTATCACTTCTAGTAGCATCTGGGTTTTTGCTTGTAGCATTAAACACTGCATCTAAGTTATAGTTCCAAAGGGCAAATTTATTAAAACTTCCTACAATAATTTGATCACCGCTGCGACCATTTATAATAGGACCAATAACACCATGTTCAATTTCTGGAGGAATGTATGTTGTAATTCTTTCTTGAATAATATTAGGATACATTTCTTTTAATTTGTTAAACACCTGTATACTTACAAATCCTTGCCATGGCCTTGTTTCCCAACAACGTTGATAGGTAATAACATCTACCTTAGTTTGCAACTCGTACTTGTTTATAATTTCGCATAACATAAAAGTTAACAATGCACTATCAGCGCCGCCGCTGAGGTTTGTGCCTATACGTTTCCAGTTAGGGTCAAACACAATGTCTAGATGATTAAATCTTTCTACTATTAGATCCTTGTCTAAACTTTTATAAAAATTGTTATTAGTTTCGTACAATGTCAACTCCGTCAAATTTATAATTTGTTACATGATCATTAAAGTTTTGATTCCAAATGTTATCTGTTTTTCTAATATATGCTTTAAATGCACTCCAGTCAGTTGAACTTGTTTCATTATTGGTAATATAATCTTTGATATTTTTTAATGCTCTGTAAGCACCTTCAATATCTGTCCAAGAACCTAAATTAAAACTATGTAACTTTTTACTTTCGGTGATGTTATCTAACCGCTGCTTGTTCACACGGTCTATCATATCTTCTGTTTCTTTAATATCTTGTAGTACTTGCTGTGTAAAGTGTTGCATCATTAAAGCAGGATTTAAATATGTCGGAGTATAGATAATACTGCTGTCTATATAGTTACAATCTAAACTTAAAAATCCTTCAAACACATCTTTAATTTCCATTATTTGATATGTGCCTGTAGTGCATACTAAATTTAATTCACTTTTGTTTTTATTAACAGCTCTAAATTTAGCAATATTACTCTTTAGTTTGTTCCAGTCTCCTTGTCTAAAATATGGATATAATGTAGGACCACTGTCAACACTAACATGTATTACAGACTTTTTAAATTTAATCAATAGGTCCGATAGTTTTGTAGGATCAAAGTCTGCATTAAAGTTACTATGAAACATAATAAGCATATTACTTGCATTAGGATGTTGTGCCAATCGCTCCAATGTAGGAAAGAACTGCTTTTGATATAACACTTCTCCACCTGCAAAGTCTACACGTTCCAAGTTAGGAAAGTTTGCATTTAGATCATCAACAATTTCTAATGCTTTACGTGTAGGTATTTGCATTGTTAAATCGTCATCTTCTGATGCACGGTGCATTTCACCAGTAAGTTGAATTAATTTGTAATCTTTATCCTCTTGGTCTGGCTCATACTTTTTAAGTTTCTGCATCCAGCCGCTACTATATACTTGACTACAATGTAAACAACTCATATTGCAACTATGACTAAATCTTATTTCTGCTGTTTTGAGTCCTGTAAATGATACTTCGCCAGTTTCTGCATTAACATGCTCTAGTGTTACAGCCTCTTCTTGTCGCATACTTTTACCAGCTTTACGTTCTTCTACGTGCTGACAAATATCACAGCCCTTTGGCCATTTTCCATTAAGCAAATCTAGTCTATGTTTTTTAAAATTGTTATTATTAAAAAACTTGCTTGGAAGATAATCTTGCTCAAGAATTTGTAGTTGATCGCTTTGCTGCGGACAACTAGTAACAAATCCGTTCTTGAAGTTTACACCTCCTAGAGCATAATAGCAAGGCAGACTCATTTGCTAAAGATCTCCTTCATTTCAGGAAAGGTTTCTACAAAACTATTACTGCGCTGTGTGTCACAACGATTTAAAAACTCTTGCATCTCAGGCAATCGTACACTCCAGTCTTCACTTTCCATAAACTGTAACATACCTTTTAGTCTTTTGATGCCGTATCCTGCTTCCATAAATTGTTCTTTTGTAACTTTGCCTTTGTGCCAGCTAGGAACGCCTAGTTCCCAGTTCTCTTCCCACCATGGATAAAACTCTTCATACTTTTTACGCACTTCTGCTTTGAACCATTCTGGCAGCACTTTGACATTAAGATGTGGAGGATGATACACAAAGTGATAGTTAATGCCTCCTGCACCAAACGGCCACATATTAATTTTACTAAAGTTCTGTGTAAGTTTCCATTTAATAAAGTCTGGTATATAGTAAATATTAAGAGCTTGTACAGCACACGCAACAGTAACTTCTGTATTGTTCGGTGTTTCTTTATCTAGTATGTGGAATACTTCTTCGGTACGTTTCCACTTGCTAGGATAACGTATGTAATCGTTCATTTCGTGTATACTATCTACACTGTAATGAAATCTTACAAGTTTAAACTCTTTCCAGAGATCAAATAGATCTTCTCTCCATTCAACGCCGTTACTGTTATATCGAAGTTCCAGGTCCTTCGCAACACCCTGTCGGATTGCTTCTTCAAGTATTTCATAATGTTCCTCAATGATTAAACTTTCGCCGCCTGCAAAATAAATTTGTTGCATGTTTGGCATTTGCTCGTAAAACTGTTTCCAAAATGTAGGATTTTGTTTGTGCCAGTTATAACTACTTCCGTTGTAACTGCCCTTATCCTTCCATTGCATTGTTTCTTTTAGGCTGGCATTTTCTACAGCTGGAAAGATTGATTTCCAATCTTTTACCCAGCCGCTTGAATCATGTGGCGAACACATAACACAAGCAAGCTGACACTTAGTGCCAAACCGTAAGTCAATGTATGCTAACTGTGGAGGGACGCTGCCGTCTTCTGCTGTACTAGCAATAAGGTTATCTACATTTACACGTTCACTCCAGTATGCTGTTTCCCACATACGTTTAGAATTATGTCCTGCTGCTTCTTCTTTAAAGCATTTAACACAACTAGGAGGAACTTCTCCATTCAACATTTGAAGTCTTACATTTTTCATGTAATCACTATTCCATGCTGTTTCAAAGTCACTTACATTTAAATTGTTTGGCTTGCCGTCATCTGTTTTAAGGATGCCAACTTGACCGCCATGTTTTTTATCGTTAGTAGGACCTACTGAACTAGCATTTGCAGTACAGCAAACTCGCATACTTCCGTCGGGCCTAGTTGAAAGATGTACCCACGGAAGGATACACCATGTATCGGAAACTTTCTTTGTCATAATAGTACTTACCTAATTAACTACGTAGTTTATTTCGTTGTGGTATGCTTTGTTTTTAGCACATGTTTTGATACATCGTGCTAAGTGCATGTTATGATATGGATGCCAGCTTGCTGTTAATAGCTTATCGTACCAAGGATGCTGTCTTACTTCTGCAATACTATGATGACGCAGGCTGTTCCAATTTGGATCAAATTCGGATAACTTTCCTAAAATATCTTCTTTGTTTTTAAAAGCACTGTCCCATAAGAAACAGCAAGGCCACATTGTTAAATCGCTTGCTATAAATATTTCGCCTTCATGAATATATTTGCAAACAATACTATCTGTAACTGCTTTAATTTTTTCTTCATCTACTGTAGAAGTTTTATATTCTTCAATAAATTTATCAAGTTCTTTTACAACTTCTTTTTTACTATGTTCTTTAGAGCCAGTAGTTGTAATTACCTTTTCTTTCTTTTGGTTTTTCTTTCCTAAAAGAGCAATCCAGTCATGATAACTATTACGCATACCTGTTCTTGTAGCAAATTCGAAGTTTAATATTTTTGCATGTTCCTGTGCTAATTCTAATTCGTGCTCGTTGTGATCAAAAACAATATAGATCCAAGTAGCACTGTTAGCAGGGGCTGCATCACTAAACGCTTTCATATTACGTTGTACAATGTCAAATTTTGTATTAACACGGTATATATGATTTGTTTCTTTATGTCCATCAACACAAAAATGTATATGCACCCTGCCAGGATACTCATTTGCAATATTACCTAGTGCCAGCCACCAATCAGCTCTTTGATATCCACCGTTAGTACTAAGCTCACAATAACCGCCATTAGTAACTAAGTAATCTACCATTTGCACACATTCGTGATTAAGAGCAGGATCACCTAGAACTCCACAGAATTTAAATTCCCTACCACGAATATGCCCTTCGTCTGGAAACAATCTAATAATATCTGCAAAACTAAAACTTTGAATCTTTAGCTTATCTGCATTAAGCGTTCTTGCGCAACCCGGACAAGCGGCATTGCAGTCACTTGTAATTTCTAATTCTATTTTTTTAATCATTTAAACTGCTCCGTGTACGGATCAAACTCACTGCCGCACTTCATTGCGCATACACCTAGTTTGCCTTGTTTTATCCCATCTATAGACCAACTGTCTTCAATGCCTTTTAACAATGTACCTTGCATAACTTGTTCTAGATCATTATCAATAACACTAATACCTTCTTTGCCGCCGGCTGTATCGATATGATCCCAAATTTGTTCTACACGATAGTCAGGATGCCACCATTTATACATACGTCCAGCAGTCCAACAACACGGCATAAGTAACCCCTCTGCTGTAATAAAGATGCTCCCTTGTTTTGCAACCTTACATTCTACCGAACATTTATTATAGTATTGTTCCATACTACCATATGTTTTAGTAATTTCTTCTTCTTTTAGTAAAGCAATGTTAATATACTCTTGCTTTTTAGGTTTTGCTAATTCTGCCGTTTCTTCGCCTTTGCGATTAACTGCCTGATGCGTATCTTTACCAGTTAACTGTGCTGTGCTATAAAAACGACCTGTCTTTTTTGCTACAAATTTCTCAAAGCCGTATTGTTTTGATAATTCTTCTGCCCGTTCAACTTGATGTTCATTATGCTCAAATACAATAAAATCCCAACGTGCTCTACCTCCTGCTTCGATAAATGCTTTAGCACTACGCTGTACATTGTCCCAAACCACATTCTGCCTATATATGTGATTAGTATCTCTAAGACCGTCCACGCTAAAAATAACAGCACCCATCCTACCAAAGACTTGGGCTAATTCACGCCACCATGTTTCATCTTTTGCTCCTGCGTTTGTGTTCATACTCAACCACATGTTTGGATTGTGTTCTCTAAAATATTTAAACACTTCTAATGTATCTCTTGCAACAATAGGATCTCCTAGATTGCCGCACATATACATTGTTTTTAATTGTTTAATAAAGTCAGGCTTAAAAATACGTTTACAATCTTCAAGCGTAAGCTCTGCATTTGTAATATGTGGATTATCTGGACCTCCATTACAATTGCGATCACACATAGGACAGGCTGCTTGACAACGTTGTGTAATTTCTAAATGCACTTCTTTAATATCTTTGTAACTATACATCGTGTACCAACTTTACATCTTTGCCGGGACCTGCTTTGCTAGGTAAATCACCGTACTGTTCTACATACCATTCAATAACTGCCTTGTACCAGTTGTGACTATTGTGGTGTGCTTTTTTATTAAATTGAAATATATTATTGTTAGTAGCTTGCATGGTGCTTAATGCTCTAGCACTTTCTCTTTGTAAATCCCTAACTGATAGATTATCTAATTCCAATTTTCATATACCTCAAATATTTGTTTAAATCTAAATATCCTTCAAATAAAACTTTTTGCATCGGAGCAGTTTCGCTAAAATCTTCTAAAGACTTTGAACAGTTAATATGGTCTTCTATTTCAAAGTAATTATTGCTTTGTAATATTACCAACTTATTAGCAGGTATTTTACTGTACCAACTATCAAAGTCTTTGATGTGTTCGCAACTAGTATTAATAATAGTATCAGGTGATTCTACTATGTCTGCTGATTCACCTTTAGAATTATAAGTTTTATAATTGTGCATTGTAAAGTCAATATCATGGATATCTTTAGTAGTTGCTTTAAATTTCCAATCTTCTAGTAACCATCTCTTGTTCATTGTTTCTGCAATATCTACACAACTAGGATCTACATCAAAAGATCTAACTTTATCTACGTTAATGTTACTTTCAAATAACATCGTAGCAAGTGTACTATACCAGCCTGCACATAGATATACTGTACCTAAACTTTTGTTTAGTTTAGTTAACTCCGTTATTAACCAAAGTTTACTTTGTAATTGTCCTCTACTAAAGCAATCAGTTTGATATTCAACTTCATTTATATGTAAAGACTTAAATGCATCAACAAATTGCGTGTCTGTATATCGCTTTAATACAGGCCATAATTTCCAAATATTATCTTCTAGTACAAGTTTGCGAATATCATCGTCGTATGCAAATTTAAATATGCTGTGTAGATTTTCTTCTACAACTGCTTTACGTAGTTCATCATTTTTTAACAGACGGAATAAAGCATGTAAATTTTGCGAAAGCACTGCTTTACGTAAATCATCTAAGTCTCCAACAAAACTACCGCTGCCAGATAATCTAAAAATACTATGCAAGTTCTTTTCAACTACTGCTTTACGCACATCTTCGTCTGCATTAGTGATGCGCATAATGCTATGCAAATCCTTATCATTGTAAGCACGGCGTAAGTCTGCTATACTATCATTATTATATAGTAATTCAAATCTATCTAATATCTCAAATGGTTTCAACATGAAATCTATTCCTTAACCATTCAAAGTCATTAATTAATTTTAACGCATCAATGTTGCCTCGATTATTAACTCCGTACATGCGTCCTGCTCTTGCACCTTGTATAACATAATCACCAAAAGGCTCGTCACGTCCTTTATCGCTTGTCCAAACTCCTAAGCGGATATCTGTTTCGTCATCCTTTTGTCTGTCAATAACTTTACTTGCTAATTTAGCACATTCTCTAAATGCACTTTTCCAAGCATTGAACGGATCAGTATTAAACTCTGTAATATTTGCAACTTCTTTTACCGGCTTAAATCGTCTGCTAATACTTGTAGTCATATCAGGCTTACTAGTGTCCATATGTATTGTAAGTTCGGTAGGAAATAACTTTACTCCGCCATATCCGTATTGTAGCCCTTTTACTTTATTTTCACTACGCCAGACATGTACAACATCATGATCCTTTTCTTCAACATAGTAATCAAAGTTAAAGTCATCCTTAACAACAGCATCGCCATCTACAATCCAAGTCATAGGTGTTGTTGATAGTTTGGCTGCTTCAATGTGTGCTTGATGTATTCCTTTTACTCCATGAACACGTTGCGCTCTCGGAAATCTATGCTTTAGAAGTTCCCAATTTTTATCTGCATTAGGTTCATTGTAACTAATAAACACAATATCGTAGTTACTAATACTACGTGCAGAGGTAGATGCTTGTTTGACTGGTGCTCTTTCTGGATTTCTATAAACAGTTTTAAAGAATACACTTTGGTCTGGTAATAAAGGATTAGCATCAATTGGAATGTCTAGCATTGCTTTTAAATCGTTGCCAAGTGTCTGAATATGTATCAGTAAACTATCTGATTTCTGCTGTTCTTCTAGCCACATATTGTTTAGATATTCAAAGTCACGTACATTAATATAATCCCACTCTGTACATGCTGTCATAAACAATCCTTGCCTAGCACCATAAATTGCCCATAGTCCATTTTCTACGTCAGCACCGGCCATTAGCCAAACATACAACCTGTGTAGGTTTTTCCAGTGCAATTGTTTTAGTTCAGATGCCGGAACACGTTTGCCTTCACGTAACGCCATTTTAACACCTTCGCGGAAACCTGCTCTCCACGCTTGTTGTGGTGTTTCATTGTTAAGAATGGTGCTGTAGCATCCTTCCATATGGTAATAATTAATATCCCAACAGAAGTCAACTTGTGCATGAATATTATCCGGGGCAGCGTTTTCGTGTGTGCGCATATTCAGCAATACGTCTTTAGGCCAACTTTTTATTCCACCGTTGCCGTATACTAGTCCATTAATTTTATTTTTTGCAGTCCAACTTAGAACGCTTTTGTTTAGATCTACGCTCGAATCTATTTCAAATTCTTGATTGATAAATTCTGGATCAATAACATTGTCTCCGTCTACAATGATAAGCCTCTCGGTTTCGCTCATTTCGGCACAGGCTTTGTGTGCTGCATCTGAACCTTCTACACCATGCACACGCTTTGCCCAAGGCACTTTGCTCAGTAAATCGGCGTAGTTTTTTTCTGCATTGGGCTCATCGTAGCTCAAATAGATAATGTCGTAATCAGTTACTTTCATATCATACCTGTATAAAGTTGTATTCGTCAAATGTTCTTGTTGTGCAAATACTTACGTCTTTTGCCCCTTCTTCTTGTGCATTAATGAAATCAAATACTAAATTGTTTTTAGATATTTCCATTAGATTAATTTTGAAGGATCTAATTAACATATTAGGATTATCTTTATGCACTGCTGCAAACCATAAAGTTTTATCAATGTTTTGCGGCTCTGTTATACCAAACGTCCAAGTTTTATTTTTTATATCTTGAGTAATAGTTATATCTGCTGTGTCAGTAATACTAGGATTAATTATATAAAGGCTATCATTAATATTATGTGCAACTAGTGCAAAGTCTTCATTGTTTACTAGTTCGTACTTTTTATCCTTTGTATTATATCTTACACGATATCTTTTTGCAGACTCTTCTCCTAATGCAACTTTTTTAATAGAACTTAACGGTACTGCGATAGAATCCGGGATGGGAGCTCCGGATATTCTAGTAAGCTCTCCGGTATCAATATTCCAACATATGTACATTAGTTGCTCAGGCATTACTAAATTTCTCCACTATGCTGTCTGTTAAAAAGTCATTTTCGGTATAATGAAATATTCCTTGCTGTTTATAATTTCCTATAAACAATTCGCATTGATCAGTAACGTATACTCCAACCTTATCTTGCCAGCGTTCTGGGTCATTCTGCCATCCTTGGATTCTCGGCTTCATATGTACTAAGTGCGGAATATTACTTTTATAAAAACTAGTACCTGTAATTAAAGTAGTAATTGCTGCATTGACATCCATGCTAGGTTTCGAAGGACATAAAAAGTTACAAAATTCAGGATATACTATTTCCCAATTATCATTTACTTCTTTTTGTACCTTATAAAACTCTTCTGCGGCTTTACTTTTTTTGAAATAGTAAAATGCATTATAAACATTAGGCAATTTATTCTTTACAAATGTTTTTCTATAAAAATTATCTTTAACAACATCGCCTCTAAAAGTAAATACACTAGTTGGATAATAGATATCCTGCTGAGACAAACAGTCCCAAACATAATCTAAATTTTCTAATACAAGTGTATCAGTGTCCAAAACAATAGTTTCGTCATATATAGATTCTTCATATATATTACACCTACCATCAGTTGCAAATCTACTATCTTGATCCTTTACCATAGTAGTAATGCTAATATCTTTATTATGTCTATAGATACTTTCTGCGCACACGTCTGCCTGACGTTGATATTCGCTTCCAGATGCATACAATATTATTCCTCGCATAAGCACCTCTCTAAACTAAATTTATTCATAACATGAACATTCATGCGTTTAGTTTTACATGCTGTAAACTTTCGAGGATATGTTGGATCATTTATCAATAACAACATGTTGTCATTTTTTAATTCTTTTAGTATGCCCTTGTCAGTAATGTAATATAGTTGTCCTGGCATTTCAGTTTGAAAGTCTCCGGAGCAATGTCCGTTCATAATATGAATAGCAATACTAAAGGCATAGTCACTTCTATATTTTTTCGAAGGCAGCAAGTATACATTACAGTAATGTAGCCATTCGTCTTTTATGTGTTGCAACAGATTAAAGAAGACTTTATTTGTATCTGTCTTTCTAAAGAATACCGCAGTTGCCCAATAAAAAGTTGGGCCTATTTCAGATATCTTTTCATATTGATACGGCCAAAAGTTTTCTGATAAATTTATACAATCTTTGTATATTCTAAAATCTTGCGGTTGTTCAAAGCATATTTTCCAATCTCCGTTGCATATAACAACGTCGGTATCTAACAATAATGTTTCGTGGTAAGGCGTAACATCATAAACTATCGGTCGTGCTTCGTTCTTCCAATGTATAGTCTTAACACCGTAGTCTCCGTCATTAACATCACGTTGATTGCTGTTACCAAAATTAGATTCGTCTGTATAAACAATATTGTCAAACACCTTCATATTTGCAGCAGTAGAAGCAACAGATGCTTTGTCTGTTACAACAGTAGTAGGCAAGTTTAAATGAATAGTTGCTCTTTCTGCTAAATGTTGTGCTTGTAGTAAATAATCAAATTCGCTGTTGTTAGAAGCAAATGTAAGCACACCTTTACTCATGCTCAACTAATTTCTCCACAGATCTATTTTTTCTTAAAGTTTCGTATTCTGTATAATAATCGTTTACCGCAGTATTGTATTTGTCAGTAATTACTTCGAGAAAGTTTTGCAAGGGAGCGACAATAATAGGAATATTATTTTCATCAATTAATACTTTAGAATCTATATTGTCATTACATAGCTGAGTAACGTAAACAATTAGCTCTCTGTTTAGTTTAAACTGACCGCCATTGAAATAATATGTAGTGCTGTTTTTAAATTTTTCTTTTAAGATTCTTTTTTGATTATTCAGCGTTAACATATAGTTAGAGAAATGTAATGCTTGTTTTAATCTGTCATCCATACGAGTACTCCTAATAATGTATAGTATATACTATTTTAGGAAGGATGTCAAGTATTATTCGAAAGTATTTACACGAATTACACTAGGTGCAGCAACGTCTACAGCATTAATTGAACGTCTAAAACCATATGTAAAATCAATATCAACTGTTACGGGTTCTACGACACCAGGCTCAATCGAACCTTTTGCTCCTGCATCAGCATTGGTTTCTGGGCCATCATCGTGTAATAGCACTCTAAAGCGTAAAATTGATTTGTCACCGTTGTTACCTTGTGCGGCACTAGCAGTGCGACCTTCTTGTTGAATATATGCCTCTACCTGCCAATAACTATCTTCATAGTCGCCTGCGGCTGCTTCGCGTCTAAGTAAAATCTGATAAGCACTAGTGTTTAATTCACCGTTGCCAATTTCTCCGTCGGGCTTAGTGATATTAGTACTTGCACCGTCATAGGTTGTATAATTATAGCCCATACGCACTGTGCCTGGAGTTGTTACCATGCTGTTCCAGCCATCATTTCTTTGACGACTAGCACTACCAGCTGCTCCTAGTGTAGCAGCATCAATTGCGCCGGTAATAGTAATCTGTCCGCCTGAGTTAAAAAAGTAGCGCCTTTGGTCTGCGTTGTTAAACGTAACAGTAAATTCTGAATCAACATCCCCGTTCCATGACGTGTCTCTACTATCAGAGACTGCTGACAAATTTGTATCTGTTTGCCCGGCGCCAACTGTGGTTCTACTAGCTTCGATAAGTGCTAGTACTGTTGAGAAGTCATTAATACCGCCTGTATTTTCTTCATTGTCTATCGTATAATTGTCGGTATTTTCTTCGTAAGTAATGCCGTCGCCGGTAGCGTCGGCTCCAATAATATCGCCTTGATCGATATACTTTAATAGTGTATTAATTTGTGTTCCAGCAGATCCGTTTTGATGAATCCAAGCTGTTTCAATATCGTCGTATAATTCACGAAGTTGTGTATGCGTAACAGAGTCCCCTGGGGTGCTCACCCCTGGGCCGGAAACTTGTCCACTTGTAACTGCTTGACCATAACCAAAGTTGTCTGTTGCTTGTCCGTTACCTAAGATTGTTGCAATTTTACTTTGTAGCGTGTTATAATCTGTTGCATTAATTGTACTTCCTGCTGCAGGCATCTCGTTCTTCCTTTTAAACTACGTACTTATTTATACCTTTAATACACACTCAATAAGTGTTTCAGAATCTAAATCAGTACTCTCTAGCGCAACGCCTACTAATGCGTTAGAAGCAATAGTTGTACATACTCCGTTTTGCCATGCATATACGGCTTGCCCTTTAGAAACTGGACCTTTTACTCTTACTGGCACACGACCTTTTAATGCTACTGCTTGGCCGTCTGCTTCTGCATTCATTAAGTATGCCGGAGCTTCAGAAATCACCCCAATTGCAAAGTCGCTAACTGTAGCTGCTCTAGTCTCAGCAGTGCCTCCGACTGCCATTGCTGTCCCTACAGGATATTCTTGATCTGTTGTATACTTTTCTGCTAGGTCTGCATAACGTGCTTGTAATGCTGTACCTCTAAATAAGTTTGCTCTTAAATCACCACTACCGTCTCTAACTGCAATAGTGTTTGGTGTTGCTAAAACTGCACCTTGTCTGTCATTGCCGTCGACTACTAGTGCAGATGCTTTTTCGGCTAAACCTGTAAAGTTATCTGCAAACACTGCACTAAACGGTTCTTGTGCTGTACCAATTGTAATTGTTTCTAGTACATAATCAGCTTCGTCGGCTTCTTCTACATTTGTAACACCTGGTAACATTGCACTTGCTGTAATTCTAACAGAGTTTTTTGCTTGTGCGTCTACTGGCTTAGCCATTAAGAAGATTGTATTGCCGATTTCGTTTGAAATAGCTATCTTGTTATCTGTGTTTGTAGGTACATAAATTTTGAGATCGTTTGAATCACCTACTGACAAACCTGCATCGCTAAATTCTGCAATTTCTGTAAAGGTTGTCGGTGTTCCAGGATTTGATATAACCACATCATCTACTGAAATTCTATTTCCGCTAGAGTCAATTAGTGCTTTGGCTCCAGATGCTGTACCCCAGAATATATGATCTGTTGTAGTTGTTCCGCCTGTTGCTGCTTGTGTGTTGACCATTGTAAGGCCTTTTTTCACAATGTCAAATCCAGGAATAACATTTTCTGCATCAGTTGTATCAATTGTAAATTCATCATTAGAAATAATGTGTACAACAGTGTCGTCAACAACAGAAGTAATGACCGGATGTACTACGCCCAATGTATCACGTACTGAACGTGATTGCATTTGTGTTACACCTTCGCCTGCATCCTGTGGACCAATTAGAATAAAATCTGTGCCGTTGTAAGCATATAATTGTTCGTTATCTGTATCCCACCAAAAGTCGCCTTCTGTTAATCCTGTTGGCGTAGACCCTGTAGTTTCTGCACCACCTGTTGTGCGCCATCTACTACCGTCATAAAACTTTAGTTTACTTTGACTTGCATCAAACCAAACCTGTCCACTGATTGCTCTCGGCGGTGCATTTGCTCCAGCAAAGTTTTCTAATAAGAACAAAAAGTTCTCGTTATGTATTTCGCCGTAGCCTGCATAGTTCTTACCAACAAAGTTAAGATCTGTTGACTGATCAATAGTGCCGTCTTCAACTACTGTTAATAGTGTTTTATTGTATCTATCTATTTGATATGACATTTTTTCTAATTCCTTACTGTATTTAGCATTATTGCAGTAACATTAAACATGCCCAACTTCTTACAGCTGGATTAGTCTTAATTTCGTGCTTGTACCTCAATGAGAACTTAATCCCTTCCCCCGCATTACAAGTATATGTATTGCCGTTAATAACAATATTGTTTCCGTCTGTTAAACTGTACGCAACTACTGTGCCGGAATCGGGCTTATCTACCCAATAATCCATAACATCTAAAAAGCCTGTATTTGCAGGCAAGTGCAAATACCATCCTGTAATTGCTTTTTCAACATGTGCAGAATCAAATTGATCTTTAAATTCTTGGACTTTGTTCATGTCCCAGTCGTACCAGCGAGAAGTTTCGTAAACGCTCATGTTATCAACTCCGTTTTCGCCTACACGTCTATCGGTAGATAACAATTCTACACTAGAAAGTATACTTTTTAAATTATCAACTGTGTCATTGCCTATTGCTGGTAAATTTTCTATGCTCATTTTTTCCTACTCATATAAAAATATTAAAGAGTACCTTTCGTTTTTTACTTCAGGCACTGAATGTACTGGTCCAATTCCTGTAATAGCGACCCCTTGTCCTATCTTGTCTTCTATAAACTCGTTAGTTTCGTCTAACAAAAGTCCATCTCCGTTTTTTTGTAAAGATATAACAACGTTTTTACGATGTAAATCTCTATCTCTATGTGGGCCTATGTAATCTCCCACGTTGTACCTGTTTATGGCTACTTCATTTAAGAAGTAATCCTTATAAACCGGAGCATGTGACTTTAAATAGTCAACTGTTTCCGTGTCTAAGTAGATTTGATTAGTATAATCATACCTACAAGTTGCATCAGGTAGTCCTCTACCTGGTCCAAATGTGTCACGAACATGCCATCTCGGTTCGTCTATTTCTTTTATTTTGTTAACAATGTTAACAACGTCTTCCTCGTTTAGTAATTGCTCTATTTCTAAGCAACTATCCTTCATCAATTCCGCCTTCATGTAACGCAGATAACTCGGCCTCTAATTTTTCACTTGACCAATAAACATAATCTGGATTATCAATATAAAACTGCTTACGTATAGCGTTAGTTCTTTTAATTTCGCCAATGTATGCTGTCATTTCTTTTGCATCAGTTGCGTCTAGTGCTGCACTATCTGCTAATTTTACTAGTAAGTCTCCAATTATCGACAATTGCTTCTCAATTGGATATCTTTTAATTATTTTTTCTCTGGCAAGCTCGTTAATACTGTCTTCTGTAATTTCTAACGGTTGATCTGCATTTGTAACTATACTAAAGTTATCATAATCGCCTACAATACTTTCGTTATATAAATCAATTTCTATGTCTTTGTATAAAAACATATCATGATTTAACATGCTTGGATCCTCAACGGTGCCAAGCACTGTAATAAATTTTTTATTCAGTTTATTAAACTGTGCGTATGCTGGTACTCTATCCACCATTAACCTCCAATATCAATCCAAGTGCTGCTGCCAGTCTTTTTAACAGTTCGTCTGTACTGGTCTTGATATGTAAATGAACCACCGTTACTAGAACTTATTGTTGTGTTACGTCTTTCCCAGAACGAAACTCTAGTGTTTACTGGAAATCCGCTATATGTACTTTTAACTGCTGCAAAAGTAGTTAAGCCTGCCCAATAAGGATCTACATTACCGACTTGAAAGTCGACATAACCCTTTGTTGCGGCATGCATATTACTTGTAGGGTCGCTATGTAATGTTAAGAACCCTGTCATAGTTTGACCCGATGTTCTAACAAAGTCTGTGCTATTAAGATTGTCTAATTTGTCTGCATTATTAGCATTTACTGCTGTAGTTGCAAGTGTTGCACTTACTGCATTACCATTTACAGGTAAAAAGTCTGCTGCATGTTTACCGTCTACTGTGTCTGCATTTGTAGCAAAGTCTGCTAGTGCAGAGTTTACTGCTTTACCATTAACTGGTAAAAAGTCTGCTGCATGTAATCCGTCAACTGTGTCAGCGTCCAACCCAGTACCAGCACCGTCGTTTCCGGCGTGCCACACTGTATTACCTCTGTATGTTAATCCGTTGGCAGTGTCGTTGTTAACAAGTTTCATTAACTCAACTACTGTAGTTCCTGTAGGATTGTGTGTCCAGCGGAATGCATTGAAATCATTATTCTGTGTTTGGAATTCTAGTCTAGCATCAGTATCGCCAACACCGCCATTTATATACTTAATGGTCGCTGTATCACTGTTAGGAGCAAATCGTAAACCTTCATTGCTATCACTAAATTCTATATTTCCTGTCATTACGCCGCCGATGCGCTGCAAGAATGCTGTGCTGTCTAATCCGTCTAATAGATCTGAATCAACTGCTTTGGCATTTACTTTTAAGAAATCTGTGTGATCAAAACCGTCTAACTGATCTGCATTTAATCCGCTGCCGCTGCCATGGTTGCCGGCGTGCCACACTGTGTTACCTAAGTATGTAAGTCCTAGTGTGTTAGCAGACGGATCAATTTTAAGTGTTTCTGCTGCTCCTGCTTTAAAAACAGTTTCGTCGTTTGATCTAGTTGTTAATTCTAATTTTGCATCAACATCGCTACCTTTGATAGTAATTGCGCTTGCAGCCCAGTTAACTCCGGTATTGTCATCAGCAAAGTTAAATTCTCCTGTGAGCGTTGTGTCTATATCACTACGTAAGAATTGTGTACTATTTAAATTGTCTAATTTATCTGCGTTTGATGCAGTACCCCACATTCTATGCGACGACGATGTAACACCCGAAGCATTTGAACTGTTTATTAATGTTACACCAGATTTAATATCAGCAAATCCTGTAATTGGATTCTCAGCATTATCTAGTGTAAATGTGTCTGTGCTAAAAATAAACAGTACATCGTCGTGTACTGTAGCTTTAATAATAGAATGTGTATTGCCAGTATCGTCAAGAACTTCTGCACTTACCATTCTAGTAACGCCGGTGCCTGCTTTTTCAGGTCCAATTAATTCGTGTGCTGTTCCATTATACGCATATAGCTGACCTTTGTCTGTATCCCACCAAAAGTCTCCTAGCACTGCATTTGAAGGCTCAGTTGCATTGTCTGTTGTTACTGCTAACTTGCGCCAACTAGTGCCGTCGTATATTCTAATCTTTTTAGAAACTGAATCGTACCAAAGCTGTCCGTTAAGTCCTTTAGAAGGAGCATTGCCGCTGCTAAAGTTTTCTAGCAAATACAAGAAATTTTCATTTTGTATTTCACCGTACCCAGCATAATTTTTACCCACAAATTGTAAATCTGTGGTTCTATCTACTGTTCCGTCCTCAACAACAGTTAGTATGTCTCTATTGTATCTATTTAAAGTATATGCCATGGTATCGTTATGTTCCTATATGGTATTTATCGCATTTTCTAATTACACCGTGCTGACCCATGTCCATGAACCGCCCTGCACCTCAAATGTCATAACTAATCTAGTTGGTGTAAAGTTTGCAGTACCTGTAACCGGATCAAAGTTAACATCCTGCACTACTGATTCTGCACTACTGTCTTCTGCTATAACACTTAAATAACTCTTATTCATTGCTCCTTGTACATTTAGCCCTGTAACACTCACGTTACTATATGACACTGTCGCAATTCTTGCTGTTGTCCCGTTTTGTTTTGTTGCTGACGGAACAATGCTTTCTAATATAGCCTTAACATCGTCGTATGGGTTACCTGCCGATGGTAAAACAAATCCTGTTGCATCCATAGTTAGTGCAACATCATCTGAACTTAATTGTATATCTACGTATTCTTTGGTTGCAGCATCTTGTGGATTTACCGGATCTGTAATATCTGTAATCCTCGAGTTGCTTACACTTATATTACCTGCCGGATTAATTACTAAACCTGTAGTAATAGTTGATATTGTATTTCCGTCTAATGTAATATTGTCTACATTTAGTTCAACTAGTGTTCCGATACTTGACAATCCGTTTGCTGTTGCAACTGTCGGTCCTAACTCTGTTCGACTGAGTACTAACTGATCGTTAATTGTAAACTGCTTGTTTAAAGGTAAATTAACGTTTTCTGAAATATCAAATGTTGTGTTTGTATTATCCCAAATAATAGTTTTGTCACCGTCAGTTGATTTAATAATCACTCCAGCGCCGTCAATTAATGTATCATCGCCTGCTGCGCCGCCACCAGACACACCTAGCTCGATATTATTATCTTCAACTTGTATTGTTGCTACATTTACATAAGTGGCATCGCCGTTTACTGTTAAATCTCCGTCAATTACGGCACTGCCTGTTGTGTGCAATGATCCTGTAATATCCATTGTATATTGTGGATTAGTTTGAAATATTCCAACTCTGCTGTCTACTGACTTAATAAAAATTGGAGTAGTAAATTGGTTACCTACCCTTGTTCTAATCTGTACATTTGTGTCTTGTTGTTGTGTTTCTAAAGTAGTAGTACTTCCCACAATCTTTAAATTGCCGTACTGTGTATCGCCGATTCCTACACTTAATCCTGCAGAGTTTTCAATAATAATCGGACCTGATGTTGTTCCTACTCCGGATGTAGGCAAAAAGTTAACGGACGTAAATGAGTTGCCATCCGTGTCAACTAATGCTCTTGCATTAGCTGCGGTACCTTGATACCAAAAACTAGGATCAACAAAGTTAAATCCTTTTTTGTATAATTGTCTAGGCGGAAATATTACATCATCTGCATCGTCTGGATACCCAGGAATTTTATCATCCCCCGACAAGCGGAATTCTTCTTTTGAGATTACACCAAATAGTGTTCCTCCCATCCAAATCTTAAGAATTACACGCTCACGTGCAGAAATATCAATTACAGATGCAACTTCAAATCCTGTTTGCCCCTGTCCTGCATCATATTCAGGGCCAACAAGTACAAGATCTGTACCATCAAAGAAGTACATTTTATTGTTTTCGTTATCGATCCAAATATCACCAGCAACCATACTAGGCCTTGTGTTCGACACAATCGGACCTCCGGCTGTTCTAAATGTATTTCCGTCATACAATTTTAGTCTTTGGTCACTTGTATCATACCAAAGTTGTCCAACTAGTGGATTTCCCGGTGCTGCTGTGTTTGCAAAGTTCTCTACCATCTTAATAAAGTTTTCGTTTACGCTTTCGCCGAATCCTTTATAGTTTCTTCCAACAAGGGTAACATCTGTTGTTGTAGTATCTATCTGGCCGTCTGCTAATTCAACTAATAGCTCGCCGTCGGTTTTGTTTAACTTATAACTCATTAGGTTATCGTCCTCCCAGTATAGATAATATATGTTAATGTAAGTGTTGGATCCATAGTATTAATAGGTTGTCCTACGGTTGCATCACTAATAATGTTACCACTGTTAGGTAATGCCTGTCCATTGCCAAGTCCAGTAGGTGCATCGTATACAAGTGCTTCGCCGTCTCTCGGAGTACCACTAACATCACGCAATGCAAAATATTGATCACCGGAGTCGCCGCTTAAATTGTGTTTGTGTTGCGGAATCTGTGTTACGTCAATTGTTTTTTCTTCACTACCGCCAATTTGTCCTACACCATCTGCATAATCTGCTGTGACAGTATTAGAACTTATGCCGCCCATGTTATCTGCGCCTAATGGCAATCTACCACGCAAATCTGGAACCTTGAAGAACCCAGTTTCTAGATCAGGCAAAGTTCTTGCACCAAAGTTATAACTAATTACTTGAAATAATGCTGTATATTCCGAAATTCTATATTGCGATCCGTCGCATATTAGCCAGCCCGTTGGAGCAGTTGTGCCTCCATAAGGCATAATTACGCCTGGCGGGTTAGTAGGAACTGCATCTAATAATGTTCTACGAGAAGTTCTAAATAGTCCTTGGTTTCCGCTATTTCTGTTAATTAATATTTCGTCGTCAATTTGTGTAATATTTGTTAATTCTTTAGAAGAAATAATAGCATTACTAATTTGTGTATTAAATATTTTTGTTGTGCCGCCGGTTTGTCCGTCAAATACAACATCGTCTGCACTTACATCGCCTGTAATTCTAAATGTTGTTCCTGATGTAAGTTTGTTTGCACTACCAGCTGCGCCTGATACTGTACCATTGACTGTACCATTTAACGTACCAATAAATGTAGTAGCATAAACTTCTCTCCATTTAGATGCTGCTGCACCTAAATCCTTTGTATTGTTCCCATCTGGAATAGTGTTAGATAGTGTAGTTGTGCCAGTTACTTGAAGTTCGCTTCCGACATTTAAATTTTTAGCAACGCCTACGCCGCCTTTTGTAATAATACTACCGGTGCTAATTGTTGCACTTTCTGTAGTACCATTTACAAATAAACTCGAATCAGTTTGAATATTTCCAACAACGTCTAATGCTTCGTCGGGCGCCTGTGTATTAACACCTACACGCTGCGACGAGTCAACACGCAATACTGTTCTAGTTCTTCCACCTTCTCTAGCTCTTAGGTCAATGCTCGAACCTTCAATTTGGTTTTGAATAATACCTGCTTGTCCTTCAACAGCAACATTTAGTGCTGCATCAGTACCTACTGTGAGTCCAGTGTTATTTTGAATGTTTAGGGGAAATAATGTTGTACTAGTTACATCACTTCGTAAAAAGTTTCCTGCTGGTACTGTATTATTGTTAACAACAAGGTTGTCTGCTTTTTCAGCAGTACCTATATATTTTGCTGCACCCGATCCTGTAATGTCTCTTGTGCTTAAATTAAATCCTGCCTTTAGTCCGTTTTCAAATCCTGGAATAGTTTGCTTAGGACTAAATGCTGCTGTACTAATAAGTGCAATTGGTTGTGCATCTACTTCAACTTGCACTACATTATATTCTTGGTTATCCGAACCGATAACACTTAACGGTGATACCCCTGTTGACAATCCGTCACTAAAGCTAGGTCCTACTAGTACCCAACCCGAACCCGAGTTTAAATATAACTGTTGATTATCAGTGTCAACCCAAAGATCGCCTTTCTGCGATGTTGATACTAATGGAGCAGAGTCGCTTTTATTTAGGCCACCTGCTGGTACCCATTGTGTGCCATCGTAAATTTTTAATTGTTCACCGCTTGGATTAGTGTCGTACCATAATTGACCTTCGGTGGCCCTTGCTGGTTCTGTAGAACTTGCAAAGTTTTCAAGTAGGTGTAAAAAGTTTGTGGAAACAATTTTACCGTAGGAAGTTGTATTTCTTCCCGGAAGTTGTATGGAAGTCTCGTTATTAATTGTTCCGTCTTCAACTGTAATAGTGCCGTTGTTTGCTTGATCTGTATATGGAATAGAATATGACATTTATTACACCTCGTTAAAACCTGATAGCGACTGAACTCTAACAGTATAATCAATTTGAATTAATCTATTCAAAGATTTTTGTACAGGGTGGAATATCACATGTGTTAATAAACGTCCTGTGCCTGTAGCACTATAAGCTCTTAGACCTAATTCGTCAAAGATAAACGAACTATTTTCATCTGTGGCAGTATCAAATGCATCTTGTCCGTTTGGCTCTCCATAATCTAGTAAACAACTTACAAGTATATCTGTGTAGTTTGTTCCGCTTACGTGCCTTGTTTCAATCTTGTTACGCACAGGATCTACGTTATTAACACTTCGATCATCTACAACCTTTGTATATGTTTGATTGTACAAACTTGCATTGGTTCCAGTTGAGTTTGGTGTTAGGTATGTAATAATACCTGTAGGATCTACTGACGTTCCGCCATTACCTAAACTCATTTCATATATCCATCCAGTACCGCCGTTGCCAATACTTTCAGCTAATGAAATACTCATATTCTCGTAGTGTATAGCATTACGCTTATTAACAATTACTTCACCTGATTCAGGATCACTAATCTTAATATGCCCTTGCAATAATACACCACTTTGATCTTTTAAATTGTCTGCCATTTTTTTGTTTCCTATACACTATTTATCGTGGTAACTCAGTTGTCTTCGCTTGTAAGAACTTAGCAATGTCATTTTCTGATTTAGATAATGCTGTGCCAGGTTCTGTCCAAAGTGTTCCTATTTTCTTAACAATAGTTACTTGTGTTCCAGCCGGAGGAGGAGTAGTTAAACGTACATATGCTCCAACGTTTTTGTTAACAGCAAATTCGGCTTCAACCATTACATCGCCTTCTGGACTATCTTGATCCGAATAACTATATACTGCTATTGGTGTTTTGCGCAGTCTTCTTCCTGCTTCAAACACTTCAATATCTTGTGCTTCCCAATATTCTAACGGAATACTTGTAAAGTCTAATACTGTGCCTGTTCCTTCAGGAACACCAGTTATAATAAACTCTGTTCCTACTAGATTATTAGTTGCTCCGTATTGAGTAAAGTCTGTTGTTCCTTGTGAAGCAATTACATAACCTCTACCAGGAACAACGTCACTTACGCTTATTTCTTGTTGATCTTTATACCAACCTGTTGCAGTTGCTGGATTTGGTATAGGAGCATACGGTAGTAGAATTTGTACATAAATTACACCGCCCGGTACTACTACACTTGTTTGAGCTCTATCAATCGGTATACTAGTTGCCGGATTAACAACTACTAGATCATAACTGCCGACCGGTTTAACTGGAGTAATAAACAATACTTCAGTATCATTAATATACGTACTGCTATCGTAAACAATGTCCATTGTTCCGTTGCCCGGTGTTAATACTTCAGCTGCTCCGCCTTCGGTTGTGCTTACAGCAATAGCAACTTCGTTAGCTGCTGCATCTGTATCTAGTGTTGTAGCAGCAACAACGTCTACAATATAGTAATCTGTATCTGCTGCTAATCCACCAAACGGTGTTCCTGTAAACTGTACAACTTTACCGTTAATTAATGTTTTGTTCCAGCTATTTGGTTGGAAGTAGAACGGAGGCTTAACTTTAATATATGTAGTATTAACAATATCATTTGCCGGAAGTGTTACTGTTGGTAATGTGTCTCCAACGTGAACCCTAGCATTAGTTTCAAATCCTGTTCCTGTAATAGTTGTTAACTGTCCGCCTAGTGGAAATGCTGTGTTATTATTGAAGTCGTATGTAAACTTCTCAATTGTAACACCTGCACTATTTTCATAAGTTTGTGCTGCAATATTATAACCATCACTAGTAACTGTAACAACTTGCTCTTCATCTTTATACGGAATGTTTTTGTCTACATCTTGTGCTACAAATATTGTACCTTCCTCATAAACATCTTTTACACCAGTGCCTAATGTACCTCTGCGTAGTTGCTTTAATTCGTTGCCGTCTTTAGTAAAGTATTCAATTCGTTCTCCTTGAATAAAGATAACTCCTGGATACTTGGCATTGTACTCCGGTGCTGGCAATCCACTTGCATCTGCTACTTTAATAATCTTATCATAGTAGTTTAAATCTTCAGCAAGTTCATATGATTGTTCTAAACGTTTGTAGTGTGTTCTGTTAAGAATATCTTTAAACTGTCTCCATCCAAACTGATCAACTACTCTACCATTTGCAAAGTGTAGTAATTCAATTACGTCATCGTCTTGCGGTGTTTCTAGTAGTTGAATGCTAAGTTTATTTGGTGTTAAGCTATAATTAACACTTGGGGTTAGTAGGATACCGTTCCTAATTACCCACACAAACTCGACACTAAGTGCAGGAGTTCTTAGATCAAACAATCCTCTTTGGAATCTTCTAAATTCATAATACTGTGCTGTTCCTACAGGAATATCAGTTTTTTCTGTAATTTGAATTTTTTGACGTTCTAGCCCTTGACTATCGTGATTACTAAATTGATATACTGTTATAACATCATTTTCGTTATATGCATTTGTCAAATACAATGTGTCCGGAGTTCTTACAAAGTCTCCGTTACCGTCAAAGTATCCTAGATTATATTCTGCATCACTAATAACATAAACTTCTAGGACATCGCCCGGGTCACCAATACCTAATTCTAGTTTTACAGTACTACCTGCTTGTTGAATTTGTGGCAATGTGCTATCAAATGAGCCCGCACCTTCGTATGTCCATTCTTGTAAATATTCTAATCTTCTTCCATTTAAGTATACTTCAATATCTGCCGCATTAATACTTGCAATAGGAATCTGTGTTAAATCAAATTGATATTCTCTAATGTTAGTAACATCAAATGTTTGCGTGTATCCTGCATGTAGAACTTTATCATTTACTTTAACAAGCATATTTGTTCTTAACGGTTCTGCTTCAAACGGTGCTTGACTTAATGTAAAGTTAGTCGTACTTCCGTCTGCTACAATAGTGTCTATTGTAACCTGACTGTAACCTTCATTTGTTAAACCTGCTTCTGCAATTAGCACTTTTATATTTGCTGTATTAAATGGCGGAGTTGGGAATTTAACAATAAAGTTACCTGGATATTCGTATGAGTTGTCTGCTTCAATTAGCGAAACATCAACTACTTTGCCGTTTACAGTTGCAAATGCTTCGGCACCTTCTTGGTATCTTGCATTACTTAAAAATTCAACTGTTGTGCCGTTGCCGCTATATGTGTCGATATCTAAGATATTAGACGCACTCATTCCAACATTAATTATATTAATTCTATCTCCGGCATTAGGAGCAGTGTCAAATGTGAGTGTTTTTCCATTATAGTTAATTAAATAGTCTTCCATATTAACAATACTATAACCAACTTTTACAAATAAATTTTCTCTTTTTACAGGAGAAGCGCCTATGTCAAATGTCCTAGTTACTCCATCGCCGACATAATTTCTCGATTCAATTTCCGAAGAACCTACTGTAGGTCTTTCATAAACTTTGATATCAAGTGTATCTAGAACTTGTCCTGGAACAACTTCTTCAGGACCTTTTGATGTAGTTGGTGTTACAAATCCATCACCGTCAACTGTAATATCCGCAGAATTTAATCCTGTAGCAGTTGTATACTGTAGATCGCCACCTGACAATGCTGTGTCATATACATCGGGGTCCGGAAGGAATGCACCGTCACTTGTAATTTTTCTAATAATAAATGTATCGCCGTCGTTGCCAGTAATATCATAATCATTAATATTAATAGTTGTTTGTGTGCCATTACCTACAATTGGTAACATTAGTGCATCATTGTTTGTCTGATCCGGGGTTCCGTAATTAGGATCATCAATTCTTGTGCCATTTTTGTATACGTTGTAAATTATGCCTTCTTCTAAAGGTTTAGGCTGTCCAATTGCATCAGTTAAATCAAATTCATTTGTTGATCCGTCTAGCGTAACTGTGTAATCTTCGTATGTTGTATCAAAGACATCCCATGCCTCATCCATCCATACTCCGGTATCCCAACCGTTTTGTCCACCAAACTCAAAGCTACGCACTTGTACGCCACCGTAGTCAACGCCGTCCATTAACTGTCCTAGAGTTTTACCAAATTGATCAGCTGTTGGTGCATATGCAAGATTAATCCTATCTTGTGCTTTTAGTAATTTAATATCTTTATAGTATTCTATAACAATTACAGCATCACTAGCAGGTGAATCATTGAATGTTATTTTTCCGTATTCTCTATCGTAACCTTTACTAGTGTCTGCAACATTTTCATAGCTATAATTTCCACCTAATACTTCGTCGCCATCTACAGTAACCATTACTCGATCTGTTCTTAGATTCATTGGCCATTTTAAGATAAATTCGTTTTTAGCTCCGGTGCCTACAAATGTTTCAGTAGTTAATAAATTAATAAATTCATAGTTTCCAGATACTCTATCAAATTTGATAGCAGTTGACATAGTTCTTACAACAGTGTTATCAATTACTGCTTCTACCTTTGCTGGTTCTCCTTGTCCAAAACTACCGTTTAATGTAACTGTTGGAGTTGTAAGATAACCTTTACCAGGATCGGTAATTGTAATACTTGTAATTGCGCCGCCTAGACCCACTGCTGCTACTGCTTTAGCACCAGAACCGCCGCCGCCGCTAATAGTAACCTGTGGTGCAACGATATACCCTTTGCCTGGGTTACTAATATTAATTTTTGATACTTCAAATCCAACATTGTCGGCCCAATTTTTATACGGATATATGTCAATGTCGGCATCTGTGTTTACAAGTCTACTATCAATCACTTTAATACGTTGCGGTGTAATTTCATCGTTATCTGTAATATATCTCGGAGAAAGATCAAAGTCAGAAATCATAGACTGCGAATTGTCAATATTTTCGTAACTACTTAAATATTCTCTAATTTTAGATTTATATGGCTTAACTTCTTTTATGTATTCTTCATACGATGCTAAATTATCATTTTGGAAATTAACTTTTTGTTCTAAATTACCCACATTGTGTTTTGCTTTAATAAACGATGTCTTAAACGCCCAATCAACACTTGACTGTTCGGCAAATACATAACGCAAACTTGCAAAGAATAATTTGTTGTATTCAACTTCTAAATCATCTGTAAAGATTTGATCTCTAATAGTTTCAAGAACAATTCTAGATTCGGTACTAGGTATTCCATCAAAACGTGTTACGTCAAAACTAGTTGTATCGTATCCTACAAGATTCTTTGTTGTGTCGTAAAGCGCATCTGCAAACTGTAATGTTCCGTTTTGACGCCCTATTGTTTTATAGTTTACTGTGTAATCAACACCTTGCTGCGAATCTATTTTTTCTAACAGTAGCCAACCGCCACTGCCAATATTGTTAATTTTAACAATGTCGCCAAATGCGTTATCGAGTCCTTGTAATTCAAAGGAGAAATCAATAACTTGATCAATTTGTGTGAATTGGTTATAACCATCTGCATACCAATCTGTATAATACCAGTAATTGTCTACATTATAACTTTGGCTTGAAATTCTAATCCATGTATTATTTACAATGTCACGTTCGTACAATGCCCATCTATCAGCCAGTGTTTCGTCGGCTTCAACAAGCACTGTGTACTTTCTCACAGTCAGCCTAGTATTGTTGTCATAGTACTTGCCGCCGTTAATGACAGTAACACTTGTAATAGAGCCTTGGTTGTTAATTGTTGTTTCAACTGCTGCATCCTGTCCCGGGCCAAATATTTCTACAGTGGGCGAACGTAAATAACCTCTACCAGAATCTGTAATTTCTACTCTTACAATTACACCATCTTCGATAATTGGCGTTAGCACTGCTTGTCTTGCTTTTGCAACACCTACAAATTCTAAATCACTAAATCTTTCTACAGTCCTATCATAAGTGTTTGACGACAATAAAGGAGGTTGCTCACTTTCAGTAAGTCTTGAAATATCCTTTTCATCAACAATTAAGTTTTTAATTAGTGTAGAATTAACTCTTTCAATAAATTGTTTGTATGCTTCTATACGATTTACAAACCAACTCTGTCTTGGTCTATTTAGAATGCCATACTTTTCTTTCACACTAAGCTCTGGTGCAGGAACTGGTCTGTTATTTGTATCATAACCAATTAAACTGTCAAACCATTTACGCTCAATGTCTGCACTTGGCTTACTTGTAGCAAGTCCGTCACTAAGGATTTGATATTGATTATGAATGTTTTGTTCTTGATTATCAATAGTCCAATATTGTACACTAAATGCAACATCTTTACCACGCACTAAACTTTCGCAATTATGCAGCGCAACTTGTGTAGGACTAATAAATGATACAAATCTATAACCCTGTCCTGCCGGGTCTGCAATCAATCTACTGACAGCAGATGCGCTTAGATTTCTTCCTTCAATTTCTGGTACTGTAGTTTTATTTGCTACCCAGAAATAATAATATACTGTAAATGTTTTAGTAGCTTCGTCATATACACGCTTTGTAGAATACGAGTCGTCTCCGTACAAAGATGTTCCGGTGATTCCGGCAGTAGTAGCAGAACCTTTATTAGACTTAACATCCCATTCGCTAGGAAGGAATTTCGATTCTACCCATTCATATACATCAATTGAGTTTATTTCAGAGAACGCTGTATTCCATTTGTTTGCACTATAGATGATACTGTCTTGGTATGGATTTAAAAACTTAGCATTTGATAAATCCCACCATAGCTCACCTACATGCTCTGGTCCCCAACTATTAGTCGGATCTAATGTATTTCCATTTGACGCAAATGTGTATGTTGCAGGATCATAATATGTCTTGAACGACAGTTCTTGTTCTGCAACCCCCGGAACTTTACCTTGTAATACATCTACGTAGTCTAAGTATTGAATAAGTTCATTTGTCTTAGTATCATAGAGCATAACACGCTTAATTTTTTCAATATCAACGCTTGTTTTGCCTTGACGCAAATTATTCCAAATACTTCCCTGTGAACGTCTAAAGTCAACAACAGTACCTTCTCTCGACCCACTGTATGGCAAACTTGGAAGTCCAGCATACACATGTCCGTTGTTTAGTGTGATATTACGTCCAAAGAATTTTACTCCACTATCATCAAAGTCAATAGTTTGACCGTAAACTAGGGTGTTACCAATTCTTTCAAATATCTTAACGTGTCCGGCGTTTTCATTTACTGTTCTAAATTTAGTAAACTCTGCATCAAAAGTTGTTCCGTCACTAAATTGGTCGAAGGAGGTTTCTACAAATCCGTCACCGTTACGACAACCAACTACTAATGTGCTACCGTCAAAGTCGATATCAACGCCAAACATTTCAGCAGTAGTAGCATCTGGACTACGCAATTCTTGAGATAATTCAAAACTTACATCTAACCCATTGCGCACTTGTTTATAAACATAAACTTTGCCTGCATCTATTTCTATGCTGTCATTAAATGGTTCACTAATTGCAATTAGTAATCCGTCTGGACTAATTGAAACTTTATCGCCAAATCCGTTAAGGTTGTTTGGTGCTACAATTTCTTGATCTTTATAAAATAGTCCGCCATCATTTCTATATACAGTTACAACATTAGGATTGCTTTGATTAATAACACTAGCAACTACTACTTCGCCGTTTGAGCTTACATCGAAACTCTTAGCAAATGCTGTCATATCTGATTGATCAAGCAACGTGTTCCCAGAAATTGTTAACCCTGTATCGTTAGGAATATATCCTGTATAATCTCTAGGATCTTCAATTTCAGTCCAGTTGTTTGCATTAAACACACCTGCACCCATGTTAGTAATTGCTTGATATAATCTACCATTAAAGAATACTACATCATCCTGTGTGTAAGTTCTGGTATTATCATAAGCACCTTTGTATTTCTTATCTGTGCTTAATTCCCAGCCATACTGATATTCGCCTTCGGTCCCATTATTAATAATGTAAATTCTACCGTTGTTAGTAAGTGTACCGTTGCCTTGTTCTTTAACAAATAATTTGTAAAGATTTGCATTTTTAGCAAATTGAACGTCCTCGCCCAATCGACTACCGCTTTGTCTTAAATTTGAACTAAACGCACCCAAGTTTGTGTATTGTCCTACGCCTGTTCTTCCATAAACAGTATAGTAACCTTCTTGTGTTAATCCACTTGCAGTTGCACCAGCTTGTACAGGCAAGTTAAACATTGTCTGCCAATCATTATTAGATTCTGCAGGAATGTTTGCAGGTCTAGCAATACCGTCTACTAGCTCTTCTTGATACAAGAAGTATTCGCCTTCAAGAATAGTTTGTGTATCAGTAACTGGAACATTGGCAGTTCTAGTTAAAACAATCATCTTACCGATGCCAAATGCAGCTAGTTCAAATGCTCTTGATTGTATCTGTCCAAAAATACGTGCGCCCGAACTTGGATCGTAAATTGGATCTCCGCTGCCGTCTGCAAGAAATTCAATTTCTCTGTTCTCGCCAGACAGCGCACCAGCTGCCCAAACGCCTGACACATTTTTAACGTAAATTCTGCCGCTACTGATACCAGTTCTTTGATAATGCGTAACTAATGCTTCGCCTTTATTAGTAACATCTTTTACAATAATACCTACTTTCGGTTCGATAGGAACATCGTCGAGTGTTTTTGTAATATTAAAGTCTAAATATCCATCCCATACATCATATATTGTATGTTGTTTATTAAGATCACTTAAATTTAATCCTATGTCTGCTGGGTCATCAAATGGTAATCCGTCTAATGGTACATAATTGTCAATATTATATGTAACGTCTGCAGGATCGTCAGTAAGTAAGTTAAACTGTAAGAAAGATTCTTCGCTTGTATGCCTTGCAGTTACTCTCCAATAGATGTTACTATACTCCGCACTTACATATCTTACAATGTCGCCCGGTCTATAAACAGTGTTTGGCTGCCATTCTTCTAATTCAAAACGTGCCAACGGATTATAAAACAAGTTAACTTGCGGATTTCCGCCATCGCCGGCAGCAATAACAGTAAGGCCGTCAGTTAATGCACTAGGTGCCCTAACTACAAATCTGTTATCAAGTACTTCGCCTACTGCGCCACCGGGTCCTGGTTGTCCGTCGTATGACAACTTAGTTAATTCGCTAAATCTTACATCGTTACTGTAAGTAGGATTAGTTGCTACTGCATCTGATGTCTTGATATCGTAAATACTGAACCACTGTCTATTAGGATTGGTTGCGCCATTTGGTACAATATCTACATAAGCTAATCCGCGACCTTCGTCTTCTGTAATAGTAGTAACATTATATGTTGTGCCTAGATCTAATTTCCAATATCCGCCCCAATATATTTCGTCACCTACGTAATCGTCAACAGGAGCAACAGTTTCGTACTCGCCAATAAATTCGCCGATACTAGTTGCCAAAGATCCTTGCGTTCCGAAAGTACCGTTTTGATTTGAAACATAAATTGTAGCACTACCTTGATCTTCGTCTTCGTACACAAAGTTTACTGTACCAAATCCGCCTGCTACTTCAACTGTTTGTCCAACTAACGGAACTGTTGTAACACCAGGAACAAATAATATGCTATCAATTTTAGCACTAATTGTAAAGTTACCAGTAAGATACTCGTTGTCGATTAATCCATATTCGCCATCAAACGGCTGTACTTCAGTGTATTTGTCAACATCTTGATTAGCATTGGTGATTAGGTTCCACTTTAAACGTAAAGTATCATTAACACCAGAACCTTCATACATGTCTGCGGGTGCTTTAACAATAATATGATCAACATTGTTGATATTCTGATATGGATAGTTGCCTGTTAATAATACAGGAATTTTAGTATCAAATGATTCTTTAAGTCCTAGTGCTACTAGTATTTCTGGTACACTTTCGTTGCTTCCAAACTGAATGTTTGCTTCTGCGCCTTCGATTGCTACCAGTGCCTTCCAAAGATTATTTTGATATTTTACAATATCGCCTAGTGCATAATCTTGTGTAGAAACATATTCTTCTTGATAAGTTGTTCTTACATTACTTGCATCTGGTGATCCTACTGCAAGATACTCGCCGTCTGCACTTAATGCAACAGATGCGCCAAATCTCTCGTTATCGTCTGCTTGATTTTCGATAGGTTCAATTACATTAGACAGTGCAAACTTACCTGCGCCGCCTGATCTAGTGTAAACATAAACTTTACCGTTTTCGTCATCTGGTGCACCTACAATTAAAACATTGTTAGAAGTGTTTGACGCTATGGCAATTCCGTAATTAGAATTTTCTTCGCCTATATCGTTAGCAACAACATCTTGTTCTGTAAATGATGATACTTGTTGTAGCACTGCCCATTTATCATTTTCTGATTGGTCGACCCACAACTTAGTAATACCTTCTGGTATCTGCTGTACTAACTCGTTAGCACTTTCCAAGTCAGTTACGTGTACGTTAATCAGTTTAGACACTCTGCCTGCAATTGGTTCTTCTGTTGCTTCTAGACCTTCTTTATTAATAGTAACTGTATTACCTAATATTTCAGTAACTTTGTAAAAGCCTTCTGCAAAGTTGGTTTCTGTAATACCAATAATATCACCTACAGCAAAATCAAAGTCGGTTGAATTAAATTCTAATTTGCCATTTTCGTTAATTGCATCAATTATATAATCTGTTCTAATGTGTGCATACACATTCCAAGTAAGTTTGTCATTACCTACCCAAATTAAATCATCAAACTTACAAGTTGCATAATTTATATTTAAAATGCTATCGTAAGTAGACACAATAAAGTCAACATCGTCTTGATTTACATATCCGCTGTTTTTAACATATGTATCGTCGACATACTTTTGCGGGAACGGTGCATGTGTATATCCATCCGGTTGTAAATATGTTTCAAACGGTCTAATTCTGTAAACTAAATCAGTTTCGGTTCCAGTAATAGTGTTAACAAGCTCAATAGGCTGCGGTGACAAACGCATATTTGCTTCGTCTAACAAATATTCTACTTCATCAAAACCGTCTGCTGCGCCATACTGTCCTGCTTTTACAGCCCATTCTTCATAGAAGTCTAAGCTATCTTTGTCTGCACTACTTAATACATCAAATAGTTTGCTTAAAGCGTTTCTAGTACCCTTTTCTTGAATCATTCCTTGATAGAACTTATACTGACTTACATCATCATTAATAATATTAGCAAGATAATCTCTATTTTGATATCCAATTAAGTGCTGTGCAAACTTTTGTTGCTCTAAATCAAAGTTATCAGTATCTAAATCATAGAAATCAGCGAACTGGTTTGTTTTGTATTCAAAGTTAGGTATTAAGCCCATTTCAGGTTTTTCACTAAGCCTTACCCAATCGCTTGCATTAAATATTTCTGTTCCTGGTACTTTGTTTTTTGCGCTATAAAAGAATTCTTTGTACTTAACAAGATCGCCAATGGCGTAATCTTTCCATGATTTCCATTCTGTAATTTGTGCATTGTCAAATATAAAGCCCGGAATGTTTAAACTACCATCCCAGTCGCCTGTTCTATAACCTAAAACCTTGATACGCTCTTGTCTGTATCCCGGTTCTTGATCAAATATAATATCACCAAATACAGTTGTATTATCAATTAGTACTGCATGTTCTTTTTGTACAAGGGCCAACTTAGCTGCAAAGATACCATCATCTGTATTTTTAGGCGATAGTATAAACTCGCCTGAGTTTTCTCTTGTTAAACTTGCAAATTCTGGCTGTAGTTTTTTACCATCTGCTTTGAACAAACTGTATCCATAGAACGTATCAAACACATCATCAACTACAGCATATTCACTAATAAACTTTAGCTGATCTGCTGCTGGGCTGATAGTAATAACTGCGCCATCGCCCCAGTTTTGTGTTGTCCAGAACATAAATTCTTTTGCACTAGTAGCCCAATCACTTACAAACTGCTCTTCGGTGTTGTAATAGTCAAAAACAAATCCTTGTTCTTCTAAATAATCTTGGTATCCTAATACAAAGTCAACTACTTCTTGAATAGTTTCAAAAGTTGTTCCATATGGAACCTTTGTAGGAGTTTTACTAAAGGTAGATCTAAAGTATGCTTCTCTGCCTCCGACTAACGGAATAGCTGGAATCTTTGCAAACTTGCTTTGGTCAAACTCTGTTGAACTTGTATGTGCCTCAGTAACTCTATAATAACTATTTTCATTTTCTACAACTTGTCCAACAGCATAAGTTTTTCTTTCGTCCCAAAGAAGAAAGCTCTGGCTAATTCCGCCTACATTAACTAATGGATCGTTGTCTAAATTAAATGGAGCGTTATAGTAAAAGTACGGTTGTTGTGTATTGTATCCTCTTACTACAAATCCATAGGATTGTTTTTCAATAATAACACCACTGTAGTTAATTGTTTTAACAGGTGTACTTGTGTTTAAGAATATTTGATAGTTTTCTTCTGGAACAAAAACGTTGCCCTGGTTTAAAGGTGTTCTCGAATCAAGAATTAGTTTAAATTTATCTTTAGTACTAAATCCGCCAATTCTAAACGACATTCTATTATCAATTTGTTTTACTTCTTCAACATAATCCATATACGAAGTAGTAACACTAGACGTCATATAATCATATACATAATTTACTAATCCACTAGTATATGTTCGTGTGTCAGAATTAATAGTATTAGGAAATTGTAAGTCTTCGATACGCATTTGTGTCGAATTATTATATACAAGTTGTCCTGCAATATTTCTTGTTTGACGCTGCCTATCCCATGCTGTTGCTAAAACATTATTAGGTTGATTAACAAACAACGAAGTTAACAATGCAAATGGATATTCGCTGCTACGTCTCCAAGCAGTTTCCACCGGACTATGATCTCCGTATACAAAGTCCACTCCTAATCCAGTAGTATCGTAATTAATAATATAACCACTGTTTACAGGACTTACTAAATTACCATCTTCGTCAACTGGTAAATGACTTACTAGCTGCGGACGTTTGTATTCGTCCTTGATTGCAGCAGGTTTATTTGGTTCTCTGATAATACCAGCTTCTAAATCTTCCCATAACAATAAGTTATTGCTTGTGTACGGTGCTTCGCCGTACTGCTCGTCCCACCAAGTTGGCTTGATAGTAAATCCTAACATTTCCCAAGGATGTGTATGAGGACGATCTGTATCATACGCCCATGTATAAACAGCTCTCCAATAACCTGTTACAGGATTGCCGCTTGCATCTGACATGCCTTGGTGATTAAATGTAAACGGTTCACTTCGTTGATATCCGCTATTGCTTGTATAATCTTCGTCAACTAGTTGTAGCCATTGCACAAAGTCACTAAGCATAGTATCATTAATTGTTTGAACTGATAGTACTGTATTTCTTCCTTCCGACGGAACAAAGTTTGTAAGATCAAATAGTTCTTTATCGTATTCAACTTTAATGTTATTAAAAATACGCTTTTCTAATTCCAATAATAAGTCATCGCGGAAATCTCCGTATGCAAATACAACGCTGCCGTCGTGTCCCTGAATTACTTCTTGTGGCTCACGGTATGTGTCGTCTATATACTTTTGCGGAATGTACTTTGGATACAACCCTAACTTAGTAGGAGTCGGCGGTACATAACTTCCGTTTGTGGTTTCATATTCGTAAACTGTAATAGTATCGCCACGTTGTTTTTGTGCAGTAACAATTACAAATCCTTGATCATTGAATGTATAATCTGCACCATGAACAAGTTGAATATCATTTTGATAAACTTGTACTGCGCCGTCACTCAACTCGTCTAATGTAAATACCTTTGTTAACGCAAAGAACTGATCTTCTACATCATCAATTGTAATAGTATTAGATACTGCTGCTCCTGCTGGAACCATATCCGAGAAGTAAAACGGCATTGTTGATGTTTTATCTTTGTTTAGTTCTACAAGAATCTTATCAACGTGCTGCTTTACTGGACCACTAAACCCTAAGTCAAATGCTTTCTGCAAGAAGGTTCTTTTGAATTTACCGTATTCTCTTCTAGCATACTTTAGTGATTTAACAATGTTTGATTCTTTATCTAACAAATGGTACATTGCTAAGTTAATTGGACTACTGTGCTTTACAAAACGCTTGCCGTATTGTGATACACTGCCCAAGTCTCTTAAATTGCTTATGCCCGGAAAGCGGCCGTCAAAGTCATTTAGTTCTTCAATAATAGATCCGACATGATCGTTAACTTCACCTAATGTAAAGTCCTGCATATCTCTATTAAGCGGATTACGTTCTAAACTATTTGCAATTTCATAAATGCCATTATTGTTTTTTGCAGCACTTGATCTTGTTTTAACAATAATAACATCGTCAATGTCCAATGTTTTTAAGAAATTAATCTGCTTAATATCTTGTCCGTCTACTGTTAATTCATAATCTTTGCCTTCAAACTGTATCTGGTTATTTAGAATTACCTTTACAGTAAGATCTGTTAAAAGTCCGCTTCTGTCATAAACATCGATAGGATATGTAATCAACGAGTTGTCAACAACAAACTGTCTAATTACAGGCTGAGAACTAAGTGTGTCAGCTTTTAGCCAACCGTTCAAATAAGTAAAGTCAGTTAATGAACTATACTTTCTCAAATACGTTATTGCAGTGCTTAGTGTTACTTCTTCAGAATCTTTAACATAATTAATAACATCGGTAATTAAATCAAAGTTAAATGTAATGTCGCCTACGTTTTGTATACTTCTATAAGATAACGGAAATCCTAATTCGGTATCGTTAGCGCCAACGCCTTGTTTGTAAGAGAATATTTTAGTTCCTACAAATGTACTAGATTCATATACATCTTCGTCAACAATGCTTACACCATCTTTGTCATATAAATCAAATAGCGGAGACTGGTTTGTATTAATTTTATCTTGTGTTAGTTTCCACTCGGTGCCATTATAATAAAGCATCTTGCCTTTATAAGTTTCGCCGCCTTTACACAATACATTTTCATTTTCTAAAGGTGTAGTATCTTCTGTTTCTTGTAATGTAATTTGTCGTGTGTTTACTAATGTAATAAATTTAACTTCATAAATTTTACCATTTACAAGAGTGTCTTTGTCGCCTGTAAACAATACACGCATACCATTTGTTAAATCAACACCATCAACATTATAACCAGTTGAGCCCTCAATTGTACTAAACACATCTGAGGTAAAGTCGTCAATAAGATCGATATTTTGTTTTACACTAGTACCAAAGTCAAAAAGTTTTAATCCTGGTTCAAATTCAATAATAGGTCTTGTTGCTCTAGCAGTTTGATCTAATTCACTAGGCTGATTATTAATCGCAGCAGACGTTTCGATTACAGTTTTATGGAACCAGCGATTATACTTTGACCACAAGTTTCCGTCTTTACTTGTTCTGTCAATGGTTAAGTAATCTTTTTCTGCTGGATATCCAATTGCCTGTGAGTAAGGCAATCTATCAAAACCTTCGCTATCAAAGTTAACATCAAAGTCGTCTGTAAATGCACTTGCTACATTTAATTCGTCCTCTGCAATAAGTTGAATACTTTCTCCCACGCCTTCAACATACCACTGTCCGGTAGCATACCTCTCAGGAGTCACGTCTCCTGTAAAGTAAATTTTCATACCATTAGTTAAATCAAAGTTGCCTGAAGTTTTGTAAAACTTCTTGCCAATAATTTCTTGTTCAACATCTATGCTTGTTGCTTCGTCAATGTCGTAAACCCTAATTAACCCACCTGCATTGATATCTCCGTCGCTTACATAATAAATTGCATCCGGTGTTGCGCCATCAAGTGTTACTTCAATTGTGCCTTTTTCAACACCTTGTTCTGAGACTTGGTCCTTTAGATTAAAGGTTGTATCTAAATCCCAAGCATCGATGTGATCTTCAAAGTTCCACTCTGTAGCAATATCGCTATTAGCAATATAAATTCCACCCTTATATAATACTTGCTCGCCTTTTTTGTAAAAACTTACAGCTCTCCATTCAGGTGCAATTCTTCTTGCTGTTCTAATAGAGAACGGAAGTCCTGGTGAATCGATTTCAAATCTATATGTAATGCCTCTATAAAGTGTAAGCTCAGGATTGTTAGTAAAACCATCCGGGTCAATAACAAAAACTTTGTTATCAACACTGTCATTAGAAGTTACTTTATATGTGCTTACTACATCAATAGTTTCTCCTGCAACAGGAACTCCTTGAGGACCGTTAGGTAACCAGTAATACTCACGGAAGTTTACAAACTTATCCCAGTTAATATGAGGTTGCCAAGCATAATATTCTTGTCTGTTTAGTAAGCTATGATCGTTTACGTTACCGTCTAGATTTCTAATTTGATTAATATAATCATTGTAAGTACCGTAAAAGTTTACGTTACCTAATTCATCTTTAATAACAGCAGCTGGTTCAAACTGGTAGTTCTCTCTGTCTGCACTAATGTCGCCAACATAATAATCACTAGGCACAAATCCTTTAGCAGTTTTACGCCCGTAGTATCCGTTTAATTTTTCAGCAACACCTGGTTGGATTAGTTGATCAAGTGTACTAGATAAGAATTTGTTATTAAACTGTGTTCTAAAATATTTAGGCAGATGCTGAGAACTTTTTCGTTTTTCATTTCCGCTACCTGGTAGTGGTTGTTCTTCTTGTCCGTTATTAAAAGCCATTTATTTTTATCCTATATACTACTGTACTTACGTATATGAACTCGTAATTCCTGTTGTGCTGGAGGCAGTTTTGACAACCACGTTTCCTTCAGCTTTTAGTCTGCTTGCTGTTACACCGTCAATAATTTCGATATCTGTAACGTCTGCTCCACTAATAAAGATCTCATCTGATTCTGCTTTAATTTCATATAAAGATCCAAATGCTTGATCTTCTTGATCAGGCACAATTATAAATGTTGATATGTTTGGTGCTAGTTCATTCATTACATATGTTGATAATTCTGAGAAGTAAAAACTATCACCAAAGTCCCAGTTATCAAGTGTAAAGAATCTATTAATAGCACTAATAATATTAGATTTAAGCTCGTTGTTGTTTACAACTAAATCTTGGTTTTTAACAACTTTAAACTTTGCTTGCAACGACGACTCCGCTTTGTTTCCAAATAAAACTTTGTACTTTACTGGATGATAAATTATTTCATCACTTAATGACTTAATATTATTAAGCTCTGTACTGTAATTAGTAAATAATTCATCGCTGCTCGGCGGCAATGGCTTGTTGCTACGGCTACCATCTAACCATAATCTAAATTGATTATCATATTCTCTAGTAAGCATATGTGTGTCAATAATATTGCTTGCACTTGGATCGATTCTGTTGTCTTGATCAGCAGCATGTACATATTGAAACTTTAAATTATCTCTACCAATCTGTGCTTTGTAATTTGTCTCAATTACTGTTAATCCAGTACTTTTAACAAATGTTTCAAAAATATCTTCATCGATGTAATAAAACAAATCACCATCATCGTATTTGCTTAATGCACCTTTGCCAGTATTCTTACTTTGGAATATCCACAGAGGAAGTGTAGTTCTGTCAACGTATACATAATCGTTTACACCGTCAGCACTTTTTACAAGTTTTAGAAATACTAATTTGTCTGCGGCGTTGGTTTCTGGAGCAATAATTTCTTCAAACATTTGCGGATTATCAACAACGCCGTCATCGTCGTCGTCAAAGAAACTTACTTCAATCTTTTTACTGTCTACGTAACCTTCTGCATCTCTGTATTCTTCAACAACTTCCCAATCAAAGTCGTTACTAAACGGAGATGAACTGTCAGGTTGTGTATTAATATTCAAAACACTAATTTTATCTTTAACAATCTTACCTGTTAAGTTATTATAAATCTTATCTGAGGAGTCGTAATAGAATCTAATTTCTTTATCGCTTTCAAATACATAACGCATTGCACGATAAGTGATTGTATATTTCTCACCGTCTGTTTGGAATAATAATAACCAACTGCTATCAAGTTGTTGATTTGTAGTGTCGCCGGTTTTACCTGTACTAAAATTATTTACAACGTCCAAGTTATTCTCAGTAATCAAACGCCATTCGCCTTGTGATTGTGAATATCTTAAACCAAAAGTTTGATATGCAAATATTTGATTAATAACTTGTGCTTGTACATCGTTAGTCATTGCCTTAGGTAATGCTGTTCTTATTTCAACTAACTTTGCTGTACCCGGAATAATATCGTTTAGTACAATCGGTCCAGTTCCGTCTTCTTTAAGTAGTGTTCCATCATCTGCAACACTAATGACCTTTGTCCATAGATAAGTTGTTCCGCCTCTAAAGTCCGGAACGCCTGCTTCTAATTTGCCATTTAAAAAATGAAATCCTGTTGGTGCTTCAAATTTAAGCAACGAATTTACTTTAATAAATTTATTATTGCTTCCTGTAAATGCACCTACTTTAACATTTACTCCGTTTGGATTTACAAAGTATCCAGTAGTTTGATTTGTTAGGGTGCTTACTTGTGTCCAAACTGATCCCAAGTCTTCCACTAGCAACTTAGGAAAGCTATCGTAATAATAATTTCTTAGTTTTGTATTCTCTAAAATAGATTGTACAGTATTTGTAATTACACCTTCAACATCAGTAAGCGTTTCAAAACTAAAGCCCGCTTTTAAACTTAAATATTCTTTATACAACGAACCGTCTTTACCAAACAAGTTTGTAGTAGAATACTTTCCAGTTGCATCTGTTAAATCAAAGTATCTTGAAATACCGCTTGAAACCCTGTTTACACTCTTTGCTTTAATAATATCCTGGCTTACTGTTAAAGGTCCAATGTTATAATCTTCGGCGGTAATTAATCTATTCTGGGTATAGTAAGTTGCAGGAGCATTTCTTTTAATACTTGCACTACTTTCGCTTACTGTAGCATTATCAACTGTGTATCTTAACGCATATGTTATTGTGATAGATTCTGCTTTGCCTTGTTTAGAAACATAAGGAATTTTAATTGATATCCCTCTCATGTCGTCTGGTGTGACTACAAGTCTTTGATTTTTACTTGTTCTATAATAAACACGGAAGTTACCTTGCGGTAGTGCGCCAAATGTTCCGTCACTAAAGATTAAACTAATTCTGTCATCAATGCGGGTAAGAACGCTGTAAATATTTCTTTCATTCCTTGAAAGGCTATTATAGATAACGTTGTTACCTTCTACGGCGTCAACCTTTGACCATAATTCTAATTCATTGCCTAGTGTATCTAGTTTGTATAACCAAACGTCTGACTGGTTAACATTTGTAGCATCTATTGCAACTACTTGATTAGTTGAAGGATTATCAACATTAAATGTACCTTGATCCAATGTTCCTTGTCTAAAGTGTGAGAAGAAACCTGTATTTGAACTTGCAGCACCTTTGCCGTCATCTCTGTAAAGGAACGCAAAGTTGTTGCCCGGAAACGGTGATTCTTCTATAACACTGTCTTGTGTTATGTCGGTTGACACAACTTCAAAACTTGCACTTCTTCCGTCGATTGTTTTACTAAAACTAAATGCAGGTACTTCTGTATTTGTACTGTTAAATCTATATTGCTCTGTAGGAATGCCATTTACAATTTCACTTTTTACAGGTCTACCAAATGTTCCGTTTACAGGCAATGCTGCATTCATTACTCGTGTAAACTGTTCAAACCAGTCGGGGTTAGCTGGGTCATTCCAAACAATACTTTGATTGTTAAGATTAATGTTATTGCTGTCAATAATTTCTTCTGTAGTAGATACAGCTTCAATTTTTAATAATCCGTTTGCTGACTGATTACGCTTTGGATTATAAGAAAGCAAACGTGCTAAACGTAGCACACTTTCTCTACGCTCTGCTAATTCTAAATAATTCTCTCTAGCATTTAAGTCAATACGATAAGCAATGTTTTGTCCAAGGAAAGAAATAAGGTCAATTAATGCTAGGTACTCCGATGATTCAATATAATCATTAAAGTCTTCTGGATAATTTTGACGCAGATAGTTAATCATTGTACGACGAAGGTTATCAAAGTCGTAACTCTTAAAGTCAGCGTTCCTAAATGTTTGGTATACTCGCTTCCAGTCTTCAGCAAGTAATAATCTATTTTGTCTATCTGTTGACGACATTACCTATTTCCTCTCATATAAACTATTTAGCGGATTTAATTAAGTGCGCAGTTTATTTTTTAACTTATAAAGCCCGCACTTTCATCAAATTTCATGCGAAGCGATTCCGAAATATTATAGGGCAAATATGTAAGTGAGCACTCAATTTGAATGCCGCTTTCATAACTATCTACAATAATTTGATCAACGTTTACCCTCGGATCATAGTTTATAATCTTAGAAACGTTTTGTACAATAGCATCTTTCAAATCGTCTGTTAATGGTTCAAATAAAACGTCCCAGATGATAGTTCCAAAACTAGGATCTGATAACTTCTCGCCTTGTCTAATATGAAAGTGATTTATAATGTCTTGTTTAATAAGCTCAATGTCGTATAGTACAACACCGGTGCTGTTTGGATCTACTGTAGAGATTCCTCTATACGCCCTACTTTGCTTGGCAGGTTGCGGTGCCTTGTTGCTAGGCACAGTAATTTGTTTATAAATGTTCTTCTCTACATTACTCATACTATGTATTTACCCTTGCTAATCGTGTCCTTACATTACGCAAGGCTTGTGCGCCAGATGCTGTAACAGGTCCGAGAACTCCGTCAATTTCTGTTGCTGTTCTTTCAACCACAGCAGTTAATTCTGACGGACTTGCAATATTATCAATTCCTCTAATTACGTTTTGTGCTGTAGGGAATGTAATTGTATCAAAGTCAATTGCATCTGTTAATGCTCCTACAGTAGAGTTTGTAATGCCACTTACTAATCCACCAATTGCGCTAGAAATGCTGCTGGCAATATTTCCTAACGCACCGGTAACTGCTCCAATTGCATCTCCTAATCCTCTTGGTGTTTGTAACACGCCGCCGTTTTGCTGTTCTGCTGTTTCGGTTGCAGGATCTGCTGCTGGAGTTTCTTCTGCACCCGGTGCCGTAGCTGCGGCTGAACTTGGTGTAGAATTAGCTGGTCTAGTTGTATTTTGTGCAAACGTGTCCGGGGTTGCAGTAACTTGTTCTTGTGTTGCCGTTTGATATTCTTCAATATGCAAATGCTCATGCCCAAACCACGGCTCATGTTCCGGAACACGTTGTGCTTCTACTGCTTCTACTGCTTCTGTAGGTTCTGTAGGTGTAGGTCCGTTTTGATCTACTGCTCCCTTAAACTTATGAGACCCAGCAGTAAAATTTGTATTAGCTGCTTTTGATCTTGTGTCTGCTCCTGAAGATAAATCTAAGTTTGCAGAAGTAGTAATTTTGCCATCTGCGCCAGCTTTTAATTCTATATTTGCTGTACTTGTTTGAAATATATTTGCACCAGATTTAAAGTGCATGTCTGCACCTGATTCAAAATACATATTACCGTCTGCTTTAAAATTCATGTTTGCTTCACTGTGAATACTAACATCACTAGCAGCATAAATGTCTACTTTACCATTACTAGATAATTCTATCCAAGCAGTGCCTCTTGAATTAGCAATAT
>ENA-OUOG01000347-OUOG01000347.1-marine-metagenome-genome-assembly--contig:-NODE-347-length-61955-cov-5.699118_pt1 | contig 61955 bp, 36 predicted proteins | sample MGYA00248635_ERZ508505 | MGnify/ENA primary metagenome ERZ508505 (study PRJEB26176, sample SAMN06267871) | marine metagenome | isolation source: Saanich Inlet, British Columbia, Canada | place: Pacific...
TTTTTCCTCCCGGCGGAACGAGAAGCGGTCCTCCTCGCCTTCGCGCCCGAACCGCCACGACGACGCGCTCGTCGCGGCGCTGCGCACGGTGGAGGTCTCGAACGACGACTCCGATTCGGACTCCGCGCTCTCCTCGCCGCTCCTCGTGGACCGCGAAGAGCCGCTCCGCCGCGAGGACGTCTCGAGGTCGTCCCGAGTCGGATCCGTCGGAAGCGTCGAGACATAGCCGGTCGTCGTCGCCGAAACGTCGGCGCCCGTCCCGGCGACGCTCTTCGTGCCGCTCACGTCCTCGTCCTCGTCCTCGTCCTCGTCCTCGTCCTCATCCTCGTCCGCGGTCTCGGCGTCCAGCGCGCCCGAAACCGTGAGGGCGTCTTCGTCGTCTGCGTCCGTGTCCGCCGGGAACTCCACGAACGGCGCGTCCGACCACGCGTCGCGCTCGTCTTCGTCCGACCGACGCTCGAGCTCGAGCTCGAGCGTCTCCGCGCCCTCCGTCTGCGCGACGCGGGTCAGAAACGCGTCCGCCGCGCGGCGCACGACGGCGTCCGGGTCCGACTCCGCCAAGCCGCGCAGCTTCGCGAACGCGTCGGCGGCGAGGAAACGACGCGCGCGCGTCGATCGCGACGCCGAAATCGCGCCGTCCACCCCGAAATCGAACCTTTCGCCGTCGAACCTCGCGACGCCGACGTCGGACGCCGACGCGTGGGACACGCTCGCGTCCCGGGTCAGAGTCAAAGTCAGCTCCGTCGTGTCGCGCGCGGACGCGCTCCGCGACGAAACGTCGTCCAAACGCGAAGAAGAAGAAACGGCATTCCGAGAAACGTCAGCGGCAGCGAGCGTCTCCCACGCGTCGCGCAGCGCGGAAATCGCCGCGACGCGCACCGCCGGCGACGCGCGGTCCTCCAGGCACCGCGCTATTACCCACACGCCTGGGCGCGAGAGCACGGCGTCGACGCACGGTGTCGCTTTCTCCGCGACGCCGACAGCCAGGGACAGGTCCACCGCTCTTGACAAAGACCTGGACGCAGCCAGGCCGGGATGCAGCCTCGCGTAATCCTCCGTCGACGCCAGCGCGTTGGCGTTTGCGGTTGGTTGACGATTCGAATCGTCAGTACCTGACGAAATCGAACCGAAGCCCCAGCCTGGGGCGACGTTTTCGCGCCGCTCGCGCGAGTCTCGCGTCTCGGCGACGTCCGCGGCGACGTCCGCCAGGACGCGCCACCTCGCCACCACCAGCGAGTTGAGCCACTCCAGCGCGCGCACGCGCCCGGTGTTGTCCGCGGAGCTGTCCACCGTGACCGCGTACGCCAAAGCGCGCCGCGCGACGGTGGCGACGTCGTCCCCCGCCGCCGCGTTTCGAAGCTCCTCGTGCGCCGCCGCGCGCACGCGCTCGTTTCGGTGCGCGGTGCACGCAACGAGGCTCTCCAGCAGCCCGGGCGCGCCCTCGTCGAGGCCCGCGTCGAGCGCCTTGTCCATCGGGGAAGCACGCGCTTTTGCGATTCGGACCGATGAATCCCTCCCGGAGGTTCGAACGAACGCGCGGAACGCGGCTAACCCGTCGTCCGCGCGCGCCATTCGCGCTGACGACGGATTTTCGGACGACGGATTTTCGGACGACGTATCGAAATCAGTCACCGACGCGTCGCGGTCGGCGTCCGAGTCGGAATCCGCGGAGACGCTCACCATACCGTCGCTCTCGTCGTCTTCCACGTCCTCGTCGTTCTCTTCTTCGTCGCTCTCATCATCCTTGGATCCTTGTCGCGTTTTAACGATCCCGAACACCTTCTCCAGGACCGGGCGCGTGACTCGTTCAACGCGCGCGCGGAACGAAACCCACGACTCGGCGACTTTCTCCTTGAGCTCGGCGAAACTCTCGACGTCGAAAAAACGGTCCTTCTTTTCGCCCGCGGAGGTCTCGTCGGCGCCGCCGCCCGAAACGCCTTTCGACGCGAGAAGCTCGGACTTCTTGACCATCACGCGCGCGCCGGGCACGGTCTGCGCCAAGAAGTCGTCGTCGTCCACCAGAGTCCAGCTCTCGAACAGGTCGCGGTACCCGAACAGACCGCCCGCGCGGAAAAGCGAGCCCGCGTCTTTTCGCGCCAAATCGCGAAGTCTCCGCTCGGCGCAGCGCGGATCCGGAGCGCCGCGCGCGTCCCGCAGACTGCGAAGCCAGTCCCCGGCGGCTCGGATCGAGGCGATCACCACGGCCATCTCAGCGTTCTCGTCGCGCACGGTGCGCGCGAGGCACTCGGAGGTGGAGACGTCCCCGCGCGCGTGGCGCTTGGCGCGGATCGAGGCGAGCCTCGCCGCCGCGCGCGCGCGCCGCGCGACGCGCGCGCGCGTCAAAAGGTTTGGCGCGGCGACGCCGAGAACCGCGTCGCCGATACTAATAAACGCGCGTTTAGCGGACGCCGAGACACTCAGGCGCTCCTTGTCCCCGAACCCGCGCCCGTCGTCGTCGTCGCCGCCGCCCTCTTCCGTGCGCAACCCGCACTCGCCGTCGTCCAGCCACCGGCGCACGTTCCAGTCGAGGAGCGCGTCGAAGCGGCGGCGCTCGGATTTGGTCGCCGCGTCGGCGCGCGCCGCGCCGAACCCGAGCAGGTACGACGCGCGCGCGAGGTCCGCCGCGGCGCGCCCGTACCGCGCCTCGAGGTGCACCAGCACGCGGAACCAGTCTCTTTGGCGGTGGTACCAGCACGCCATGAAACTGTCGTCGTCCGCCAGACACAAAAGCGCCGCGCCGCGTTTTGACTGCGCCAGCGCGCGAAACGCCTCCGCGGCTTTCGCGCGCGCCGGCGCGTTTGCCGGCGAGTCGTCGAGCAGAACGCGCCGCAGCAGAGGCACCAGACAGCACTTCTGCGCCGTCGCCACGCCTCGAGGGCTGCTCGCCAGAGCGCTGACGGCGTCGCAGAAGTGCGCGCGAACGCTCGGGTCTATAGTGAACGACGCACTCGACCTCGACCCCGCGCGCGTTGATCGTTCACTATAGAGCGCGCGCCCCGCGTTCGTTCGAGCTCGGCCCGCGTCTCTCGGTCCGGAGAAAGACGCGAGACGCGAAAACCTCCTCGAGAGAGTGGAAAAAAACGCGCGTCGCGTTTTCGTTTGCGCGGCGTCCGCTCTTCGACGCGAATCGTCGTCTCGCCTTTCATCGCCTTTCCCTTTCAGCGCGCCGTATTGACCCGAGCCTGCCGCGGCGAAGTACGTCTGCATGACGATCTGCCACACCAGCGCGTCGTCCGCGGCGTCGTCCCTGCCCTCGTCCGTCAAGCCGACGAGGCCCGCGCCGGGCGTCCGGTCGACGCCCAGCGCTTCGGAGGCGGCGGAGTAATCCACGCCCGACGCCATCTTTCGCGCCGTCGTCGCCGCGCGGTGCGCTCGCAGCCCCTCCCAGTTCCCGAACGCGCCGCACATGCCGTCCGTGGCGTCGCCGGCCAGCACGCCCATCGCGCGCACGCGCGGGTCGGACTCGCGGCGCATCTCTAAAGGGGTCATGTCGGGGTACGCGAACAAAGAAGAGCGCGCCGCGGTGTGGCGCCACCCGGCGTGGAAGAAGAGCGGTAAACACAAAAGCGCGGCGAGCGCGTTCGCCGTCTCGCGAGACGCGCTCACCGCGCCGGAGCCGACGGGCGCGCTCGCGCGCGTGGTGACGAAGAACGCCAGTAACGCGACCCAGAACGCGGACGCGAAGCACGCGCCTCGCGCGGCGTTCATGCGCCGTGACAAGCCCGCGCCGCGCACGGGCTGCGCGTGAAAGTTGAGCGCGTACAGAAACGCCAAAAGAAACGCCAGAGCGAAAAGGTGCGCCTCGTCGCGCGCGGCGTGGCCGTCGGAGGGGTAGCCGCGGTGTGACCCGGAGGGCACGCCGTATGTGTCACCCCTCGGCTCGTGTCTCGTCATGTCGCCCTCGCCGTGAAGCACTGTGAACGCCGCCAGGAACCACTTGAACGACAGCCGCGCGAGCGCGTGCCAGGGCTGCTCGACGGCGAGCGGGTCCAGCCGCGGCGCGACTTTCAAAAAAAAGTACGCGGCCACCGCCGGCGCGACGACGACGGCGACGACGACGGCGCTCGTCGCGCGGTTCACGGATTCGGCCGTCCCGTAGCACGGCGTGTCGTCGTCCCGTGTGAGGTGCGGGAAAGGTACCTTCGCGTCGCCGTGCGTGCACGTCACCTCCGCCGCGAACGACGCCACCAGAGGTACGAAAAGCGGCTCGGCGACGAGCCACGTCAAAAACGGCGTCGCCGACGCGAGCGCGGCGAGCGCGAACCCTCTGTTCGTTTCGGTAAACGCCGACGTCCGCGCTTCGCGCGATTCTTCGGACGAATCCAACGACTCTCCTCTGGCGTTTTTTAGAGCGTTCGACGTTTTCTTCCCCGGCGAGCCGAGCGTTCTTCCCGAAGACGAAGACGAAGACCGAGAGGAAAAGTACGCGGCGTGGAAGAGCGCGGCGAACGCGGCGACGGCGACGCACGCGGCGAGCGCGTCGTGCGCGGCGTACAGACCGGGCGCGTCCAGCTGCAACGCCAACGCGCGCCCGACGTCCGCCACGGTGTTTCCCCACCACGGCGCCGTGTTTTTGGCGAACGCCAGGGACGCCAGGCTGACCCCTTCCGCGAAGACGCCCGCGAAACACAAAACACGCCACAAGTGCGTCGTCGCGGGGACAAGACGCGAACCTTCCTCCCTGGCGCCCGAGCACGCCGCCACGGCGACGGCGAAGCGGCGCGCGACGCGCGTGCGAGCGCGCGCGGCGCGTCTCCGCCTCAGCGCCGCCGCCGCGCGCTCGCGTTCGTCCTCGTCCATGATCCGCTCTTTTTCTTCGCCGCGAATTTTCGCGTTTTTCGAAAGAAAAGCCTCCGGAAGCTCTCCTCTCGCGTCTCGCTCGGCTTCCCACTTTTCGCGGAGCCGCGCGCGCTTCACCGCCGCCTTCCTTTCCTCCCACTCGCGCAGACGCGCCGCGACGTCCCGCGTCGCGCGCGGGTCCAGGGGGTGCGCGGCGACGTTTCTGGACGCGAACCAGACGAGCGAGACGGCGAGGAGGAAGAGGAAGACCGAGACCGCCGTCGACGTCTCCTCCGCCGCCGCCGCGAGCGCGTCGCACGCCTCCGACCAGGAAACCTCCACGAAAACCTCCGCGCTCGTCGCCGTGCACCCGTCCGTGAGCGTCGCGATGAGCGCGTACGTCCCGGGGACGTCGGGCTGAAAACCCGTGAGGTTGCCCACGTACGAAGACAACACCGCGCCGCCGGATGCGCGCCGAGCGCCCGTGAACGTGGCCCCGTCCGAGAACGTTCGAGCGGCGACCGTCGTCGTCGTCGTCGTCGAAGAGGCGGTCGAGTCGACGGAGCCTCCGGTCGGAGCCTCCGCCGCGTCGGCGGCGGATTCATCCGTCGTGTTCGTCGTCGTCGTCGTGCCGTTGACCGCGACGGCGGCGTCCGTGCCGTTCGCGGCGGCGTCGCCGGTGTCGCCGGCGACGGCGTCTTCGTTTTCAGCCATCGTCTCCGCGCCGTCTCCTGCGGCGGCGTCGGTCTCCTCCGCGCCGCTCGCCGCCGCGCCATCTCGCTCGGGCCACCCCTCTCGCCCCCGCGCGTGGCTCCACGTCACGAACACATCGTCCCCGTCGTCGTCCTCGACGCGCGCGGCGACGGTCTGCCGCGCCAAGCACGCCTTTTCTTTTTCGTCGCGCGAAACGGCGCGAACCTCCGACTCGACCCACCGCGGTTCGGCGTTGCACTCGAAGGACGCCTCGAACGCCACCGACGCGGCGTGGCACACGTTGGAGACGTCCAGCCTGAAACCGTACGACCCGACGACGTCCGGCGCGAACGTCGCCGTCGCCGTCGCGGCGTCGTCCACGAACGGCGTCTCGCCCGACTCCGGCGCGCTCGCGTGCACGACGACGGCGCCGCTTTTTGTGACTGAAACGCCGGCGTCGACGTCCTCCGTCGACGTCGTCGTCGCGTTGCTGTCGCGAAACAAACGGCGATACGCGTTGGAACCGAGCGGCGCGCTCGTCATCGTCCAGCGGTACAGAAAACCGTCCGCCTCGTTTTGGCCCGCCGTCCACCTCGGCGCGGCGTTCCACCAGATCCAGCTCGAGAACGGCGACGACCGCAGAGGCGTCGCCGCGTCCCACGGCTCGGTCGCGTTCGAAACGGCGAGCGGCGCGACGTTCCCGGCCCATATCTCGGCATCAAGCCATTCCAAATGCGCTCGGTAGTCGCCCTCGCTGGCGTCCACCGCCTCGGTGCCCGAGCCGTCCAGAACGCGCGGCGCCCACCACCCGAGCGGGTGCGCTTCGTCCGCGTATTTCGCGGCTTCGCGCTGATTCCAAATCGCCGCGCCGATTGATTCGCGTTTAACCGCGGGTCGGGGCACGTGCGAGCACATCGCCGTGACGTTGACGAATGCGTGCGACGTGGCGTTGCACGCGTCCACGGCGGTGATGAGCACGACGTACGTCCCGGGAGCGTCCGGCGTGAGGATCGCGGCGACCGACGCGGCGTTGGCGGTGGTCGTGATGGCGTCGTCCTCGAAGGCGGCGAGGAGGCGATCGATGGCGAGGTACGGCGTCGTCGTCTCGTCCACCACGCTCGGGGCCCCGCTCCTGGCGGGAAGCACGCGGATGTAGCTCTTCGCCGCGACCGCGCGCGTCGTCTCGGCGGTCGCCTCGCCGCCGCCCTCCGCGTCCGTCTCCTCGGCGCTCACGGGGACCATGAGCGAAACGTCCGCCGACGTCAAGTTGGACGCGTCGGGCGCGGCGACGAGCGCGAAGTCCACGACCAGCTCCTCCAGGTACCGCTCCGGCTCGGGCAAGTCGTCCCTTGTGAAGTCCTCGTCCGTCACCGCCGCGGGCTCGAACGAGAGCGGCCCCCAGGTCCGACCGGGCGGCAGCAGGAAGCGGCGGTCCGGCGCCGCCACCACGGAGGGAGGCGCCAGCAGCTCCTCCGGACACTCATCCTCCGTCTTGAAGAAGCGCGGGATGTCCAACACGCGTCGTGCGGCCGTCGCCTTCAGCTCGTCCATGCTCGGGCGCGCGGGCGGAGGCGGAGGCGCAACCGTCGCCTCGGCCGGCGGGGGCGACGGCTGCGCGGGCGGCGGAGGCGCCATCGTCACGTTCACGCTCGCGGTGGCGTTGGTGGCGTTGGTGGCGTTCGCATCCTGCGCCGACGTCGGACGCGCCGAACCGAGCAGCGCGAGCGCGGTCACGAGGCGCGCCAGCGTCCGTCCACGCGGACCACGGCGCGTCGCGGCGGGCGCCATCGCGACGCGCCTCTCCTCTTCGCGCGGTCGCGCCCAGAAGACCGCGCGTCCACCGCCGACGCGCCGCCGCGTCTGGGGTTGGCCCTCCTCCGTCGTCAGCGCAAATCCGAAGTAGGCACCAAAGTCTTGGTCTGTTCAAACGAGACTTGAACGAACACGAAGCTCTGGGTCTAAACGTTGAGTCATTCGCCCCGTCGCAAAAAGTTCGGAAAACGCGTCGACGGCTGAGAGCCGCCCACGCGTCCTTTCGAAGTTTTGGTCGAACACTTCGCCGCGCAGCCTGTCGCCCCGCGCTCCGTCTGGCACGTCAGGACCGCGGACGGGATTCGGCGCCTCGAGACACGACCATGGTGTCCGGCATCTTCGCCGCGCTGTTTTCGTTCGCGCCCAAGTCCTCCGTCGAGACGTTCTTCGACTTCAAGGATGAGCTGGACGTGAACCGCGAGCCGCACGACTTCGCGCAGCACAGAGGCAAGGTGGTGGTGGTGTCGAACGTCGCGTCGTACTGAGGCGCGACGCGGTGTCACTACGACGAGTTCGAGCTGCTGAAGAAGCAGTTCGGCGACCGTCTGGTGATCATGGCGTTTCCGTGCAACCAGTTCGGGGCGCAGGAGCCCAAGAGCAACGCGGCCATCCGCGAGTTTTGCGAGCGGCGGGGGTTCCGGGGGGTGGTGATGAAGAAGTGCAAGGTGAACGGCGGCGGCGCGTCGCCGGTGTTCGACTTCCTCAAGGTCAAATCCAACACCGGGGGCATCATGTGGAACTTCTACAAGTACGTGGTGTCCCCCGACGGGAAACAGGTGCGGCGGTTCACCACGCAGGACACCCCCGCCGCGATGGCGCCGCACATCGCCGAGGCGTTGCGCCGGTGGGACGAGGACTCCAACACGCGGTGACGATAAGAACATTTTTTCGCGTTTTTCGCGGTCTCGGCGCGCGCGAACTTTGTGATGCCCGGCGCCACGACCGAGACGCGTCTCGGCGGCGCCGCGGCGGATGCACGTTCGACGCGCGACCGGAAACGCGAGACGCGCGTCTTAGAGTATCATCCGGCGCGCTTTAGTCGTAGCGCCGGCGCGGAAGCGGCGAGCATAGCGGGAGACGAAACTTTCTCCGCGGCGATTGGCACAGAGTGACGTGTGCATTGAAACCCCTTCTCCCTAAGTCCCTAGTACGTACAACCCGAACGCGCGCCACCGCGTCGGCGTGTCGCGTCGACGGAAACCAATCGACGCCGCGTCTCGTGTATCCGCTCCCCAGCAGAAAAAGCAGTTCCGGAGAGGAAAAAGAACGTCTCGAATCACTTCTTCTTGTCCTTCTTCGCGCTCTTGTCCTTCTCCTTCTTCTCCTTCTTCTCCTTCTTCGCCTTCTTGGGCGTCTTTTCGTCGTCGCCGCTCGCCTTGCGCTTCTTCCCGCCGCCGCCGCCGTTCGCCGCGGCGTACTCCGGGCCCGCCGCCTCGAGCGCCGCCTGCATCATCGCGATGTTCTTGCGCGGCGCCGTGCCCTTGTCGTAAAACTCCAGCCGCTCCTCCACCTGCTCCTTGAGCTTCTCGCCAAACGCGTTGGTCTGGAAGTCGGAGAAGCAGTCGATGCGGCTCGCGATCGAGCACTTGTTCGCGAGGTACCGCGAGATCCGACCTTTGTTCCGCGCGTGCGCCTTGCCGATGAACGAGCTGTGGAAAATCAAGCCGTACTTGGGCGTGTTGCCCTTGGTCTTGAGCGCGCGGAACAGCGCCTTCTCCGCGCCGAGAATCTGCACCGTCGACGCCGGGTACTTGGCGAGGTTCGTCAAAGAGCCGGCGTGCGAGATGAGCCGCGCGCCCACGATGTCGCCAATCAACGCGCCGAGGTTGGGCGCAACCTGTGTGGTGTTTCACGGGAGTCGCAAATTGTCGGAACACGCGTTCGAGATGAGATACGAGTCAGTGATCATCCGTGGCCGAGAGGGTTTTTTTTTGGATCGGGCAATAGAGCGTCGAGCTCATCGTCGCGCGTCTCGTTCGCGCGGGTCCCTCGCGCGTCGCCGGCCGCGTGTCAGAGTGGTGCATGAAGTGTATCGATCAAGGCTATTCAGTTCAGGTCTGTGATAGGTGATCATAATCATCATAAACACAGCCTTTCGTGACGCCGCGCGAGGGACGGAAAACCGATAAACACGCGCGCGCGAGACGCGAAAAAAGCGCTTGGTGTCGCGTACGAAAACGCGCGAAGCCGAGGAAAAGAGAAAAACCCGTGTTCGTCGTGAAATCGTCGAGGATTTTCCTCGAAGACGCACCGCCGACATCTTGGAAGCCAGGTACTCGTGCAGGCTCTTCCTGTACTCCGCGAGCGAGATGACTCTTTTGGCGAACGCCTCGATGTTCACGAGGTCCACGGGGGAGATATCCTGGCCCATGGACGCCTTCGCCGCTTCGATCACCTCCTTGGCCTTGTCCTCGTCGCCCGTGATCTCGGCGAGCATCTTGAGCCCGTCGCTGGTGAGCGTCGCCTTGTCCTTCACGGCGAGCGCGACGCGCGCGTACATGTAGTTGTCGTTGATCACCTTCACGAGCTCGGGGAAGTGCCAGCCGTACCACTCGCGCACGCGCATGATGAACGTGTTGATGTCCTTGTCCAGCACGTCGATGAGCGCGATGGCGTTGATGATCATGTTATCGCTGCGGTTCACGTTGAACTTCACCTTGGCGCGGCTGTAGGAGTGCGCTAAACCGAGTTGCGCCTTTTCGTAATCGCCATCCTTGAGTCCTTTGATGAACCTTCCGAAGTGCGTGCGGCATCCGCGCAGGATCTCGCCGATGTGGTCGTTGCACACGCAAGGAATCGACGTGGCTTCGCCGATGGAGTTGCCCAGCTTGGGGTCGGAAACGCCGAGCTTGAACTTGGCCTTGGACGCATCCTTCACCTTGGGCAGGTTCATCTCGAGGAAGTGCTTCAGGTCGTCCGAGCACTGCGACTCGGAGATGGCGTTGATCTCGCCCAGCGCGTTCGCCGCGCTCACGAAGGGCTTGAAACCCTTGAGCTTCACAACCTTGCCGAAGCGGGTCATGTCACTGCGGCCGGGGTCAGAGGGAGGAGAGGTCAGAGGGAGGAGAGGGAAGCGGAAAAGCGACGCTTTCCACAAAAAAACGTGACTGCAAACCCGGTCGTGCCCGCCGACACCGCCGCAAACCACCAACAAACCTAAAAAGTGGTCGACGCTCGCCTCTGCGAGACGAGGGGTTGGCGGCTCGAGGCGGCACGCGCGCCTGGAAACCGAAGCATAATCGGGACTGCGCGAGCGCGCAGCGATCCCGCCGTCTCTCGATCGGGTTCCCGGGTCGAGCGAACGCGCGCGCGCGCGGGCGGGGGCCGATGATTGGCGAATTGTTGCCCCTGCAGCAGGAGACAGAAAAAGGGGCGGCAGTCTCGACGCACGTGATGGTCTCCTGGACAGCCTCCGCGGTCTGACCGATCTCGTCCATGTCCAGGCCCTCGAAGAGGGCATAGCCGGAGGCGGACTCGAACAACAGAAACGTCGCCATGGCGTCGTAGTACGCGCTGTAGTCGGGCGCGCGTTCCGAAGTGACGCGTCATGCCGCCGCCGAAGCGCCGATTTCTTTCGGCGGCGGTGGCGTCAAAATGCGCCCGCGATTCCGATTTTTTCTTGAAGTCGAATTTCCTTTCAACGTTCGCGTTCAACGCGAGCTCTTCACCGACAACGCGCGTGACTTTGACCCTGAAATCGAGCGGACTTCATCGATCGATTGATCGATTCACCGAGAGCGCGCAACCGTCACGAAAAATGACCGATGACGCGCGAGGGGCCTGTTCACAGAGAGTCGCGCTACGCCGCGATGTTGCGCGCGAGGTTGCGCGCCGGCCGCGCGCGGCCGGAGCGCGCGCGCGAGCTCATCGCCGCGGATATCGCCTCGGCGTGGCGTGACGACGATGACGGCAGTCGAGGTCGCTCGCCTCGGGCGCGTCCGAGAGATATTCCGGTGCCTTCGTTAGCGGACCTCGGAGGCGCGGTGCGCGGCGACGCGTCGCTGGGGACCATCTCGCGACCGATGCGGGAGATCTACGGCGCGCTCGTGCATCACCAGATCCCCTCGGAGCTCCCGTCCGTCTCGGGCTTTCACCACGGACACGCCCAGCGCGCACGCTTCCCCTTCGACAGATCCCGAGGTTTCGCCGCGTCAGCGTTCGGCGTGGAACGACACGCGCGACGGTTCGCCGCGAGCGCGTCCCCCGAGCCCGCGCGCTCGACGTCTTCCAGCCCCCCTCCTCCGTTCCCGCTGGACACGTCGAAGCTCGGCTCGCCCGAGCCACAGAGACGCGACGCGTCCGCGGTGTCCCCGGGGACGTCCCCGGGTCGGGACGACGGTTCGGGGGATGAGGATCTGAAGGTGGACCTGCACGCGCTGGACCGCGCGAAGGCGGAGATCGACCGGCTCCACCTGGAGCGCCAGATCAAAGAGGCGGTGAGCACTTGGAACAAAGTGGTGAGTGCGTGGAACAGCTTCTTGAGCCTCGGGCCGTACGCGGTGAGCTTGACTAAGATGACGCGCGAGGAGTGGCGCGTCGCGGCGTCCCACGGATGGCATCACTTCAAAGACGAGATGGCGCACTACTGGGCGGGCACGAAACTTCTGTGGGTGGAGATCAAGATCGCCACGCGTTTGCTGTTCAAGACGCTGAGAGGCCAGCCTTTGACGCGCCGAGAGCGCAAGCAGATGACCCGCACCACCGCGGACGTGTTTCGCCTGGTTCCGTTCGCCGCGTTCATCTTGATCCCGTTCATGGAGGTGTTCCTTCCGGTGGCCATCAAGCTCTTCCCCGGGATGTTGCCGACGACGTTCCGGGACGAGCTGAAACACGAGGAGGAGCTGAAGAAGCGTCTGAAAGCAAAGCTGGAGGTGGCGCGTTTCCTGCAGGACACCGTGAAGGTGATGGCCAAGGGCCTGAAGCAGTCGCGCTCGGGGTACACGCGCGAGAAGGCTGACGATCTGTACGACTTCATGAAGAAAGTGCGGAGCGGCGACGCGACGGTGACCAACGACGACATCACGCGTTTCTCGCGTCTGTTCGGGGACGAGTTCACGCTGGACCACATCTCTCGCGGGCAGCTCACGAACATGTGCAAGTTCGTGGGTCTGTCCCCGTACGGCACGGACAGCTACCTGCGCCGGCAGCTCAAGGACAAGCTCAAGGAGCTCAAGTCGGACGACAAGGTGATTGCCCGCGAGGGCGTCGCGTCCCTGAGCGTCGCCGAGCTGCAGAGCATCTCGCGCGCGCGAGGTATGCGCGCGGACACCACCGACCGCGAGCTGCTTGAGCGCCAAATCAACGACTGGCTTGAGCTGTCTCTGAACGCGAAGCTCCCGCCCTCGCTGCTGGTGCTTTCGCGGGCGTTCACCATCACCACCGAGGCGCGCCGCGCGGCGGGCGTCGAGGAGGTTGAGGTTGTGAGCGGCGCGGGCGACGTGAGCTGGGCGGACGAGGACGTGGACGCGCTGGCGGCGAAGGAGCGCCAGGCTGCGGCGATGAAGGACATCCAGGAGACGCTCGCGACTCTGCCGGAGGAGGTGGTCATCTCCGTCACGGAGGAGCGCCAGATGGCGAGCTCGCGCGCCGAGCAGGTGGCGCGCAAGCTGGAGTTCCTCGAGCAGGAGGAGGAGCTCATCGAGGAGGAGAACGCCGAGCGCGCCATGGAGGAGGAGGCGCTGCGCGAGGAGAAGGCCAAGAAGGACGAGGCGGAGAAGGCGCTCGCCGCGGAAACCGCGGCCGAGACCTTCGCCGGGACAGACGGCGCGGACGCCTCGAGGGCCGGAACGGCGCCGGACGCGCCGGCGGCCGACGCCGGCGACGCGGACGCCGTCGCCAAGAAGGACCCGTCGGTTTCCGGCCCGCCCGCCAAGAAGAAGCCGGACACCGGCATCGACTCCGTCTCGCTGGACGAAGTGGAGAGCGTCGTGGCCGGCCGCCGCGCGCGCCGCGCCGCGAAGCTGTCGCGCTTGCTCGCGGCGCTCGCCGGCGTCTCCTCGCTGGGCGTCGAGCGCAAGGAGCTCACCTCGCTGGTGCGCACGGAGCTCGACCTGTACGGTAAGCGGCTGAGGCAGGTGCAGAAACAGCTCTCCCGCTTGGACGGCGACGCGGCGGTGGCGGCTGCGGTGGCGGCCGAGGGCGACGTCGCAGCGGCGACGGCCATCGAGGCTGCCTCCGCGAAGGGTCAGTCCGTGTTCTCGCGCGTCTTCTCGAAGCGAGCCGACCCGAACGAAAACGAAGCGACGCGTGAATCCCTGGACGACCTCGTCGCGCGCGAAGTCGCGTCGTCCGCGGCGGCGCGAAGAGCGGCGGAGGAGGAGGAGCGTTTCGCCGAGCCCGGCGAGACCGTCCCCGACGAAGACGCCGAGGAGCCTCTCGTTTCGCGGAGCGTCTCTCGAGAGCGTCTCGAGACTCGCGCCTCCGGAGACGAGGAGACCGAGCGTCTCGCGGACCCGTTCGAAGTCGTGGACGACGAGGAAGAGGAAGAGGAGCTCGCCGACGCTCGCGAGAAGCCCGGGTGGTTCCGCGCCAACTACGACGCGCAGCTGTGCGACCGCGTGAACGACCGCGTCAACGCGATGCTCGCGGGGGTGAAGCGCGACCTCGATTTGGCGGACGACAAGATCGGCACCAAGTTCAAGGTGCTGGACGCGGACGGCGACGGAAAAATCTCCCCCGAGGAGCTCGTGAACGTCAAGGAGATGCTGAAGGACGCGCTGGACGACGAGGACGAGGCGCACCTGCGGTCGATCCTGTCGGCGCTCGAGACGGACGAAAACGGGATGATCGACGTCGCCGACCTCTCGGCGCTGGTGGGGGAGCTGGTGGAGAAGGAGCTGCGTTTGTCCGAGATCTACGACGACGACGACCACGACGCGGTGTTCGAGCTCGAGGAGGAGGCGCCGAAAAGCGGGGCGGGGGAAGAGGACGCCAAAGCCGCGAGCGAGAGGCGGGAGGGGCAACCGTAGCGTCGAAGCGAATCGGTCGATGTGCCATCGATGTTTCCCGATGGGATTCCCGATCCCGTATCGAAGATCCGATCGGATCCCGTTTCAACTGCTCAATCACCAGATCACCCGCCATCGATCTGTCGATCAGACCGTTGTTGTTAACTTCGCGACACAACTCGTCGCGCGTGGTCGCCATGACGCCGGCGAAGGACCCCGACGCGCTTCGGCGCGAGCTCGTGGGGTGGTACCTCTACGATTTCGCCAACTCGGCGTTCTTCCAGAGCGCCATGACGGTACGCGCGCGGTCCTCTCGCCTCGGGTAGTCCGACATCGACGCTCGCGCCCGAGGACACTTTTCTCTTTTCTCGGTGCGCGACGCTCACGCCCCATTCCCCCGTCGTGGCGGACCGCGCAGGTGTTCGTGCCTCTGCTGGTGGACGACCTGGCGAACACGTTCGCGTGGTCGCGGCACGGCACGTCCCGACCCGAGTCCTGCGCCTCGTTGGATGCCGACGCGGTCCAGACCAACTGCGTGAAGTGCGTGGAGGGCGACGGCGCCCAGATCCGCGTAGTGGACCCGGTCTCCGGCGCGGTGACGTACTCGGACCTGCCCTCTCTGGAACTTCCCGGCGGGATCAACCCGACGTCCTTCATCTTCACGATGATCTCCATCTCCGTGCTGTTCCAGGCGATCGTGTTCATCTCCGTCGGCAGCCTGGGGGACTACGGGAACTACCGCCGACGCGGACTCATCTTCGCATCTACGCTCGGCGCCGTCGCGTGCGTTTTGTTCGTCGTCTTGCCGTCCAGCGCGTCGCTGTACTGGCTCGGGGGTTTGCTCATCATGGTCAGCAACGTCTCACTAGGCGTCTCCGTGGTGTTCTACAACTCGTACCTGCCGCTCATGGTGGAGGACAGCGCGCTGGTGGTCGGCGCGCTCAAGGGGTACAACGAGGGCATGCTCGGCGACGACGAGGTGTATAAAGCGCGCGAAGCCGCGAACAGCGAGTACTCGTCCAAAGGCCAGATGTGGGGCTACGTGGGGGGCACGACGTGTCTCGTTTTATCCGTCGTCGTCGTCTTCGTCTGCTCGGTTTTGGGGGCGTCGGACTGGTGGTCGTACGGGATCGCTGCGTCCATGTCGGGTGTCTGGTGGCTCGCGTTCTCGGCGCCGGCGTTTAAACGGCTGCCCGAACGGCCCGGACCGCCGCCGCCGAAGGACGTTAATTTGTTCCTGCAGGGCTGGCTGAGAACCGGCGCTCTGCTCAAACGCTTGCACAGAGTCTCACCGAACACGAACGTGTTTTTGCTTCTTTTCTTCGTGTTTTCTGATGGGTACGCCACCATCGCCACCGTTTCCGTGCTGTTCGCATCGAGAGAGCTATGCATGGGCGCGCTCGAGCTCAGCGCGCTGGCGGTTATCGTGCCGCTCTTCGCCGCCGTCGGCGGGTACGCGTGGCACGCGGCGCAGGTGAAAACCGGCTGGTCGTCTAAATTCGTCTTGGTCTTAAACCTGATGTTCCTGGCGGCCCTGCCGCTCTGGGGGTGCGTCGGGTTCTTCACCACGGCGATCGGTTTACGCAAACCCGTGGAGCTGTACGTATTAGCGGTGTGGTTCGGGATGTGCCTCGGATCGGCGCAAGCGTTTGGCCGCGCGGTTTTCTCCGAGCTCATCCCGAAAGGGCACGAGGCGGACATGTTCGCGCTGTTCGAGATCACGGACAAAGGCTCGTCGTGGATGGGGCCGCTCATCGCCGCGTCCGTCGTGCAGACCACCGGCAAAATCAGGCCCGTGCTCATCTACCTGCTGTGCGCGATGGTGCTGCCCGGGGGGCTGCTGTACGCGCTCGACCTCGAGCCCAGCATCAAGGCGGCGAAGGGCGACGCGGGAGGAGTCGCGAAGGACGGCGCGGAGGACGCCGAGTGAAGAGCGTCGTCGAGGGACGTCGCGAACTACCGAAGGTACATATTACAGTAATATCAAATAGCGCGAGTGCATCGCGGGTCCGCGCGTGTCGGGGAAGGTGGACGTACGCGGCGTGTGATGGATTCGCGTTCGCGTCGGCTACTCGAAGAGGTCCCCTTCGTCCTCCTCCTCGTCCCCTTCGTCATCCTCTTCGTCCCCGCCCCCGTCGTCCTCGTCCTCGTCGACGTCATCGCGCGCGTCGGGGTCCTGGCCCTTCATCAGGCGCTCGACGCGCGCCAGGCCCCGCTTCGCGGGCTCGCACTCGGCGTCCAACCCGCACGCGCGCTGGTACTCGCCCGCGGCGTCCGCCAGCATGCGCGCGCTCGCCAGCGCCGCGCCCAGCGCGCAGTGGCACGCCACGCGCGCGCGCGTCTCCGCCGACGCGTACGTCTCGAGGTGCACACGCAGCGTCTGAATGGCGGCGTCGGACTCGCCGCAGGCCCTCTGCGCTTCGCTCAGCGCGAGAGCCAGCCTGGAGTCGAAAGGACGCAGAGCCAACGCCGACTCGAAGTGCTTCTTGGCTTTCTCCGCGCGCGCCTTGAAGTCGGCGGATGCCGAAGCACCGCCAGAGGGGGCGTTTTGCGCACCGCGCGCCAGGTACGCGTCGCCCACCAGCGCAAACGCGAGCGCCGATTCCGGCGCCATCGCCAGCGCCTCCTTCGCGGCGGCGAGCGCTTCTTTCCGCCGGCGCTGCAGCAGGTAGCCCGCGACCAAGCCGGCGCGAGAAGCGAGGGCGGCGTCTTTCGTACCGGGAGGTCCCGACGTGACCGACAAAACCGACGTTTCTTTCGACAGCGTTTCTTTCCACGACCCGGGGCTCGTCGCCGACGCGCACAGCGCGGCGGCGCGCCGGAACGACCCCACCGCGTCTTCCGGCCGGCGCAGACGAAGACACAGGTGCCCCCGCGCGACGTGCGCGGCGACTCTCCTGTCGTCCAGCCTTAAAGCCTTGTCCGCGTACCCGAGCGCGCGAGCCACCTGGCCGCGCGCCGCCCAGTACGTCGCCGCCGCGCCCCACGACTCGGGACGCTCGGGCGCAGCCTCTAGCGCTTCCGAGACGAGCGCGCGCAACTCGCCGGAGGCGCCTCGCGAGGAAGTGCCGCCTCCGAGCCCATACGCGCAACTCAAAACGCCGTACCCGCCGAGACCGTGCTCGTCGTCCGCGTCGTGCGCGGATGAGGCGAGAGATGCGCCTGACCCCCGTCCAGCGTCCCCGTCCGGCGGGTCCTCGCCCTCCTCCGCGCGGACGCGCAGAAGCTCGGCGAACTCGTCGGCGCCCTCCACCGCGCGCGGGTCGGACGCGCGCCGCCGGCGGAAGGCGTCGGCGGCGGCGTCCGCGTCGCCCGCCGCCGACGCGGCGCGCGCGCGCGCGAGCTCGACGCGCGCGTCCCCGGGGAAGGTCTCGGCGAGCGCCGCGTAGACGGACGCGGCGGTCGCCGCGTCCCCGGACGCGAGCGCGAGGCGGCCCCGCGTGAGACGGCGCAGCGTCTCCGTGGCGAGCGCGTGTTGGGCGTCGTCGCCTTCGCCGCCGGACTTTTCCGTCGCGTCGGGCTCGGCGGGCGCGGCGCCGGCGTCGGCGAGCGCCTCCACCGCCTCCACCGCGAACGGGTTGATCCGCAGACACTCCTTGTAGCACGCGACGGAGGCTCGGTCGTAGCCCGTGCGCTTGTACGCCTCCGCCAACGCGAGGGTCACGGGAAGCGTCCGCGCGCGCGCGGGGATGGTCTCCAGCTCGGCGAGCGCGAAACGCCACTCCCGGAGCGCGGCGAAACACTTGCCCATCTTGAACTTGGTGGAGGACTCGTCCAGGTGCGTCGCATCCGGAACCGCGCCCGATCTCGCCGGTCCCGAGCTCGTCGCCGGCGTCTCCTGCATCGCGAGCGCAGCCGCGCCCCCGGGCGTCACGGGGGCTGGCGCCGCGGGCGAGCCGTCGGGACCGGGCGTGCCCGGCGGCCGGGTGCCCATCGGCGTCGGGGTCTCCGCCTCGGTCTGCCCGCCCGCGGGCGGGGCGAGGCGGTTCAGCTCCAGCGCGCGCGCGTAGTGGTGCAACGCCCTCCTGTGCTCGCGCTTGCCGAGCAACGCGTCCGCGAAGAGCGCGACGCACGCGGCTCGCTCGCCCGCGGGCACGCCCTCGGCGTCGGCGTGCCTCGACTGCGCGTGGGAGGCTAACAAACCGCCGAGCGTCTCGGCGCTGTCCCAGAGCTCGTCCGCGAGGAGCGACTCCACCTGCGCGCGAAGGCCTCGCGAGGACGTCATCGCGGCGGCGATGCCCCGAGGAACCGCGAACGCGCGCGCGCGTGTGCGCCTCGGGACGTCAGGTCGTGCCTCTGTCTGCGCGTCGTCGCGTCCGATGAGAAGGCACCGCGATCCTTCGCTTTTAACGGTCGAAAACACGAAAACGCCGACAGGCTTTCGTCGTCCCGCCGCCGAGAGGAGGACATCTCGGGAGTTGCCGCCACTTCGCCCCGCGGGGCCCCGCGACGGGACCGATGCCTCCGGAGAAGAAGAAAGAGAAGAAGAAGGTCTCGAGCAAGGCTTCGTCGTCCGGCAGCGCGGAGGGCCCGCTCGTGCCGCTGCGCCCGTCCGAGATCCTGTACACCTACTCGAAGGTGCTTCCGTACTTCAGCGGATGCGGACGCACGCTGGAGGGCACGCTCGCGGAGATCGAGAGCGGCGCCATCAAGGCGTCGGACCTGCCCGCGATCGCGGTGATCGCCGCGGAGATGCCGGTAAAGGGCGAGGACAAGAAATCCGACGCGCGGGACGACGACGGGTGGTCCAGCGATGAGGACGCGCGGGGCAAGCGCGGCAAGGGGAAGAGCGTCTCTCGACGCGGCGGCGGTGACGACAAAGGCGGTGGCGGTCGAAAAAAAAACGCGCTCGTTCCACAAAAGGAGACCAAGTTCTTCAGCACGAACAACCGTCGGCTGTGGGTGCTGAAGCAGTGCGAAGCGCGCGGTCTGCTCGGACCGGAGGGCACCGTCGGCGTGCGTCTGCAGCGACCGGACGTCGCCAAGCGCATGGTGGAGAAGGGCACGCGGAGTTTCCGCGTCGAGCGCGCGACGAGCGTCGTCAAGATTCTGGACGTCGAGCCGCCGGCGCGAAACGCGAACGAGCAACGCGCCGGCGATGACGCGCGAGACGAGTCGGAAAAAGACGACGAAGACGAGACGAATCTCGGCGAAACGAGGGTGGACGCGAGCGCGGAAGACGTGGCCGAGGTCGAGAGGTTGACGGAGGCGGTGGAGGATTTCCATCCCGTGTTGCGGCCGTACCACTGATGTGTAGTACTACTACCTTCGCGAAAGAGTTCTGTCTAAAATCACCGAAACGGCGAAATCGCGCGCCGCGTCGTTGAAAGCCCGCCGGCCTCCCGCGTGCGCGCGCGCGCCTCGAACGCGCGAAAAGCGTTTTCGTTTCGTCGTCCCGAGGTTCGCGCGCGGATGCGCGCGCGCGCTCCCGCGGGTCCCGCGCGTCACTCCAACGCGCGCGCGCCGACTCGCCGACATGGCGAAGATCACGGTACGTCGCGTCGTCTCGTTCGCGCGCGCGCGTTTCCCTCGCCCTCTCCCGCGCGCCTCCCGCCGCGCGCGCGATCGACGCTCACGCGCTCGCCGTTTCGGCTTCCCAGGATCCCGCCTCGGCGAAGGCGGACGAGGAGAAGAAGGACTGGACGCACGCGTACGCGGATGACCTAAAGACGGACATCTACACGGAGGTGAACGCGGACCCCAAAGCCACCGTGCACTCCACGGAGTGGCGCAAGATCATGCGCGGCGACCCCGTGGAGATCAATCCGAGCGTCGGGAGCGGCTTGAAGATCATGACCGTCGACGAGTGGACCTCGCGTTGGAAGCGCAACGACCGCTTCCCGGAGTGCCTCGCGTGCGACGGCACGGCGACCAAGGAGCACCACTTCATGCAGACGTGGTGCCGCGGCAAGAAGCAGTTCGAGAGCGAGACGCTGTGCATGGACTGCCACATGTTCTCCTGGCGCTCCTACTCCGACCCGGACTTCATGCTGCCGGAGGAGTACGACAAGGTGCGCTGGGAAAAGATGGTGCGAGACAAAGCCGCCGTCGACGCCGGCGCCGACGCGTGACAAACGCGTTTTCGTTTTGTTCGGAGGAGCGTTTCAGAGGGACGCTTCCGCGAAACGAGAGAAACGTCTCGTCAGCGAACGCGCGCGTAGAAAGCAGCACCGACGCGCTTCGTTCGTGATGGTAATACGACATACGACCGCGAGAGCGACGTTTCGTCGCGACTCTCGTCGGTTTTTTTCAAAAGCGAAACTACTTGGCTCGCTCGGCGTTGCTCGCCTTGATCTTAGCGCGCCGCCGCAACTTGACCAGCCGCTTGACATCCTCGATGTCCATCACGTCGTACTTCCCCGTGAGCTTCGCAGCCTCCACCTCCTTTTCCAGCTCGGTCAAGGTCTTCCTCGGCTCGATCAAACCCCACAGCCAGTCCGGGTACGCGTCGTCCGCGCCGAGCTCGGGATCGCTCCCTCCCTTTTTGATGTTGATCCCGGTGGCCACCGTGGCGCTGTGCGTGTGCGCCACCTCCTCCGCGGCCGCGGCGGCGCCCTTCTTGGCCTTCGCGAAAGAGCCCGAGCCGCTGTGGAACCCGCGCGACGCGCCGAAATGCTTCACGAGCGACGAAAGCGCGGACGCCGTGGACGCGGACGTGGACGCGTGCGCCCCGAACGCGAGGCGCGCGAGCGCGGTGGACATCGCCTCGGTGGACGCGACGACTGGGGATCGGCGAGGGCGCTTCCTGCGAGACCCGGCGGGTGCGCGGGACGTGACCGCGCGCGAACGCGACCGCGAGTGCCCTCGGCTCGGCGCGATGGACGCGCGCGACGGATCTGAACCCGGACGGTTCTCGTCGCGCGACGAAGTGGCCGGCGCGCGCCGCCGGCGTCGCGCGAAGGGGGCGGCGATGGGCTCGTCGACGGAAAACCTTTGACTGTTCGGAGTCGAGTGATGAAAAGGGTCGAGATTTCGTTCGATGCAGCGCAAAACGTCTGCGGCGAGGCGCGCGACGGAACGCTTCGCGCGGCGGCGCGAAACGACTGACTCTGTTCATCACACGCTCGCTTCGTAAATTCGCGCGCCGTCTCCGAGCGCGAGAAGGCGCTACCGATCTTCCCCCGTGTCGCGCCTACATCATCTGCTTGTTGCTCAGCAAGATGAGCAGACCTTGTTTCCCGAGCAGGATCTCGTTCATGAACGAGATCATCCCGACCCAGATGATGGGCGAGACGTCCACGCCCCCCACGGGCGGCACGAGCGAGCGCGTGGGCTTCAGCAGCGGCTCCGTGGGCACGTACGCCACCACCCACGGCAGCTTGGTGTACGGCACGGAGGGGTACCAGGTCATCACGATGCGCACGATGAACATGATCGTCGCGACGTTGAAGAACGGGCCCAGCGCGCCCGCCACCGCCTTGGCCGTCTCCGGGTCCAGGGGCTCCGAAGCCGCGAGCTGCGCCACCAGGTTGGACGCCGTCGCCACCGCCGCGCGCGCCTCGTCGGACTCGGCGGCCGAGGCGAGCTGCGTGAACAGAGCCGCGGGGGAAGCCTGCGTGACGTGTCGCGGGATTGTGAGGGTCAGCGCGCGAACGAGCACGGGCTCCGCGGGGTGGTCGTCGCTCGATCGGCGTCGTCGACGAAGAGAAGAAGAACGTCCAGGGTTGTGCCGACGGAAGGGGACGCACCGCGACGGCGGCCAGCGCGGCTTTGCGCGAGCTCGCGGACGCGCGCGCGGGCGCGACGCATCGCGCCGTGCGCGCGCGCGCGGCCACGCCGCGGAGGGGCGCCACCGGCGCGCGGACGCCGAGGGTCGTCGCGAGCGTCATTTGATGTGATGTCGCTCTGGCAGGCGCTCGCCGGCCAACACGTGGACGAGTCTATCCAGGTCTCGCCGGGCTCGGACAACGTCCTGAAGCTGTCGTTCCCGCGAGTTCGACACCGACCGAACGGAAATATTGATAGAATATTGAAAAATCTGCGAGCCGCATTTGGGGGAATGCGTGACTATTTGCTGCATCGTCGCGACTTCGTGACTCACATTTGACATGAACTTCGGAGCCCCAACTTCGGTATCTTCTCGGCTAGCTATCGGCGCTTGGCATGCTCGAAGCGACTGCGAGTCGGTCGTCGCGATCCGCCCAGGTTGAGACGCGCGGAGAATTCGGCGCCGCGTACCCGTCACCGCGACCTTCCGCGAGCGCAGGGACGCGGCGGAACCGCGCGCGCGGTTCCAGAGCGGCGCGCGCGGACCGAACCCCGCGTCGGAGCCCCCCGGTCGTGTGTTGTTGAACTGAACACCCGGTTCCGGGTTTCGGGTTTGTCTCTCGAGCGGGTCGGTCGGCGGATCGACCGATCGCGCTTTCGACGGGCGCGATGGGCAACGACGCGAGGGACAAGGAGTCGTTCTTCGACTCGTGCGGCGAGGCGAACCGGTTCACCATCCACGAGATCATCGGCAAGGGGAGCTACGGCGTGGTGTGCTCGGCGACGGACAACAAAACGGGCGAGCGCGTCGCGATCAAGAAAATCACGGACGTCTTCGAGCACGTCTCCGATGCGACCAGGATCCTGCGCGAGGTGAAGCTCCTGCGCGTGCTGAAGCACCCGGACATCGTCGAGGTGAAACACATCGTGCTCCCCCCGAACCCGCGCGAGTTCAAGGACATCTTCGTCATCTTCGAGCTCATGGAGACGGATCTCCACCAGGTGATCAAGGCGAACGACGATCTCACTCAGGAACACCACCAGTTTTTCCTCTACCAGCTTTTGCGCGGGCTCAAGTACGTGCACACCGCGAACGTGTATCACCGCGACTTGAAGCCCAAGAACATCCTCGCCAACGCGGACTGCAAGCTCAAGATCTGCGACTTCGGATTGGCGCGGCCCGCGTTCCACGACAGCGGGCCGACCACCGTTTTCTGGACCGATTACGTCGCCACGCGATGGTACCGCGCGCCCGAGCTGTGCGGGTCGTTCTTCACCAAGTACACGCCGGCGATTGACATCTGGAGCGTCGGGTGCATCTTCGCCGAGATCTTGAGCGGTAAGCCCATCTTCCCCGGGAAGAACGTCGTGCATCAGCTGGAAATCATCACGGACCTGCTCGGCACGCCGCACCCCGATCAGGTGGCGAAGGTGCGCAACGAAAAAGCGCGGCGGTTCCTGGGGAACATGCGCGTCAAGCCGAAGGTTCCTTTTTCGCGACGGTTTCCGAAAGCCGCGCCCGGGGCGTTAGCGCTGCTGGAGAAGATGTTAGCGTTCGACCCGGACGAGCGTCCCACCGCGGAAGAGGCTTTGGCGGACCCGTACTTCGTCGGCCTCGCGGACGCCGCGCGCGAGCCCGCGGCGGAGGTGGTGAGCCGCGCGGAGTACGCGTTTGAAAGCCGCAAGGTGACGCCCGAGGAGGTGCGCGGCCTTCTGTACCGCGAGATCCTGGAGTACCACCCGCAGGCGAAGCGCGAGTTCGAGGGGAGCGAGAACGCGAGCTCGTTCGGGTACGCCACGAGCGCGGTCGGGGCGGACTTCGCCGCTGTCGAGGAGGCGGCCGCGGAGGCTGCCAGCCAGGGGAGCACGCCGCGGCGCGAGCTGCGGCGGAGCGCGCAGAGTTTGCCCAAGGAGCGCGTGGAGAACTACCGCGCCGAGGCGGAGCACATGATGGGCGGCGCGGGGGCGCTTAAACGGAGCGACTCCATCCAGACGCGCTCGAAGCCCTTGATGCAGAGCGACATGGACGAGATCATGGACGCCACGGACGCCATGTCGCTGGACGACCGCGAGATCGCCGAGGCGGCGGCGCAGGCGAGGAGCATGATGGAGGCGAACGCGGTCGGATGACACCTAGTTAGATTCATGAGAGCAATAATAAAACTACCTTCGTAGACCTACGTGTACCGTTCCGAATATCGTTCACGGGCTGCGCTCGCGGATACGACACGACTCGAGCTCGCTCGCGATACGGAGACTCGCGCTCGAACGAGCCCGCTCGGAACATCAGCTCACGCGACACTGCGACGCGCTCTTTCGTTTAGGATTCCGCTCGTGCTCGCGCTCGACGTGCTCCACGAGCGCGGCGACGTCCGAAAACCTCGCGCCGCATCGCGGACACGTCTCGTTTCCGCCGCCGCCGTCTCCCCGGACCGACGCCCCGGAGGCGTGCTCCGCCTCGGCGTGCGCGATGAGCGCGGCGAGGTGCGGGAACGAGCGCCCGCACTCAACGCACACCTCCCGCTTTCCGTTCGCGTACACGCCTGATTTCGAAACGAGACGGTTCACAGGAACGGGCGCGTAATCCGCCGCCGCCGCGTTTGAAGATGAAACGCGAGACGCTCTCGCGTCGTTCGCCTTTTTGGCGAGCGTCCAAGGGTTGGCGTTTTTTCGCCTCTCCGCGTCTCTGGACGCGGCGGCGCCCGCGCCTCCGTCCCGGAGCCTCGAGCGGTCCCCGCAGAAGTGCGCGTCCGCGTGCCTGTGCTTCAGGCACACCTCCACGCGGCACCGCTTGCACTCGAACGCGTTCACCGCCGAGAGCTTCTCCTTGCACCCGCGCACGGGGCACCGTTTTTTCTTCTCGGGGTGTTTCGACGGGTCGCACGCGCCGCGCGCGTGGCGGTCGAACGTGACGTGGATGCTCTCGCCCTCGACGTGCTTCACGCTCAGACCGCACAGAGGACACACCACGCACGTCGTGTCCTGCGCGTGTGTGGGTTTTGGTTCGGTGCGACGCGTTCGGAGTTCGGCGCGCGTTCGGAACACCGGGAGGTCAGACGCGATTCGGCGCGAGAAAAGAAGCCGCGACGCGATGACGAAAAAACACAGGAGCTCTCGTTCGTCCGGACGCGTACGACCACGTGTCGGTTTCGGGATCCGTCGTCTGAAGAGGCTCGGGAACGCACCTGTCTGGCCGGCGCGGCGCAGCCGTGCGATGCCCTGTGCTCCAAGCAGAACGTCTTGGCGCACCCGCGGCACTGGAACGGCAGGAAGTCCAGCTGGCCGCACCCTGCGAGTCGGAGAGGTGGGAAGACCGTCAGCGAGAGAAACGTTCGGCCGAGAAATCTCAGATCTCGCAGAAGGAAATCTGTTGCGGTGTGCGTCACTCGTCGGCGACGTACCTGCATGCTCGCAGTGCTCGCCGAGTCCGGGGAGCTCCATGCCGACGCGCGTCGCGCTCTTCGCGCGTGCCCCGCGCGCGTCGTTGTGCGTGCCGCGCCCGAGAGCCAACAGCGTCTAGCTAGGATTAGTTTCGAGAAACGTTTCACACCGAGAAGTTCGACGAAGCGCTCTTTTTGAGAAATTCCTCGCAAAACCGCCGACAGTGCTTTTCTGCAACCGCCGAAAGTGACGCCTCCTCACCTCATGGGGCGCACCAAGGGGTCCGGCGCGACCAAGGGGTCGGGCGCGCCCGCCGCGCCGGCGTCGACCGCTTCCGTGTGGCCGAGTGACGTGCGTTACGTGACCGCCCTGGTGTGGGGCGACGACGTGAAGCGCGCGAAGGACGTGTACGCGAAGTACAAGAAATCGAAAGAGGGCCAGCACGTCGTCGCGTCCCCCGCGTCGGTGCGCAAGACCGTCCGGTGGCAACGCGTGGACGACCCGAACCACCCCGCGTTCGGCGAGAACGGGCTGTTCGCCGCGCGGAGACTGAGCCCCGGAGAGCACGTCGTGGACTACCTCGGTTACGTCTGCTTGAGCGGGAACGAAGATCCGAAAAGCGATTACAGCGCTACTTTCGGCGACGCAGCCGAACTCGCGCTCGACGCCGCGAAGGTTGGAAACGAGGCGCGCATGTGTAACGATTTCCGGAACACGGGGAAACGCGCGAACGCGGTTTTCGACCAGTACAGGGACAGCGCGGGCGACCAGAAGCTCGCCATCTTCGTGGACAGCAAGCCGATAAGCAAGGGCGAGGAGATCCTCGTGTCGTACGGCAAGGGGTTCTGGCGAGACCGTTTGGGCGACCTCTCGGCGATGCGAGGTGACTTTTTTGGCGACGACGCATCTTGAAGACACTTATAGCTAGCAGCCGCCACACACCGCATCATCCAAACGACGAACTCGCAAACGCCTCTAGTCGCTGTCGCTGTCTTCGGACTCGTCGCTGTCGTCGGATTCCTCGTCGGCTTCCTTGAGCCACGCCACGAAGGGCGCGGCGAGCTTGAGGAACTTTTTGTCCTCCTCCTCGGCGTGCTCCTTCTCCCTCGCCCACGCTAACACGGAAACCTCCGAGAGCACGTCCATGTCGTACAGCATGTGCAGGATCTTGGCGAACGCGGGCACCAAAAGCGCGCCGCCCATGCCCCGGAACACCTCGTCCTCGGAGCAGTACTCCTCCAGCGTGAGCAGCATCTCCACCTGGTCGTCCTCGGACTTCAAAAAGCGCGCCAGCAAGGGCGCCCACCGAGCAACCTTCTCGCGCGCCGCCTTGAGGAGCTCGCCGGCGGTTTCGGGCGGCGACGCGGGGTACAGCTTCAGGTTTTCCTTCGTCACGTCCTTCGGCGCGGGGAGCACTAAGCCGAGCACGGTCATCAGCACGTACCGCGCGATGTCCGCGAACGTGCGGTTCTCCGCCATCTTCAAGCCCTGCAGCTCCACCACCGCGTTGGCCTCGGCGTAGCCGTGTTTCACGCACCGCAAAAACGTCTCGGCGACTTCGCGGCGGAAAACCGTCTCGCCGCCCTCGTCGTCGCTCGCCTCCGACCCCGAGTCGTCGCTCCCGTCCCCGCCGCGCCGATGCGACGCCTCGTCGTCCGAGTCCGCGGCGTCCTCGGCGGCGTACGCGGCAGCCGCGCGCGCAACGTCCGGGGGCGCCACCGAAAAACGCCACTCGTTTTTCTGTTCGCTCCCGTGGAGGTGCCACAGACGTCCGGCGCCGGTTTCGCCCACGTCCTCCGCGGACCACACCGGGTCGCCCGCCTCGTCCACGCTCGGCGAGCCCCGCTTCGCCTTATGCAGCGCGGCGCGCTCGCGGTCCGTCAAGACGAACGCCGAGCCCCCAACGGTGTTCGCCGCCGCGTCGGACGCGTCGTCGTCCGAGTCCAAACCGGGCGCGCCGCGGCCGCCGAAGGTGTGCGCGCGGCCGCGGGTGACCGAGCCGCTCCCGCCCAAGCTCACCCGGCGCCCGTCGCTGGGCAGGCTGCCCACCTCCAGCCCGTCCTCGTCCGAGTCGTACTCGTCGACGTCGTGCGCGGGCTGCGTCGCCAGCGACAGACGCGCGTAGTCCGCCACGACGTGCCCCGCGCCCACCACCACGCCGTAAGACAGCACGGCGCCTTTCCCGACGACGGCGCCCGCGTGCACGACGACGTCCTCGCACAGAAACGCGGCGTTCACGGTTGCGCCTTCGTGAATCACGACGTTTTTCTGCACGTACGACCCGTCCACCACGCAGTTTTTCCCGATCACCACGCCTCTGCCGAGCGTGGACGCGTTCACGACGGCGTCGGCGCCCACGACGCACCCCTCGCCGATCACGGACCCGAACCCAATCGTCGCCGTCGCGTCGACGTCGACGTTCTTCTCGCGGTACGCGTTCCCGAAACCGTGCGCGTACGTGCTTCGCTCGCCGCGGGGCAGCGCGTTTTGGTCGGGGGTCATCGGGAACGTCCACCTCCCCACGACGTCCCGTGAAACGGCGTCGTACGTCCGTAACGAGTCCACGCGGACGGCGTATTCGCTCTTTTCCAAAAAGTGCGCGTAGATGTTGTTTCCGAGCTCGCGTTCGTTGAGCGTGCCGACGACGAAATCGCGACGGATGTTCTGGTAGTCGAAGTTGTCCGTGAACAGGTACAGCACCTCGGGCGCGCAGATATCAACGTTGCAGTCGAGCAAGTCCGTGCGCACGGAAACGTTGGCGTGGTCGGAAAACAGCGAGGCGTCCAGGGCGACGGGCGCGAGTCGCGGTTTTTGTTTTTCCGCGGCGGATTGCGAAAACGGGAAATCGCTCGGCGCGGCGTGCGCTTCGTAATGCAGCACGCGGTCAATCTCCGGGTCCGTGACCACCACCAGGTTGGGATCCCCGATTCTGTCCTCGCGGAGCTGTCTCGTCACAGGTTTGAAGCACATGGTCATGATGGCGAGCTTCTCTTTTTTCCGGCGGTCGACGTGCGCCTTGAGCGCTCGTCGCAGATCCATGTTGGCCACCACGTCGCCGTGCACGAGCACGAAATCGGCGCGCACGACGTGGCGGTGGTCGATCAGACGCAGCGCCTCACCCGCGCTGACGCAGTTGGTGGAGACGATCGTGTGCACGACGAATCCGTTCGTGCTGCTCCAGGCGCTCTGTTCCAAGTACGCGGTGATCTGCTCGGCGTGCGCGCAGCAGAACACGAACACCTCCTCCACGCCGTTGGACGCGAGGAACTCCAGCACGTACTCGATCATCGGCACGTTCGCCAGCGGGAGCAGAGCCTTGGGGCGCTCCAGGGTGATCGGGCGGAACCTCTGCGTCGGACGTGGACCGGAAGCGGAAACGCGTGCATTCGAGAAAAGAGCGCGGTCAGCCCTGATGTCGTCGACGCGCGACGGAGAGGTGGGGGGACGCGCGCGAACCGCGATCGCGCGTCGATCGAGCGATGGGCACGCGCTCGGCGGTAGGGTTATTTCGCGGAGCCGGCGTCGTCGCGCACCTGCGTGAAGCTGTCCGCCAGGACGACCGCCTGGAGCGGCACCTTGGCCTCCTCGCCGCTCTTGGGCTTCGGCATGGCGTCGGGCGTGCGCCTCGGGCCGGGCAAGGCCGATCGGGAGCGCGCAGCGCGATCTGTCCGCCGACGCAGATCGCCGCGAAAAGTCGGCTCCGGCGACGGCCTGATCGATCCGGCGCACGCGTTCATTTTTCAGCGAGCGAGGTGCCGAGAGTTTGGGAGAGCTCGCGAGAAAATAGTAAGCGCCCGCTATCGGTACGCCTTCGCGCGTCCTTCGCGTGACGACTCCCGCGCGTATCTACCGGTACGCCTCGGGCAACTCCAGCGCCCCCTTCCCCAGCGTCGCGATGGCGTCCACCAGCACTTCTTTTTTGTGCGCGCGGTAAGACACGCACGAGCGCGTCGCGTCCGTGACTGCGCCATCCTCGCCGCGCAAAATCGCCGCGTCGCGTTTGAGATCCGTCGGCATCTGCCTTAACAGCTCCGAGCATCGACGCGCGATGTCCGCGTGCGCGGAGTCGATGTCGACGTCCATCATCGCTTTGCCCTTCTCGACGCCCAAATCCGTGCCGGCGTACGCCGCCGCGAACAGACTGACCAGCCGCGCGTCCGCGCGCCCCCCGGGTAACACCTTCAGCCTCGGCTCGGCGTTCATCAACTCGCCGTCTTTGGTGGACGCGAGCAACGTCTCCGTGGCTTTCACGGCGGCGCGCGCGGCGTTTTCGCGCGCGTTCGCCTCGCTCTCCTCGCCGCTGTCCCAGAGCTCGGGGTGGAACACCATGTGCCAGGAAAGCGCGTGCTCGATGTCCTGGAACACCACCACGTCGTCGTGCGGGTTGTTAGGCGGCGCGAACCCGTAATACATCAGGAAGTGGTCGTTGCTCCGCTCGCCGTAGCTCATGGTCGCCTCGTCGCCCGGCGCGAGAGGCTTCGTCGCCGCGAACGCGATCACACCGGAGTCGTCCAGCGTTGTCCACGCCACGTTGTCCTTGTCGCCGGCGGGAGGCCACATCGGAGGCCTTTTGTTTTTGGACTCTCTGGACGCAAAAAAGGATGCCTCTTTGTCGTACTCGTCCCCACCGTGGTTCAGCAAGTCCGCGAGCGGAAGCAACGCGCGGAAGTACCCCTCGCCCTTCTCGCCGGCGACGCCGTACGTGCGCGAGTGCACGACGGACACGGCGGCGGCGAACGCGTCGTGGTCCGCGCCCGCGAGCGCGGAAGGACATTTCGTTGACAGGATCCCGTGCCACTTCCGCACGGCGTCGCGCATCTCGCGCGCCTCAGCGACCGCGGGGGGGTACTGCAGACCCACAACCTCGTCGTCGTCGTACAGTAACGGCGACCCCGGGACGGATACCGGGACGAGCGCGAGGTAGGGTGCGTATTCCGAGTCCGCGCCCTTGGCGCGTTCCTGGAGCACCCTACACGCCAGTCGCACCCCCCACGGCGCGTTCATCATCGTCTCCCAGGCCTCAGGGGGGTGGCCCTCCTGTGCGTCGCAGATGCCCATCTCGAGCGGCAACGAGAGCACGGGCTCGTCCACGCCGACGTCGCGGCTCGCCTCGAGCCCCCTGCCCTTGTTGGATTCGTCGGGGAGACGCACGGAGAGGCCGCTCCCGGTGGCGCCGCGCTCAACGCACCATCGCACCAACGCGCCGACGGCCTGCCGTTCGCGAACCTCCTCGTCCGACTCGACGTACTCGTGCGCGTCTTCGGTCTCGGCGGCGACGTCGGCGGTGGGCGCCTTGTCCTTGGTTTTCGTGGATGCCGCGGGGCCGGCGACGTCGTCGCCGGGCTGGTCGACGAACGACGCGCGAGCGACGCGCGAGACGCGCCGGCGCGTGGTCGCGCAGCCGCGGCGGGCGACGCGAACCGGCGGCGCGAGACGCACGGAGGTGACCGCGAGTTGTTGCGCCATCGTGAGTGGCCCTTATCCACACACGCGCACCGAAAAAGTGCCCATCCGCCTGACAATTGTTGTTTGTTTTCTCTTTCTCGTTGTGTGAACCTGGATCTCGCGTCTCGCGTCGGACGGGCGCTCACCAGAGGGCGGCGCGCATGGCGGCGCGTGACGCGGGCGACGCGGCCCTCGCCGCGGATGCCCTACCCGGCGTGGGCGCCGGGGCGGAGGACCCCGACGCGGACCCTGCGAGCGGCGACGGGCTGCTGCTCTCTTTCCACGAGGAAATCGTGGACGAGCTGTTGGAGCGCGACGGTCTGACGGTGATGGCGGAAGGGCTGGGTCTGAGCGAGACGCTCGCGGGGATCATCAGGGCGCTTCCGCGGGCGTCTGCGCCTCCCAAGGCGTCCGACTCAGCGCTCGCCACCTTACTGCTGCCGTCGACCGACGCGACCGACGCGACGAGACACGCCAGCGGCGCGTCCGCGTCCACGTCGAAGCCCGGGGGGTGCGCCGGTGGAACCGGTGACGGGGCGACGCTCATCCTCGGGTTGAACGACGCGCAGAAGAAAGCGCTGCGCGTGCACTTAAAGCGCCTCGCTCCCGACACGCCGTTTCCCCCCGAGATCACGGCCGATTTCGCGGGCGCGGATCGTCTAAGGGCGTACGACGCGGGCGGTCCGATGTTCGTCACGACGCGCATCGCCGCGGTGGACATCCTGAGCGAGCGTCTGCCTCCGGCGCGAATCGCCGGCATAGTCGTGGGCAACGCGCACCGAGTCACCGATTTCTCCGGCGAGGCGTTCGTGGCTAGACTGTTCCGCGCCGGCAACCGTGTCGGGTTCGTGCGCGGCGTAACCGACCGCCCGGGTGACCTCACGCGCGGCTTCAACGGATTAGAGCGCGTGATGAAGGCGCTCATGGTGCGGCGAGTGAACCTCTGGCCGAGGTTCCACCTCGGCGTAAGAGCGTGTCTGGACAAACACGCGCCCGAGGTTGTCGAGCTGAGGCAGCCTCTTTCGCCCGCCACGCGTGCGATCCAGGACGCGATCGTGCAGGTGATGCACGCGTGCATGTCCGAGCTACGGAAGAGCAGGCACGTGGACGTCTCCGAGCTCACCGTCGAGAAAGGTCTGCACAAGTCCTTCGACCGCGTGCTGCAAAGGCAGCTGGACCCGGTGTGGCACGGCGTGTCGCGCAAGCTGAAGCAAATCGTGTACGACTTGCGCACGCTGCGCAACCTCGCGACGTACCTGCTGCGGTACGACGCCGTCACGTTCCTGCGGTACTTAGAGACGTTAAGAGTCGCGGAGGGTAGAGAGTCCGTCTGGCTGTACACGGACGCGGCGCACACCATCTTCGAGCAGGCCAAGCGGCGCGTCTACGTGCTGCGCGGGACGAAGGGCGGCGCCGCGGCGAGCCACGCCGACGACGCGTGTGTGACGGAGATCTCTAAACCCGAGGCCATGCGCCCCGAGACCGAGCTTGTGACCGTGCTGGAGCCCATGCCCAAGTGGGCGCTGCTGGAGGAGATCGTGGAGGAGGTGCGGCGGGAGAAGGCAAAGCTGCGGCGGCGCATGCTCGCCGAAGACGAAGGCGCCTTCGACGCCGACGCCGTCGACCTCACGGGCGACGCGGACGATCGCGCCGAGGCGGACTTCGCGTCCCAGGCTGGCCCGGGCGACGAGAGCTACGTGCCGACGCGTTTGGAGCGGTTCGGGCAGGGGCCGCTCCTGGTGGTGGCCAAGGACGACGCCACCGCCAGCCAGCTCGCCAACCTCCTGCGCCACGGCGCGGAGAAGCTCATGCGCGCCATCTGGGGCGACTACCTCGAGCGCCAGCGCGCCGCGGGGACCGCCGGCGGCGCCGTGCGGGCCCGCGGCGGGCGCGGCGGGCGCGGGGGGAAGGGAGGGGGTCTGGCCGCGTCGTCTAAGGCTAAGGCACCTGGGAATGCAAAAACCGCGAAGCCGCTGAGCCGCATGGACCGCATGCGCGCGGCGATGATGGGCGAGGAGAGCGTCGCGCCGAAAACAGGTGGCGGCGGCGGCCGCGGCCGCGGCGGCCGCGCGCGCGCGCCCGCCAACCCGGCGGCGGGCCTCGCCGGCGGCGGCTCGGTAGCCGAGCGCGCCGCCGTCGCGGCCGCCGCGAACGCGCTCGCTCGCGAGGTGTCCCGGCGCGCGCGTGAGGCGTCGGCTCCCGTGGCGGCCGCCGCCGCGAAGGCTGGCCACAAGCAGGCTGTCGGCGACCTCGACCCCGCCGGTCCGCCTTCGCCCGCGGCCAAGAAGAGGAAAACCGGGAAAGCCGCGAACGCCGCCGCCGCCGCCGCCGCCGACTCCGACGACGACGTGCGCATCGTCGGCGAGACGTTCGCGCGTTCGACCGCGCACGGCGAGGACTCGGACGACGACGACACGGACGTCGACGCGTACCTGGCATCGCGCGGCGTGTACGTGACCAGCCTCACCGACCGAGGGGGCGCGCTCGCCGCGTCGCGCCCTTCGTTCGTGGTGGTGTACGACCCCGACGCCGCGTTCATCCGCGAGATCGAGACGCACAAGGCGTCTCGGCCGGGCGCGCCCATGCGCGTGTACTTCCTCGTGCACGACACCTCGCTCGAGGAGCAGCGGTACCTGTCCTCCGTGCGGTACGAGACCGAGGCGTTCGACGCGCTCGTCCGCGCCAAGCAGCACATGGCGATGCCCGCGGAGCAGGAGGGCAGGGTCAACGGAGGCGTCGGCGTCAAGCCTTGCGAACCGAAAAACAAAAACGCGCAGAACCTCGCCGACGCCGTCGTCGAGGTCTCCGGCGGCGTTCGCGTGCCGCACGGCTCGCACCACGGTCTGTTGACCGTGGACGGACCGCACCCACCCTCCAGTTTGCTCGCCGAACACCTTAGCTCAGAGCCAGCCGCGTTGCCGCTGCCGCAGCTGGCGCCGCGCCGCGACCCCGCGCGCGACGCCGCCGCGGCGGACACGCGTCGGCGCGGCGGGCAGCTCTCGGTTTCTTTGACGCCGCACCTGGTGGTGGACGTGCGCGAGTTCATGAGCTCGTTGCCGAGCATCCTGCACCAAAGCGGTTTCAAGCTGATGCCCGCGACGATCGAGGTCGGGGACTACGTGTTGTCTCCCGACGTGTGCGTCGAGCGCAAGGCGATTCCCGATTTGGTCGGCTCGCTGCAGAGCGGGCGCCTGTACAACCAGGCGGAGGCGATGTGCCGCCACTACAAGATTCCGATTTTGCTCATCGAGTTTGAGCGCGAGAAGAGTTTCGCGCTGCAGGCGCTCGGGGACATGGGCAGCGAGATCACGCTGACCAGCACGCAGAGCCGGCTGTGCTTGTTAGTGCTGCACTTCCCGCGACTCAGGCTGATGTGGAGCCGATCGCTCCACGCCACGGCGGAGATGTTCCGCGCGTTCAAGATCGCCGAGCCCGAGCCGACGGTGGCGGCGGCGGCGGCGGTCGGAGGTTCGAACCCCGGAGGCGGAGACGCCGCGTCGGCGACGGAAGAGCCGTTCAACCAGCCCGCCATCGACGTGCTGCGGCGCCTGCCGGGGATCACCGAGGGCAACTACCGGCGCGTGCTGGACGCGGTGGAAACTCTGGCGGACCTCGCGGACATGTCCAAGGACGACTTAGCCGCCGTGCTCGGGGACGCCAGGCAGGCCAAGACGCTGCACGAGTTCATGCACGCGCCCTTCCCCACGCACGGCTGACGCGAATCGTTTTTTACGCGCCTCCGTCGCGCGCCTTTCGCTTTTTGTCGACGAACGACACTCGACGTCGTGACGATAGGACGACACGTCATAGAACACATATGTCTTAATACTAGCGAAAATCGAGACGACCCGAACAACCGGTGCGGTGCTGCGCTACGTCGTTATTAATACCACAGCATTGTAGTAGTCTATGGATTTTCCGCGAGAACGATGCGCTTCTACACGATTTTCCTAAACGGCCGCGACCGCCTTCTCGCGAACATAACCTTTTCGTCCTCGTTCGCCTCGCGCTTGGTCCCGTCCGGGTACGCGACGTACGGCGCGTCCGCCTCGACGCGCCATCCCTCTCTTTTAGCGCGCGCGTGCGTCTTCTTCGAGTTGCTCTCCACCATGGGCACGACCATCAGGCCCCAGCCGCCGGGGGGCCGCGCGTGCGGCCGCCGGATGCGCCCGCGCCGGTTCAGCGACGGCGCCGTCTCGCGCGTGTTATACGCCAAGTTGTCCCTGAACTTTCTTATCAACACGCGCTCTTCCTTCTCCGCCTTCGCCTCCGGGCTCTCGTACTTTGGCAGCAGGGCGTCGAGCTCCTCTGGGGACGTGTTCGCGTGCACCACCTGGAACTTAGGAAGCTCGGGGACGATGCGCACGTGTCGCTCGCCCGACCCGCGGTCCTCGCTCCCGTGGATCTCCTCCCACGCCGCCTCGAGGTGCGGGAACGTGTCTTTCCCTTCGTTCAAGTGCTGCTGCTGCAGCTTCTTCAGCGCCAAGATGGCCATGACTCTTTGCTGCCGGATCTTGTACTGCTCCGCCAGCCGAGCGACGTCCCAGGTCTTCGGGTCTTTAAGGTGCATCATGTACATCTGCGTCTTCGTGCGATCGCTGAGATGCGCGTTTCGGATGTTAGGGTTATTGTGCACGGTGTGCCCCTGCTCGGTCATGTCGTACAGCCAGCCGTCTTTCTCCATCAGCGACTCGTCCGCGGGGATCAGCGGGCGCACCGCGGTCATCTTCACGTCCTCCCCGTCCGGGGTCTCCGCCTTGAGCTCGATGGACTCGTACTTGTCCCCGGTGAATCGCACGCCCGGCGCGACGTCCCCGTCGGCATCCCCGGCTCGGGCGTCGTCGGACGTCGAGGGGGCGTCCGCGGCGGGTTCCGCGGCGGCGTCGACGGCAGCGTCCGCGCCCTCCGCGGCAGAATCCTGCACCGAAGACTCGGACGTCGACGCGTCCGCCGCCGACTCGCCGTCCTGCCCCTCGCCCTCGGAGGAGAAAGCGGCGCGCCAACGGGCGTTGTGCCCCGCGAACGCGCGGACGCCCGAACCGCCCGGGGTCGCCAGCCGACGCATCGCCGCGGTCGCGACGTGACGAAGCATCGCGACGACTCGCGATCGATCGTCTCGCTCGCGTCCTCGGCGCGTCTCGACCTATGCGGGAGGAGGGACGAGAGCTCGAGGTTATCTCCGATCGTTCGATCGGACGTTCCGGATCGACGCGTCCGCCGTCCGGTGGTGCTAGTTCCGCCAGATCCTGCCGCCTGTGCAACGAAGAAGGCGTCGTTTGGAAAGCGAATCACACTGCACGACGCGCGCGCGACGCCGCCCTCCCGTCGCGATGTCCGCGGAGGACGCGATGCCCGACTTCGCCGCGCTCGCGGAGAAGGCGCGACGCATCGCGGAGCAGGCGCAGGCGGGCACCGCCGCGCCCGCGCCCGCCCCCGAGGCGGCCGCCGAACGCGCACGGCTTCTCGAGGCGGACAAGCGGTGGGGCGCGGCCGTGGCGCCCGACGGCACGCGGTACTTCTTCGACAAGGCCACCGGCGCGGCGCAGTGGCACGAGCCCGAGGCGCTGCAGGGCGCGGGTCTGCGCATCGTGCCCGGCGAGGTGCTCCCCGGCGGCCCTTCGCTGCCGGCGCCGTGGCGCGAGCTGACCGACGCGGATTCGGGGAGGAAGTACTACTGGGACGCGAGCACGGGGGAGACGCGATGGCGCCGGCCAACGCCGGAAAACCTTCCCGAGGCGACGATACTACGCCCGAAATGATAGCGCACGACGAAATCGCCAAGGCGTAGTGTGACGGAGCTATTAATATGATAGTCTATATATGTATCAACACGAGTCCCTTCGACTCACCGCGCGTCGGACGCGGATTCGGCGTTTTGCGAATCGGCGCTCGAAACGCGTCGCGTCCGTCTCGCAAAAGTCTCGTCCGGTTTCGGGTCCTCCGCGTCGTCGCTCGCTTTTTCGTCGCTCGCGTCTCCGGCGCCCGCGCCGTCGTACGCGTCGTCGTCCCACCCTCTGACCAACTCGTTTCCCTCGTCCAGCCATGATTTCACCGAGACGGAGTGCGCCCGCTTCAGCGTATCGCCCACCGCGGACGCAGCGTTTAAAAGGCTCGCGCCCACCGCCGCCGCCGTCGCGTCGCGATCGCCGTTTCGAACGTCGCGTCCGTCGCGCTCGGCGCGCGTTTTTCCGGCGGAGGTGTCCACGTCGGGCACCTCCCCGAGCGCCACCTGCTCGCGCACGGGCTGCACCTCCGCCACCTCGCCGACGTCCTCGTCCACGGCGCCTCGCGCCGCCTTCACGCCCGCGCCCCAGAAGAACCTGCGCCAGCCCGCGCGCTCGTCGGAGGCTTCGGCGAACGCCTTCGCCGCCTCGGCGCGGCGACGAGCAGCCTCCGCCGATTTCGCCGTTCCCGGCCCCGGGAACGACGGGAACCGGTCCAGACCCGTCGCGACGGGCGCGGAGGCGATGATTTTTTTCCGCCGATCTCTTCGGTCCGTCGCGTCCGCGGCGTCGCGTATATCGGCGCTTCCCCGCCGCACCGTGACGCTCGCGCCCTTGGCGTCGCGGCGCGTGACGCGCTCGCGGTCGCGCTCGCGCGCGAACGACTCGAACGCGCCGGATCCGTTTGGAAAACCCGAGACGCCGAAAACGGCGCGAACCGCGTTTTCCGAATCCGCGTCGTCTTTTTCTTTCGTCTTTTTCTTGTCCTTCGCGTCCTTCGAGAGTCCTTCGAAGACGCCTGCTCCGTCCAGACGTACCTTCTCGTCGTCGTTTTCGACCGCGTCGTCATCGTTCGCGAAATCGTCGTTTAAGGAATCGTCCCAGAACGCGTCATCGGCGCCGGGCGCGTCCCAGGGCGTCGAAGGCGCGTTCGCCGCGTCGGCGAAGCCTCTTAGCTCGGTGAGCGCCGCCGCGACTTCAGCAAAAACCACGCGGTTCTCGGCGAGGTACTGCCGCGTGTCTTGCTCCATGCGGTGCAAAATCTCCGGGCGGTGCTCAGTTAATGAAACGCCGCCCGTGGGGGGGTTCAAACGGACGTGCATTGTTTGCGGCGAGAACCGCTGGATTAACGACGCGACGTGCGCCTCTTGAAGCTCGACGTCGAACGCCAAATTCACGACTTGCCCGAGCCAAAACACCAAACCGCGGTCGCCGTTTTCGCTCTCGGCGCCGGCGGCGCCCGCCACCTCGCCGCACCCGAGGCTGAGCAACACGTCGATCTGCTGGCCTTGTTCGGCGAGGTCGAGACCCTCGTTCAGGACTAACGACGAGGGATTGTTGTACCCGCTCAACGCGCCGTCGATGAACACCTGCCGGTCCGCGGATGGATCGAGTCGGCCGAGTTTTGGAAGAAGGTTCGTCGACGCCGTCGGCGTTCGTCCGCGCCGAGGTTTGGGCGCCGCGTCGCTCGATGCGTCCGACGCCTCCGACGCCTCCGCGGCGTCCGCCGCCGCGTCCGACGCCTCGTCGCCCTCCTTCGGCGTCGTTTTCGGGGTCTCGTCGGCGGCGCGATCCGGCGCGCCTCGGTTCTCGCGCACGAACGGCGGGAACACCGTCGGCGCGGACGACGTGGCCATGCCCGCTTCCCACTGACGCCACCCCTCGTTTTGGTCGCGGCCCTTGTTCGGGTGCCGGTACGTGCGCACCAAACGCACCTCCAGCCGCTCCGTCTGCTGCGTCGTCACCACGAAGCACCGCGCGAGCTGCCCGGGCGCGTCCAGCATGGGCAAATCGCCGAGGTACTCCAAAAGCAAATCGCGAATCGCGGTGTTGTCCGCGGCGTTACCCTTGATTAAACGACGCACCGCGCTCTGCGACCCGAAGACGTCGCGGCCGATGTCGCGGTACATCTTCTCGAGCTCGCGCAGCGGCACGCCGCGCGCGAGGCCGAGCGCGATGATCCCGCCCGTGCTCACGCCGCCGATCAGGTCGAAGAGCTCGTGTATGGGCCGACCCGCCGCGCGCTCCAGCGCGCGGAGCTGCCAGATGAGCGCCAAACCTTTGATGCCGCCGCCCTCCAGCGAGAGAAGACGCAAACCGCGCGGTTTCGTTTTGGACGCCTCCGCCGCCGCCGCCGCGGAGTTCTCGCCGGCGACGCTCGCGGCGGCGCCCTCGCCCGAAGCGCCCTCGCCCTCGCCGCCGCCGCGATGCCGCCGGCCGTACTCCGCGCGCCGCGCCAGGCGAAGCAGCACGCGCTGCACGGAGCGGCGCCACCGGATCTCCTTCTCGACGTCGGAGAGGGCGTCGGCGGCGGCGCCCGCCCCGTCGGACCCGCGCGGCGAGGGCTGCGCGGCGAGCCACCTCTGTATGTCCTTCAGGCCGACCAGTCGGTCCCCGGGCTCCCCCGCCCCCCCCTCCGCGCCGGAAGAGGAGACGATCTCCCTGAACACCTTCTCCGCCGCCGCCTCGGCGCCCGCGCCGACGAGGTACCCGCGCAGACCGGGCGCGATGGCCTCGGTGAACTCGGCGAGCGACATCGCCGGCGGAGCGGAGGCGAACGGCTCCGCTCCGACGTCGCGCGTAAACGACGCGTCGACGAACGCGCGAAGCGGACCGGCGAATGAGCCGTCCTTGGCGAATCCCGCGCCGAGGCGCGCGGCGAGCGCGCGCGCAGCGGCGAGCCGCTCGGCGACCGCGCCCGCCAGGTCGCCGTCCACGCCCAGGTCGCGCAGGTCCAGGCGCAGAGACGGCATCGGGAACCCGCGGGCGCCGGCGCCTTCGGCGACGATGCGCGGCCGGTCCACGACGGCGAGGAGCGCCGAGGCGAGGTACGCCGTCTCCGCGACGAGCCTGGCGAACCGAGCCACCACCACGAAGCGCACGACGACCAGGAAGCTTCCTGATGACGAAAACGAAAGCGCGCTGGCGTTTGAACCGGAGACGACGGGACCCAGGAACACGCCGGCGACGACGGTGAGCGCCAGGTTCCACACGTTGAGCGCGTACGTCAAACGCGTCAGCTCGGCCACCATGCCGGCGGGAAGCGCGCGACCGAACGGCGAGAAAAAACGCCACCGGGAGCCTTTTTGTCCGCGTTTGGGAGAGGCAGAGGCGGTCGTTTCGGTCGTTTCAGTCGTCTCGGTCGTCTCGGTCGTCTCGGTCGTTCCGGTCTTAGACGGCCGAGTGTCGCTCGAGACCCTCGCGTCCACTAACAGCCTCGCGTGGAAGAGTTGCGCGGCGACTCGCGCGGCGTCCAGGAAGAGAAACGTCGCCAGCGGCGTCAACGTCGCGGGCGAGACGTTCGAGACGTGTCTCAGTGTCCCGTCCGCCACCGCGGCGACGACGCCGAGCGCGTACCACACGTTCGCGATGATGCACCAGTCCATCACGCAACACCCCACGATGACCCGTCGGAACGCGCGCGCCGAGCCGCACGTCGCCGCCTCGCGCCACTGAGACAACGCGAGCGCCAGCGCGTAGCGGATCCGGCGCCACCGCTTGGCGTCCGGCGGCGGCAGTTTCGGCGCGGGCAAGCCCCCTAGGCGCCTGGCGCGCGTCGCGCGGCGCATCGCCGTGGTTTCCTTGCGCGCGACCGCCACCGCGACGTCGTCGAACACGCGCCACCGCGTCTCCGACGCGAGCCGCCCGATCCAGTTCGCGATCGCCGCGGGCCACGCCAAAGCCAACGCGGCGGCGACGCCGGGATCGGCGAACGCAACCGCGCCGCAGACGTTGGCGGTGTGCAGAGCGACGACGCACGTCAAAAACATGTCGAGCACCAAGAACGCGTTCGCGTCCCTCCGCGCGCGTCGCCGAGCGCGCCGTGTGTCCGGAAAGCCGGGTTCCGCGTTGGCGGCGATCCGCGACGTCTTCGGCAGAGGCGCCACCGAACGCGCGCACGTCTCGGCGACGAGCGCCAGGTGCGCCTTGAGCGACGCGGCGCCAAGCGCGGCGGAGAGCGTTCGCGCGCCGAGGGTCCACGCGACGATCGTCGCGCAGGTTAATAACAGAGTCACCGCCTGCGAAATGTGCGAAATGATGAGCGGTTCGTGAGACAATGGCGCGACGGTGAGCGCGGGCGAGCGGAGCGGCGCGCGTCGCGCGTCGCGTTTCGTTTATTTTTCCGGACAAAAAGCGACGAGCGACGAACGTTTTCGGATTTCGCGCGACGAGATCATCGCGATTTTCGAGCGGGAAAAGCTAGACGGCACGATGAGGAGCGCGGATGGGTCGGGGCGCACCGTCAGGACCACCCCCGCGGCGTGCGCTCGCTCCGAAAATGTCAGCCTGCGCCGTGAGTGAGCGTGGGGACGTCGGGATCGAGATTCAGTCAGCCGCCGGGAGGGAGAGGAGCGTCGCCGGTGGGTACGCGGGTGGCGCAAAAGCGAACGCATTTGCCGCGTGGACCACGGGTGTGTCGTTGTTAGTCCCGACCACGTACCCTGGAGCGAACGGCCCAGCCGTCAGAACGGCTCGAATCCAGCTGGGTTTCCCGGACCCGTCGCGAACGGGTGCGCTCAGCTCCGTGCTCGCCGCTCTCGCGGTCGTCGCGGCGCCGCGCGACGCAGCGCGAGTCGCCCGGTGGGTGTCCCCTGTTCGCGCGTCAGCTGTTTCGCGCCATGGAGAGCGTTCGAACTTCGGCGAACGACGCGCGCGCGAGGCGGTCGTGCCGTCATCGAACGCGCTCGTCATCACGCGCCCGCGGCGACTCAAGCCGCCGGCATCGAGACGCGCGAGCAGGTAGACCGTCGCCGCCGTCAGGACCCCGTGCCGCGGCACAACCCGCGCGCACCGCGCGCGTCGTCCGTTAAAGGTAAACCTAACACGACGTGCTGACGCAGACGAGCACCATCTGGAAGACGCGCCCTGTCCCGCGTCGCGCCGACCGACCACCGCCGAAGGCACCACGGCGGCGAGTCCACTCGCGAGCATCGCACCCCTGCTCCGACCTCCGGGCGAGAATGCGTCCGACGCTCGGCGCAGCTGCCACTGAGGCTGAGCGGTCGCGCGCTCGACATTTCCGAAGCCGCGGCGACGCGGCCCAATTTTCGAAGTCGGCTTCGAACGATTCACCGCCGAACGCGCGCGACGACAATTTTAACGCCGAGCGAGACGCGCGCCGAACGCGCTTTCGATGCTTGCTGGCTCGCGTCATTCACAAAACGACCCCGTTACCCACTCTTCTCTCCGCGTGCGCGGCGACACGCCACCCGCCGCGCGCGCTCACGCCGCGACAGCCGCCTTCTGCCCCTCCTTGGTGGCGAAGATGAGGTCGATGACGTCCTCCACCACCTTGTCCGGCGTGGACGCGCCCGAGGTGACGCCGATGGTCACCGCGCCCTCCGGCAGCCAGTTCTCCGTGGTCTTGAGCTCGCCGTGCGCGGTGCGCCAGGTCACGACGTTCGCCGCGTCGAGGCGGTCCGGCGTGTCCACCCAGTAGGACGTGATGCCGGCGTCCTCGGCAATCTCCTGCAGGTGCTGCGTGTTGGACGAGTTGAACCCGCCGATGACGATGATCACGTCGGGTTTGTCCTCCACCAGCTTGTACATGGCGTCCTGGCGCTCCTGCGTCGCGTCGCAGATGGTGTCGCCCGCGTTCTTGTAGTGGTTGTCCAGCTCGGTCACGCCGTACTTGCTCATCATCGTCTTCTCCAGGAGCTTGCCGATCTGCTCCGTCTCGCCCTTCAGCATGGTGGTCTGGTTGGCGATGCCGAGCCCCTCGAGGTCGACGTCGGGGTCGAACCCCTTGGAGTGCGCGTTCGCGAACTTCGCCATGAACTCAGCTTTGTCGCCGCCGTTCAGGATGTAGTCGCACACGTACTCCGCCTCGGCGAGATCCTTGACGACGAGGTAGATGCCGGCGAAAGAGGTGGTGGCGACGGTTTCCTCGTGCGCCCACTTGCCGTGGATGATGGAGGTGAACTCCTTGCGCTTGTGCGCGTCCACGGCGTTCCACACCTTGCTCACCCACGGACACGTCGTGTCCACGATCGACACGCCCTTCTCCGCGAGCATCTTCATCTCCCACACGGAGGCGCCGAACGCGGGTAAGATGACGACTTCGCCCTCCTTGACGTCGGAGAAATCCTTCCCCTCCGCGGTCTCCTCGATGAACTTCACGCCCATGTCCTGCAAGCGCTTGTTCACCGTGGGGTTGTGAATGATCTCGTTGGTGATGTGGATCTGCTCGTCCGGGAACTGCTTCCTGGCCTCGTACGCCATCTGCACGGCGCGCTCGACGCCCCAGCAGAAGCCGTACGCTTCCGCGAGCTTGAGCGTGACGTCGCCCTTGACGTGCTGGAAGCCCTCCACGCGCATCTGCGCCACGAGCCCGCCCTTGGAGAGCATGCCGATGCCGGCGTTCTCCATCGCCTCCGCGGACTCCTCGTCCTTCTTGAACGAGCGGTTGTACTTGGGGGACTTGCTCAGCTCGCGGCGGAACGCGCGCGCGTCGAAGGGCTCATCCTTCTCGTCCGCCGCGCGAACCACGACGGAGGCGCGGGACGCGCGGACGACGCGCCGGGAGGGGAGCGCCGGCCGCGCGGCGTACGCGGCGGACGCGGAGGCGACCGTGGCGGTGGAAGCCATGCCTATCGAGTGGGTCTGCGTGCGAACGCGCGACGATCTCTGCGCGACGCATCGTGACGCATCGAGTTATCTCCGCGCGGAGCCACCGGTGTCGCGGAGCGCGAAAGCTGATTGGTCCGATTTTTTCGTCGATCGCCCTGCGCGGCAGTCTGAAGAAACCGCGATTTTCGCGAAAATCAGATTTTCTCGGAGATTTGCGGAAAACAAGCGTGAGATGGACAGACGGAAGGAAAAATCAACCAAATTAAACACTCTCCCCTAAACGCGTCACCATCCTTCGCGCGGCGCCGTGCGCGTGAACGCGCTTATGAGCGCGTCTTCCCCTCCCATATCTCCGTTCGCCGGCGCATCCGGAGCCTCCCTCGGCGCGTCCCCGCCGACGCGGCGCAGAGGCGACGGCGCGGAGACGACACCTCTATGACCCGCTCTCCTCGGGGAGAACGGCGAAGCGTCGCGCGAAAAATTTCGCTCGCCGCGTTTCGCCGGCGACGCCGGGTGCTGCACGGTGTACGCGCCGCCCGCGGCACCGAAAAGGCTTTTTTCGCCAAAGACGCTCTCGCCGTTCGACCCGCCCTCGCGCTCACCCTCGACCCCCCCAAACCCCCGATCGCGTCGATCGTGTGGTCCGCTGTGCGGACGGTCCTTCTGATCCGCGACGACGGCGGCGCGCGCGCGCCCCTCGGCGGCGGCGGCGGCGCGCCGCGCCTCGAGCGCGTCCAGTCGCGACGACTCGAGCGCCGACTCGAGATCCAAACGCGCGACGCCCAACGCGTCGATGGCGGCGTCGCGCTCGCGCACGGCGGCTTGCCACCTTTCTAACTCAACACGCACAGCTTCGGTCTCCAGCCGAGCCGCGCCTAAAGACTCGCGCGCCTCGAAAAGAGACTTCTCCAGAACCGCGCGCGCGGCGACTTCTTCGCGCGTTTGAACGTTTTGCGCGTCGCGCGTCAAATCCAGTTTCAATCGAAGCGCATCCGCCTCGCGCCGCGCTTTAGACGTCTCCTCGCGCAGCGCGGCGGCGCGTTCGCGCGCGGGCCCGTCCGCCTCTATCAACACAAGTTTCTTTTCGACGGAAGCCGCGAGCGCGCTCGCCGCGCGCGCCTTCTCTTTGTGCTCGGCCACTTCGCGCCGCGACGACTCGCGCGACGCCGTGATCTCGGCGACGCGCACGGCGCTCGCCTCGCGCTCCGCAGACAGAGCGCGTTCCATCGCGAGCGCCGTCTCCTTGGCGGCGTCGCGCGCGCGCGCGCACGTCTCGAAGTTCGCGCGCGTCTCCTTCTCGAAAGCCTCGCGCGCGGAGACAAACTCGGCCAACTCAGAAGCCTTCGCGTCGCGCGACGCCTCGGCGGCGCGAAGCGCGATCTCGGCGTTGGCGAGCCGATTCTCGGCGACGTCGCGCGCGGCGACGGCGTCCGCGACGTCGCGCCGCGCCGTCTCCGCGGCGCTCTCCCGCGCCAGCTCAGCTTCTTTCTGCAGGCGCGCGTGGCTCTCCGCTCGCCGCTCCAACTCGGCGCACCGCGTCCGAAACGCCTCCAACTCTTCCTTCGAGCGCTTAGCCTCGGCGCGCGCCGCCTCGGCGTCGCGACGGTATATGCTCGCCTTCTCCTCTCCGCGGCGCGCGGCGTCCGCCGCGGCTTGCGCGGCGCTCTCCTCCGCGCGCTGCGCCTCCTTGCGCGCGGCGTCCGCGTCGCGCCGGAACACGGCGACGGTCTCCTGTGCGCGCCGGTTCGCGTCCTCGATGCGAACCGCCGCGTCTTCGTCCGCGCGCCGCGCGCTCGCCTCCGCCTCCGCCGCCGCCGCCTCGGCGTCGCGGCGGTGTCGCTCAACCTCCATTCGCGTCGCGTCCATCTTGTCGTCCGCGACGCTCTTGTGCTGGTCCACGAGACGCCGCGCGTCCGCCTTCGCGCGCACCATCGCCGCCTGCGCGTCGCGCGCCTCGTTGCGAGCCGTCTGCACGTCAACGCGCGCGGCCGCGACGTCGGCTTCGTTCTTGCGCGCCGCCTCGCGCAGAGCGACGTTGATCGCCGCGAGCTCGTCCACGCGCGCCTCGGCGGCGTCGCGCTCGACGCGGACCATCGCCGCGGCGGTGAGGGATTCCGTCAGCCGCGCGTCCGTCTCGCGCAGCCGCTCAGAGGCGTCCTTGAGTGCCTGCCGCATCGCGTCCACCGTCGCGACCGCGTCCGGGGTGGACCTCGCGAGACTCTCGGCGAGACTGTCTCGAGTCTCGATCAGCGAGGCGTACGACGCGAACCGCGAGGGCGATCCCGACCCGGGCGATCCGCCCGACCCGCCGCGGTACAGCGGCGAGTGCGGCGTGGAAGGGTCCTGCGCGGGCTCGGGATCCGCCGCGGCGAGCTTCTTCGGGCTCGAGGTTGCGGATGTGCTCTTCTTCTTGGTCACGAGCTTCTTCGCCGCGCGCTTCGCGGTGACCACGTCCGCGACCCTCGAGTCGCTCCGAGACGATCCCGACATGCCGCCGGCCAGCGACCGACGAGTCGCGACGGGAGAGCCCCTGGCCTTCGTCCTCGGGGACCCGGGCGAGTGCGCGGGGTAGACGGGCATCCTGCCTCGCGCCTCCGCGGGACCGCCGCGCCCCGGCGAGGTCCGTCCGCTCGCCGCGCGCGCGCCGACGCCTGCGACGCGACCACGACCGGCGGCAGAAAACAAAGACTGCAGTTTGCGTGTCCGACCTTTCGTGATTCGTTCGGACCGGAACACCCGCGGACGCCAACTGGCGTGTTCGCCGTCGCGCGAAACAACCGAGATCGAACCGGCGACCTCGCGATTCGGTTGCTGGCGCCAAAACTGCAGTCAGTCGCGAAAGACGACCACGCGGTCCATTTCAACCGTCGCCCATGGGCCGCGCCATCCGGAAGTCGAACGGCCCGCCCGAGCCGGAGGGTGGCCCCTCCCCCTCGCCCGTGAAACCCAAGCCCTGGCCCATGCCCAAGGAGATGCGCCGCGTGCCCTCGAACCCCTCCTCCCCGGAGGCGTCGCCCTCGAAGCCGAGGCAGCCTCGACGCAGTTCGCGCGGACGCGCGAAGAAAAAACTCGTGGAGAGCCCCGAGACCGTCGCCGAGGCGCTGGCCTCGCTCCCCGCCGCGGACGCGCTTCCTCCGACGGGCGCGCCCGCGCCTTCGACGAGGGGCGGCGCGCGCGGCGCCGCCTCGAACGCGGCCGGCCGCGCGCGCGTGGAGCACCCCGGAGAGGCGGCGATGGAGACGCGAGCGAGCATCGTCTCCGACGAAAACGTCGTCTCGAGCTCGACGAACGTCACGTTCGAAACCGTCGGCGGTCGCGCGCGCGCTGCGGATGGCGCGTGGTTGGCGTGGACCCTGACAAGACCGATGCGACATCCGGCGGATGTCGCGAACGCCGTTTCGACCGACGAATCGGGCAAACCCGTTATCAAGAAGCTCCCCGTGACCGTGCTCGTGAACGGCTTGAGCAACGACGCGTTTCAGTGGTCCGGCTTAAACGAATCGCTGGTAGCGCCCGACCGCGCGCTCGTCGCGTGGGATTTCCGCGGGCACGGCGCGTCGGATGATCCGAAAAATCTGAGCACGGTGACCATCGCCGGCGTCGCGGATGACTTGGAGCAGGTCCTATGCGACATAAGCGCGCGGGGACTGGCGGATACAGAGAAGGTGACGCTCGTGGCGTACTCCATGGGATGCCAAGTGGCGCTGGAGTGGTGCCGTTTACACGCGCGATACGCGAAAGGCGTCGCGCTCGTTTTGGGAACGGCGAGACGCTCGATGGACTCCGCGTGTTTCTTACCGCAAATAGCCGACACGCTCGCGTTTTGCATGGCGTGTTTCCCCGGAACCTTCGCGTTCCTGTGGAGCGTCATCTTCACCCTGACGCACTACTTTCCAAAAATCGCGCACTTCTTCGCTCGTGTTTTGGGAATCGCGCGCGTGACGTTTGCAGAGTTCAAACCGTTTTACGAGCACTTGAGAAGAGTGCACGGCGGCGCGCAAAACGCGATGCTCGTGTCTGGCCAAAAACACACAGCCATGGACGTGCTGGCGTTGCTCGACCGAAGAGAGGTGCCCGTGTTGGTGGTGTCGGGAGGGAAGGACGTGACCGTGAACCGCGCCGCGGCGAAGGAAATGCGCCAAGCCGCGCCCCGCGCGCGGTACGTGCACATCCCGGACGCGTGCCACGCGGGGATGGTGGGCAAGCGCGAAAAGGTGAAAGAAGCTCTCGCTGATTTTTTTCGCCTCGAGCGCGAGACGAACGAGTTCAACAAGAGGCGGCTTCTGGAAGCGACCGGCATGCAGAGCAAACCGGGCTCGCCCGCGAAGGTCAGGTGAGCGTTTGGATTAGGGGTGATCGAGGTGGCGTGAATCAACATATGTTATGTTAGCTAGGCATCCTCTCTCGCCGGCTCCCTGAGTCTCCGGAGCCATTCGTCCAGCGCGCCCGCCTTGATCGCCGCGCGCATGGCTTTGCGGTCGGCGACGGTTTCCTCGACGGTGGCGCGCGCGGGTCCCCACCTCGGCCGTCCGCGCTCGTGCACGACCGCGCACGCCGGCGCCGCGACGTCGCCGTCGTCGGCGACGCGAGCCACGTCGCCGCCGTCTCGCGCCGCCCGCACGCGAGCGTCGAACGCGCCTATTCTGTGCGCGCCTCGCGCGCCTTCCAAAGACATCAAATCCACCAGCGCCTTCAAGTGCGTCGCGCGCTCGTCCGCGGCGAACGCGTCTCTTAAGGCGACGGAACCGAGCGATGACGGGTGGAGCGTCGTATTCGACGTATTCGAACACTCTTCCACCTCTCGTTTAAGCCACGCGCGCGTTTCGAGGTCCAGCGCGTACGCGGTTGGATCGCCGTCCAGTAACACGCGCGCGGAATTCGTTAGACGCGCCAGCGTCTTGGCGAGCGCCGAAGCGTTTTTTTTCTCGTCCTCGCTCGCCTCCTCTTTTGTCTTTTCGAACGCCATCAATCGCCTACGCGTGTCCCGCATGTGCTTCGCGAGAGGCATCGCCGCGCCGACGCGGCACTTCTCCAAATCCACCAGGTCCTCGCGCACGAAGCGGTACTGCACGGGCGGCTCGCACCAGCGCGCGGCTCTTTTGCGGAAATACTCAACCTCGTCGAGAAACGCGAGCGAAACGCGGCGCGCCTCCACCATCACGCAGTCGCGCGCGGTGATCACGCAGTGGATCACGTTGGGCGGAGACAACAAAGGGGGACCTCCCGCTTCGAGCGGCGCGACCCAGAACGTGGGAAGAAAAGTTTTTTGCGTTTTTAGACGGTCTTTAGACGCTTCGTCTGGTTCGGCGCCGATCGATGTCCCGCCGCGGGAGGCCTCCCGCATCTCGCGCTCGGACGGCACAAAACGCGCGGGCGTGTCGAAGAGGTCGAGCGCGCTCTGTTTTGACGTAGCGTTCATCGCGCCGTCCTGCGCGATCCACTCGTAGTCCTTCTTCTCCGCGAACACGAACAGCTTCACCACGGGTTTGCCCGTCGGGCCGAGCAGCAACCGAGGCGGCTCGCGCTTGGCGTTCGGGCGTTGAGGAAGGCTCGAGTCCAGAGGTAAACCCACCTGAAACACAAACTCGCCGCAGTCGTCGAGGTGCCACCACGTCAGCGCGCCCGCCGCGGAGATTCGCGTCGCGGTGTCCAGCGGAACGCCGACGCCGCCGACGCCGCGAGACGCGCCCTGCGCGGGTAAGGGCGTTTTCGTTTCCGTTTCCGTTTTCGTATCTTCTTCTTCTTCCACGCGCGTGAGTTTCGACGCGCGTCGCTCCTCCAGCTCGCGGACCGCCTCCGCCACCTCCGGGTGCGGCGTCGCGGAGAAGAACTCGGGGAGCGGCCAGTCGAGCTTCTCGGGAAGCGCGGGGACGCGGCTTCCGTCGCCGCGGTGGAACATCTGGAGGTTCAGGGGCTCTTCGCCGTCCACCACCTCGGAAAAGGAAGACACCATGCGCATGTGCCTCTCGCTCAGCAGGTGCGACCCAGGGGCGCCCCAGCCGCCCACCATCGCCACCTTCGGGCGCGGAAATTTGTTCCACGCCGCGTCGCACGCCCAGGAAACGCCGTCCCTCGTCTTCTCCTCGCCACCGCCGCCGCCGCGTTTCTCGTCCTCGCCCCGCATCGCGTCGAAGACGCCGCGCGCGTGCTCGACGGGCGCCAGGAAGGGAACGCCCGCGCACGCCATCTCGCGCTGCGTCGCCTCGTCGGTCGCCATCGGCACGAGCCGGCACCGCCACTGCGGGGCCATGCCTTCGTGGAACCGCGCCGGGAGCCCCCAGGATGCGAACAAATCGCGCATCGAATGCGTCTCGTCCGCGCCGAGCGCCTGCGTGATGCGGCGGGGGGCGGTGTCGCTCGCATCATCCGGCATCGTCCGCGCGCGTTTCACGTCGGCGGCTGCCTCGGACATCGTCCGGGGGAGAGCCACCCCTCCGCGCGCGACCGATGTGCGGGCGGTTTTCGTGGACGGGACGAAAAGGCTCTGATGTGCGCTACCGCGAAAACCGTTTTCGGTCGAGGCGAACGCGGAATATTGACTCGCTCATAAAACGTCGTCTTCACCGTACCGTCTTCACTGCCGTGGCACATCTCACTATGATACGCGCGCGGCGTTCCCTGAAACTCACGGCGGCGTTTCGTCCGCGTCGACGATCGAGAGTCTGTCCCGGAACACCTTGTACCCCTCCACCGGGTCCACCCCGAGCGCGTCGATCATCATCTGCCCGACGCGGAAGTTATCGTGGCTTCCGCGGAACGCCTCCGCGCCCACCCCGAACGCGAACAGAGGCACATCCACGCCCGTGTGCGCGCGGCTGGTCCAGCCGACTTTGTTCGCGCGGTTCATCACCTCACCGATTTTGTTCTGCAGTTCGTAGCCCTCGTACGTGTGCGTCACGCTGTCCCCCGCGGCGATCGCCTCAATCGCCGCGGCGACAATCGCGGAGACGTCCGCGTCGCCGACCGAGTCGCTCGCGTCCGAGACGTCGCGCCCCGCGGCGGCCAACGACGCGATCGCGATGGCGCGCACGGCATTTTCGACGGTGGCGTTTGCGGCGGTCGCGCTGGGAACGTCGAAAACCACACCGTCCAGCTTCAGCATCTCGGTGACGATATCGTTCGCGACAAACTCCGCGCTTTTCTTCAACGCGTTGAGCTTGGCGACGTCAACCTCGTACGCGTCGCAGCACCCGACAGAGACGCCGCCTGTGTCGTGGTCCGACGTCGCGACGACCAACGCGTCGTTCCGCGCCGCGACGTATTCCACCGCGCGCTTGAAGGCGCGGTCGTACGCGCACATCTCCCCGATGACCGCGCCGGCGTCGTTGGCGTGCGCGCCGTGGTCGATGCGGCCCGCCTCGACGAGCAGGAAAAACCCTTCGTCGTTCTCGTGCTCGGCGAACTTCGCGTCCAGGACGACGAGCGCGGCGTCCAGCATCGCGACCAGCGAAGGCGCCTCCGCGTCGCCGCGGGACGGCGTCGCGCCGTTCGCGAACCCGGCGAGGCTGTCTTCGTGCGCGTCGATCTCGTACGCGAGGTGCGAGTCCGCGAACAGACCGAGCACGCGCGGGCCGAACTGCCTGTTCGCGAAGGGCGCGGCGGTTGAAGAGTCTTCCGACGCGTCTCCTCCTCCTTGATCCGTCTCCTCCCCCTTGATCCCTCCCGACCGAACGATCTCCGCGACCGCCTCGTTTAAGTCCCCCGCGTTAAACGCGATGGCGTACCCGCGGTGCTTCGCGTCCGCCATCAAGTCGCGCGTGTCGTTGCGCGCGCTCCGCTCCGGAAACGCGTCTTTACTCAAAAACTGCGCGGCGCCTCCGCCGAGAATCACGTTCAGGTCCAGAGTGTACACCTGCTCGAGCGCGATCTCTGTTTCGTCGTTTCGGTCCGCGACGTGCGACGAGAACGACGCGGGCGTGGCGTGCGTGACGCGCGTCGTCGTGACGACGCCCGTGCGCATACCGGCGAGCTGCGCGCCCTCCACGATTGTGCCCGCCGGGCGAACGGGTCCCGTGACGGGTCCGGGTCCCGGACCCGTCGCGCCGGACGCGGAGTTTGAACCGGAAGTGAAGTCGACGTCGTTCGGGTCACCGACGGGCACTTCTCCCACAACGTGGTTGTACGTCCTGTGCCCCGTGGCGTACGCCGTCGCGCCAGCCGCCGAGTCCGTGACCAGCGAGTTGGTCGACCGAGTTCGCGACGCGCCCACCAGGTGCTCGTCCAACGTCAAAGCGCCGCACGCGCCGGCGTCGCGCGCGAGCGTGAGGTGCGCCGGGCCCATGCCGTCCGACAGGAAGAAAATCAGACGTTTCGGCTTCGAAGACGACTCGGAGCCGCCGGCGCGGGTGTCTTCCCCCGCGCGCGCCTGAGTCGTCGCGTGGACCCCCGCGAGCGCGAAGAGCGCGAGCGCCAGAACGCCGACCAGCCTGCGCGAAAAGGCGATTCGCGCAAAAGGAGAAGGAAGGTGTTTTCGTAAATGGACGGTCGTCGCAGACGTGGGTCGCGGTTTCGGGAGCGCGCGTTGCGGGGAGATTCGTCAGTCCGTCGCGTCGTATTCGCGTGCCGCGCGAGGCTCGGCGAAGACGGGAGCGTTCGACTCGCTCGCACTCCGAGCGTCGTGCGGCGTGGACGCGGAGAAACGAAGGACGCAGCGCGCGTGGAGGTGTGCTCGTAAGAGCGCGTCGGTCGATGCGTCGTCTCGCGAAGACGGCACGCACCCTCCGAGGACCGCGTTGGCGGTCGAGACGCGCCGCGTCGCGCGCCTGTTCGCGGCTTCCATGTCTATGCCGTCGAATCCATCCGTGGCGTTCTCGTACGCGGGGCCCCCCTCGCGCATCATCGTCGCCCCGAGGCACGCGCCCGCGGGGCAAAAAATGCCGACACTTGGACGAAGTGTTCCGAGGAAGTTCCCGCGCCACCTGGCGAAATGTGCTGGTGCACGTGTGCTGCCACGTCAGACGCGCTCGCTGCGGCACCCGAGGTCCGGCACTTCCACTCGCGCCGCGTGTCCTCGTAACGCCGCCCGTCGTGACCATGAACCCCGCGATGCTCGCTCGAAACCCCGTCGTCGTGGCGACCGCCGCGCGCCCGCGCGTTGCCGCGCGCCGCGCGTCCGCCGCGACGGTGCGCCAGGCGGATGGCCTCGTCTCCAGAGCCTCGGTCGGGTCGGCTCGCCGCGCCACGCGGTGCGCGGCGTCCGAGTCCGAGGCGGACAAGACCGTCAGCGCGCTGGACGCCATCCTCGCCGGCTCGCAGGACGAGCCCGCGCCCGAAGAGGTACGCATGCGCGCGTCTCCGCGTCCCCGCACCCAGTCGTCCACGCGTTCGAAGGTCTCGCGCAAGCACCCATCCGCTCTTCGAGCCGCTCGAAAATCTTTGCTCTCCTTCCGTGTCTCTTTTCGCCCGCTCCGCCGAACGGAAACGTCCAACTCCTCTCGCTTCGCGCATACACCTATGGTCGCGGTCGAAAACTCGGTCTGACACCGTTCTAATGTCGATCACGTCTCGAACGCACACGTTAGGAGCCCCCCGCGCCGGCGGCGCCGAGAGAGCGCAAGCCCGGCGAGGTGAGCGACGCGATGAAGGCGAAGATGCTCAACGAGTACGTCGGCGTGGGAGGTACCCCCAACAAGCCCATGCCCTCGAACCTGTTCCTGAACATCATCCTGGGCATCTCCGCGCTCGCGGTGCTCTGCAAGCTGGGGGGGGTGTTCGGGTAAGTAAAGCGCCGAGTAATTAGCCGAAGGACGCCGACGAAACATGTTGTACCTTCACGACGAAAGACTGTCTGCCGAAATCACATCCGCGTTCGTTCTCGCTCTCCTTTTCTGCCACTCCGCTCATCCATCGACTGGTTCGCGCTTCGCAGAGAGGATTCTCGCGACCGCGGGGTATTCCGTTCAGCATGACTTAACATCCGGCACTCCGGGTATCGCCGCGCACGCCACGATGCTCCGCCGGTCGCTCTCGACGCTCGCGGGCGTCGCGACGCGCGCGCAGGCTGCGCGCGCGGGTTGCGTCGCCAACCTCAACGCCCCGTCGTACTTCTCGACCGTCGCGTCCAGCGGGCTGGACCAGCGCGAGAAATCCGATCGGCTCCAGCACTCGCGTCTCGCCGTTGCTGCTGCGTGGAGAGGTAAGAAATGTGCCCGGTTGGACTACGCCTTCGAGGTCATGAAGACTCGGCGCGCCCGGAAAACGACGGGAACGCGACGACGTGTGTCTGGGGACACTCGCGCGCGTCGCCGCCGGTCCTCGAACCGGTCGACGCGCGCGTGCGGGCCGTCTTCCGCGCACCTAGGGCTTTTTTTGGACCGGCATCGCGTCGCGGAGCGGGACCCATCGCTGTGGTTTTTTTCATCCCCGCTCGGAGGCCAGCGTCTGACCCGCGCCCCCCCTCCGCGAACCCCACCGCAGGCTACGCCACCGACATCGCCACGACGAGCGCCAACAGCGGCGCGATCACCGCCGCGCTGAAGACCCCCACCGCGGACATCAGGTACGCGCACCGATCACCCGAACCCCCCAAAATATCTCCCAAGCCGTGCGCCTCGCGCGTGCTCTGGTGCGCGACGAACGCGCCCAGTGTGGCGGTGCCCAGTCTGAGAAACGCGCAAGTCGCGACGGAAAACAACCGCGTCGCGTTCGTTCGTCGCGTCGCGTCGCTGACGAATCGTTTGCGAATCGTTCCCATCGCCTCCATCGCCTTTCTCGCGCCGCAGATACGACGACAACAACCACTCCATCGACAAACCCGGCGACCCCTCGAAGCGCGCGTTCACGTACTTCGTCCTGACCGGCGGGCGCGTGATTTACGCCAGCGCGCTTAGGCTTGTTGTGCTCAAGTTTTTGCTGTCCATGAGCGCGTCGGCGGATGTCTTGGCGCTCGCGTCGCTGGAGGTGGACCTGAGTAAAATCGAAGTCGGCCAGACCGTCACCGTGAAGTGGCGCGGGAAGCCCGTTTTTATCCGCAGGCGCACGCCCGCGGAGATCGAGAAGGAGGTGGCGGTGGACAACGGCGAGCTGCGCGACCCGCAGGCGGACGCCGATCGCGCGCAGAACCCCGAGTGGTTAGTTGTGGTGGGCGTCTGCACGCACCTCGGGTGCGTGCCCATCAGCAACGCCGGCGACTACAACGGCTGGTTCTGCCCGTGCCACGGCTCGCACTACGACGCGTCCGGCAGGATCCGCAAGGGGCCGGCGCCGTACAACCTGGAGGTCCCGGAGTACAAGTTCCTGGACGAGACCAAGATGATCGTCGGGTGAGCCGTTTGACGCGCGATGCGAAACGAGCGCGGAGAGGACGCCGAGACGCCCGCCGCGTGCACGAAAAACAAACGGGGGCGCTCGGAGCCGAGGCGGAGAAAAGCGCGTTGTAACACATTCTTCCTCTATGAACGAGACGCGTGACGACAATGAAGAAACACCGCGTCACGAACACCACGAGCTCTAGTAGCTCTCTATCTACTGTTCGATTCTCGCTAAATTTGCTTGGCGCGTCGCATCCCGCGCGCGGCGGCGCCGCACTCGGCGCACCGGAATCGCGCGCGGTCGCTTTGCGCCTTCGCCGCGCGCGCCGCCGCGCAGTAGTAGCAGACCACGTGTGCGCACGGCTCGAGCACGAACGGGTTCGTCACGGGTGACCGCGCGCACGCCACGCACGCCGCGGTCCGCGGAACGCTCGAGACGCCGGCGTTCGACGCGTCCGTCCCGGGTCGCGGCGACGGGCGCGCCGCGTCGTTGGCGCCGCCGCCGCCCGCGCTTCGACGGGAACCGCGCGCGGCTTCGCGCCACCTGCTCGCGTGCGCGGAGACGATGGGCAGCACGAAGAGCGCCAGCTCGGAGAGCTCCTGCCACACGAGCTGGCGGTTGAGGTACTCGAAGGAGACGATGCGTGCGGCGTCGGGCGCGGCGTATACCAGGCGCGCGCGCGCCAAACGTTCCCACGGCGACCGGAACTTACCGTCGCGCAGAAACGCCAACAAGTTGGCGAGGCTCGCCGCGCCGTGCGCGAGCTCCGCGAACTGCATCAGGCGCCACGCCCTGTGTTTCACAGTGTGCGTCTCCTCGTCCGCCCATCTTCCGACGCTCGCCGCGCGAGCGAGCTTCGCCCACGCGTAGCGCCCGCCCGCGAGCGCCGCGAACGCGGCGAGGCGCTGCGACGTCGTCAGCCGCTCGCCCTCCATCCCCGACTTGCCGCTTCGCACGCGCCGCTCGTCGCGGTACCGCAGGTTCATGAGCTCCATCCCGGGCGTCGGCCGGTGCGACCACACGGTGAAGTAGAACACGAGCGCGTCGAGCCCGAGGTTGAGCTCGGGCGCGGCGCGCGCCACCGCGCCGGGCTGCACGCGCGAGAAGATGCGGAGGAACTGCTCGCGGAGCAACGACGTGAGCTCGACGTCGAGGCGCCCCGCGTCGATCTGGCTCACGCGCAGCACGCGCACATCCGGCGGGGGGGGCGGCGAGACGCCCGCTGACGCCGAGGTAGACGACGCCGGCTGTGTCGCGGGATCCTCCGGGGGACGCATCGCGGTCGGGCCGCCCGGCGCCTCCCTTGGGCGCCCGGCTAAGCGCACCTCGGAAATGTTGTTATTCGCAGACGCGGTCGATGGTCAGGGCCCGGGGTCTTTATTGTGTCTCTTCAGTTGAACGAACGTCGCGCGACCTTTCGAAACCCTGTGTCTGTCGATACCTTCCTCGGCCCATTCGGACAGGCACCCGCCGGCGTCGGCATGGGATGTCTGTCATCCAAGCCGGAGGAGGGCGCCTCGAAATACGCGGTGCCCCCCAATGCGGGCGACGTGGCGTCCCCGTCCCCGGGGACGGCGTCCCCGTCCCCGGGACCCGTCAAAACGCGATCCCTGGGATGCGACGACGACACCAGCACCAGCGGTTCGGCGCGAAGCGACCCCGAGGACCCGTTGGCCTGCCCGCTGAACCTGCGCGCTTCGGGCATGACCGAGCGACTCACCGCGCACAGGAGCCGGTCCCGGGAATCGCTGACCGACGACAGCGCCGCGCGCCGCGCACCCGCGGGCCGAGTCGGGGACGAAGATGAGGTTGCTTTTCTGAACTACGCCTTGTTGAACACGGTTGTGTTCCGGGAACTGGACGCGGACGTGCGCGACCGCGTGGCGCGTTCGATGACGCGCCTGGCGACCCCGAAGGATCACCGGCTGATCGTGGAGGGCGACGCGGGCGACGAGCTGTACTTGGTGCAGGACGGCATCTTCGCGGTGAGCTACCTGAAGGACGGAGCTGAGGTGGTGGTCAACAAAAAGTCCGCGGGGGACATCTTCGGCGAGATTGCGCTCATGTTCGAGTCGCCGCGCACCGCGACGGTGACCGCGAAGACCGCCGGGACGGTCTGGGTGCTGACGCGCGAGAACTTTCGCGCGCTCGCCAGGCAAGCCGCGGAGGCGGAGACGACCACGGTGGACGGCGCGAAACGAACGGAGGTGTTCCTGAACTCCGTGCCGTTGCTCGCGTCGCTGGACGCCGAAAAAACCGCGCGTCTCGCCGAAGCGCTGCGTCGGCGAGACTTCCCGTCGGGCGCGCGGGTGGTCGAACAGGGCGAGCCGTGCGTGGCGCGCGAGACGGACGACGCGTTCTTCATCATCGTCGACGGCGAGGCGGTGGTGACGGTGGACGACGGCGGAAAGGAGACGACCGACGTGAAGTCGGAGACGAACGTCGTGAACCGCTTGTTCCGCGGCGACTTTTTCGGCGAGAGCGCTTTAGTTAAAGGCTCGCGCCGCGCCGCGACGGTCACCGCCGTCGGGCCGGGAAACCTGTGTTGCTTGACGCTGGACTTTGAGAACCTGGTACACATGCTAAAACCGCTGCGCTCGGCGATGGACGAGGAGAAGGCGCCGGCGAACGTGAACAAACGAATGGCCGCGCTCAAAGGCGAAACGCCGACGCGTTTGGCGACGTTTGAGATCCGCGCCATGCCGGGTGGCGCGGGGGACGCGTCTTCGGTGACCGTCGCGCGCGGGTCGTGTTCGGGCTCGACCTTCGGCGATTTGGTGGGTGGCGAAGGCGAACTAAGAGTTGTCCTCTCGGAAGGCACGCTGCTTGGCGGCGGCGCGAGCGGCACGGTGCGTCGGGTGGACCTGGTGGATGACCGTCTCGGCGGCGGCGCGATCACGTCTTTCGCGCTGAAGCGCATGCGCAAGACTTTCGTGATGTCCACTCCCGAGCACATCTTCTGCGAGCGCAACGTGACTCGCGAGGTGACGCACTGGGCGTGCATGCGTCAGCACGCGTCGTTTAAGGACGAGACGTACCTGTATTTCCTGCTGGACTTCGTGGACGGGTGCGACCTGATGGACGCGCTCGCCGCCGTCGCCGCCGTCAAGTCGGTTCGCGACCCGGCCAAGACGTTCGCGCCCAAGGTGAAGATGCTGCGCGGCATGCCCGAGGACGCCGCGAGGTACTACGTCGCGACGATCGCGCTGGCGCTGGAGTACCTGCACGACCGAGACGTGGTGTACCGCGACATGAAGCCGGAGAACGTGCTGCTGGCGCGCGACGGGAGCGCCAAGCTGGGCGACTTTGGCTTCGCGAAGCGTCTGAAAAAGGGCGCGCACACGTACACCTTCTGCGGCACGCCCGGATACGTCGCGCCGGAGGTTGTGCTGGCGCGCGGGTACGGCACGTCCGTGGACTGGTGGGGGCTCGGCGTGTTGATGTACGTGCTGCTCACGGGGCAGCAGCCGTTCTCGCAGATGGTCAACGGCCAGCCCGAGGACCCTTTAACGGTGATGAAACGAATCGTCGACCGCTCGTGGTCGGTTTCGTTTCCGGTGTACGTCAGCGAGAGCGCCGTCGACGTAATCAGAAAACTACTGGAGCGGCGCTCGGTGAAGCGGCTCGGGAACCTACGGCGACGCGCGGAGGACGTTTTCGACCACCCGTGGTTCACAGACGCGCGGTTCGACTGGGCGGGTCTGCGTGACGGGACGCTGAAACCCAAGCCGCTGGCGCTGTCGGAGAACTTTGAAAAGCAGCGCGCGCGCCGCATCGCGCAGCTCGAGCGCTCGCTCAAAGGCGCAGCCGCCGACGCGCGCGTCTCGGAGGGGGAAGCCGCGGCGGCGGACGCGGTGTTCGCGGACTTTTAGCACGGTACGAACGCGCGTGGGTTCGTTCACGGCACGGTATCGCAGTCACGCAAAAAGACGTTTGAGCGACACGAACGCGCCGCGCGTACGGTACGACCCGGGTGCGTTTACGCCGCACAGACCTCGCCGACATCCGAAAACGATTCTTAAAAATTCTTAAAGATTAGACAGACTCCCGCGTCTCCGCCCGAGCATCGCGACGCCGCGCTCGGCGGGTTTCGTGAGACGCCACATCTTGTCCGCCTCCACCGCACCCGCGAGCGCGGCGATCAGCGCGCACATTGCGCCGAGCGCCGCCACGACGCCGACGGATTTGCGCACGACGCGCGTCGTCTTGCTCCCCCGCGGCCGGACCACGCGCGTTTTTTTTGACGCCGAAACGCCGCATTCGAGCGTCGTTTCTTTCCCCGCGGCTTCCGCCGCCGCGCGGTGCGCGAGCGACATCGCCGCGCCCATGGTCCACTCCACGTTCCGCCCGTCGACGTCGTCCACGAACTCGACCCGTCGCTCGTCCTCCGCAAACCCGAACCCTCCGTTCTCCCCGAGCAGAGCCACTAAGAGCGCCGCGTCGAAGCACCGCCCGGGAAGGCGGTCCACGGGCGTGTTCGCGTCGACGCCGTCCACGTCGCGCAGAAGTTTTGACCACTCCGCGCCGCACGCTTTCCGCCCGGCGTCGCGCACGTCCCGCAGCGACGGTTTCGGGAACGTCGGCAACGCGCCGGGGAAGGCGACGTGCAGAAAATTCGTGACGTGGAACAAAAGAGACATGCCGAGAAACGCCCTTCGGCTCTCGACGCCCAGCGCCGCCGCCGGCGCGGCGAGCGTGAACGGCGAAACGGTTTCGCCGTCTTCTTCCAGTTTACGCGCGGTGAGCTTTTGGATGAGCTCGACGCATTTATCGTACTCGCCCGAGCCTGTTAACACAACGCCGTCCGTCTCCTGTTTATGCCCTTTGAACCCGCACGCGAACGACGCCTCGGATAAACCGTTCGCCTTGGCCTTAGACGCGGCTTCCTTCCTCGCTCTTAACTCGGCGTGCGCGGCGCCGACGCCCAGGTAGCTCCGAACGTAAACGCTCTCGGCGAGCGCGTCCAGGGAAGCCGCCGCGATGCGTGTTTCTGTTTCCATCTCCGATGCCATGAGCGCGACGAACTGCGCGGAGCCGCCACCGACGTCCAGCGCGCCGACGGTTTCCGTTTCGAACGGCGCGTCATCCGAGCCGACGCGCGTCATGTCGACGCCGACGACGTAGTTCGCCGCCAGCCACGCAAAGTACCCCTCCTCGGCGCCGGCGATGGTGCGGAAGTGGTTCGCCTCGCTTTTCGACCCCGGCGCAGGCAGGAAGAAGTCCGTGCGTTTTCGCACAGCCTGCGTCACGACACTCCACAGCTGGCTCTGCTGCGCGTCGCTGAGCGCGCGCGCGCCCGCGGTGGCCCAGACGTACACCGGCGTGTCGGCGATGTCCGCGCTCGGGACGCGCGTCGCGATCTCGTCGAGCATAGGCCCGATCGCGTCCGCGACTTCGTCCGCGGACTTGCCCGCCAAAGACGCCAGAGGCGTCTCGAGCTTGACCCGCGCGCCGGCGGGCTCGAGCGTGAACGTCGACGCGTAAGCGCCGGGCGAGACGCGGAAGGCGTGCGCGCGACATCCCGTGCTCCCCGCGTCCACCACCACCACGAAGGGAGGAAGGCCGTCGCAGAGCACATCCTCGCGCGCGTCCACGCCGCCCGTCTGCACGTACTCCGCGCCCGTCACGAGCGCGGCGCGCGCGATCAGGCCCAGAACGCACGCGGCGAGCACGAGCGCGCTCCACATCGCGAGCCGTCGCGGGGCTTGGTAGGCCATCAGGCCCGCGAACGACCCGCCGTTCGTGCCGACCGAGCTCGATCGCCGGTGGTGCGTCGAGAATCGCTCGTTCGCGCGCTCGTGGAGCGGCGCGGCTTTCGGCTGAGGCATCGCGAGGCCTTCCTCGTCCGATCGCGAGTAACTGCGCTTCATTCCGCCGTCCATGCGCGAGCGTGCGACGCGCGAGCCGCCGGAGACTCGCCGGCGCGCCTCGACGCGCGAGGGGAAGTGACGCTTGGAGGCCGCGGAACGGTAAATCTGGACGAGAAAACCAGAGCCGCTCGTTTCGCGTCCTGAACGTGCCGACTCTCCGTCCGGGTCTCGTCGAGAAAACGTCGGGACGAAGCGCACTCGTCCCGCGCGCCTCCATGGGTGACACCGATGGGTGGCGCCGGGCGGCGCTGGACTACCGCTCGAAGTTCGAGGAGGACTTCGTGTTCTCCGTGCCTGGCGCGCGCGAGGGGGCTCCCCCCCTCCGCATCGCGCAGGCGCCCTCCGCGACCGCGGCGGAAAAGCGCGTCGGATGCCGCCGACCCGCCGCTCCGGCGGATCGGCGGGGCGCCGGCGAGTCTCGCGCCCGTGGCGCGCAACGCGCGTCCCCCTCCTCCGAAGACGGGAGCGACGACGCGAAGGACCCCATCCCCGCCACGGGGTTCACCGTCTGGGACGCCGGCGTGCTTCTCGGCGCGTACGTCTCCCAGCCCGAGGTGTGGCGCCGCCTGACGATGCCGGAACGCGCGAGGGATGTGGCGAACGTACCGACGATTCCAGACCGACGCGACGACGACGCGACGGCGACGAACAACTCGTCTCCGCTACTGGAAAAAAAGAAGGCTTCCTTCGACGATTCCCTCACCGTGCTGGAACTCGGCGCGGGCACGGGCGTCGCCGGCCTGGCGCTCGCCGCAACCGGCTTACCGACAGCGGTGGCGCTCACCGACTTGCCCGGCGTGTGCGACTTTTTACGCCACAACGCGTCGAGGAACAAAGAAACTTCTTCTTGTTTTTCGGCTGCGCGGACGACGAAAGAGTCGTCGTCACGAAAGAGCATTTCGCTCCCGGCGATCCCGCAGGACGTCGCGCTCGCGGTGGCGCCGCTTCGCTGGGGCGTGAAACAAGACGTCGCGAAGCTTCACCCTAAATTCCGAAACCCAAAAGTTTTACTCGGCGCGGACTTGGCGTACACGGAAGATTCATCCGTCGTCCGACGACTCGCGGCGACGGTTGCGTCGTGCGTGCCTCTTCACGGCGTCGCCGTCTTCGCGTCGTGCCGTGACCACAGGCCGGAGAGCGTCGATCTCCTGGAGAAGCTGCTGGTTTCCGACGGCGAGTTCCTTGCGAGGCGCGTGCGCGGAGACGAGCTCGCGGAGGGGTTCGGGCGAATTGAACGTCGCGAAGAAGACGAGGAGGAAAAGGATGGGCGTTTCGAGAGTTTCCGCGTCGTGGAGTTCCGCCGCGTCGCGGGGGACGGCATGTCCGACGCGGAGGCGGAGGCGATACGCGCGCGCGATGCACACGGAGACGCGCAGTAGGTGGGCTCGGTAGTCTTTAGGTTGGGGGGGTGTGGCGTGTAAAAAAAGAAAGGAGTGGGACGACAACACGTAAAAACGCGAGGTCGCCGGTTCGATCCCGGCACTGACAGAAGCGAAGACGACAACACGTAACAAAGCGAGGTCGCCGGTTCGATCCCGGCACTGACAGCGAAGAAGCGA
>ENA-OUOG01000349-OUOG01000349.1-marine-metagenome-genome-assembly--contig:-NODE-349-length-61595-cov-13.899558_pt1 | contig 61595 bp, 48 predicted proteins | sample MGYA00248635_ERZ508505 | MGnify/ENA primary metagenome ERZ508505 (study PRJEB26176, sample SAMN06267871) | marine metagenome | isolation source: Saanich Inlet, British Columbia, Canada | place: Pacific...
GGGAGAGTATGTAATCGCTATTTTTAGGCAACCTTTTATTAGGTTGCCTTTTTTTTTGCCAAATTTTAAGTAATTTGCTCCATGAAATTAATGGCCCATAGCGGGGCAACGAAAACAGTTTGAAGACCGTTAAGTATTGAGAGTGATCTTATTAAAAGTATCAGAACATAGGGCATGAATTCTGTTCTCTATTCAAAGGAATTTATATTACGGCAGGTGGCTATTATAGCTGAAATTATCCCTGGATACTCCATTAGTAAAATATATTTCTATGAAGCAGGTTGTTCAGAAACTAAAGACATCAATAACCTTGAGAAAATTCTTAAATTAAGATTTATTAACGCTAAAATTAGCATTTAATCAGATGTTGTAGCTGCTTTGTTATCCTCGGTTGGAAAATAATATAGGCGTTTCAATAATTTTGGGAACGGGATCAATTATTGCATTGGGTCAGGACGAAAAGATTAACAAAACGAAATCTGGTATTGGATATATTTTGGGCGAAGTGGGAAGTGTTCCTTAGATAGGTAAGAGATTAGTTCAAGATTTTTTAAACGATAAATTCCCCAAAAAATTATTGAGCTTTTAGTGATTAACGGAATCGAGAGGATTTTGATTATTGAAAAGGTTTTCGAAGTGAAAAACCAAATCTGTTTTTGGTGGATCTTTGTATTTTAATCCAAGAGAACAATTAAATTTTTCTACTTTCCAGAGTTGGTTTACAATAGTTTGGCTACAATGCTTTAGATGTTCAAGTCAGAGTTAGTAATGATAGGAGTTGTAGGGTCTATTGGGTTTTATTTTAGTGAGATTTTGGAAAGGGCTTTCTAGGATAATGGTTTGGTCAGTCAATTAGTTGTAAAAGCGCCAACTGATTCACAAGTGAATTATCATTATCCATTAACGCAATAATGCTATCGTACCTGAAATAGAAATTGGCTTTCCTTCGGTGTTATTTATTTGGATAGTATAGATGTAAATTCCATTTTGCAATTGCTCATTTTTATTTGTGCCATCCCATCCTTTTTCTATATTGTTTGACATGAAAACCTCTTGTCCTAATCGATTATATATTGATATTTTGTAAGTCGTGAAATCGGCAAATCCAATTTGTGGAAGGAACAAATCGTTTATCCCATCAGAATTCGGGGTAAATGAGTTAGGAATGAAGATTAGCTCTTTTGGGGTAATGCAAGTAGTATTTGATAAACTTGTCTCAGAAAATAAAAAACTGTTGTTGTTTTCGATTGCTTCAATTCTGTAACAAAATTGTCCATCGTCACTTGAAGAGTAAAAATTTGATAGATCATCCTGATATTCATTCGTGGTTGCGGGGAGTGTAGCTAACAGAGAGAATGATCCACCCCCTAGTTTTCTATACACTTTATATTCTTGCACCAAACCATTCCAAGTTGTATAGGAATTCCACGAGAGACGAATTAAATAATTATTTTGGTTATTAAAGGAAGTTAGAAGAATGCTTTCGCTTGTGTTTGTGATGAGTCCGGTTGAATTGTTACAACTATCTCTAGCCTCTAATTTGTATTGATACTTGAGTATAGTGCTATTAACATTGTTGTCTGTGAAGTTGCTGGGTATCGATGATTTTGGTGCAAATCCAATTGAATTAAATGAACTTCCTCCGTCTTCAGATCTGTAAACGTCATATCCTTTTACGGTGTTTTTGGCTGTTGTAAAAATTCTTAAATCGATTCGATTGTCGTCAAATACGGTAACAGTTTGTAGGTAATTTGTATCAGATATGTAGGGATATATTGTTCGAATACATTTTTTATTTGAAAAGCTCGTATCAGCTAAATTACCCGATACCGATTGAACAACGAAGCAATATAGAGAGTCAGGCATTACATTTGAAACAGTAAAACTATTTGTGTTTGTGGAGCCAATTTTATTATTGACTGCGCCATTGATTGATTGAATAATTTCATAGCTGCTTACTCCAGAGTTCCAGTTGGAGTATGAATTCCAAGAAAGATTTATTGTTTTATTGCAAGCTTGATAAACTTCATTGACCTGAACAGTGCAATGTGGAGCGCTCATCGCACTAGTATTTGGGGTGAGAGGAGAACCGTAATAACAAGAGTCGAAGGCCGCTACTCCAAAACATTCACTATTACTGGATGCGTTGGACAAACTGTACTGATAAGATGTGTTGTTAATGCCATAAACGGTATCTACTGGTACCCAGGATCCAGAAATATTTTTGAGTATAATGTACCCCCTAGTGTCGTTGGGTTTGGAAGGAAACCAGTTTATTGTGCCTAAATTATTTGATGTATCTACCGTTGCACTTTTTATTACCGGTGCATAAGGAGGAATAACGTCTTTGAAATTATCTCCATCAACACTAGAAATAGAGGTGCAGGATATGCTGGAATTTGTAACTCTATAATTGATTGAATCGTCACAGATAGTTATGGTATCTCTGTAATATTCATTGCCATATCGAACAGAGTCTATGAGAGTCCATGTTCCAAGCGGGAATTCTCTGTAAACCCTATACCAATTGCTTGCCGAGGGACTATTGACTGGTGAAAATACCGGATTCCAATTGAGGATAGCCATTCCATTTGATGGGTTATTGACGAATAGTCTCATCGAAGAAACAGTATCTGAGAAATTGTTAGTGGGAATTGAGGTGGTCGTGCTAATGATATATCTTTTACTATTTACGTTTCCCGCAGCGGTAGTGTGTAAAAATGTCGAACTAGTTCTATTGGAAATAGATTGAAGTAGAGTAAGTCCTGCCGTGCCAACTTCATAGACTTCGTATTTTACAAAAATACCAGATGGATCGTTTATTGGAGTCCATGAAAGTTGAACATTTCCATTTGATAAAACAGATACACAGGTAATTGTAGGTCCTGGTAAGTTGCCGAACGAAGCCAAACCTGTTAGAATCAATAACAGAATAATTGCTATGTGTTTTATTGGGAAAATAATCGAATCAGTTTGTTTTGTTATGACGTAAAAATAAGTATTTAGTTGCTCATTTTTATGTAATTATACAACTATTAAATCCCTTTAATATTGTTAAAAAGTATGTTATTTATTTTCTGGGATAGATATTGGAAAACCTGAGATATAGTCGTATTTTAACACTTCAATTAATGCCAGAAAAATCAAAGAATAAAAGTGTATGTCACATAACGATACTTACAACGAAGATAGTATAAAGACCCTTGATTGGAAAGAACATATTCGATTGCGACCAGGTATGTATATTGGGAAATTGGGAGATGGATCTTCTGCTGATGACGGTGTATATATTTTAATCAAGGAGGTGGTAGATAACTGTATCGATGAGTATGTAATGGGATATGGTAAGAAAATTGAAATCAAAGTGAAAGATACAATCGTTTCAATTCGTGATTATGGTCGTGGTATTCCCTTGGGTAAAATGATCGATTCGGTTTCAAAAATTAACACCGGAGCAAAGTATGATTCCAAAGCTTTTAAAAAATCGGTGGGTCTTAATGGAGTTGGAACTAAGGCCGTAAATGCTTTGTCATCTACTTTTAGGATTGAAGCTTACAGAGAAGGAAAGGCAAAAAAAGCCATTTTTAATACGGGTGTGCTCAATTCTGATGATCCGATTGAAGACACTGACCAGGCAAATGGAACATTCGTTCAGTTTGAAGCAGATTCTACTGTTTTCAAAAATTATACATTTAGATTTCCTTTTATTGAGAAAATGATTTGGAATTATTGCTACCTGAACCCAGGATTAGCAATTTATTTTAATGGCAATAAATTTTTATCAAAAAATGGATTGTTGGATTTATTGGAAAACAACATGGATGCCGAGCCATTGTATCCAATTATTCATTTGAAAGGAGAGGATATTGAGGTGGCAATAACTCACGCCAGACAATACGGAGAAGAATATTATTCGTTTGTAAATGGACAACATACCACACAGGGAGGAACACATCAAAATGCATTTAGACAGGCATACGTAAAAGTAGTTCGAGATTATTTTAATAAGAATTACGAGGCGGTAGATATTAGAGCTTCAATTGTTGCTGCTATTGCGGTGAAAGTAATGGAACCTGTATTTGAATCTCAAACAAAGACTAAATTAGGTTCGAATGATATTGAGCCTGGTGGAAAATCAATGAATGCCTTTGTGAATGATTTTTTGAAAGAAAAACTGGACAATTTTCTTCACAAAAACCCTGAAGTTGCGGAAAATTTAGAAAAGAAAATTAAGCAATCTGAAAAAGAAAGAAAAGAACTTACCGGAATCAGAAAGCTGGCAAAGGATAGAGCCAAGAAAGCGAACTTGCACAACAAAAAATTAAGAGATTGTCGAATTCACTTAACAGACAAAAAGAATGAAAGACACTTGGATACCTCCATTTTTATTACTGAGGGAGATTCGGCTAGTGGATCTATTACAAAGTCCAGAGATGTAAACACTCAAGCAGTTTTTAGTTTGAAGGGGAAGCCACTTAATTCTTTTGGTTTGACAAAAAAAGTGGTGTACGAAAATGAAGAATTTAATCTGGTACAGGCTGCCTTGGATATTGAAGATGGATTGGAAACACTGCGGTACAACAATGTAATTATTGCGACAGATGCGGATGTTGATGGAATGCACATTCGATTGTTACTATTGACTTTTTTCTTGCAATTTTTCCCAGACTTAATCAAGAATGGACACGTGTATATTCTTCAAACGCCTCTGTTTCGAGTAAGAAATAAAAAAGAAACAAGGTATTGTTACACGGAAGATGAGCGACAGGCAGCAATGAGTGAATTGGGTAAAAATCCTGAAATCACAAGGTTTAAAGGGTTAGGAGAGATTTCACCAAATGAGTTTAAATATTTTATTGGGGAGGATATTCGATTAGAGCCAGTCTTGATAAACAAAGAAGCGACCGTAGCCGAATTGCTTGAGTTTTATATGGGTAAAAATACTCCTGATAGGCAAAAGTTTATTATCGAGAATCTGAAAGTATTGGAGGACGATATTTAACAGGTAACAACATTCATTTGACGTGAGTACAACGTTTAAATAAATTGCACAAAAGAGGAAAATGAAATCGACAGCTTCAAATGAGAAAAAACTATTTATTTTGTTGTCTCTTATTTCTTTTGGAGTACTTGTACTAAGAGCGATCAATGTTCCATTGTTTCACGATGAAGTCCGCACGCTTAATCATTTTATTAAATCGGGAATTTTGTCTCCTTTTAGTGAATATCGAGCTGCCAATAATCATCTGGTGAATAGTTTTTTGGCCAGATTCTCCTATTTGTTTTTTGGTGATTCTCCCATAGCAATCCGATTGCCCAATGTACTTTCTTATCTCGTTTATTTAGTTTTTGTGTACCGAATCGGGAGTTGGTTTCGGACAAAAACTGCTAAATGGACATTTTTTATCCTTCTGTTATTTAGCTTTCATTTCATCAGTTTTTTTGGGTTGTCGAGAGGCTATGGATTGGGCTTTGCTAGCTTGCTGGTTGGTATGTTTTATTTGGGGAAATTCGCTCAACATGTTTCTCATAAATCTCTTTCTCTCACTTTGTTGTGCTTTGGAATTGCTCTTTATTCCTTTTTCTCACTTTTGCTACCTATCCTTGTGATGTTAGGAATTGTTGGTTATTCTCTCATTAATCAATATAAAAAGATTGGGAAGGCAGATTGGATAGGATACGTCAGTTTAATTTCTGCATTTATAGCAATACTAGGTTATGCCATTCATATTCTTTTTTACTACAAGGGTTATGGGATTTTGTGGTTTGGGTTTTTAGAAGGATTTTGGAAAAACACGGTGGTTTCTTTGCTGCAATTAATATTTGAGCCGGGTCAGTTTTTGGGAGTTTTAGAAGTGCTAACCTTTTTGATTTTTGGCTTCGTTTGCTATGTTTTTATTCAACATTTCGAAGCAAAAAAATGGATTAATAGAAGTAATTTATTTTTCGTTTTTTTAATTTTCAATATCTTGGGAGTATTGTTGTTAGCTTGGCTTTTTGATGTGAACTACCCGTATCAACGAACCGGTTTACACCTTTACTTCTTTTTTGTAGCAGCCTTTAGTTTTGCCATAGATTTTGTGAAAGAGTCAAAAGTAAAGTACTTTGTTCTTGCTCCATTCTTTTTGGTTCCAATCCATTTTGTGGCAAGTTATAATCTTGATTATGTCAGTTTGTGGCAGGAGGATACTTTGCCCTATTCATTTTTTGAGACCATTAAGAATGAGGAAAAGAGCAAGCCAAAAGGCTATAAAAGTTCGCTTTACATTGAGGGAACTGCAATATCGGTTTGGAGTTATGGGGTGTACAAATGGAATCAAGAATTGCCCATTTGCTCATCTAACATAGATACCAATTCGAGGTATTACGATTATATTATTGACAAAAAAATAAATATGACTAGGCTGAATGGGTTGTACGATTCTACCGATTTTCAGCTAAATTCAGATGTGGTATTGTATAAAAGAAAGCGCCCAGCAAAGAAAAGCATCTATAAAACAATTGAGTTTAACGAAACCATTGCGAAAAACAAAGATCAGTTGTTTGCCAATTTTGTTGTTGATTCTTTGCCTTCCTCTTCGCTTTGGTTCGATTTCGAAACCACCATTCGGTTCATTGATTACCCCATGCATGTTTACCTTGTTTTTTCGATGGAGAATCCCGAAACGCACGAAAAGTATTCGTACAAATTTATAGAGTTTGATAGACTGATACATTGGGATAAACAAAACCATAAAATCTACACAGAACTGGCCAACGATTTGCCTTTGGATAAACCAGTGGAGGTAAAGGTGTATCTCTGGAATCGCTATGAAAGAGCCTATGAGCTGAACAAGAGTGAGCTCTCAATCTATGCAGTAGATACGAATAGTTAGTTTTAGGGAGTGACAGCGATGATTTTAACTTCAAAATCATCAATTAGTAGTTTTTCAGTGTCTTTGTTCCAGAAATAAATGAGAATTTGAGATAATGTGTTTGATAATGAGTTTAATATTAATACTTTAAAAGCAATTAATTAATATCAAATATATCTTAATTAGATGATTAAATTAAAATATATTAGTTTTAAACATGCAACGAGTTTATGGATTAGATATTTTGAGAGCCATCGCAATAATTAGCGTTGTTCTAATTCATTTTGCTGGTGTTTTGGATTTTTCAGCCCCCAATATACCCTATTATTATTTAATAGATGGGGTTGAATTATTTTTTGTTTTAAGTGGGTTTTTAATTGGTTCTATCCTTATTAAGGAATATGAAAAAGAATCTTTTAATAAAAAATCCATAGCGAATTTTTGGAAAAGAAGATGGTTTAGAACTCTGCCGAATTATTACTTAATCTTATTATTAAATATTGTATTTTCTTATTTTGGATTAAACAATAATGATTTTTCACAGTTAGATTGGAAGTTTTTTTTATTTCTCCAAAATTTTGATTGGCATTTTGTTGGTTTTTTCTGGGAATCATGGAGTTTGGCAGTTGAAGAATGGTTTTATTTATTAATTCCCTTGATGCTGTTTTTGGCACATACTGTTTTAAAGAAAATTGAGATAAAAAAACAACATATTTTTCTGGTTGTAATTCTATTCTTTTTAATTTCTCCCTTGGTTTATAGATATTTCATTCTTGTTAATGAAAATTTAGATAGATTTTGGTGGGATACAAAAGCTAGAAAAATTGTAACATTCAGATTGGATACAATTGTTTATGGAGTTTTAGGTGCTTATATAAAATATTACTACGTTGATTTTTGGAAAAAATCTAAGTATTATTTTCTGTTTTTAGGATGTTTGTTGTATTGGTTTAGTGGAAGATTAAATGGAGATGTTAATTCTTTGTTTATGAAAGTATTTCATTTTCCTTATGTCAGTTTATTGGTTTTATTTTTTATCCCCTTTTTTGACTCTATAAAAGCTGGCAAAGGTTTAGTTTACAAATCAATTACTCATATAAGTAAAATATCTTATTCGATGTATTTAATACATGCAGCATTGGTTGTTCAGGTTTTTACTACTCATTTCAAAGTAGAAACAAAACTTGAGAGTATTTTTGTTTATATTTTGATGTGGACAGTTACAATAATTGCTTCTAGTTTGCTCTATAAATACTATGAAAAACCCATAACAAATTTCAGAGATAAAGTTTAAATAATAACAAGAAAAAGAGTTTTATTTTGCGTTGAGTGTAATAATCATTTAGTTAACAAATATTAAGTATTACTTATCGGAATCAGTTCCATACTATTATTGTGATTGTAAGCAAATAGGGGTTAAGCAATAAGTAGTTTATTAATAGAAAGTTTTTTTAAAATCTCTAAAAAACCCTCTTCCTTTTTCTATTTTCAATATACTCCAACACCGCTTCTTTGATGGAAAGCCAATTTCTACTCTCTTTGTAGGTGTCTATTTTTTCTTCCCTGTCCAATTAGCTAATGTATTCTTGGCCGTAAGGAACGTCAGGTTCTATTAAAGAAATTTATCTTTTTCATTTTTTTTAAGTTTCAAATTATCCTATTTTTAACAAATTACTCCAATGAAAAAGGGTTTCTATATATTTCTATCGTTTTTGGTATTTATTTACCTCGCACTAAGAGCACTGTATGTCCCTCTGGTGCATGATGAAATAGCTACTTTTTTTTATTACATTCAGCAAATAGATGTAAATCCATTGGCTGGGGCAAATCCAGATGCTAACAACCATATTTTGAATTCATTGTTGGCGGGAATTTCTCACAAATATTTGGGTTATTCAGCTTTTGCAATTCGATTACCCAATATACTTTCGTTTGTTTTCTACGCTTTTTTTCTATGGAAAATTGGTCAGTTTTTAAGTAATAAATGGACTCAAGTTGCTTTTTACGTTAGTTTATTGTTTGCAGTATATTTCGTTCAATTTTTTGCACTTTCTCGTGGATATGGAATGTCCATGGCTTTTTTGTTTGGCGCCTTTTATTACGGTCTTACTTTGTATCAAAAAGCTTCTGGGAAGAATGTGGCTTTTGGATTGCTATGTATGACTTTGGCTGTGTTTGCCAATATGAGTTTGCTTCCGTTGGTGTTGTTGTTGGCATTGGTAATGGCGATTTTGGTCGTTAAAAGATTCAAAGAATACCGCATAGTGAGTCCTATTTGGATAGTTACTGCTGCACTTTTTTGGTTAGTAGGAATGTATTACGCCATTAAAATTTCTTTCAAAATGAAAGAAGAAGGTTCGTTGTATTACGGTGAATTAGATGGTTTTTGGGATATTACAGTAAAATCTCAACTTCTTATGTTGTTCGAGAACGACAGCCCGGTTCCTCAATTGTTTGTCAGTTTAATTTTGCTCGTGCTTTTGGGAATATTCATCCGGGTATTCAGTAAAGACAAATTCACTTCCATTTTTAAGACTCATTATTTCTTTTTCTATTTATTAATCGGTTCCGTTATTGGAATTGAATTAATGGCTAGGGTTCTCCATGTTAATTATCCAGAAGATAGAGTGGGCATGTACCTCATACCTCTTGTCATAGGAAGTCTATGTTTTGGAGCAGATAGAGTTAAAAAACCCTCTTCGGCTTGGCTTTTGCTTCCATTAATTGTGTTTCCAATTCATTTTTTTGTAACTCTCAATATAGAAAAATCATCTTTGTGGCAAGTCGAGTATATTCCAGAAAGGTTTTATGAAACGATAAAGAACGATGCGAGTCATGAGGGATATGGGGCCACAGTTGGAGGAGATGGTCAGCGAATCTTTACCTATTCACAAAAAATATATGCTGATACAATTTCGCCCAAACCCAATATGATGCAGCTGTGGCAAAAAACTTTGTTCGACAGCAACTTGAATATTGTGTTGCCCAATCACCCGGCCCAATATTTTGATTATCTCATTTGTAAACCACAGTATGTACAAAGCGTATTGCACTTGTTCGATTCAATTGATTATGCTGAATCCACAAAATTTAGGCTTTACAAGAGGAAACGAACTCCAGAAATCACGAAACTTCGTGAGTTTGTGACTGAGGCAAAGAGTGAATCTTCGCAGGAGTTTATCGAGTTTTACCATCAGCGATTCGATTCTATTTCATTTGACGCTATGCAACTAGGGCTCGAAATGCAGTTACAATCATTGAGTCATCCATTCAGAGCGAGAGTTGTTGCTGAAATTCGCAATACATCTACAGGTGATAAAATTGATTATCAGTTTTTTCAATTGAATTGGTTGTATAACAGAACTGAGCAAAACGAGCGCGTAGTTCAGCGATTTGTTTTTAATAATTTGAGGCACTTTGTAAAAGAATCGCCCATCGAAGTTGTCTTCTACCTATGGAATATCAATAGAAAGCCTTACACATTGTATCATGCAAAGGTAGAGGAGTTTCAGCTGAATGATTAAGTATTTGTATCTAAGTGAGTGAAGCTATTTTTAATAAAATGAGGGAGCTACTAGGTGTTTATTTATCTCTTATTTTGTGAATTAATTTGTTTAAAACATACTGCGGCTTAAGTCTATAAAGTTGGTCGAAATTCTTATTTTTATAGGGTATAATTGTTGCGACCAACATCAAGTAAAAATTATTCATTTTCAATTAAATAAATGGCAGAAGAGATAGAAGACATACATCCAGAAGAAAATAACCAAGAAGAGGGAGGTAATTCAGGACAGAATAACAATATCATTTCTGTGAGTGGAATGTACAAAGAGTGGTTTTTGGATTATGCTTCCTACGTCATTTTGGAAAGAGCCGTTCCTTCATTGGAGGATGGGCTGAAACCAGTTCAGCGAAGAATCCTTCATTCTATGAAAGAAATGGATGATGGACGATACAATAAAGTAGCAAACATCATTGGAAACACGATGAAATATCACCCTCACGGGGATGCTTCTATTGGAGATGCTTTGGTGCAATTAGGTCAGAAAGAATTGCTGATAGATATGCAGGGAAACTGGGGGAATACCCTCACAGGAGACCGTGCTGCGGCTGCCCGATACATCGAGGCTCGACTTTCAAAATTTGGATTAGAAGTAGTGTTTAATCCAAAAACTACAGAGTGGATCAAATCGTATGATGGCAGAAACAATGAGCCAGTAAATTTACCAGTAAAATTTCCGTTGTTGTTGGCGCAAGGTGCCGAGGGAATTGCGGTAGGACTTTCTACCAAAATTCTTCCGCATAATTTTATTGAATTGATAGATGCCTCGATTCGAGTGCTTCAGGGGAAGAAAACGAATATTTTACCCGATTTCCTTAATGGAGGAATGGGAGACTTTTCTGACTACAACGAAGGAATGCGTGGTGGAAAAATAAGAGTGCGTGCAAAGATTAGAAAAGAAGACGCAAAGACACTCGTTATTCATGAAATTCCATTTGGAACAAATACTTCCAACTTAATTGATTCCATCATTAAGGCAAATGACAAGGGAAAAATAAAAATAAAGAAAGTAGAGGATAATACTGCTGCAGAGGTAGAGATTGTTATTCATCTTCCTGCAGGGATTTCTCCAGATAAAACCATTGATGCCCTTTATGCATTTACCGATTGTGAAATCTCAATTTCACCCAATGCCTGTATCATCGAAAATAATGAGCCTAAATTCATTACCGTAAACGAAATGCTCAAAAACAATACCGATGACACGGTAAGGTTGTTGAAAATGGAACTGGATATTAAGTTGGGCGAATTACAAGAGCAGTGGCACCATTCATCGCTTGAAAAAATATTTATTGAGAACAAAATTTACATTGAGTTTGATGGAAAAACCTATGAAGAGGCTATTGAGGTAACTCATGAGTTGCTGAAACCACATATCAAGCATTTGGTAAGAGCAGTAACGGATGAAGACGTAGTAAGACTACTCGAAATAAAAATGAGAAGGATTACAAAACACGATGGGGATAAGGCAGATACCTACATTTTGTCGCTCGAAGATCAAATTGCTGAGGTCAAGAGTAAATTAGCTAATTTGATAGAGTACGCTATCGATTACTTTAAAAATTTAAAGAAAAAATACGGGGAAGGAAAAGAAAGAAGAACTGAGATCAGAACTTTTGACCAAGTAGATAAGGCAAAAGTGATTATTTCTAACAAAAAGCTTTATGTAAATAGAGAAGAGGGGTTTGTAGGAACTACCTTGAAAAAAGACGAGTTTGTGGAGGATTGTTCTGATATTGATGATATCATTGTATTCCGTAGAAACGGAATAATGATGGTGAGTAAGGCAGCTGATAAGCATTTCTTTGGAAAAGACATTATTCATGTTGCGGTTTGGAAAAAAGGGGATAAACGAACCATTTATCACATGATTTACCAGGATGGAACTACCGGTCCTGCTTACATGAAGAGATTTAATGTAACGAGCATTACTCGAGACAAAGAGTATGATCTAACAAAAGGAACAAAAGGGAGTAAAGTACATTATTTTACTGCCAACCCAAATGGAGAGGCCGAAGTGGTTCAGGTGACATTGCGACCTAGACCAACTATTAAAAAGCTAAAATTTGAAATTGATTTTGGTGAATTGCTAGTAAAAGGAAGAGGAAGTAACGGAAACAGAGCTTCTAAATACTTGATTAGTAAGGTGACTCAAAAAGAACAAGGTGATTCTACACTTTCAGCCCGTAAGCTCTGGTATGACGATATTGTTCGTAAACTTAACGTGGAGGAAAGAGGGGAGTTTTTGGGAGAATTTAAAGGAGACGATCGAATTTTGGTGATTACCCAAGCCGGTGAATATAGGCTCTATCCTTTTGATTTGAATATACATTTTGCGGAGGACATGATTCATATAGAAAAATGGGAACCGGAGAGGCCAATGTCTGTGATATACTGGGATGGCGAAAAAGAAAATTACTACGTAAAGAGGTTTTTATTGGAAGACTCGAACAACCCAGTTGTGTTTATCACTGAACATCCCAAATCATTCCTTGAAATTGCCTCAACAGATTGGAAGCCACTAGTGAATCTAAAGTTTGACGGTAGAGCAAACAAAAGAGACGATGAAGAAGTGTTGCTGGAAGAATTTATTGCGATAAAGGGAATGAAAGCATTGGGTAATAAATTGACCAATTATAAGTTGAAATCCATTGATGTGCTGGATCCTATTCCTTATGTGCCAGAGCCAAGAGAAGAAATGGCTGAAGAAAAGGAGGAAGACAAAGAAGAAACAAAAACTGTAGCACCGAATAAAAACAATGAAAAAGAAGAACCAAAATCACCACCTCCGCCAAGTAGCATAGGAGATGATGGGCAGGCTTCTTTGTTCTAAACTCTATGAAATATTATCTAATTCTAATTCGGTATTCTCTTAACTTTTTATCGTTTGTTTTGCCAACATATGCCGGAAAAAAAGCTATTTCTGTATTTTCTAAAGTGAGAAAAAAGGAAGTCAAAGGAAAAGAGCAAGAGTTTTTTGACCAATCGCACTCATTTACCGTTCCACGACCGGGAGAAGATATTTCTTGTTACGAATTAGGGAATCCAAAGGGTAAACTGCTGTTTTTAGTCCATGGATGGGAGAGCAATCCAGGATGTTTTACTCAATTTTTACCCCATTTAAGTTCATATCGTATCATAGCTTTTACGTTGCCTAGTCATGCTCACAAGAAGGAAACTCATACCAATATGTACGAATGCAAAGATGCATTTAAGCTGGTTCTGGATTTTATTTCGCCCAAAGAGGAATTTCATGTGGTAGCTCATTCATTGGGATCATCGGTTACGGCCTTTGCTTTGTCCGAAACAAATTATAAAGTAGATAAATTGGTGTTTCTTTCTGCTAATAATGACATAGTCCAGGTGTTTGAGGATTTTCAAAAGCTGTTAGGGTTTAATGATCGTGTATTTCGCTTGATAGCTGAGAGAATAGAACATATAGCTGGAGATAAATTGGAAGAAATGAAAGTAGAAGATAGATTGAGTAGAGTAAAATTCAACGAACTTTTGCTCATTCATGACAGATTCGATAAAATAATACCATTCGAAAAGTCAGAAACCTTGAGTAAGAAGTTTTCAAATTCTAAATTGATTCCTTTCCAGAGAATAGGGCATTACAGAATGCTCTGGAATGATAAAGTATTAAAAGAAGTATTGGATTTTTAAGCCCAGAGAGAGTAGGGTAGCGAAACCAATTGTGAATTAAAATAGCGAGAATCTTGCGTTACTTCTTCTCCAATCCAATCTGGTATTTCAAAAGATTCATCTTCTGAATTCAATTCGATTTCAGCAACTTCCAAGCCTTTGTTTTCCTGTTCAAAAACATCTACTTCCCAAATGTGGTCGGCATGATGCACAAGGTGCCTTGTTTTTGACAAAATTGGTGTGTCGCATAATTTGATAAGCTCTGTTGCTTCATTTACCGGAATCTCGTATTCAAATTCACTTCTTACACTTCCAGTCGATTTGCTTTTTATTGTTAAGTATCCCTTCTCATTGGTGACTCGTACTCTCACAGTTCGGTTTTTATCAGAGTTTAGATAACCCTGAATGATTTTATTCTCACTGAGAACATCATTTCTCCACGAATCATTTTTTAGCAAAAATTTGCGCTCAATTTCTTTTGGCATACTTTTTTTTAGTTTTTCTCTAGAACTTCATCTACTCGCATTACAAACAGGAGTGATATAATTATAGTATATCTAATATGTTTTCAATCTTAATTGGATTCACCGAATTAAACCCTTCTCCATATTTGCATCCAATGGTTCTCCCAAATTGCCTCGCTCGTCCATCCAAAAAGTCCATGAATTCTTGGTTAGAAATAGGGGTTTGGGGCTCCGTGCTATCTGGGTTATAGAATTGAGAAGAATAGGCTAAAATAGACTTCATTTTAGTTTCCATTTCTGGGGTAATGTCAATCACAAAATCAGGCTCAATGTATTCGTCCTGAATGTAATGAAATACTTGTTTGGGTCTCCATTTCTCTTGGATCTCTGCGTTCAACTGTGTTTTTATCTTGATTAATCCGGATAAAAATGCAGCTCTTTTCACCAACTCCCCACCTCTGCCGTGGTCTGGGTGTCTGTCGTTTATGGCATTGCACAAAACAACGTCTGGTTGGTATTTACGTATCATCTCAATTACTTTGATCAGCGAATTTTCATTGATTTGAAAAAAACCGTCACCTAGGTTGAGGTTTTCGCGCACAATGTTCCCGATTATGTGGGTAGCTTTCTCAGCTTCTTGGTAGCGAATTTCTCTGCTTCCTCGTGATCCAAGCTCACCCTCTGTTAGGTCGATGATTCCTACTTTTTTTCCTTTTTTGATGTGCTTTATAAGTGTTCCGCTGCATGCGAGTTCAATATCGTCCGGGTGTGCCGCAAAGGCCAATATATCTAATTTCATAGTGTAAAGATAAGGTTTTGAATTAGAGAAAATGTTAGTCTATATGAACAAGTTTGTTCTTCTTTATGAGGTAATAGGTTCCGATAGAAATTAGACAATATCCCAAGAAAAAATAAAGTCCGGGTAAAGTTGTGCTTTCAGTTTGTATCCCTACATTGATGTTGTTAAAGGACAAAAAGGCCAAAAAACTCGCTGCAACAAAAATATCGGCCATGCTGTATTTTCCCATGTAAGAAACTACTTTCAGTAGGTTATAGTTTTGAGATAATTGTTTGGAAAACAAAAATGTATAAAACAAAATTAACTTAGAAAAAGGGAAGACAATACTGAACAGAAATATGGCAAGGCCTACGATCCAATTTCCATTTATAAACAAAGTTTGAACGAGCTGGATCACTGTTTTACTTTGGTAAAAGAAATATATTTTTCCCTCAAAAGTTTTGGCAATTCCTATTCCTAGATCAATGTTGAGGTCTTCCATAAAAGCACCCAACTCTATAAAGGGAAGAAGAATTCCTGTCATAAGACAGATAAGCGAAACATTGAGAACTACAAATCCTATTTGTGTTAAGGTGATTGTTTTTCTTTTGAAGAAATACCAAAATAAAAAAAAATAGAGAGTGATAAATCCGGCTAACCCAATGCAGGATTTGATTGCTGTTTGTTTAGCACGGTAAGCCTTTTTCCAAGTTTCTTTACTCTTTTTCTGTGTGGATTTCCATTCGTTGCTGTTTAGGTAATCGGTTACATCAAGCAGACTAGACTGAAAGTTTAATTCACTTGTGTAGGCCAATTTGTAACGCTGAAATTTGTTGGAATAAGTCCAGGCTTGGTATATCAATATTCCTGCAAGGAAAAATACTAAGCAGGTACTGAGGCTAAAAACACTTCTTTTCATGAGTCAAGTGATGAGTTAATAGTTCCTTTTTCGGAAAGAAGAATCGCTACATCTTTGGTTCCTTTTATTTTGGAAAAAATCAAAATCATCATTACCGTAATTGGAACAGAAAGAATCATGCCGATTATTCCCCAAATGGCTCCCCAAACACTCAAAGACAAGATGACAACCAACGAACTGATGTTGAGTGAATTCCCCATCATTTTGGGTTCTAAAAAATTTCCTACCAATACTTGAATCACTCCCACAAAAATGACGACCAACACAAAGGGTGTAAAATCTGTTCCGCCATACTGAACGAGAGCCATAACCGCTGGAAATAATGTGGCAATAAGAGAACCAATGGAAGGAATGAAGTTTAAAATAAAAATACAAGCTGCCCAGAAAAAGGCAAAATCGATGCCGATTAATTTTAGTGCGGCATAGCTAGAAATGGCAGTTATCAAACTGAGTAATGTTTTAATAGACAAATATTTACTAAGGGATTTATCTATTTCAATTAATAATTTGTTTACGTCATCAAATTCATTCGGTTTTTCGTAAATAGCTTTGAGTTTATTCAGAAAACTAGTCTCTTCCATTAAGATAAAAATGAGGTAGAGAAGTATCATAAAGGTGCTTGAAAAAAGTTCTGAGAACGAATCAAGCAAATTCTTTCCGATGGATGTTAGGTCTACATCGCCAATAAAATTATTGATGTTTTCTCCGATATTTAGACCAAATTTTGATTCAATTTGAGTTGCTACTTTTTCCAGGTTCTCTTGGTATTTTGGGGCTTCGTTGTAGAGGTCTTGCACATTGGAAATGATAAGATTTGAGATGAGACCAATTACGAATAAAATTACTATGGAGGCAAGGGCTGTTTTTATTGCTCGAGGTATTTTGGTTTTTATCCATTCCGATTTGTCCATAAATTCGCGAATTTCCTTAATTATGAACCATAAAAATACTGCGAGAATGAGAGGGAGTATAATTCCTTTAGCTATTATTAGTAAAGTAATAACGCAAAAAATAATAAAGAATATTAGTCCAATTTTTTGTAATTTCATACTTGATTTTTACAGTGTTTCTTAAAAGTACATAAGATATCCTGTTTTACCATAAAAAATAGAATTCACCTTGAAGAAATTTGAAATTCCTGAAATATATAAAGCTTCCATAATTGGAGAAATAAAAGAAAAGCGGAAGTCTGAAGACAGAATGAAAAAAGATTTTACTCCTTCTATTTTGACCTTTGATGGAGTAGAATTTGTTCTTGCCCGACATTTTGGATTTTGCTACGGTGTTGAGAATGCCGTGGAAAAGGTTTATAAGGTGTTGGATGAGTTTCCTGAAAAGAATATTTACCTATTGAGTCAAATGATTCACAACCCGACAGTAAATGAAGATTTATTGGACAGAGGAATTCGTTTTATTATGGATACAAAAGGGACCCAACTTATTTCCTGGGACGAGATTACTGCTGAGGACATTGTGTTGATTCCGGCCTTCGGAACTACACTGGAGATAGAGGCTATTTTGAAAGAAAAAGGTATTGTGTCTAAAGATTATGATACCACTTGTCCGTTTGTTGAAAAAGTGTGGAACAGATCAGAAAAACTAGGAGAGAAGGAGTACACCATTATTATACATGGGAAGGCAGCTCACGAGGAAACTCGCGCGACATTTTCGCACAGTAGCGAAAACGGAAAATCTGTCATTGTGAAGGATATCAAAGAGGCTAAGCTTCTTGCTCAGTTTATAGATAAACAGCTTCCTGCCAAAGATTTCTATTCGTTTTTTGAGGGGAAATATTCACCTGGTTTTGACCCTTACACCGATTTGAACAAAGTGGGGGTGGTGAATCAAACTACCATGTTGGCTTCTGAGACTCATGAAATTTCTCAGTATTTTAAGGATAAAATGATAGAGCTGTTTGGTGAAGAAAACTTGAGTGAAAGATTTGCAGATACACGAGATACTCTGTGTTATGCCACAAATGACAATCAAAAAGCAACCCTAGAGCTCATGAAAGAAGAAGGGGATTTTGCGGTAGTTGTAGGAGGTTACAATAGCTCCAATACCATGCATTTGGTGGAATTACTTGAACAAAAGTTCAATACTTTTTTTGTTCAAAACGCTGATAAAATTGTGGGTAAGAGTTGTATAAATCATTTTGATATTCATGCCAAAAAGGAGAACTCTACCGACTTTTTTGGTAAATTTAACAAAGAAAAATTGAGGATAATTGTTACGTGTGGAGCTTCATGCCCAGACAGTGTTTTGAATCAAGTGATAGAAAAAATAGTGTATGTTGTCAATCAAAAACAATAAAATTGTTTGGGTAAGTTTCTGTGTTTTGTTATCCAGTTTTTCGGTAAAAGCCGAGTTGCAAGCAATTTTTAACTACAAGCAGTTTCAAATACCAGGAAAAGGAATTTACATCGAGAATTATTTATCTTTTGTGTCTTCTTCGTTGAAGTACAAAAGTAAAGAATCGAATGTACTGCAGGCAAGGATATTGATCACCCAAATTCTCAAACGCAACGATTCCATTGTTGATTTTAAAAAATACAACGTGCTAGGCCCTGAACTTGTGGATAGCGTAGCAATTGATTTTAAAGATCAAAAAAGATTTTTTGTAGAGCCAGGTGTGTATGAGTTAGAGATTCAATTATTGGATTTGAATAGCCCAAATAGAGTACCTGTAGAGTTGAATAAATTTTTGACAATCAGGGCCTTTGATTCGAGAACTTCTGTGTCCGACTTGCAATTGGTTGATTATTTTAAAAAAACTACCGAACGCAATGAGTTTTCTAAATCAGGTTATGATCTCTATCCGCTTATTTCGAACTACATTCCCACTGAGGTGTTTAAACTTGCGTTTTATTTTGAAGTATACAACAAGCAAGACATAAGAAAAGTATTGGTAAAAGAATACATCGAAACATTTTACGGAAACAAATTATTGCCCAGTTACATCAAGCGAAGTGTAAAGGAATTGAAAGAAACTACGCCAATATTTCACGCATTTGATATCGAAAAGCTACCTTCTGGAAATTACAATTTAGTGGTAGAGGTAAGGGATGAAAAAAACGAACTCGTTACGAGTGAAAAAGTTTTTTTTCAACGTGTAAATACACAAGTAGTGGAACAAAAACAGGATACGGCAAAGCCTATTTCTTTAACGTACGATTTGCCTCAAGATTCTTTAGATTATTTCTTGGAAGCTCTGGTTCCTATTGCCAATACGCTTGAATACAAAGTATTGACCGGAAGCAAGTCTAATTTAACGGATGAGGTGAAAGAGCAGTATTTTGTTAATTTTTGGCAAACAAGATATGGGGTAAACGCCATTGCCGAATGGGAAAAATACCGAAAAAAGGTGGCCGAGGCAGAAGAGCTTTTTGGAAACTCCGTAAAGCCTGGTTACTTGACAGATATGGGAAGAGTTTATATAAAGTATGGCAAGCCAAACGACAAAGTAGAAAAACTGAACGAGCAAGGGACTTATCCCTATGTTATTTGGCATTATTACCAAACCCAAAATAGATCAAACGTGTTGTTCGTTTTCTATCACTCTTCGGCTGTAACACAAGATTTTGAGCTTATCCACTCAGATATGCCCGGAGAAATTACAAACCGTGATTGGAAGTATTTGCTCAATATGAGAGTAGGAGGAAAGGACAATAGAGTAGATGAAGATGCAAGAAGAATGAGGTAACATACAAAAGCTATTTTTGAAATTCTAATTCAAGATAAGAGAGCGAAATTCTTGACTCTGGACGTAAGATTTGTTACATTAAGTAAGCAGGATATTTACTAATTTTAATAAATCAAATAAACAAAATGAAACTATGAATAGAATTGGATTAGACGTAAACAAGTCAGAAAAAATTGCTGAAAAATTAAACGAGCTGTTAGCAAATTATTCGGTTTTTTATCAAAACACGAGAGGATTTCATTGGAACGTAAAAGGAGAAAAGTTTTTTGAACTTCACGTAAAGTTCGAAGAATTGTACAACGACTTAGTTTTAAAAATTGATGAAATTGCCGAAAGAATATTGACATTAGCCCACACACCGGAACACAAGTATTCAGTTTACACAAAATTTGCTCAAATAAAAGAAAGTTCGGAGGTGAATAATGGGATTCGAGGGGTAGAAATTATCTTAGAATCATTCAAAACTATCATTGTGCTCCAGAGAAACTTGCTGGAATTGACAGATGACGCCAATGACGAAGGTACCAATGCATTGATGAGCGATTACATTCGTGAACAAGAGAAACTCGTATGGATGTACTCTTCCTTCTTGAACAAATAGTCAGAAAATTAAGAGAATAAATAGACAGAGCGAAAATTACTTAGATTTCTACTTCGCCCACGGTTGTTTTTATAATGAAATTACCCAATTGCACGGTAAGCTTCTTTCCTTCCATTTCCAGCAACACACCTTGGGTCTTGTGATTTTTTAATTTAATTTTTTTCCCTATCACCAGGGTCTCCTTCAGTTTTTTGGCTTCATTTTTCTTTTCTATTTCCTTATTTATTTTGGGTGTAGTCTTTGCCGGAGATGATTTGGGCAAATCAGGAGAGGATAGAGTTTTATCAAGAACCACCGGTTTTTGCTTTTCTTTCAGTTTAATTCGTTCAATGGAGGCTAATTTTTTTAGTGCTTCCAAAGTTGCTTTTTCTGTTTTATGATGTTTAAATTTCCCTAGTATTTCATAGAATTTCTTCCCCATATTCACGAACTTATTCTGCTGTTCTACAAATTGGTTGATTCGCTCAGATTTAGCCTGAAGCTTCTCCAGTTTTTCATCATATTCACGCATGCTTTGTCGAGCTTTGTGCTGTGATTTATATTGCTCGGTGTTAATTTTTTTAAACTTAGATTTCTCTTTTTGTAGTGAAACAGACAAGGCATCTACTTTTAGTTTGTGTTCAGATACTTTGGTCTTTGCTCGTTCAATCAATTCGTTGGGAATTCCATTGTGCTGAGCAACTTCAAACGTAAAGGAAGAGCCTGGCTGACCAATGGATAAGGTAAACAGAGGCTCTAGTTTTTTGGTGTCGAAAAGCATACAAGCATTGGTGGCTGATTCTAAGGAGGAAGTTAAGATTTTGATGTTGGTGTAGTGCGTGGTAATGACTGCAAAGCTATTCTTTTCGTACAATTCCATGTAAAATACTTCGGCTAAAGCACCACCGAGTTCCGGATCTGTTCCGCTGCCAAATTCATCCAAAAGAAGCAAGGTGTTTTTGTCTGAATTCGCCAAAAAATGATTCATCCTATTCAGTCTATAACTGTAAGTACTCAGCTGGTTTTCTATGGATTGATTGTCGCCTATGTCAGATAAAACTTGATCAAACCAACAGCACGAGCTATCCGGATCCATGGATAAAAATAGTCCGCTTTGGTACATCAATTGTAAAATCCCAACAGTTTTTAAAGTGATTGATTTTCCTCCAGCATTGGGACCTGAAATAACCAGAAAGCGACTGTTTTCGTTCATTTCTATCTCCTGACCAATTGTTTTTTTATTTACCTCATTATTTTTTAAAAAGAGCAAAGGGTGGATTGCATTTTTCCAATGCATCTTTTTTACTGTATTCAATTTTGGGCGAGTTCCATTGTAGGACTGGCCGAAAAGAACTTTGGCATTCAATAAATCAAACCTCACCAATAGGGCTTGGAAAGCTTTTAAGTGTTTTTTTTCGGATCGAAGTTGAAAAGTGACTTTTTCGAGTATGGAAAAAATCTCGTTGCTTTCGTCTATTCGCAATCTTTCTTGTTCTTTGTTTAGCTCAAAACTTTCTTGCGGTTCGATGTAAGTATAATTGCCTTTGGCACTTACGCCACAAATTCTTCCAGGCACTCGTTTTTTGTATTGCGAAAGCACAGTAAGAAGTCTGCGATTGTCCAAGAATGATTCCTCAGTTTCTCCTAATAATTCATCCTGTCTGCATCTACGGAGTGCTTTTTCAAAATTTTTGTTGATTTCCGACCTGTTCGATTTCTGCTTTTTTCGGATGTTGAGTAGGAGTTGGGTTGCATCATCTTTTATGTCAAGTTTTTTTGTATCTAAGATTTCAGTAATAATTCCCAAAACATCTTTTATTCCGGTAATATGTTCGCATGATTCAAAAAGAACAGGGTAGTCATACTGCTGATTTCTTGCGAAATCAATTAAAATTTTAGTTCCTTGACAAAGAGCAAAAACCTTCAGCAATTCATTAAGGATTAGTACACCATTCTCAATTCTCAGTATATTGAGCGCTGTATCTATATCTTCTGCATTGGGGTGAGGGAAACTTAACCTGTCATCCAAGTATATTTCCTGGATTTCTTCCAAGAGGGCAAATTCTTTGTTCAGTAACTCGGGTTTGGCAAATGAAGTTAGATTTTGTGCGTTTTCTTTGGCTTTTTGAGATTTGCAGTAAGTTGATAAAATGTCGCAAACTACTCCAAATTCAAGGTCTTTACCACTTTGTTTGTCTAATATCATTTGTTTGTTCTAAGCTTATTATTTATCCCGAAGGTCAAAGCTAAGTATTTTTAGAAAGAGATGTTTTGTTTGAGACCGAAAGGCACCTAATAATTGAAAGGGGTAAGAATTAAAAAGGCTGTTATCCGATTCGTTTTAATCCTAAATTGTTCCCCAAGGTCAACATAAAGGCAAAGGCTTCTTCAAAGTCATTTTTAATAGTTCCTTCTAGAATCGCCTCTTTAATTTCCGACTTTATTTTACCTACTTCAAAACAAGGTTCCAAACCAAAGGTTTTCATGATGACGTCACCTGAAATTGGAGGTTGCCAATTTCTAATCCTGTCACTTTCTTCAATTTCTGCAATTCGCTTTTCCACTTTGTCAAATTTTTGCAAATAGCGTTGAACTTTGTTTTCATTTTTTGAGGTGATATCAGCTCGGCATAGTGTGAGTAAATCGTCTATGTCGTTTCCTGCTTCCATTAACATTCTGCGATAAGCAGCATCTTTTGTGTTGGGATTTGTAAGGGCAATTGGTCTTAGGTGAAGAAAAACGAGCTTTCGCACATAGTGCATCGTTCCATCCAAGGGAAGTTTCATTCTTTTGAAAATCCCTCGTACCATTTTGGAGCCTACAACCTCGTGGCTATGGAATGTCCATCCTACCTTTTTGTCAAATCTTTTGGTAGGAGGCTTAGCAATGTCATGCAAAATTGCGGCCCATCTCAACCAAAGATTATCGGTGTTTAGTGAAATATTATCTAGCACTTCTAACGTGTGATAAAAATTATCTTTATGTCCTTTGTTGTCAATGAATTCTACTCCGTGAAGAGCAACCATTTCTGGAAAAATTAATGCTAACAATCCTGTATTGAACAGCAACTTAAAGCCAATAGAAGGCTTGTCAGCCAAAATTATTTTATTGAGTTCGGTTGTAATTCGTTCTTGAGAAACAATCGAAATTCTCTCCTTGTGCTCTCTTATAGCAGTCAAACTGGTGTGATGAATGGTGAAATTAAGTTGGGTGGCAAATCGAATGGCTCGCATCATTCTCAAAGGGTCGTCAGAATAAGTGATTCCTGGCTCTAAGGGTGTTCTTAAAATTTTGTCTTGTAAGTCTTGAATCCCGTTAAATGGATCGATGAGTTCTCCATAATTTGATGCATTCAGGCTTATTGCTAGTGCATTTATTTTGAAATCTCTTCTCTTTTGGTCGTCTTCAATTGTCCCATTTTCTACGGTAGGTTTTCTGGATCCTCTGTCGTAAGACTCTTTTCTGGCACCCACAAATTCAATTTCGTATCCATCATCAAGTTTTATCATTGCGGTACCAAAATTTTTGAATACCGAAACTTTTGAAGCTTTTACTTTTTCTGCAATTTTTTCGGCTAACTCAATTCCACTACCTTCAATTACAATGTCAATGTCTTTACAAGGTCTATTGAGCAATAAATCTCGTACAAATCCGCCTATCACAAATACACGTTCATTCGGGACGGTTTGTTTTATTACCTCAAAAATGGGGTGATTTAGTTGGTCGGCAAATTGTGTTTTTGTCATTACTGGGGTATGAAAATTACTTTCTGATCAAAGTGAAGGTTCCGTCCATTTCAATTTTCATAATGGTAGAAGCTCGCGGCTTTAATTTTGTGTCGGACGGCAAATTTACAATATAATCTATACCGTCCAAAATTCTCTTGTCAATATCCTCGAAACGCAAAGGACTAGGCTGGTCACTGATATTAGCCGAAGTGGCAATCAAAGGTTTTCCAAATTTTTTAATGAATTGATGACAAAATCCTTCTTTTACAATGCGAATAGCCACAGACTTATCATCGGCCAGGAGGTTGTGGGCTAGATTGTAACCTTCGGGATAAATAATTGTGGTAGGTTTCTCAGAGAACTCAACAATATCCCAAGCAATATCAGGAATTTGCTTTACGTACCGATTTAGTTTGGTGTCGGATTCAAGCAGTGTAATCATACTTTTATTCGAGGCTCGTTGCTTTAATGAGTAAATTTTATTTACTGCCACTGGATTGGTAGCATCGCATCCAATTCCCCATAAGGTATCGGTTGGGTAAAGTATGATACCTCCGTTTCTTAATATTTGTATAGCCTCTTCCATATCCATTATTTATAAGACAAAGGTATTTAAAGCAATTGCGAATGACAACACTCTGGCTGTTGTTTTGCGTCTCTTCTTAAAATTGTTTTTCTAGATGACTTAGAAATTTTGGAATGAATTATTTGTCTAAATTCGCAACTATGGAAGAAACAGAAAGAAACATTAAGCTAATTTGGGATTTTAGAGGAGAAGATGGACATCAAACTGCCATTCATCACGAAATTCATTTGAAAGAGTTTGCTAGAAAAGAGGATGTACCTTATGTAAACACGGGAGTGGAACCGTTAGGTGATTTGCATTCAACAGCGTTCATAACCGTTCCAGAATCTTACATGAGAATTGTGAGAGATGCATTAATTCCCCATCGAGGTGAAATTGCAGAATAGCACATTCTTGTTCAGTAAAATAAATAGGACGAAAATTGTTTAATAACAAAGGTTCTTTTATATTTGCACCCCTAAAAAAGTAAGTAAATTAAACAAATAAACTATGCAAAATAGAAATATTATATGGGTTTTTACCATATTATTAACACTAGCTTGTCTTTACCAATTGTCCTTTACATGGGTGACAAGTGGCGTAGAGAAAGAGGCAAAAGAATTCGCAGAATCTGAGGCTTCAATGTATGTTGGAAGTGATTCTTCTGTGAGAGCAACTGTAGGAAATGCTGAATATTTGGTGGCTACACAAGAAGAAAGAGACGTGTTTCAAAAAGCTGTTTTGGAAAATTACTTGATTAACAAAACGAATGAATCAGTTTATCCAATATTTGGGCATACTTATAAATATTGTAAAGACAACGAATTAGCAAAAGGGCTAGACCTTGAAGGTGGGATGAGTGTAACCTTGCAAGTTTCAATACCCGATATGGTTTCTAACTTAGCTGGAAGATACTCTTCGAGAAGTTCTTTTTCTGAGCCTTTTGAAGCAGCATACTCTGTATTTACAACCGCAGAAAATGAAAAAGAATTTGTCGATTTATTTGAAGAAAAGTTCAACGAAATAAATCCAGAAGAGTCGCTTGCTGAGATTTTCAAATTTAAGGATGAAGACGGAAATAAATTGACTAACATTTCCAACGAAGAGGTAATAGCGATGTTGAGAGAAAAAGCTTCTGGAGCTTTAGATAAAACTGAAACTGTCATTTCATCGAGAGTATCGGGGTTAGGACTTTCTCAACCTTCTATCCAAAAGAACCAAAGTAAAGGAACGATTACAATTGAGCTGCCTGGAGTAAAAGACAAGGAGAGAGCGAGAAATTTACTTCAAAGTACTGCAAAACTTGAGTTTTGGCATACCTACAAAAATACAGAAGTAGGAAATGCAGTGTACGAAAAGTTGAATGATATTATTAGTAGAACAATGTATCCTGGTTATTTGGATTCTGTTGAGAATGCAACAAAAGATACGACTACCTCAGCTGATTTAGCCTCAGAGAGTGATTCAACAGAAGTAAATGATTCAACTGAGTTAGCTTCAGAAGATTCAGCTTCAGTAGATCCATTTGCGAACTTAACCGCAGACGAACAACAAGAAATGTTTAGAAAGACAAGTCCTTTGTCTGCAAGATTATATCCTTATGCTGACCAAGAAAGTCAATGGATGGAAAGTGCAATATTAGGATATGCAAAAATTACAGACACTGCCGAAGTTAACGCTTTCATGAAAATGAGTGTTGTGCAAACTGCAGTTTCAACCATTTCAAGAGATTTGGCTTTCATGTGGGAATCAAAATCTGCCGGTTCAACACAAGACGGTACACCATTATTGAACTTGTACTTAATTAAAAAGACGAAAAGTGGTATTCCAGAATTGGATGGAGAGGAAGTGGAGTCAGCAAGACAAGACTTTGATCCAATGACAAGAAAACCCATGGTTTCTTTACAATTCAAAAACGCAGGAGCAATTGCTTGGGCGGATTTGACAGAACAAAGTGCGAAAGACGAAACGGGTATCGCAATCACATTGGATAATAAAGTGTTTTCTTCACCAGTGGCATCTGGTAAAATTGAAGGAGGAAGAACCCAAATTACAGGAGGTTCTTTTAATGGTGCTGAAGGAATAAAAGAAGCAAAGGATTTGTCAAACATTTTAAAGGCTGGAGCACTTCCTGCACCGGCAAAAATTGTGGACGAGTCTGTGGTTGGACCAACTTTGGGAGCAGAAAACGTACAGGCAGGACTTTGGTCGTTTGCTGGAGCCTTATTGTTGGTTTTGGTTTACATGATTTTTTATTATTCAAAGGCAGGAGCAGTTGCTGATTTAGCCTTGATTACAAATATTTTCTTCATTTTTGGAACACTTGCCTCGTTAGGAGCTGCACTTACGCTTCCAGGAATTGCAGGTATCGTACTTACTATCGGTATGTCGGTGGATGCTAATGTTCTTGTATTCGAAAGAATTAGAGAAGAATTGAGAAATGGTAGAGGGAAGAGACAAGCAATTGAAGAAGGTTATTCAAAAGCTCTTTCTGCAATTTTGGATGCCAACATTACTACCTTGCTTACTGCAATCGTATTGGGTTACTTCGGTCATGGAGCTATCCAAGGATTCGCTATTACGCTTATCATTGGTATTTTTACTTCGTTATTCTCAGCACTTATCATTTCAAGATTGATATTCAGTTACATGATTGACAGAAAGAAAGAAATTTCTTTTTCTACTTCCATCACAAAGAACTTATTCTTGAATATGAAAGTTCCTTTTATCAAAAAAAGAAAAGTATTTTACATTATTTCTGGATTAATTATCGCAGGAGGTATTTTCTCCTTGGTTACGAGATCTTTGGATTACGGAGTTGAATTTACTGGAGGGAGAACTTACAAAATAAAGTTTGAGAACGAAGTGAATTTCCAAGACGTAAGAGAAAGCCTTGCTGCCTCTTTTGGAGATATGCCAGAAGTAAAAATGATTGATAACCGATACAAAGCACTGATTACAACTCAATACATGTTGGGAGATAAAACTTCAGAGGGTTCGGCAAAAGTTGAAACCAAACTAAACGAGGGATTAAAAGACATCAGTGGGTACGAAATCATTGAATCAAGACAAGTTGATTCTAACATTTCAGCTGGATTTAAAACCTCATCCATTAAAGCAGTATTGATATCCTTATTGATCATCTTCTTATATATAGTATTTAGATTTAGAAAATGGCAATTTGGATTGGGAGCCTTGCTAGCCATGTTCCACGATGTGTTAATCGTATTGTCATTGTTCTCTATTGGATGGGGAAGATTCCCATTTGCAATGGAAATAAACGAAGCATTTATTGCGGCAATATTAACAGTAGTAGGATACTCAATAAACGATACAGTAGTGGTATTCGATAGAATTAGAGAATTCCTTACGGAAAGAAGAAAAGGAGAACCAGCAGAAGTGATTAACGAAGCATTGAACTCTACCTTGAGCAGAACAGTGAATACTTCGGTAACGACTTTCCTCGTGTTGTTAATCATCTTCATTTTTGGAGGAGACTCCATTAAAGGAATGACTTTCGCGTTGATGGTTGGTGTAGTGGTAGGAACATACTCTTCTTTATGCATCGCGACTCCATCAGTAATTGATTTAACTAAATCTTTCAGTTTCAAAAAGAAAGAAATAAACTAATTGTCTTGAACTAAATAAGTGAAAAGTCCTCTGAGAAATCAGAGGACTTTTTTTGTAAAAACACTTTTTTCTTTTCCCATCAGTTGCTAAACATTTAGTATCTTAGTAACAGAAATGTTTACCCAAATAGACTCGTAAAAATCATCTCAATCATGTCAACGATTTTCCTTTTTTTGAACTTAAGCAGTGGTGAAATATTCATCGTATTCTTGTTCATTCTCATTTTCTTTGGTGCAGAAAGTATTCCCAAAATAGCTCGATCTTTTGGGAAAGTAATGTACCAAATAAAGAACGCGACAGACGATATAAAGCGAGATATAAAGGAGTCAACAGATAATATTAAGAAAGATATTTTGGACCAAACGGATGGATCTAATCCAATATCGGAGATGAAAAAAGAAATAGACCAATCGGTGAAAGACATTAAAATAGATTAGTTATGGATTTTTTTTGGTTAGTATTAGGTCTAGTAATCCTAATTTTTAGTGGAGATTATCTGGTAAAAGGGGCTGTAGGAGTTGCTGAAAAATTTAAAATTTCACCGCTCGTGATTGGGATGACGGTAGTTTCTTTTGGAACATCAGCGCCAGAATTATTCGTCAGTATAAAAGCAGCTTGGGAGGGTTCTCCTGATTTAGCAATAGGAAATGTAATTGGTTCCAACATTGCGAATATCGCCTTGGTTTTATCTATCACTGTGCTTATTTTTCCCATTATCGTTGATAGAAACTCCAAAATCATTGATTGGCCAATGATGATGTTTTCCAGTATACTGTTTTACGTATTTTCCTTAGATAATGTAATTTCTACCATCGAAGGAGTTGCTATGGTGTCGATTTTATTGGTGTTCACCATACTACTCATAAGAAATTCGAGAAAATTAAACCTTGATTTGGATGAAGACATTGATGGTACTCCGTCCAATATGGGATTAACGGTGTTGTATTTGATTGGGGGTCTAGTTGGATTAAAGTTTGGAGCAGATTGGTTTGTGGAAGGAGCCAAGGGTGTTGCCAAATCATTTGGTATGACCGACAAAGTAATTGGAGTTACCATTGTGGCATTTGGCACATCAGTTCCGGAGCTGGTAGCATCTGGAGTGGCTGCCTATCGGAGGCAGACAGATATTTCTTTGGGTAATTTAGTAGGGTCTAATATTTTTAATATTCTCATTGTCCTGGGAATAACTTCTATTATTACGCCTATACAAGTGGCAGAAAGCGTAATGGTTTTTGATATGTATTGGATGTTAGGAATTGCTTTAGCACTTTATCCCATGATGTTTATTGGGAAAAAAATGGGAAGAATCCATGGGTTGATTCTCCTCTCAGCCTACATTACGTATATCGTGTTGTGCGTTCAGTCTATTTAGTTGGGCTGTAATTTTGATAGTTTATTGCGTTAGTTGAAAAGTATCTTGTTCCTGGGTTCAATCTCGTTGTTTCGTTCATACTTTCGAACATCTGGGAAGGACATTCAATAAAAGAGCTAGCAGAGTTGCTGTAAATCATACTCGAATCCCCCTGATAGAAGATCATAAAACCAATGCTGCCTAGTTTTAACGATTGTGTAGTTGAAATTGAGTTACCCAGCTCTTCTTTAAACTTTACGAGCTGATCATCGCTCAAGATAAATTCACCTTGGTAATTGTACATCCTCACTTGAGTAATAGAATTTACGTCAAAAAAATCTTTGAGTAACTGTGGATTTTGGGGACTCACACAAGTTGCTAGAAGGATAGCGGTTAATAGCCACAAACGTTTCATTCCTTCAGTTTTTGTATCACTTTTTCGATCTGAGGTATCAGTAATTCTTCTCCAGAGTTATAAATAATAAAATCAGTAAGTTTCATTTTTTTTTCGTCTTCCCATTGGTTTTTCATTCTGTTTTCTACCTCGATTTTGGAAACTCCATCTCTTTGCATTACCCTTTCAATTCGTTTGTTTAAGGGGCAGGTGACAAGAATAATTTTGTTCAAAGATTTGTAAATTCCTGTTTCGAATAAGATAGCAGCTTCTTTAAAAACAATAGGGTTCTGTTGCTTGCTCACCCACGAAGAAAAGTCTTTTCCAACCGCTGGATGAACCAGAGAGTTTAGGACAGCTAATTTTTCAGGTTGGTTAAACACCACGTTGGCCAATTTTCTTCTGTCTAACCCCTCAGAGTTATACACATCGCCAAAAGTATTTTTTATATTTTGAACCAAATCCGGCTCAGAATTGATAAGCAGTTTGGCTCTGGCATCTGAATTGTAAACCGGATAGCCCATAGAGATAAGAATGTTAGCCACTACAGATTTTCCTGAGCCAATTCCTCCTGTTATGCCAATAATTTGTTTCGTTTGTTTCATAAAAAAAAGAGTCTTAGGTTAGTAAGACTCTTTCAAATTTACCCAAAACTTTGTTTGGGACAATTAATTTGATTGTTATTTTCTTCCGTTTTGTTGCTGGTGCGCAGCAAAGTCGGTAATCAATGCAGATTTCTCAACTTTGACAATGGTACCGCCTTCAACTTTTAGTTTTACAGTAGTGTCTTGAATGGCACTAACAGTTCCATGAAGTCCACCAATAGTAACCACTTCGGCACCTACGGCAAGAGCCTCTCTAAATGTTTTAAGTTCTTTCTGTTTTTTAATCTGTGGTCTTATCATGAAGAAGTAAAAAACACCAAACATTAAGACCAGCATTATAATCATTTGCATTGGGTTACTTTCTCCACCTGGAGCCATCAAAAATAATGTATTCATAGTTTTTTTTAATTTTGGTTGGGACCCACAACCGTCCCAGTTAATTTTATTTTAGTATCGGCAGGTTGGGTATTTGCCGTAATGGTAATGAATTTTGTGTTGTCGCCCACTCTTCCTTCGGTATTAAATACAATGTCCACTGAGCCTGATTCGCCAGATAAGATGGGTTGATTCGACCAATTTTTTGCAACCGTACAACCACAGCTTCCGTTGATGTCGGCAATCACAAGTGGTCCTTTTCCGTTGTTCTTAAAGCGAAAGGTTTTTCTTATTTCAGCACCTTCAATCACGGTTCCAAAATCGAATTCCAACTCCTCAAGTTCTACTACCGGAGGGTTTTTCATTTCGATTATGTCAGTAAAATTATCGTCCGTAATTTCTGTGGTTCCACACGAGAAAAGAACTGTAAGAGATAAAAAAGTAAGAATTACGTATTTCATCATTGTTTTGGGATTGATTTATTCATTAAACCTCTTCCAGACTTATTTATTTTACCATCTTCTTTTAATTTGGTAAAAATTTTGTCTAATAATCCATTGATGAATCCTTTGCTCTTTGGAGTACTGTAAAACTTAGAGATTTCAATGTACTCGTTCATGGTAACTTTTACCGGAATAGAAGGGAAGTCAATGGCTTCAATCAATGCCATTCTCATAAGAATAACATCTGTCTTGGCTAATCTGTCTACATCCCAGTTTTTTGTTTGAGCCGTAATTAAGTCTTCCAATTCATCTTCTTTCTGGATAGTATGCCTAAATAATAATTTGGCGTATTCTTCGTCAGTTTGATCCTTGAATAAAGGACTCAACCCTTCTATTCCAGAATCGCTTTCACTCATTGTTTCTAGAGTCTTAATGACAGCCATAGCAACAATGTCTAGATCGTCATTCCAAAAAATACTGTTGTCCTCTAGTACTTCATGAAGTAACTCATTGTTGATTACGAATTTTTTGAAAATGGTAATCAAAAACTGTTTGTCTTCTTCAAAAGAATCTCCACCGCTATTCATGTATTCCGTGTATTCTTCCGAGTTTCTCAATTCTTTAAATACTTGGCTAATCACACTAAAGGCCGCTTCTGACCTCCACTGGATTTTCATTTTGTCGATGTCTTTCTTGAGTTGACTATTTTGATTCAATAAAGCAAAAGCTTTGTTATGAACCAATTTCATGTTGGGATTTAGGTCATCTTCTGTCGGGCGCAGTTTGGTTTTTGCGTTTTCAATCTTTTCCTCCGAAACAGTTTTTATTTCGTTGAAAACTGAAAGCAAAGTAACATAAAGCTCATAAACTTTGTTCAGACTAAAAATCAACTCTTTCTCTCCCTTGTCCAATTCTTTGTTGTTGGAGAAAATATAGGCGTACAATGCCAAGAAGGTTTTTATTCGTATGTGTCTTCTAGATAGCATTAAAATGAGAGTTTTATTTTTCCTATTTGTTTGATTCTTTCTTCAGCCATTTTGTTAGCTGCTAGGTAGGTTGGGATGTTTTCTTTTTCCGCTTTATCAAAGATCGCCAAAGTGGTGTTGTAGATGTCCTTAGTTAAGCCCATTACTCTTTCTTTGTCGTACCCAGTTACTTCAAAAAAGCAGTTGATTACCCCACCGGCATTTATCAAATAATCTGGAGCATAGGTAATTCCCATTTCCATACACATTTTACCATGTTTTACTTCATCTTGTAATTGATTATTGGCAGCACCAGCAATGATTTTACATTTAAGTTTACCCAAAGTATCATCATTTACAGTAGCACCCAATGCACAAGGAGAATATATGTCTACATCTAAATCGTAAATATCTTCGGGAGCTACTACGGTAACTTTATATTCTTTGGCTATTCTGTCCAAAGTTGGCTGATAAATGTCTGTTACAAAAATTTCGGCACCTTCTTTTTCTAGAAATTGGATTAAGTATTCGCCTACGTGTCCTGCGCCTTGCACAGCTATTTTTTTTCCTTTTAAACTATCGTTACCGTATGTTTTTTTGGCAGCAGCTTTCATTCCCATGTACACTCCGTATGCTGTCACTGGCGAAGGATCTCCACTTTTTCCTGGTAACCCACTTACGTGATTTGTTTCCATGTTTACCCAGGTCATTTCTCTTGGGGACACACCCACATCTTCTGCAGTAATGTATTTTCCGCCCAAGCTATTTACAAATTTTCCAAACCTTCTAAAAAGGGCTTCGGATTTATCCGTGTGTGGATTTGCAATAATCACTGCTTTACCACCACCTAAGTTCAATCCAGAAATCGCAGACTTGTAAGTCATTCCTCTCGAAAGTCTCAAAACATCGTTCAATGCTTCTACTTCGCTTGCATAATTCCACATTCTTGTTCCTCCCAAAGAAGGGCCTAGTGTTGTATTATGAATTGCAATAATTGCCTTTAAACCAGATTCTTTGTCATTACAGAACACAACTTGTTCGTGCCCCATCATTTCCATTCTGTTCAAAAGGAACCCATGTTCTTGAGCTTTTTCAGCTACTATATTTTCCATGATTAATAAATTTATTTAAGGAGTACAAAATTACGATTATTATTTATTTTTTGGAACTTTAATTTCGAATTAAAAGTTTCCCCTTTTCAATCGAGTTTTTTGTCAATGAAAACATGTTTCTTTTGACGAAATTGTAAGTATTAAAAACTTATCTTTGTCCCGATGAAATCACTCTCATATTTAAATAAATACCTAATCAAATACAAGTGGCGCCTTATTTTGGGAACTCTATTTATAGCCGCTTCCAATTACTTTGGAGTCGAAATGCCACGGCTTGTGAAAAGAGCAGTGGATTTGTTCGAAAAAAAAATCGGTTCTATTCAGACATCGTCCCTAACGGAAATGGACCGGTCAGAGATTCTTGATGGAGCTTTTTATTTGGCTTTAATTTATGTTGGATATTCCTTAATTCGTGGTTTTTTTGTGTTTCTAAACAGACAAACAATCATCATCATGTCACGGCTCATAGAGTACGATTTGAAGAATGAAATTTACCAGCACTATCAGAAATTAACTCCGGCTTTTTACAAGCAAAATAATACCGGAGACTTAATGAACCGAATTTCTGAAGATGTGAGCAAAGTGAGAATGTATTTGGGTCCTGCAATTATGTATACAATAAATCTACTGGTATTGAGCGGATTGACTATTTATTACATGGTTTCGGTGAATGTAGAACTCACGTTGTATGCATTGGCTCCTTTGCCTATAATGACTATTATGATTTATTACATCAGTAAAATCATGAATCGCAGGAGTGAAGAGGTTCAAGTTCAACAGTCGCTTATATCTACTTTTGTTCAAGAATCTTTTTCAGGAATTAGAGTGGTGAAAGCATATAACATGCAAAAATCATTGAACCAAAGTTTTTTGAAGGAAGCGAACGAGTATCGTTCTAGGTCAATGAAGCTGGCAACTATCAATGCTTTTTTCTTTCCAGTAATTGTTTTGCTGATTGGAGTAAGTACTGTGTTAACAATTTACATTGGAGGAATAAAGGCAAATCAAGGAATCATCACAAATGGTGATATTGCTGCATTTGTTATTTATGTAAATATGCTTACTTGGCCATTTGCTTCTATAGGATGGGTTACTTCCATGGTTCAGCGTGCAGCTGCATCTCAAAAAAGAATCAATGAATTTCTGAATCAAAAACCCGCAATTTTTTCAAAATCGAATGCGGTAGAAATGAAAGGAGGAGATATTGTATTTGATGAGGTGTCTTTCGTATATCCTGATTCTGGGATAAAAGCGCTTCAAAACATTTCGTTTACACTGCCCCAAGGGAAAACTTTAGGGATAATTGGCGAAACAGGTTCGGGTAAATCTACTGTTGCAAATATGATAGCTCGTTTGTACGATGTCGACTCAGGTTTAATTCGTGTAGGGAATTCAAACATTGAAGATATTGAATTGACTCAATTAAGAAGGTCGATTGGGTATGTGCCTCAAGATTCGTTTTTATTTTCGGATACGATAGCTAATAACATTAAGTTTGGTTTGACTGAGCTCTCTCAAGAGAGTGATTCCCTCATGGAACAAGCGGCAAAAGACGCTCATATTTATTCTAATATTGTTGGCTTTGACAAGGGTTTTGAAACACTAGTTGGAGAGAGAGGGATTACTCTTTCGGGAGGTCAAAAACAACGAGTTTCCATAGCTCGTGCAATTATAAAGCAACCAGATATTCTGGTTTTTGATGATTGTTTGTCTGCTGTGGATACAGAAACGGAGGACATCATTTTAAGGAATTTAAAAAGAATAATGGAAGGTAAAACTGCCGTGATAATTAGTCATCGAATTTCATCTTTAGAGCACGCAGACCTCATTTTGGTAATGAACGAAGGACAAATAATCGAACAAGGTGATCACGAACAGCTAATAAGGCAGAATGGATATTACGCTTCTCTGAATGAAAAGCAGAAAGTATAATGAAGAGTCTTGAATGAGACACAGCCAATTCAAGACTCTACAAATATTATTTTTTCAAATCAAATCTATCGGCCATCATTACTTTGTGCCAAGCAGCTACAAATTCTTTCACAAATAATTCGTTTGCATCAGCACTTCCGTATACTTCGGATAAAGCTCTAAGTTCTGAGTTAGAACCAAAAATTAAATCGGCTCTTGTAGCTTCCCATATTGGATTTTCTGTTTCCCTGTTCATCCCAATAAACACTTCTTTTGTATCATCTTTGGCTCCCCATTTTGTTTCCATGCTCAATAGATTAACGAAAAATTCGTTGGAAAGTATTTCTTTTTTAGAAGCAAGTAAACCTGTGTTCGAGTTGTCATAGTTCGCACCGATGGCTCTCATTCCGCCAACCAAAACAGTCATTTCTGGTGCGGTAAGTCCAAGTAATTGTGCTTTGTCTATTAACAGTTCTTCTGTAGATACAGTATATTTTGTTTTTAAATAATTTCTAAAACCATCTGCCATTGGTTCGAGCAAATTCATTGAAGCAACATCGGTTTGTTCTTGGGTTGCATCAGTTCTTCCAGGAGTAAATGGAACAGTCATTTCAAATCCACCATTTTTCGCGGCAGTTTCAATTCCAACCACACCACCCAGCACAATTAAATCTGCCATAGATACTTTTGTTTGGCCAGATTTTGCGTTGAATTCTGTTTGAATTGTTTCCAACACCGACAACACTTTTTTCAATTGTTTGGGATTATTTACTTCCCAATCTTTTTGGGGAGCTAACCTTATTCGTGCTCCATTGGCTCCACCTCTTCTGTCTGATTGTCTGTAGGTGCTCGCAGATGCCCAGGCGGTTGTAGTCAATTCAATCACGCTTAGCTGCGAATTTGAGATAGCTGTTTTCAACTCGTCAATTTGTTTGTTGTTGATGGTAGTGTAATCAGCTTCAGGAATTGGATCTTGCCAAATCAAGTCTTCTGTTGGAGCTTCAGGTCCAATATAAGTAGATCTTGGGCCCATGTCTCGATGTGTTAGCTTGAACCAAGCTTTAGCAAAAGCCATGTCAAATTTCTCGGGATTTTCGTAAAAATCTCTTGAAATCTTTTCATAAATGGGGTCTTCTCTCATCGACAAATCGGTTGTGAGCATCGTTGGTTTGTGCATTTTTTCCGAATCAAAAGCATCCGGAACCAACATTTTGGAATCCTTTGCTTCCCATTGGTGAGCACCTGCCGGGCTTTTTACCAATACCCATTCGTTTTCAAATAGATTCATAAAAAACAAATGACTCCATTTGGTAGGGGTTTGAGTCCAAATTACTTCCAGTCCAGAAGTGATGGCATCGGCTCCTTTTCCAGATTTGTAATCACTTTTCCATCCCAACCCTTGCTCTTCAATATCTGCAGCCTCTGGTTCAGGTCCAACATGAGTGGCTGGTCCAGCTCCGTGGGTTTTTCCTAATGTATGTCCACCGGCAATGAGTGCAACGGTTTCTTCGTCATTCATTCCCATTCTTCCAAACGTCTCTCTTATGTCGTGAGCAGCCAATTTTGGATCAGGGTTTCCGTTTGGTCCTTCTGGATTTACATAAATTAATCCCATTTGCACAGCAGCCAGAGGATTTTCTAGTTCCCTATCGCCCGAGTATCTTTTGTCCTCTAGCCATTTTTCTTCTTTTCCCCAATAGATATCCTTGGCCGGTTCCCAGGTATCCGTTCTTCCTCCGGAAAATCCATAGGTTTTAAATCCCATTGATTCCAAAGCTACATTTCCTGTCAGAACCATTAAATCTGCCCAAGAGATTTTTTGTCCATATTTTTGTTTAATTGGCCAAAGCAGTCGCCTTGCTTTATCCAGGTTTGCGTTGTCTGGCCAGCTATTTAGCGGAGCAAATCGTTGTTGTCCTTCTCTTGATCCCCCTCTTCCGTCAGCAGTTCGGTAGGTTCCTGCACTGTGCCAAGCCATTCGGATAAAAAACCCTCCGTAGTTTCCATAGTCTGCAGGCCACCAATCTTTAGAATCGGTCAACGTTTTTTCAATATCTGCTTTCAGCGAATCATAATCCAATGAGTTGAATGCTGCTTCGTAGTCAAATTCTTCCGATAGCGGATTAGATAGCTGAGAGTTTTGTCTCAGTAGGTCTAAATTCAGCATGTTTGGCCACCAATCGCTGTTTTCGGTTGCGCTCTTGTTTGATTTGCTTTTCATTGTAGCTCCTGTCATTCCATCGTATTCAGCAGTTTTTTCGCCACACGAAAAAAGTAGAACTCCGGAAACAATTGCCATTCCTATTTGTTTTATCTGTTTCATAGCTTGTTGTTTTATTGTGATTCAAAATTAAGGGATATTATTTATTTATAAAAACGATAGTTTAGATGTATATATTGATTTTATCAATGTTATTACTAGTTTTGTTGTATGACAATTCAACAAATAAAATATGTGTTGGCAGTAGCCCAATACGCTCACTTCGAAAAAGCTGCCGAATCATGTTTCGTAACTCAATCTACCCTGAGTACAATGATTAATAAACTAGAGGAAGAGATAGGGGTTTTTATTTTTAACCGGAAAACAAAACCCGTTACGATTACCAAAGAAGGTGAGCTGCTGATAGAGCGAATGAGAATTCTTCATTATGAGTTCGAGTCGCTTCAGAATACCGTGCAAGAACTCAAAGGCGAACTGGTGGGCGAACTAAGAATTGCCATCATCCCTACAATTGCACCTTATCTTTTGCCCTTGTTTTTAGCAGATTTTGCTAAAAAATTTCCAAGAGTAAAAATGATTGTGAGTGAATTGACTACGTCCAATATACAAAGATCTCTTAAAAGCAGAGCTATTGACGTTGCGATTTTGGCTATTCCTCTGGCTGATCCACAATTGAATGAAGTTGAGTTGTATGAAGAGCCCTTTTTGGTTTATGATTGTCGTTCTAGCCAAGTTAAAAAAACGACTTCTGTGGGAGAATTAGATTTTGCCAACTTATGGTTTTTAGAGGATGGACATTGTTTAAGTACTCAAGTCAAGCAGATTTGCGAGTTGTCAAGCGATGCGCCTAACAAAAATGTTAATTTTCAGTTTAAAGCTGGTTCATTGGATAGTTTGATGAGGTTTACAAAAGCAAATAATGGAATTACTATTTTGCCTTTTTTACTCTCAAATGAGCTCGAAAAATCGGAAAAGAATCGTCTCATTTCATTTTCAAGCCCAGTTCCGGTGAGGAAGGTTGGTTTAATAACTCATAAACACTTTGTGAAAAAAAAGTTGTTAGTCGAAATGGAAAAATCAATTAAACAGTCTGTTTCTTCGTTGCTTCCAGAGCTAAAAGGGTGTGAAGCAATTGGTCCAGTTTAGTGTTTTTTTTGCTTTTGAGTTGTGAAATTTAAATCACTTTCATTGGTATAAAATGAGAATAGAATTATATCTAAAAAATGACAAATTTTATTTGTCGTTATCCTATTTCATTCCACTAAATTCCACTTATCTTTGCCTGACTTAAAATCAATCCAAATGAAAACCTACACGCCCCAAGACATAAAAAAAGGAAATATCTTAGAGATAGAAATAGAAGACATGGCTTTTGGAGGAAAAGGATTGGCAAAATTGCAAGTGGGCGAAAGTAAAATTGTGATGTTTGTGCCCAATACCATTCCTGGGCAAGTGGTGAAAGCAAGAATATTCAAGAAGCGCAAAAAACACTTAGAGGGAAAATTAATCGAAATAGTTTCGGCTTCGCAAGACGAGGTAGAAATGAAATTTCAGGCAATTTCGGGCGCTCCTTATCTTACTTTACCAGTTGAAAAACAACGAGAGTACAAACAACGAACCACTATCGAGCAATACCGCAGAATAGGAAAAGTAGCCAAAATCGAAGAATTGTTTGATACCTACATTGAGTCTCCCACCAGCTTTCATTACCGTAACAAAATGGAGTATGCTTTTAGTACCATTCGGTATGATTTTGAACAGGAAGAAACTCTAGATGATGAGTTTGCACTGGGTTTCAAGAGAAGAGGAACTTGGTGGATTGTTGAGAACCTAGACAAAGATTCGGGTTTGTTTGATGAGGAGTTTGAAAATAAACTGAAAGAGATTCGTGCTTACCTAGAAAAAACGGGATTGCCAGCTTGGCATCCGCCAAAAAAACATGGGTTTTATCGTTACTTAACTGTAAGAAAGTCTTTTGCCAATAACCAACTGCTGTTGAATTTAACTACCTCAAAATCTGGCTTGGTTCATTTCGATAAACAAGCTTTCGTTGAATTTGTAACAAGCTTATTTGAAAATAGAGTTGCAGGAATTTTACATACAATCAACGACAGTTTAGGTGAACGTTCTCACAATGATGAGAACGATTACGAGATGCTTTTTGGGGAGAACCTAATACAAGAAAACTTACTAGGGCTTTCGTTCGAAGTGAGCATGCAAAGTTTTTTTCAAACGAACCCAAAATCTGCAGAGCGATTATATGCTAAAGTGATTGATTACGTCATGGAAGATACCGAATATTCTTCTGGCGACACAGTGATGGATTTATTTTGTGGTACAGGGACTATTGGACAATTGATTTCCAAAAAGACTGGAGTTCAGGTTGTTGGCGTGGATATTGTGTCTGAAGCAATTGAAAATGCCAAAGAAAATGCTAAACGAAACGAAGTTGAGACGGCAAAATGGTTTGCGGCCGATGTGGGGAAGTTTCTCACCCAATATCCTCAATACGCAGGTAAGATTAAAACCATCGTATTAGACCCACCAAGAGGAGGAATTGCTCCAAAAACTTTAGTAAAAGTTACTCAAATTAACGCTCAACGAATTGTGTATGTGTCATGTAATCCAGCTACTCAATCTCGTGATATTGAGGTGCTGAAGGAAAATGGTTACACAATGACAAAAATTAGTTTTGTCGACCAATTCCCTCATACTGCGCACATTGAGGCAATTGCTATCTTCGAAAAAACAAAAAATTAGTTTATTAACAGAATTGTTTAATAAATCAGGTTTTTCATTCATTTTTGTTAAAAAAGAAACAGAATGACTTTTTTACTCGACAAATCATCACTACTTTTGTTTAATTAAGAAGAAAAAGAGAAAGAATGAGTACAATTTCAAAAATTATTGAAAGAGAAATATCCTCTTCTCCATTTTTGGAGGAATCGATAGCCGAGGATTTAATAAACATATCGTCTTTGGCCAGAATGTTGCAGCCTAAAGTAGAGGAGGAATTGGGCAAATCGGTAAAGACTGGTGCTCTCGTGATGGCGATAAATAGAATGGAGTTCGAGAAATTTAATTCCATCAATGGAAAAATAGAAAAATTCATGAATTCGTTGGGTGATATTATTATCCGAAGTAACCTGAATGATTACGCCTTTAAGAATTCACCAACATTGGCAACTGCCCAAATGAAGTTGTTGAAAGAATCGAGTGACAAAGTAGACGGTTTTTGTACCGTATCACAAGGTGTTTATGAGTCCAACATTGTAGTAATCAAATCTTTGTCTCACAAGGTAGATGAGTTGTTCAAGGACGAAACACTTTTGTTTAAAATGGAAGATTTATCCTCAGTGACACTACGTTTGCCAGACTTTAATGTGCCAGGTGCTTACTATTTTTTACTAAAAAAAATAGCTTGGGAAAACATCAACATTTTTGAAATTATTTCAACTACCAACGAGATTACCTTAGTAGTAAAAAACGAAGACATTGATCGAGTATTTTCGTTGCTTATGTCATTCAAGAAAAAATAATCCATGCTGGCACTTATAAAAAAAGAAGTTGGGAGTTTTTTTAGCTCTTTGGTTGGGTACATTACGATAGTCATATTTTTGCTGTCGATTGGCTTATTCATGTGGGTAATACCCGGGGAGACAAATGTCTTTGATTCAGGATTTTCTGACTTAGGTTTTTTATTTACCAATGCACCGGCAATTTTCCTGTTTTTGATACCGGCAATTACTATGCGACTGTTTGCTGAGGAAAGAAGAATGCAAACTTTAGAATTGTTGTTTACCAAACCTATTACTGATTTTCAGATTGTTTTAGCTAAATACATGGCAGGAATTATTTTATTGGTTTTAAGTTTGTTGCCTACATTGGTATATTATTTTTCTGTCGTTCAATTAGGGAACCCGATAGGGAATATTGATTCAGGAGGAACAATTGGTTCTTACATTGGCTTGTTTTTCTTGGGTGCTAGTTTTTTGTCGGTCGGTTTGTTTGCTTCTTCCATATCAACAAACCAAATTGTGTCATTTTTGGTGGCGGTAGTTTTGTGTTTTACGGTGTATTTGGGGTTCGATTTTATTGGAAATAACATTGAATCAGGAGAAACTGCTTACTTGGTCAAGAATTTTGGGATTGAGGAGCACTATTCATCCATCCAACGTGGCGTGATAGATAGCCGAGATTTGTTGTACTTTATTAGTTTGATTGTCGTTTTTTTGTTGGCAACCAAACTAAGTTTAAAACGAGGAAAATAATGAACGGAACAACAAAATTAGCGATACAGATTGTGGCAGTTGCCCTGACGGTGTTACTGACAAATTATATTGGTTCCAAAAAGTTTTTTCGTATTGATTTAACGGAAGAAAAAATTCATTCACTATCTGATAAAACGATAGAGATATTGGAAAACGACTCGTTGATTCGCGATGAGTTGAGGTTTGAAGTCTATTTGGAAGGAGATTTACCTCCGGAATTAAGAAAGCTTCAGTCAGCGCTACAAGAAAAATTGAGTGAATTAAAAGCATTTGGTGGTGCCAATATTTACTATGAATTCATTGACCCAGCTGAGGATGAAACGCGCAAGAATGAGGTGTATACCCAGTTGTATGAGTTCGGGTTGAAACCAACAAAAGTGACTTCTATCGTAGGTGGTACCAAAAAAGATAATTTGTTGTTTGGAGGAATTATTCTAAGAACAGTAGACAATAAAAATATACCGATTCAAATTTTGGGTCCGAGTAACCTTGATCCAAATTCTGGTATAGCCATTCCTGTTCCAATCGATTTGATACCGATTGAAACCCTAATAAATGATTTGGAATATCAATTGTTAGAAGGGATTTATAAAGCAGTTAGTCCCAATCGAAAGAAAATTGCATTCTTGCAGGGACACGGTGAGCTGAAGGAGATAGAAAGGTATGATGTCACTTATGAATTATCCAAATTTCATGCAGTAGAAGATGTCACAGTAAACGGAAAAATTAATGCATTAAAAAACTATGATGCGTTAGTCGTTGCAAAACCAACTCTGCCAATTTCAGAGAAAGACAAATACATTATCGATCAATTTATCATGAAAGGTGGAAAAGTCGCATGGCTTTTGGATATGGTTGAGGTTGATATCGATTCTTTGAATATGAACGAAGAAACTTTTGGGTTGGAAAGGAATCTTAATGATATTGATGCTCAGTTATTTAACTATGGGGTAAGGTTCAATAAGAACCTGCTTATTGATGTGAATTCAGCCAAAATTCCATTGGGCGGAAATTTGTATCCTTGGTATTATCATCCAGTGATTAATTCGTGGAGAATTAAAAATGCGGTGGTCAATAACCTGGATCCTATCCGATTGAAATATGCTGGAACGTTAGATTTGTTGAAAACAGAAAATGTGGTAAAAACTCCTTTGCTGCAAAGCTCAGAAAACGCAATGACTTACAAAGTTCCTGTTCGTGTCAATTACCAAATGATAAACCTTAAGCCAGAAGCGCTTAAGTATAATTCGCAGCCCTATCAGGTTGTTGCAGCTATGCTTTCTGGAACTTTTAAATCTAGTTTTAGAAACAGATTGACCGATTCTTATTTCAAGAATACGCCAATCAAACACAAAAATGAAAGTGTAAAAAATAGCATGCTTGTAATAAGTGATGGCGACATTATTCATGGAGAGGTGGATTCCTTCCCAAATAATAAAGGAGTGATGATTGTGCGACCAATGAATATTAATTACGACCGTTACGACCGTTCTGCAACTTTTGGGAACAAAGAGTTTTTTGTGAACGCAATGGAAAATTTAATGGGCATTGACGATTTGATCCCATTGAGAAGTAAAACCATTACTTTGAGGCCATTGGACAAAACAAAAGTAAAAAAAGACAGAACTTTTTGGAAAGCAATCAACGTATTCGTTCCGATTTTTGTAATGGTAGTTTTTGGTTTGATCTATCATTACTTACGAAGAAGAAAATTTGCTAGAAAACACTAAAATTGTTTCTTTTTTTTTCTCTCTTTGGTTATCCGAAAGACAGAAAAGTACTTAGCCATATTTAAGCCTAGCTTTTCTTTTCAAAACTACTCATTTGGGTTATATTGATCAAAATAGCTCCCAATGAAAAAGCTTTTATTTCTTTTCTGTTTGTTTCCTTTTTTTTTCTCAGCGGGAAATAACAATCTACCAATTGGTGGAAGAGCAACCGGAATGGGAAATACAGGTCTTTGTATTGCTGATGTGTGGGCAATACGATTCAATCAAGCTGCATTAGCCGAAGTTAGTTCTGTGAGTTTTGGCGCTGCTTACGAAAGTAGATTTTTACTCAAATCGCTTGGGGTGCAATCGTTGGCTGTTGCTATTCCAGTAAAGCGAGGAACTTTTGGGTTAAATTACACTGGAACTGGCGACAAACTATACAATGAATCAAAAATAGGACTGGGATACGGAATGAAACTTTCTGAGAAAGTGAATCTGGGAATTCGACTGAACTATCATTCTTTACGATTAGGCAACAATTATGGCAGAACTCAAAACTTGACGTTTGAACTAAGTGTGCTGGCCAAGCCAACAAATAATATTCAGATAGGATTCCACTTGTTTAACCCTTCTCAAACGAAACTCAACGAGTACCAAAACGAGGAAATTCCTGCCATAATAAATCTTGGAATGTCCTACAAGTTTTCGGAAAAGGTATGCGGAAACATTGAGATAGAGAAAGACATTGAACGGCCTTTTTCAATAAAACTAGGGGTGGAGTACTTTCCGGCAGATAATATATTTATTCGAGCAGGAATCATTACCAATCCCTCCATGCCTACAATTGGTTTTGGGCTGGTAAAAGGTGAGTTTAAAATTGATTTTTCCTCTGCATTTCACCCAATTTTAGGAATCACACCTAGTTTAGGATTAAGATATTCGGTGTGAGTTGGAAAAAACGAAATACCCTCCTGTTTCTTCTTTTGGTAGTTGGGCACATGGCACAGGCTCAAACAAAATTTGAGGAGAAAAACGACATCATTGAGCAACGAATAGAATATATTGGGGGCGACAATGAAAGTATTGATTATTCTACCTTGTTTGATAACCTCTACTATTATTATGACCACCCAGTAAATCTGAATAACACAAAACAACTAGATGTGCTGTTGGAACTTGGTTTGCTTTCAGAAATTCAAGTAGTGAATTTGAAAAAGCACATCGAAACAACCGGAAAATTGATGACAATCTATGAGCTGCAATCGGTCGAAACATTTGATTTGCTCACCATTCGAAACATTTTGCCGTTTTCATTTGTTTCTTCTGAATTGTTTTCGCCCAATGTATCGGTGAATGAAATCTTCAAAAATAGCTCGAATGAATTGTACATTCGAAATATAAGAGATATTCAAGAGAAAAAAGGATACACAGCGAAAGAGAATGCCAACGATACGCGTTATTTGGGAAGTCCCGACAAGCTTTTTGTGAGGTATCGGTTTAGGTATCTTAACAAAATAAGCGCAGGAATTACAGCAGAGAAGGACCAAGGAGAACAGTTTTTTAGGGGAAATCAATCTCGCGGGTTCGATTATTATTCTGCCCATTTTTTTCTCAAAGATTTTGGAAGATTAAAAGCTTTGGCTCTGGGTGATTATCACTTTCAGGTAGGTCAAGGATTAACACTCTGGAGTGGTTTGGCTTTCGGGAAATCTGTGGATATTAGTACGGTAAAAAGAAATGCAGTAGGGATAAGGCACTATGCTTCGGCCGATGAAAACAATTTTTTGAGAGGTGGAGCGGCTACTTTTGGCCTCACCAAAAAACTTCAACTTTCGGCTTTTTACTCACGAAAAAGAATCGATGCAAATATTACCGACACGTTGGATAATATTACCAATGAGGTGGCATTTTCGTCCTTGCAAAATAGTGGGTTTCATCGAACAGAATCGGAGTTTGAAAACAAGGACGCAATTCTTGAAACCCATGTTGGCGGCAGATTAGAGTATGTTTCTTCTGCATTGAGAATTGGAGCTACAGGATTTGCTTCGAGGTACGGAGGTGATTTTCAGCGAAAGTTGAGTTTTTACAATCAGTTTGAGTTTGCGGACAACCGAAACTTTGTAGCCGGAGTGGATTACAATTATGTGTTCCGTAATGTTAATTTTTTTGGTGAATTTTCGCGCAGCCAGAATGGAGGAATAGCTTATGTAAACGGTGTGTTGGTTTCGCTAGATGCCAGATTATCCTTTACCTTACTTCACCGAAACTATGGCCCAGATTATCAAAATTTATTGAGCAATGGATTGGCAGAAAGTAGCAATTCTTGGAATGAGAAAGCAATTTTCATGGGTTTTGATGCAAACCTTACAAAGTCTTTCACACTCACTGGTTCAATGGATTTCTTTACTTTTCCCTGGATGCGCTTTCAAGCTTATGCGCCAAACTCGGGCGGTACTGAATTTATTACGCAACTTCAGTACCGTAAATCAAGAAATTTTGTGGCTTATTTTCGATACCGGAAACAAGCCCGAGAAGTGAACAACAGCCAAGTGGAATCCTCAATTTATCAACTAGCCAAAGAGTCGCGAACAAATTATAGATTAAATCTTTCAATGAAAATCACCGATTATTTAAGTTTAAGAAATAGGGTAGAGGTAACTGAATATGTGAAAGGAGAGAATGAAGCTGAGTATGGTTTTTTGGCATACCAAGATGTGGTTTTCAAACCAAAATCAAAGTCATATTCCTTTACCGCCAGGTACGCTTTGTTTGATGCTCAGTCATTTAATGCAAGAATTTATGCTTATGAGAACGATGTGTTGTATTATTTTTACATTCCTGCTTACTACAAAGTAGGCTCACGTTTTTACTTAACTGCGCGTTACAAGTATCGAAAGAAATTTGATTTTTGGATTCGTTATGGCGTTTGGAATTATAGAAATGAAGAAACTTTACTTAGCGGTCTCGAGGAGATTCAAGGGAATATTAGATCTGATGTGAAAGTAGTTTTTAGGTTTTTGTTCTGAGGATAGATTTTCGAGAAATGTTAACTAATTTTATCCTAATTTTATCTCACAAACTGAGCTAAAAAAAATGATCGTTTATGATTAAGAAAATTTTGTATTATTTGAATCCTCGAACTTTTTTTCAAAAAAATGAAGCTGAGAACAAAAATGCTTCCCACAAAACAATGCAAGGAATAAATAGGTTGTCTATTTACATGTTTTTGTTTTGTGTTATTTTGATAATTCTCAAATACTTGAGGTAAATCGCTATTCCGTAATTCCCATTTTTTTCATCAGAAATTCCGCGTTCATGTTGGAGCAAATTCCCTGTTTTAGGGTGTAGTCAAATACCAGTTTGTCGTTTTCTATTTCTACGTCAAAATACTTGTTCGATATTTGGAGGGGAAACTCTTCTTTCAGGGAACACAACGACAAATCGTGGGTTGCTATGATGCCGGAAACTTGGTAGTTTAATAGTTGTTTAATGAATTTTTTTGAGCCTTCTGCTTTGTCTTTGGAGTTTGTTCCTTTCAGGATTTCATCCAAAATGACAAATAGAGTTTCTCCTTTTTTTAATTTTTCTACAATCGTTTGTAACCTTTTAAGCTCCGAGTAAAAGTAAGATTCGTTGTTGGACAAAGAATCGGAAGTTCGCATACTAGAAAATAATTGAGTAGGTTTAAATTTGAAATAACTGGCACAAACCGGAGCGCCACAGTTTGCCAGAACTAGGTTAATTCCCACAGCTCTCAAAAAAGTGCTTTTTCCAGCCATATTTGCACCAGTTACGATAACAAATTCTTGCAGAGTATTTATCTCAAAATCATTGGCAATTCGATTGTCGGTTTGCATGAGTGGATGAGCCAATTCCTTTGATTCAAATAGATTCTCTTGCGAGAGTTGTGGCCGAGAAAATGTTGGATTATTGAAAGCGAAAGTAGCTAAACTCAAATAAGTTTCCATTTCATGGGTGGCTTCAAACCAATTAGATATGCCGTTATCGTTGTTGGTCAGCCATTTTTTTAATCCAAAAAGATAGCGCAAATCCCATAAGAAAAGAGCATTTGCCAAAAGAGCAAAAATGGGATTGCTTCGGTTGTCAAATTGATTGGTCAACTGAGCCAGTTCGTTGATTTTTACAGAAGCAAAAGACTCATTGTGGAGTAGTTTTTTTTGAATAGTGATCAATAAATCAGAGCCAAAGGTTTCTTCTTCTATTTTGTTGGCTAATAGAGAGTGCTGTTTTAGGATAGGCGAAAATGAAGAAATTTTGGCGTGCTGAGAGTTGATAGTTTTCAAATGTTTTCCGGTAATTCCAAGAGGAATTAAAGCGGCTACAAGTACAAATCCAATGGGAATGATGGCATAATATGCAAAAATAATAACCGAAATCATGAAAATTGGAATAGCCAAGAATAGAAATTTCCAAATTGTTTTATTTTCAAAAAGTGGAATTTCTTTTGCGTTCCAAGAAGAGAGTAGGTCGATAGATTTCTTATGGGTGAAATAAAGGTTGCCTTTTGCCCGAAAATCCTCTCTCCAGTTTGGTTTGTTCTCCAATTCCTCTACTGCCACTTGTCGTGTTCGAATTGTTTTTTTATCCGTAAACGGATGAGCTAGCAGCTTGGCAAGTAAATTGCTTGAGGCAGGTGAGCTGGTTCTATTTATTGCCTGAAAAAGTGAGTTTTCTCCAAATACATCCAAATCATGAGAGAATTCATGACTGGTGTTTAAGAATTCTTTTCCGTTTTCAAAAGAGCTGAAATTTCCAGAAATCGCTAACAATTCTTCTTCGTTGCACTCGATTTTCTTTTTAATAAGAAGCAGGAGTTCATTTTCGTTGCGATTTTTCTTAACCAAAACTCCAAAAAGAAAAAGAAATGGAATCACTCCAAATAACCAAGCGCTCTCATTCCAGTAAATAGCCAAAACAAAAAAGCTTACTACAAACAAAAAACTAAAAACTCGCGCAAATAAAATTCGCCTTAGAATCTTTTCTTGCATCTTTTTTAGCTTGCTTAATGAGTCTATTCGTTGCTTGTAATGGTTTTTTATTGACGCTTTCATTTGGGTAAAGTTACTAGTAAATCCGTTAACAGTGTGGCTGTGAATAAGAATATTTGAGGATGTTAATAAGATTAAAATTTAACAAGTTGCATACTATTTGTGAAAACCTTAATTTCGAGAAAAACGAGAAAACATTTATGAAGAAAATTGCAATTTTAGGAGCGGGTCGCTCTTCCTCAAGTTTAATAAGATATTTACTAGAACAAGCCGAGCAAAACAATTGGTTTTTGAGAGTTTGTGACAGGGACTTGGAAACGGCTAAGAATAAAATTGGAAATCACAAACAAGCCGAAGTAAGCGAGTTCGATGTATTTGATAAAGCGGAAGTGGAGAGAGAGGTGAAGCAAGCGGATTTAATTGTTTCGATGTTGCCTGCGAGCATGCACATTCATGTAATAGAAGAAGCAATTAGACAAAAAAAGAATGTGGTAACACCTTCTTACATTTCCTCCGAGGTGAAGGCATTAGATTCGGCAGCAAAAGAGGCAGGTGTTTTGATTATGAACGAATTGGGCGTGGATCCTGGAATTGATCACATGAGTGCCATGAAGTTGATTAATGAAATAAAAGAAGAAGGAGGTGAAATTTTGAATTTTGAATCATTTACTGGTGGACTCGTAGCGCCTGAGAGTGATAATAATCCTTGGAATTATAAATTTACATGGAATCCTAGAAATGTTGTGGTTGCCGGTCAGGGAGGTTGCGCTAAATTTGTTGAAGAAAAACAATTTAAATACATTCCATACAATAAACTGTTCAGACGAACTGAATTCATTGACATAGACGGGTTCGGGAAGTTTGAAGGAATAGCAAATAGAGATTCACTGAAATACCAATCGGTTTATGGATTAGAAAATATCAATACAATTTATAGAGGGACATTAAGGCGAGTTGGCTTTTCTAGAGCTTGGGACGTTTTTGTTCAAATTGGCGCCACAGATGATAGTTACACAATGGAAAATACGGAGGAAATGACTTACAGAGATTTTATTAACTCTTTCCTCGCTTATAGCCCATCAGATTCAGTAGAATTGAAACTTAGGCATTATTTAAAAATTGAACAAGACGATACGCTCTGGGAAAAACTGGTTTGGTTGGGGATTTTCGAAGAAACAAAAGTTGGTTTGAAAAATGCTACGCCTGCTCAAATTTTACAAAAAATATTGGAGGAAAAATGGACCCTTGAGCCAGAAGATAAAGACATGATTGTTATGTGGCATAAGCTTGTTTACAAGACCAAGTCTGGAGATAGAAAGGAAATTCAATCGAGTATGGTTTCCATTGGCGAAGATCAAACATATACAGCTATGAGTAATACAGTAGGGTTGCCAGTGGGAATCTGTTGTAAATTAATCTTGAACGGAACTATCAATTCAACGGGAGTTGATTTGCCTATTTCTAAACAGTATTACGAACCCATCCTGGAAGAATTAAAAGCGTACGACATTTCTTTTAATGAAAAGGAGGTGAAATAACGAGTCCAACCACCCTTCGATACATTCCTCCTCAAGTCGGAATACTCAGGTTTCTGTTTATCGTAATTTGCGGGTTGAGTGAATTTTTCCTGAAAGAGTGATTGTACCATAATTCAATATAGAAAGGGCCTTCCAAAAAGTTGAAAACTTGTCTAAAACCAACTTCAAATTAAGTTGTCAAAACGTGTACTTACATGTATTTTTGGAGTAGTAAAAAACACACATGTCAAACCTCATAAAACTCTTGCCAGATGCTGTTGCAAACCAAATTGCAGCGGGAGAAGTGGTTCAACGACCGGCATCTGCCGTTAAGGAATTATTGGAAAATTCTATCGATTCAGGAGCTACACTGGTTCAGCTCATATTGAAAGACGCGGGCAAGACTCTTATTCAAGTGATAGATGATGGATGTGGAATGGGGGAAACTGATGCCAGAATGTGTTTTGAAAGACATGCTACTTCAAAGATTACGAAAACGAACGATTTATTTAGTATTAGAACGAAAGGTTTTAGAGGAGAGGCGATGGCTTCCATTGCAGCGGTGGCACAAGTTGAAATGAAGACAAAGCTTCATGACCAAGAAGTAGGGGTTAGAATACATATTGAAGGAAGTAAAATGATTACTCAGGAACCAGTGCAAACGGCAAATGGAACTTCCATTTCCATAAAAAATTTGTTTTTTAATATACCTGCTAGAAGAAATTTTCTAAAATCCAATCAAGTGGAGACTCGTCATATTATCGATGAATTTCAAAGAGTGGCGCTTACTCATCCTGAAGTCTCGTTTAAGATGACTCACAATGGAGCCGAAACATTTAGTTTGCCTCAAGGAACTCTCAGGCAGCGAATTGTGAATGTTTTTGGAAAAAAATTCAATCAATCACTTGTCCCAATTGACGAAAAAACCTCCATTACTAACTTAACAGGCTTTATTGGTAAGCCAGAATTTGCTAAGAAAACAAGAGGGGAACAGTTTTTTTTCGTGAATAAGCGGTACATTAAGAATAGCTATTTAAATTACGCAGTAATGCAGGCTTATCAGGATCTTATTCCTTCCAAAAGCTATCCTTCTTATTTCATTTACATGGAAATGGAACCAGCGAGTATTGATATTAATATTCACCCAACCAAAACTGAAATAAAATTTGAAGATGAAAAGGCGATTTATGCCATTTTGAATTCTGCTGTAAAACAATCTATTGGAAAATATCAGGTAGCACCCTCTCTTGATTTTGATCAAGAAACTAGTTTTAATGTAGAACCATTTCGGAAAGGAATGGAAGTGAAAATCCCTCAAATTAAGGTGAATCCTCAATTTAATCCTTTCGAAAGAGAAGTTTCAAAAAAACCAGAAGGCCCACGGAGTGGCTTTAAAAAAGAGACTCCTTCGACCAACCAAATAGATGCCCTTCAGCAATTTTATGCTCAACAAGGAGTAACGGCAAGAACCGAAAAAGAGCAAGATTCGCAAGAACTTCTCCCCATTGATTTGGATAAAAAGATATTCCAAATACACAACAGATACATTTACTCTCAAATAAAATCTGGTTTCATTGTAATCGATCAACAAAAGGCTCATGAAAGAATTTTGTATGAAAAGTTTTCTTTTTCCATCCAGAATCATTCAATTGCCTCTCAAAAAGAACTATTTCCGGTTCAATTGGAGTTCTCGGCAAGTAATTTTGCACTGCTCAAAGAGATCTGGGAAGAAGTGCAACTTATGGGGTTTGATATTGTTGAGTTTGGGAAAAACACAATTTCTATCAATGGAGTGCCATCCGGGATAAAAGATACTGATTACCAGCGATCGTTTGAGCAAATATTAGAACAAGTGAAAAATAATCAGGATAAATTAAACTTGAATATTCAAGAAAGTTTGGTGCGAGCAATGGCTTTTAATATGTCCATCAAAAAAGGAAAGCAGCTCACAGAACTTGAAATGAATAACCTGATAGATGAATTATTTGCTTGCAATCAGCCAGAGTATGCAATTAATGGAAAAAAAACTTACCTTACATTCACGACAGATGAATTGGATAAACTATTTTAAATGATTAGTAACTTACTTCGAAACCTTCCAGAGGTTGTAAAAAATTTGTTGATTATAAATGTACTTATGTTTCTTGGTATTCAGGTTTTTCCTCAATATCGTGAGATGTTGGCGTTGCATAATATAGGAAGTGAATTGTTTATGCCTCATCAGTTGATTACCCATGTTTTTATGCACGGAAGTTTTGCTCATTTGCTTTTCAATATGTTTGCTCTCGGTATGTTTGGGGCTACACTGGAAAAAGTATGGGGTGGCAAAAAGTTTTTGATTGTGTATTTTGTTTCTGCGGCTGGAGCACTTTTATTGCAATTAGTTTTTAATTATTATAATTACTCTTCAGCTTTGGCAACGTACTCAGAAGTAGATATTGAACAAATTAAAAGTATCGTAGCTGTTTTGGATTTTTCTGCTCAGTATCCCAGTTATTTAATTCCTGGAATAGAAGCCGAATATTACAATAATATTGGAATGGTGGGAGCTTCTGGAGCCATTATGGGATTGTTGGCCGCCTTTGCTTACCTATTTCCTAATACAGAATTAATGCTCATTTTTTTACCCATTCCCATCAAGGCAAAGTTCTTTATTCCTTTTTATATGCTCGTTGAATTATTTTTGGGTGTAAATAGATTTGAGTGGGATAACATTGCGCATTTTGCCCACTTGGGAGGTGCAATTGCTGGATTTATTTTGGTGATTTTTTGGAATAAAAAAAGAGATAGTTTTTATTAATCTCCATCCATTGTTATAATTTTTAGTTTCATGAAATCTTTTGTCTTTTCCTTTCTCCCTTTTTTAATTTTGATGCATAGTGCCTTGGTTTCAGAGGCGCAATTCAATCGATATGGAGGAAAAAAAAGAACTGAAAAAATGAGTTCATTTATCAAACCTCTGAATAACACAGGTTGGTTTTTTGGGGTGGGAGCAACGACTACTCCCAAATTGAATTTTATTGAGTTTGAACCAAATCTTACTACAAGTGCTTTTCAGCCAGAAATACTAATGGCAATTAATCTGGAACAGCAAGCTCAGTTTGGTGTTTACTTGGAAGCAGGAAGATATAAATTACTAAGTACTAAAAAGCTTATCAGCTATATTGATTATGGAGCATCATACAAGCAATTAAGATCTGGGCAGAGCTATGATTTGGTTCGAGAAAATCTCTCCATATTTGACACAACTTCTTATAATCAAACGTATCAGAGTCATTCTGTTGGTGGGCAGTTTAATGCAAATAATGTGTTGGCGATAAATAAGAATGCATTTTTTCAGAACAGTTTGGGAGTCAATATTGAGTATGTTTTTGCTCAAAAATTGGAGTCTGAAGATGCCACTGGTTTCCGTGAAACTTACCAAAATGAGCCCTCTAGATTGAGAGCCCAAATTCATTATAAATTTGGAATAGGAATGAGAATTAGCCAAATGTGGTATGCAGTTCCCTCTGTCGAAATTCCCCTGCTAAATGTTTGGCAATGGGAAGGTGGAAGGTCCACTTTTGGTGCTTTTCATTCGCGATATCGTCCCATTATATTTTCGATCCGCTTTGCGTGGCTCACCAAACCAGATTGCCCAAAAGTATGGGACAACGATGATGCAACCCAAAACGGTGGCGGACTTTAATTTTTTCAAATCTACATACGAGGGATAAATGAACGAAGAACAACTTTTTAATCGTCTGCAAGAGTATCTTCAGGTTGAGGAAATTACTGTAGAATACGAAGAAGTTTTAAAAGAAATAATTACGAGCTTGGGAAAAGATTTGCTTATTCGCTCAACATTCTATTCGGGTGATTTACTTATGATGGTACTCGAGGTGAAAAAAGAGGTGTGGTTACAATCTCCAAAACTCTGGGAGATTCTAAGTCAGTTGATTAACGAACAATTTCATAAGATTGAAGCCGAAAAAGTATCGTTTGAGATGAAAGTGGATTGGTACGAAAAAATTGAAAGATTTAGCAAGTTAAAGTCCTTTTTTTAACTAATCAATTTATTTCAACCCCAAGATTTCGGGTAGCTTTTTAATCAAGGCCATTTCTTTGAATTCTTCTCTGGCTTCTTTTGCCGGACTGCCAAGGTAAGTTTTGCCTTCCTCCATGTTTTTTAGAATCCCAGCTTGTCCTAGAGCGGTAGAGTTTTTCTTCAAGGTTAAGTTTGATGGGATACCTACTTGTCCCCAAAGTGTAACATTATCCTCAATAGTGACGCAGCCAGCAATACCTACCTGTGCTGCAAACTTACAATTGTTGCCAACTACGGTATCGTGACCTATATGAACTTGGGCATCCAGCTTTGTCCCTTTTCCTATTTTGGTAATTCCTGTTACTCCTTTGTCAATGCTACAGGCTGCCCCAATTTCAACGTCACTTTCAATCTCTACAGATCCGCATGAATGTAACTTTTTATGTGAATTTTCTTTCGTTTGAAAATAGAACGCATCGCCTCCAATCACTGTATTGGCATGAATTGTTACGTTTTCGCCAATGGTTGTATTGCTGTAAATAACCACTCCAGGATAAATAATGGAATTTTTTCCAATCTTTACATTATCACCCAAAGTCACATTAGGAAATAACATGACTGACTTGTGAATTTCTTGGTTCTTTTCGCTCCAAAGTTCAACTGGGCTGAAGTGTTTCGTTAATTTATTAAAATCTCTAAAAGGATTCTCCGAAATGATTAACGCTTTTCCTTCTGGACAATCCAATTCTTTGTCAATTAAAATAGTGGTAGCAGCCGATTTAAGTGCTTTTTCGTAATACTTTTCATTATCTACAAATACCAAATCACCTGCTTCTACCTGATGAATTTCATTAATACCCGAGACTAAAAAATCCGGTTTTCCAATGAATTTACAATCGATAAATTGGGCTATTTGTTTCAAAGAATGGGAGAAAGGTAGTTTCATTGTGTGAGTATTTAATGCCTACTTGTTTGAATTGAGTTCAAAGTTACTAATTTTTCATTGTCATTCCCTCCTCAGAGAAGTCGATCCGATTTTTCTGAAAGGGGCAGGGAGGTGACTTTTCATGGACTCCTTTCTTAAATAGCTTGGTCATTACCCTGCTCAATTGAAGGAGAATTGATATGGAAGCTTTTTTCTTTTGACCTCTCCGTATATGAAAGGCAGCGGATTAAAAACTATTGCCTTTCATAAATCAAGATACTGAATTGAACGCAAAAGCACTCCAGGTTAGTTGCTAAACCGTGATTTTTTTAAATTGTACTAGCTCGTTTGTAGTTGTTTTAATCTTCATGGTTATCAATGGGAGACAGATAAAATTGAAAAGGCTTAAAATGATTGTTTCGACTAAGTAGTATTTTTTTACGAAATCTATGTTCTCATGTCTCTTATCTAAGTGATGCACCTAACTTTACTTCCAATTCTCCTTGAATTTTAGACATGATTTTTTCAATTTGCTTATCAACTAACGTTTTGTTTTCGTCCTGAAATACAAAACTAACAGCATATGATTTCTTGCCTTCAGGAAGGTTTTTTCCTTCATAGATATCAAACAAACCTATCTCTCTTAAGATTTTTTTGTCTGCCCTTGAAGCAATTTCTTGAATCTGTTCAAATTTAATTTCCTTGTCAAGCAGTAGAGATAAATCTCTTCTTGAGGAAGGAAATTTTGGCAATTCTTTGTATTTCGTCTTGCTCATTATTATTAACTGAAGCACATTGTCCCAGTTAATTTCAGCATAATAAACGGGTTGTTTTATTCCGAAATGGGCCAATACTTTTTTACTCACCTTTCCAAAATCAGCCACTACTTTCTTGTTGATCGAAATAGATAATCCTTCTACCAACAAGTCGTGTTTTGTCAAATTTGTATGGAAGTTTTTCATGATTCCCAATCGATTCAGAGTATTTGTTACTTCTTTTTTGATAGAAAAGAAATCTACGTTTTTTTCTTCCTTATCCCAGTTTTCGGAATTTTCCTGGCCGGTAACAAATAAGCTTAATACCTGATTTTCTTGGTACCCTGATTCAAATTTGAAATATGTTTTTCCAAATTCGTAAAGCTTTAAGTCAGCGTTTTTTCTATTACTGTTGTAGATAATAGCCTCCATTCCGTTAAAAAGAAGAGATTGCCTCATCGTATCGAGTTCGCTACTCAAGGGGTTAAGCATGGTAACGGCATACGAAGAATTTATTTTTTTCGATTCAAACTCTTTCAGGTAATTTGATTTTGAAAGGGAATTGGACATAATTTCTGCAAAACCGTTGTCGCTTAGTCTTTCTGATACCAGATTAATTAAGGCACGCGAATCAGTTTTTTCTCTATAAGTGATAGAAGTGTTTAATTTTTCTGGGACGGGAATGTTATTGAATCCATAAATTCTTAAAACTTCTTCTGTAATATCAGCCTCTCTCAATACATCATTTCTAAAAGCGGGCACTTCTAATTCTAGATTTTTTTCTTTTTTGGAAATAATCTTTATCTGTAAATCTTCAAGTATAGAATCAATCGTGCTGGCAGGAATTTCAGTTCCAATTAATCGATTGCAGTTGTCGTAATTGAACGACACTTGCTGGTTACTAATCTTAGTAGGATAAAACTCTTGAATCTCAGAAGAAATATACCCTCCTGCAATGTCTTTAATTAACAAAGCAGCTCTTTTCAGCGCGTAAACCACGGTTTCGGGGTCTATTCCTCTTTCAAACCTAAAAGATGCATCAGTATTTAATGCCTGTCGTTTAGCTGTTTTTCTTACAGAAACAGGATTAAAATAGGCGCTTTCTAAAAATATAGAAGTAGTAGTTGAGCTTACACCCGACTCGAGACCACCAAATACGCCTGCGATACACATTGGTTTTTCCTCATTACAAATCATTAAGTCTTCGTTGCTTAATTCTCTTTCTGCTTCGTCCAGAGTGATAAATTTTTGCTTATTCTTCGCGTTTTTCACAATGATTTTTCCACCCTTTATTTTGTCAGCATCAAATGCGTGTAACGGTTGTCCAAGTTCGTGTAAAACAAAATTGGTTGCATCTACAATGTTATTGATAGAAGCTAAGCCTATGGATTCGAGCCTTTTTTTGAGCCAATCAGGCGAATCACCTACTGTTAATCCAGAGAGAGTCACTCCCGCATATCTTGGGCAAGCTTTAGCATTTTCTATATCGATAGAAATTGTCAAATCTGTATTGTCAATTTTCCATTCTCTCACAGAGGGAGAACAACATTCTGCTCCTTTTGGTAAAATATTCTTGTGTTTGAGAGCAACCATCAAATCTCTTGCTACACCATAATGGCTCATTGCATCAGCTCTGTTTGGAGTAAGTCCAATATCAAATACAATGTCGTTTTTCAAGTCAAAATAGTCTGCGGCAGATATTCCTATTTCAGCATTTGGTTCTAGTACCATTATGCCATCATGACTTTTTCCAAGTCCGATTTCATCTTCGGCACAGATCATCCCAACAGATTCTTCTCCCCTTATTTTAGATTTTTTTATTTTAAAAGATTCACCACTTTCGGTGTATAAAACAGTTCCTACTGTCGCCACAACCACTTTTTGTCCTTTTGCAACATTAGGTGCTCCACACACAATATTCAACGTTTCGGTTCCAATTGTTACTTTTGTTTTTTTTAGCTTATCTGCGTCTGGATGTTTTTCTGCCTCCAATACTTCTCCTATAACCAAGCCTTTCAATCCACCTTTTACAGATTCTACAATTTCTGTTTTTTCTACTTCAAGTCCAATATCCGTTAATATCTCTGAGGTTTGCTCAGGTGAAGTCGTTAGGTTTAAATAGTCGTTTAGCCAGTTGTATGATATTTTCATGGAAGATAAAAGTCTTAGTTTTTATAGGATATAAAGATAAGAGAGATTCGATAATTTAGGAGAGTTTAAAGCAAAAAAAAACCATCCGTCTTTAGACGAATGGTTTTTAATTTTTGATTAAACCAATTACAATTTATTCACTTTCAAAGTAAGGCTAGATTTTAAGTTAGCTGCTTTGTTTTTATGGATAATGTTTCTCTTCACCAATTTGTCAAGAATGCTTGTCACAACAGGTAAGAAAGTGGTAGCTTCTTTTTTGTCTTCCATTCCTCTCAATTTCTTGATAGCAGTTCTGGCAGACTTGTGGTAATACTTATTTCTAAGTCTTCTCACTTCTGTCGATCTAATTCTTTTCTTTGTTGACTTGTGGTTAGCCATAATGTGTTAATTTATTTTTAGTATTTTACTGTAGTAGCCCGTAGGGGAATCGAACCCCTCTTGCAGGAATGAAAATCCTGAGTCCTAGCCGATAGACGAACGGGCCATTATTTACTCCCATTTGTTGTTTTGGGAATGCAAATTTAGAACAATTTTTTTAATTCAAAAAAAAAACCTTCTTTTTTTTAGATTATTTTCGAATCGGTACCAAACTGAAATCCCATCCTTTTTCCAGTTTTTAGCTGAATAGAGTCACCCGTAGTTTTTACTTCATGCACAGAAACTTCGCTAACACTCTCGTAAAGAGGTGCGTAAAGATCAAAATCTAACACATGAATCATGATGTTTTCAACAATGTCTTCCATGTGTTGTTGGTCAAAAATTAATTTGTCAAATTCAGTGTACAAGAAACTCATTTTTCTTTTACCTTCCGTAATAAAGTGGTTTTCTGAGTTGATAAATACACGCCCTACCAAATAACCTGAATCATTTATTCTATTGAAGCGGAATGAATCAGCTAAAAAATTATAAATATTTATGATCCCAGTATAGCCTCGATTTTCGTCTTCTTTCAAATAATTTGTTTTCCAAATAGAATGGTTTTCATCGAATTTGAAAACGTTTGAATGCAAATTAAAAACCAAAATGTCACCCGCTACTGTTATGTGAAACTCAAATTTACTTTTTTCAGTGTAGTCAATAATTATTCGGTCGTCTTTTGCGCATACTTTCGCTTTGATATTTTCAACCACGGTAGATGCAACTTTTTTCATTTCTTGAAATTGCTCAACTGTATTGTTAAAAATATCTTGTTTCAGTGTAGATTTTGTACACAATGTCTGCGCTATTTGGTCAAGTTCCGTATTTGCCATGATGGTTTATTAATATGCTTTGGCAAATATAACTCTTTCTTTGGATGGGTTTCCACTAATCATACAGGAACCTTCTTCTTGCTCATTGTTTAATAGAATACATCGAATCGTGGCTTTGGTTTCTTCTTTTATTTTTTGCTCCGTTTCTTCAGTTCCGTCCCAATGGGCAGAAATAAACCCTCCTTTTTCTTCAAGCACTTGTTTAAACTCTGCGTAGGAATCAACCTTGGTGATGTGTTCGTCACGGTAGGTAAGTGCTTTTGTGTAGATGTTTTCTTGGATTTCATCAAGTAATACAGAAATATGTTCTTCTAATCCTTCTTGTGATACACTCGTTTTGGTTTGAGTATCTCTTCGAGCTAATTCAACAACATTGCGTTCTACATCCCGCGGTCCAATAGCTATTCTTAAGGGCACTCCTTTTAGTTCATATTCAGCAAATTTCCAACCAGGCTTGCGATTGTCGTCATCGTCTAATTTAACCGAAATTCCTTTTGCCTTTAGTTCAGCAGCTATTTTATTTGCCGATTCCATAACTAAGTTCAATGACTCTTCATTTCTGTAAATTGGAACAATAACTACTTGAATTGGGGCTAACTTTGGAGGTAAAACCAATCCTGCATCATCCGAATGCGCCATAATTAAAGCTCCCATTAATCGGGTGGAAACACCCCAAGAAGTTCCCCAAACCAATTCTTGCTTTCCTTCTTTGTTTACAAATTTAACATCAAATGCGTCAGCAAAATTCTGACCTAAAAAATGCGATGTGCCAGCCTGTAAAGCTTTTCCGTCCTGCATTAAGGCCTCTATACATAAAGTGTCCTCAGCCCCGGCAAATCGTTCGCTGTCTGTTTTTCTTCCCCGCAATACTGGCACAGCCATGTGTTCTTCGGCAAATTTCGCATAAACATGAAGCATCTGTTCAGTTTCTGAAATCGCTTCTTGTTTGGTTGCGTGAGCCGTATGTCCTTCTTGCCATAAAAACTCAGCCGTTCTTAAGAAAAGTCTTGTTCTCATTTCCCATCTTACCACGTTAGCCCATTGGTTAATCATTATTGGCAAGTCTCTATATGATTGAATCCATTTTTTGTAGGTACTCCAAATAATGGCTTCCGAAGTCGGTCTAACAATTAGCTCTTCTTCGAGTTTTGCATTTGGGTCGACCATCAGCTTTCCTGGTTTTTCAGGATCGTTTTTTAATCGATAGTGTGTAACAATAGCTGCTTCTTTAGCAAATCCCTCCGCATTTTTTTCTTCAGCTTCAAACATGTGTTTGGGAACGAATATTGGAAAATAGGCATTTTGGTGTCCCGTCTCTTTGAACTGTCTGTCCAATTCATCTTTCATTTTTTCCCATATAGCATAGCCGTATGGTTTGATAACCATACATCCTCGCACACCTGAGTTTTCTGCTAAATCAGCTTTTACAACGAGTTCGTTGTACCATTCAGAATAGTTTTTACTTCTTGTAGTTAATTTCTTGCTCATATTAATTATTGTGGCACAGTATTTGTGTTTTTGGACATAAAATAACGCTTCCAAATTTAGATAAATTATCGTAATTTAGAGGCGAATTACAAAGAAAGGTATACATCATACAAAACTAAGTGACTATGAAATTCAACTATCTCTTACTCTCGGCCCTCGCATTGTTAACTACTCATTCTTTTGCTCAAGAAGGATTTGATGATTTTGATGATGTTTATTCTGATAATACTAGGCAGATTATGAAATCGTCATCGTCTCAAGCTAGTTCTACTGAGTATGTAAAAGGAGAGGATCCTGGCACTTGGATAGAGCAAGATGAATATTATGACCCTTCTTATAGTTCGACATCGGATTCGAGTTCAGGCAATACATATATTACGAACAACTATTACGGTGGGAATTACCACTATTCTGATAGATTCAATAGATTTAATAATGTGAATAATGGATGGAACGATCCTTATTGGAACAATGGTTGGAATTCTTGGGGAAACCCAGGTTGGAATTCATGGGGAGCTCCTGGATGGAATGTGGGATGGAACTCTTGGAATGGATGGGGTGCAGGGTACAACGTAGGTTGGGGGAACCCACACAGATTTAACCGATGGGGAAATCCTTACGCTTTGGGAGGATGGAATCATTATAATCCATATTGGAATAACGGATGGGGTTACAATGGCTGGGG
>ENA-OUOG01000351-OUOG01000351.1-marine-metagenome-genome-assembly--contig:-NODE-351-length-61489-cov-5.558572_pt1 | contig 61489 bp, 37 predicted proteins | sample MGYA00248635_ERZ508505 | MGnify/ENA primary metagenome ERZ508505 (study PRJEB26176, sample SAMN06267871) | marine metagenome | isolation source: Saanich Inlet, British Columbia, Canada | place: Pacific...
GGCGTGGCGTTGACGGCGGCGCGCGCCGCCGCCGCGACGTCCGTGATGGGGCGGCGCTGCTGCTGGGGGAGCGAGGGGGCGCTAGCCGCCTGGGGGCCACCAGCCGCGGCGTCTCCCGTGGCATCTCCCGGAGTCGCGCCTGTCGGAGTCACCGCGTCGGAGGTCGGGGGCGTGGGGTCAGCGAACCCTCCGTTGACTCGCGCGCACATCGGTTTAAGCTCGGCAATCATGCGCTCGACTGTCGCGGCGGGGGGGCGGTTCGCGAGCGGCTGCGCGCTCGCGATGGCGCGCACGCGGCTCGCGAACGCTTCGGCGCTGTCGAAGCCGCGCAGAAGCGCATCCGTGTGAGACACGACGCCGGTGGCCATCAGGTTGAGCGCCTGAAGCGCTCTAGTTGCGGATTCGGTATCCGACGCACCGGAGGTTTCGTCCGCGGCGGGCGTCGGGGCGGCGGCGACCGCCGCCGCCGCCGCCTGGAAGCGCGCGGACGCCGCGGCGGCCGAGCTCGCCGCCTGAGAGACGTCCGCGCCGACGGCCATGCTCGCGCCCGTGGGTCCCCCCGGGGAAGGCTCACTCGGCTCCGCGGAGTTGGTGCGCGCGGGGGAGGCGTCGACGGCGTCGTCATCCGTCTCGTCCCCGAAATCGTCCGAGTAGTCGTCCGACTCGCGACCGGTCTCGTCGTAGTCGTACGCCTCGTCGTCGGTGGAGTCGCTCATCTCGAGCTGCGGCGGAAGGATCGAGGGACGTTCGTTTTGAACGAGCGCGGGTCAGACACGGTCCGGTCGCGCGGAGGTGGGAGATCGTCCGACGAAGTCGATCTCGACGGCGGACGTCTGCCGCCGATCGATCGATCCGCCTGAAGCAATACCCTCAAAGATAGGGTTCGGCGCGACGAGGCGAAGCGCGCGGGGGTGGGGGAACGCGCGCGGCATCTACCGCGGCGACCGAAATCGGGGTCGGGGTCCACTGAAAACCGACCCGCGTGTAACTGCGACGCACCTTTCTTGAGAACCGAGCGGTTCTTGTGTCGAGACGCGCGTGTGCGCGCGCTGATCTGCACCATGCGTCTGGCCGCCGCCCGCCCTCGGAAACCGACGCTTTTTTCAACGGTGATTTCGAGTATTTCCAGACTGATTGCTCTGCTAGATTCGGTACATTTACGGGATCTGCGAACGAACGAACGGGTGAGACGAAGCTTGTCGATCCGCGAACCCGACCGCGCGCGTGCAACTGCAGCGGGGAGGCGACTTTTGACATCTCCGGAAAGGCACGCGGCAGTGCTCACCGCACGCGCGCGCTCGCCGCGCCTCCACTCCCGACATCACGATGAGCGCCTCGGCGGTACACGCCCCGTGCGCGGTCGCGCGTCCGCGCGTCGCCTCTTCTCCCGGCGCGAAGCGCGCCGGCGTCGGGGACGCGAGGCGCGTCGAGGCGCGCATCGTCCACTCCCCGACGCGTCGCTCCACCGTCGCCCGCGGCGGCGAGCTGTCGTGGGACGAAGCCGAGGAGGTCCTCAGTCTGGAGTGCGTTCGGCGACACCGCGTTTCGGACGCGACCCCATCGCGTCCGACGCGGCGACCGCGATCCCGGATCCGCCTCCCGCGGCGAAGACCCCCCGACAGCACTTCATCGGCGGTCCTCGTCAGAGGCTTTCACGAGAGAGCGTTTCTGCCGCGCGCGTCATCCGAAAAAGTGAAAACCTCTTTTCCAAAAAAAGTCTCTCACCTCTTCTCCCCTCCTCACTTCATCTGATGTCTCTTTAGGATGGGCGACGAGCGCGCGTCCATTGAGATTTCCGTCCGAGACCCGCGGACCGCTGAGGTGCGCGTCGTGGCGCCCGACCGCCCCGCGCTGATGCGCGACATCGCGCGCGCGCTCACCAAGGAGGGCTTCTTCATCGACTCGGCGACGATCAGCACGAAGAACGGCGACGTCGCCGACAACGTCTTCGTCATCAAGTTGAACTCGGACGCCGCGTCGATGACGTCGTTCGTGGACGAGAAAGGGTTCGCGTGCCAGACGATGCTCGGACGCGTCGAGACGCTGGTCGTCGAGGCGGCGATGGACGCCTGGGGTATAACAACGCCGGACACAGTGGCGTACCTCGCACCCGAGGACGTTAAAGTCGAGCCGTCGGCGACGGCGACGACGGTGGAGAGCTCGTTAACGAAGAGCGGCAAATGCGTGATGGTGAGCGTGACGGCGACGGATCGCGCCGGGCTGCTCGCGGCGACCACCGCCGCGCTGCACGATATCGGCTGCGGCATCATCTCCGCCACCGTGCAGACCAAGGAGGGGATCGCGTGTAACAACTTCGTCGTCGCCGCGCCCGACGGGTGCGGCGCGGAGAAGGTGCGCCTGGCGTGCTTAGCGGTTGCCGCAAAGTGATTTACGGCCGACGAGCCTCGCGTTTTCGTCTTCTTTTTACGTAAAGGTTGTCGGTAGTGTTAATCGTCGCGCGTCGCGTTAAACGCGGACGTACAGTACGTGGGTGACAACGACGCGTGTGTAACAGAAACCGTGTGTTAAAGTAGATGACGTGTTCCGGAACATGCTATCTGAGAGAAGTAGTATCATAATAGGCGTATTAAAGGCTACGGGACCGTTTTTCGTAAAAAACCTACGACACGACGCAGCACGCTTTGTTGGCTCTGCGTTCCTCCTCGGCGGCGTACTCGCTCGCGATGGGTTCTAAGATTTCGATGAGCTGCGTGAACGTGGGCCTCTTGCTTTCGTCCGCGTCCCACATCGCGCGCACGACGCGCGCCAACGGAGCCGGCATTAAGTCTTTCTGCATCGTCGGCCTTAAACTCTCCATGGACGCTAACTTCGCGGCGTCCACCGGGTTGATCCCGTAAAAAGGTTGCTGGAAAGAAAAGAGCTGATAGTAAATCATGCTCGCCGCGTACACGTCCACGCTCGTGCCGTAAAACTCGTGCCGAAACACCTCAGGGGCCATGTACCGGTACGAGCCCGTCTCACCAGTCATGGAGAAGTTTTCACTCAAATTTTGGGGCATCTTGTGACGGACGGACATCGTCTTGCTTAACCCGAAGTCGCCAATCTTCACGCGGCCCGCGCGCGTGAGCATTAAATTGCCGGGTTTCAAATCGCGGTGTATGACGGGTAGGGGCTTTCGCCCGTGCAGGTACGCCATCCCGCGCGCGACATCAAGCGCCATCTCCACCGTTTCTGCTAACGTGATGTTCGGCGCGCCCGTCTCCGAGTTGAACATTCTTCGGAACATCTGATCGAGACTCCCTTTGTGCATGAACTCGAAGCACAGCGAAACGAGGCCGGTGCCCGGGTCGACGGAGGTTCCCAGAAACTGCACAATGTGCGGATGGTGCAGCTGCCGCATCAGCTTGAGCTCGGTGCGGAACTCAGCCTTCGCCACCTCGTCGTGGTGCAGGTGCCGGTGCAGCTGCTTCATGGCGATCACCGTGCCGCGCCACCGCGTGCGCATCACCACGCCGAACGCGCCCGCGCCGACTTCCACGCGATCGCTTAATTCCTCATCCGGAATCTCCCACGCCATCGTGTCGGAGGTGAGGATCTTAGCATCCTTCGCCGCCGACGCCGCGACGTGCGACTCCTCGATGGGCAAAAGCGTGCCCGTCTCGCGGTCGCGGATCTTCCCGCCCGCGTGCTGCAGCATGGCGATGATGTCCTGGTGGTTCCCGAACACCGCGCCCTCCAGCGGGGTCATGCCCCAGCGGTCCGCGGGATTCAGATCCACGCCTTGTTCGATGAGCCAGTTCGTGACGCCCACCGACCCGTCGCTCGCCGCGACGTGTAAAGGCGTCCGCAGGTCGTAGTCCGCGAACGTCTCCTTCGAGATGTCCTTGTTCGCGCGCTTTAAAATGGTCTTCATGCGCTTCAAGTTACCCATGGACGCGCAAAAAATGACCTCCGCGGTGAGCTGCCTTTCGGAAAACTTGTGGAACTCCTCCGTGCCCGGCCGATTGGTGTTGTTGTCGCCGTCCGTGTCGCTGTCGTTCATGGTGGCCTGCGAACCGAACAGCGGGTCCTTCGCCTTGGCCTTGGAGAACGCCGGCGCGTCGCTCGGCGGCATAACAAGATCCTGCAGGTTGTTCGTGGACGCCCAGGTCACGTCCGGCCCGGACGACGACGTGTGCAGAACATGGTGCGCCGGGGAATTCGAGCCGCTGCCCCCCAGCGCCATCTCCTCCGCGCTCGCCACGCGATCGCTGAAGATGGGCGCGAGCCCAGTCCCGGGGCCGCGCAACGTCTCGAGCGACTTATTACGCTCCATCGTTTGTGCTGCTCACAAAAAGCGGTGGCCGTGGACCGTTCGTCACGCGCCGTCCCGCCGTCGAAGGTTCGACGTTCGCGCAATTCGTCGGCGGCTCGGCTGACGCGTCAGATGGGCGGCGACTCGCGGCGGCGGGTTCGGCGACGCGCGCGCCGTGGAGTGCGCGACCGCGACCGCGCGAGGCGACCGTCCCGCGTGCGTTCCGCGACGGACCGCGACGGGCACCGGCGCACCCTGCAGGCGCGCTCGAGTCTGCCACGCGACCCGGCGGCGCGGACGACTCGCCAACGAACTCGAGGAAGGGGGGGGGCGAGAAAACGAAAAGCCGGTGCCGGGCAGATTCCTCTCGCGCCTGACTCACGTGACTGGTTCGATCGATTCGCGCAGATCGCGTCTCGTCGACCGGTCTCGTCCGAGGTTCAACTGCACGCGTTTTGACCGAGAAAACGCGCGGCCACGGTGAGTCGAACGCGGCGTTGATCGGTCGGTGAATATTTGTAGAACTCGGCCTGTCGCGCGCTCCCGACGCGTCTTCGGAGACTTTTGTTTCGAGACACGGACGAAAGCCGCTAGGGAGACCTTTTCGGTACGTAGTCCTATAAAACGCACTAACGCAGAAACCTAACCACCGTAACCACCGTTCGGGTGCCCCTCATCGACGCATCACGACCCCTTCGCCGTGCGCGTTCTTCTCCGAGACGACCGCGTCTCGCGCCTCCGCCTCCGCGCACGACTCGGAACGAACTCCGGCGGTGGGCGATTGTCGATTCTCGTCCGAAACGTTTTCGTCAACAGAACTCAGAACTTCGCACGTCTCGCCGAACGCCGCCGCGTCTGTCCCTCGCCGCTCCACGAACCCCTCGGCGTCGCCGCACCAGAACCTCGTCTCGTCGTAGTACCCGCACAGGAACTCGCGCTGCTTCGGGTAGTACAGGAACACCTGCATGCACATCTCCTGCGACGTCGCCGGCCCGAAGGGGATCGAATGATCCGCGCCGCGTGTGTCGTACCGACACTCCGTGCGAAGCGCGTCTCCCGGGTTCACCACGAAGTCCGCGGGCTCAAACTTTTGTCGATCGTGCGAAAACGCCCCCGCGGAGTCCGAAGCCGCCACCACCACGCGCCAGCCCGATGTGCTCGGCCCGTCCCCTTCGGAAACAACACCGGTGTGTTCGTCAGGCGTGCCCACGCTCGTAACAACGTGCCGCGCTCGTAGATGCGCGTGCGTCATGCTAGCAAACACGCGCATGGGCTCGGCAAACGTCTTCGTGCACCCCGGCGGGCAGTGCGTGGTGTAGCGCACGTCTTTTTGCCCTTTGGGCAGGTTCTGCGGCAAACGCGCGAACGGGTCCGCGACGGACAGAAGGCCGACTCTTTGTTTCGCGTCTTTTTGCCAATCCGTCGTCGCCCACAGACGCAAGCCGGAAGCGTCTCTAACGCCCTTCAAAGAATCGGCGCCGTCGTAATGCACCTCCAGCACGACTCTTCGCACGGCGAGGTCGTCGCCGTCGCCGTCCTCGCCCCCGACGGTGAACCCCACGCCTTCGGGGAAACGCACGGGCTCTTGTCCGGGGAGGAACGTCCACGCCGTGCCGTGGCACCCGCTGCCCGGCGTCCACGAGGGGGGGAGACACGTCTTGGGCGTTTTCTCGTCATCCTCGAAGAGATTAGAGTGTTTGGAAAACGCGCTCGAGCCTTGGTCGCACACGTGCAGGTGCATGTGGTGCACGTTCGGCGACCCGGGGAGCGGCTCCACCGCGACCACGCTCATCTTCTCGCCGGGGCCGGCCCCGCCGCCCGCGCTTGTCAGGAGGTCGGAAAGCAAAAAGGACTTGCACCACACCAGCGTCTTCCCCGAGCGGAACTCCTCGTGCACGCCGGGCGCGTGGCGCGCCGGACCCAACGCGGTGGTGTCCGGAAACGACGCGACGTCCATGCGGACGTCGACCGGCACGGCGTCTTGGGGGAGCGTCGGCATGGACGCGCGAGACAGATCGAGGTCGTTCTGTTTCGACACGTCGTACGTCGCCGAGGGGGGCGAGGTGGGCGAGGTGGGAGAGACGGCGACGCCGGGGTCGGACGCGCCCGCGCGCCTCGGCGTCCCATTGGATCCTTCCAGAGACACCTCTCGCAACACCCCGGGAGATCCGCCCGCGCGCGCCGGGACCGCGAGACCGACCGCGAGGAGCGCGAAGAGGAGCGCGCGGAAGCGCGTGGTGTACGCGCTGCGCCGAGACGCGACCCGCATCTCGACCGGATGCCCCGGCATCACCGCCCGGAGCCGCACGCGGCAGTGCGAGGAGGAACCACCTTCGACCGAGGAAACACCTCCGCTTTTTCCGCGGCCGCGTGTGGCGTCCTCGAGGAAACCGTTTGGCCCCGAAGCGTTGGTTTCGCATTATCGAGATAGATCGTCATCCTCGCGCGCGTGCGCCACACCCGACCCGCGCGAGGTACGCGAGAACGAGTCACACGCAGGCACCATGGCGATCATGGCGATGCACATGATGAACCCCGTCGTGCCCGCGGCGCGCCGCTCGGACAAATGCGTTCGCCGCGCGGGCGTGGCCAAAACCGATCGCGTTCGCGCGCGTGCCGTCGCGCGATTCGCGAGCCCCGCGCGCGGCGCCGCGGTCGTCGCGCGCGCCACCGGGGAGGAGCAGCCCGACGGCTCGATCGTGTTCCGCTTCGGGGATGACAAGGACACGTACACGCCTCCCAAGCCCAGGCCCGCCGCGCCCAAGCGGGCTCCCGAGCCCGCCGCGACCGCCGAGGCGAGCGTCGCGCCCGAGCCCGCCTCCGCGCCCGCGTCGTCTCCCGCGGGAGAGACGCGCGCCTCCCCCGCGGAGAAGCGCGCGGCGTCGCTCGAGGCGGCTCGCCAGCGCACCATGAGCGCCGGGCTCGCGGCGCGCGCGGCGTCCGCGGCGAGCGAGACGGACGACTCGAAGGCCAAGGCGACGGCGGACCTCCAGGCGCAGCAGAAGGCGGAGTCCGAGGCGAAGGCCAGGGCGCAGGCGGAGGCTAAGGCGGCCAAGGCCAAGGCTGTGGAGGAGAAGCGCGCGAAGGCCATCGCCGACGCGAAGGCCAAGAAGAATGGCGCCAAGGAGGCGGAGGAGAAGGCCAAGGCGGAGGCGGAGGCCAAGAAGGCAGCCGAGGCGAAGGCCAAGGCGGATGCCGAGGCCAAGGCCAAGGCGGATGCCAAGGCTAAGGCGGACGCGGAAGCCAAGGCTAAGGCGGACGCGGTCGCGAAGGCTGAGGCGGACGCGGAGGCGAAGTCGGCCGTTGCAGAAACGAAAGCTCCTCCGGCGCCCGCCGAGTCGGACCCCTCGCAGGATGAGACTCTTGTGACGGCGATGAACGATTGGATCGCGGCGTTGCCCACGAAGGGGCGCGAGAAGCTGGTGGAGCAGCTCAGCAAGGCGGAGACAGAGGAGGACGAGTGGGCCGTGCTCGTGGTGTCCGCGAAGAAGGACACCACCAAGGTGCGCGCGAAGGTTCGCGAGGCGCTCCTCGCCGCCGCCGAAGCCAAGGGATGGCTCGACTGACGGCAAAACGAGCGCGTCGGCGCGACGAAGCGAAATACGGTAAGGTACCTTCGATGATGAAATATGTCATACAAAATACGTCACATGATACCCTCGGTCGTATGAATAGACTACGATTCATGCTCTGTATCCGACCACCCCTAACCCCGAACCCCCCGCGCTTTCTCGAGCTCTTCGTCCAGCGACTCGCGGACGAGCTGTAACCCGTGCTTCCCCGCCGACGACGGCCGGCGCGCCGCCGCGAAAAAACGAGGGGTCCCCGAGGAGGAGGCTCGCGCCGAGGCGGGTGTCGCGCCCGCGGCGCCGAAGCCGAAACCGCTTTTGTCGCGCGGGCTCTCCGCGATGGCGCGCCTGTGCGCCTCGGCGAACGCCGCCTCCGCCTCCGCCTCCGCGCGCGCTCTCGCTTCCGCCGCGGGGTACACGCGCGGGATGGGCGAGTACGGCGACGCGGGGCTTCCGTGGAAACGCTCGCGTCGCGCGCCCGTCGACGGCGCGAAAGGGGAGGCGCTGAACGCCGGACGCGAAGGGCGGTTCGCCCTCGCGGACGCCGAGGCGGGACGCGAGGCTGTCGACGGTCGCGAGACTCTTGTGACGGTGCCCGCGTCGACGACGCCGATCGCCGCGCGGTGGGTCGCGGAACCGGCGTTTGACGCGCCGAAAAGAGGGCTCTTGAACGTCCGCGCCGACGCGTCCCGCCGCGCGCGACGCCGCGCCTCGCGCGCGCGCGCCTCGGCGTCCGCAGCCTCCGCCGCGCGCGCGCGGAGCCGCGCCTGCGCGAGGCCGACGCGCGCCGCCGCCTTGGCCTGCTCGGCTCGCGCCGCCGCCAGCGCCGGCCCCGCCGCTGTCTCCAGCTGCCTCCGGAGCCTCGCGGCGTGCGCCGGGTCGGACAGCGACTCCAGCGCGGCGACGCTGCGCCCGCGCGCCATGCCAGCACCGCCCTGCCCCGAGCGCAGGAACGTTCGCGTCGGCGTCGCGCGGCCCGCCGGATCGTCCACCGCCGACCGCGCCGACCGCGCCGACCGAACCGACCCGGCGCGCGCGCGAACCGAAACCGACGCCGAATCAAAAGCCGAAGCCGAGTCGGTCGAACCGCGCGCGCGCCGAAGCGTACGCTCCAGCGAGTCGCGCACGAGACCTAGCCCGTGCTTCGCCGACGCCGGCCGAGAAAACGCGCGACCAAAACCGGGACCCTTCATCCTATTCCTTTTCTCGCCGTCGCGCGGCTTCCGAGCCGACGTCGCTGCTTCGGCGTCGATCGCGGCGAGTTCGCTCCGGAACGCCGCAAACGCCTCCGCGCCGGGCGGCGACATTGTCGCCGATCCCGGTCGCCGCGCGGCGCCGCGAGAGGTGGAGAGAGACCGCTCTTCGTCGCCGCTCGTCGAGTCGCCGTCGCGTTCGCTCTCCATCAAGTTCGTACTCGACACGGACACGGACGAGACCGCCGCGGAGTCGGAGTCCTCGTCGGAGTACCCCGAGCTGTCCCCGGCGCTTCGCGTCGCTAAAACCGCGGCGTTGACGAACGGTTTACGCGCTCGCGCTTTTCCCTTCTTCGACGATCTCGGTGAAGTCGTCTCCCCGGAAAGAAGCGTTTCGACGAGCGCATCCTCCGCGGAGGATCCGTCACCGTGCACCAGCCGCGCGGCGCGCGCGGCGGCGACGCGCGCCGCTTCCCGCGCAGCCTTGTTCGCCAGACGCGCGTCGCCGTGCGTCAGAAGCGACTCGTTGGCCATCTTCGCCGCCGCCTGCTCGGCGGCGGCGCGCGTGGGGTCGTCCCAGTGCCGCGCCACGCCCGGCTCGCCGTACACGGACCCGACCGTGCGCAGCACGACCGCCTCGGTGAGCTCCTGCTTGGCCCAGGCGCGCGCTGTCGCCGCGCGAGAGCGCACGCGCTCGTCCGGGCGGCTCGAGGTGTACAGACGCGGGGGGCGGAACGTCGTCGTCGCCCGCGCCGTGAACGGGCGTCGAGTTTTCCGTACTTCGTCACTAGTGTCGCGTTCCTTTTCCCTGCGCGCCCTCGCCGCCTCGCCGTGCGTCGTCCAGTGCTGCCCGAACGCGACCAAGTCTCTTTCGTCTGACGATTGACCGATCGAACGCGCAGCGCCGGGCACGTCGTAGCCCGCGACGGCGAGAATCTCGTCGTTCTCGGCGATGGCCAACGCCAGCGCGCGCGACTCCGCGGGCGAGCCCGGCGAGACGAATCCGCCCGCCGTCGAGATTCTCGCCGCGCGCCGCCGCGGGGGGGACGCGCTTCGCGCTCTCAGCGAAGCGCTCGCCGCCGCGCGCAGAGACGGCGTCGTCGGAAACCCCGCGACGCTCGCCGCGCGCCCCCTGGGACGAGTAAACGATTCTGTTCGGAAACCGAATTCGGAAGCCGACGCGGGTCTCGTCACCCGGGAGACCCGCGCGTTTCCATCCTCCTCCGACCCCTCCGCGCTCGACGACGCGTCTTGGTCGGAATCGGAATCGACGTCTTGAAGCGAGATGGAGACGCGCGCTTTTGACGACGACGCGCGAGACGGCGTCGGCGACGTCGACGGCCCGTCGCCCGATCGTTTCAGGATGGGGGGCGAACCGCGCGAACCTCGACTTCGTTCGCCGGGCGACCGACCGTTTTGCGACGGACTCGGACTCAAAGCGTGAGTATCCCTCAGCGCGATCGCCTCGTCCACGCGCGCCTGGTCGGATCGGCGGAAAGCCTCCTTGACTCGCTCGGAGTTGCGCCGCGACCGATTCAAAAGACGCGCGTACGTCTTGTCCTTGGCGGAGCGAGGCCGTCGCCGCGCCGCCGCGTCGTTAATGTCGTCGGGCTCACCGGACAAATTCGCTGAACCGTTCGCTCCTTTCCCGCGCTTCAGCTCACGCAGCTCCTTCTCGCCGATCGGCCCGAGCTCGCGCGCGCGGCTCGCTAAACCCTCGCGGTCCCGAACCATCTGTTCGCGGACGTATCGCTCGTGGTTCTTTGCTTCCCATTTGCTCCACATCTCCTCCTCATCGTCGCTGGTCTCGGGGTGGGGGAGCTCCAGCTGCACGCGCCCGCGCACGATCTTCTCCGACAAAGAGAGGTGCTCGTAGAAGTCCTGCGCGTCGCAAACAGTCGGTCGCAACAAGGGCGGGGTCGAGAAGGGGAGGGTCAGGGGAATTGTCGACGCGGCGCGCGGCGCGCATCGGGTTTCGCGAAGGGGAGCAGGCAACGGTCGGGTGGGCGGGCGCATTTTCTCATCGGGCTCGGCGCTGGCTTCCGCGCGGTGCTCGAGCGGAGATTCGAGAATCGAAGCGACGAGCGGACGTACCTGGTCGAGGACGTGCTCATCGCGCGGTCGCTGACGTCCGCGCGCCATCGCGGCGTCGCCGCGCGTGGGTGTGGCCCCGTCGACCGACATCACCGAACTCGACTCGAAATGTCGAAAAAGCGAGCGGGAAATGACTCGGACTGGCCGAACGAAGTTTGGCTCGTGAGATGAAACTACAACGTCCCAGAATCAGGCGCACGCCACGCGCACTCGGCGCGCCTTGGCCGCCATGGCCGACCCCGCGAGCCGCCGCGCGCTTCTCGGCGTGCCGTCGGATGTGTTCGCGACGTGGCACGATCCCCACGCTGAGGTGCGTGGACGCGCGCTCGCCGCCGACCCCGCGCGAGCGCCAAGGGCAGCCTCTCCGCCCGTCTTCTCGCCGTTCGAGCCTCTGACCCCGCGCCATCCCCGCCCCGCAGGACCTCGCGTACGCGAGCCTGGCCGCGGCCTACGGCCTGGTCGCGCTCGTCGCGCTCGCGCAGCTCGCGCGCATTCACGCGCGCGTTCCCGAGTACGGGTGCGTCCCCTCCCCGCCTCAAGTGCAATTCAAATCCACCGAGCGACAGACATCGTTGCTCTCCAGACGGTTTTCCGAGCCCACTCTCGCGTCACGCCGCGCGATTGTTGTTTCGCGAATACACGTGTATTACCCTCCGACGTAGAGACTCCGCAGAGACTCACGCCGCTCCTCCAATAACCATCGTGTTCGTATGACGGCGTACCGTACCGTACACGACGCGATATCGTTTCGTACGCTTTCTAAAACGCAGGTGGACGACGCAGAAGACGTTCCATTTCTTACACTTCGCGTGCGCGACTTTGCGCGCGCTCGTGTTTTCCCTCCGCGAAAACATCGACGACGCGTTTCTCGAAGCAGTCTCTGACGACGAAACAAAGTCTCGCGCTTGTCTCTGGACCGTCATTCGTAACGTCGCCTTCGACGTACCGTGTTTGCTGTTCTTCACCGCCTACGCGCTGTTAGTGCTGTTCTGGGCGGAGATGTATTACCGGGCGCGAGGGAAATTAGGAAGTTCGCCTCGACGGATATTTTACGGCGCTAACCTCGTTTTGTACGTCGCGCTCGGCGCGCTGTGGATCGCGGGCGGCGTCGTCGACCGACGAAGCGCGGAGTATAATTCCGACACGCACACAATTCTACAGACAACCGCCGCGGGTATCATCGCCGTCAGCGCGCTGGCCATCGCCGCGCTCTTTCTCAAGTACGGCGGGTCGCTGTGGATCATGCTCCGCAGATTCCCCCCAACCGCCAAGGGGCGACGAAAGAAACTGCGCGAGATCGGAGTCGTGACGTCTATCTGCGTGTTGTGTTTCTCGGCGAGAGCGGCGGCGGTGATCGCGGAGGCGGTGTTTTTGGGGGAAAACACAAAAACGAAAAACGGAGGTGGGTTCTTAGATCAAACGCACCCAAAAACGCCTTTCGCGGACGTCGCGTACTACGTCGCGTGTGAGCTCTTCCCGGCGGTGACGGCGCTCTTCGTGCTGCGGAAGCTCCCGCCAAAAGCTCGCGAAGGAGCTTCGCGGGACGATCCGCCGCGCCGCGGAGACGAAAACGCGTAAATGGGACACTGGCCGGAGTGTCAAGTGCGTGACGTCGCGTTTTTGTTCAGGGACCCTTTGATTGCGTTTGTATTAGTATTACTACATAACGCGCGCGATCGCCGCGTTACGACATACGACGGCGAGTTTCAAAGCTCTCGCGTGTCGTAGCTTTTTGATCCCCGTCGTCTGATTTTTCACTACGTAAAGTTCACGCCCACTCGAGGATGGGCCATCCCTCTCGTTCGGCTTTCGCGCGCATGTCTCTCTTGGGAGACACCACGCTCGGCGCCCCGACCGTGCGCAGCATGGCCTCGTCCGCGAGCGCGTCTCCGTACGCGCGGCTCGCGCTCAGGTCGACGTCGTTCAAGGCGGCGTACGCCAAAATCCGTAAACGTTTCTCGTCGTCCGCGACGGCGGCGCCGTTAAGTTTACCGGTGAAAACGACTTCGTTCGTCTTTTCGTCCGTGGACGTCTCCAGCTCGTTCGCGACGACGTGATCCGCGCCGATCAAAGCCACGATCGGCGCGATCATGAAATCGAGCGACCCGGTCACTAAAACGATTTGAAAGCCCTGCGCTTTCAAGACACCGATCGCGTCGAGCGCGGCCGGGAAGACGCGCTTTTTCAAATACGACTCGTAAGAGATTTTCGCCATCTCGCGCTTCGCGGAGTCACTCGCGAGTAAACCCTTAAAGTCCAAGGCGAACATCTGGTTGAACTTCGAGCGACTGACCTTGTCCACGATCAAGTACAGCACACACTTCACCGCGTAGAAAGGCACCCAGAGCATTTTTTGAAACGCGTTCAACGTGGACATCCGCCACGCGACGTATTGAAACACGACGTTGGATTTCGCGACGGTGCCGTCGAGGTCGAAAAACGCCGCGCGTGTTGTTTTGGTCTTCTTCGCCGCGTCGCTCGTCACCGCCATGTTGGTGATGTCCGAGAGCGAGTAGTTCTTCGGTTTAGACCCGCCGAGCACGTCCTCCATCGCCTCCTGGTCCGCCTCGTCGTCGGAGACGAACACGGAGTCCGGGTAGTCGCGCTCGTTCGGGTCGACGTTGATCCTCGACGCGCCTCCCGGCGTCGACTCGGCGAGGTCCATGTCCCCGAGGTCAAACGAAGGCGGAGCCTTCGTGGTCACCTCCGGCAGAGGCTCGTCCTCGCTTTCTTTCGACAAATCCGGTTCGTTCTTTTCTTTCTCATCCTCGACATCTCTGTTCGCCTTGATGGCGTTCAGCTTCGTCACGGGCGCGCCCGCGGCCCAGGCGTCGATCCACGCCTGCGCCGAACGCCCCACCGGGCGAGCCGATGCCGGTTTCTTAGGCGCGCCGTTCACGACGAAGGACACAGCGCTCTCGACGCCGCGACGGAGCGACACCGCGTTGCTGGTGACGTTCTGGGTGATCAAAGGGAGCGTCTCGGCGATGCGCGCGCGGGGAGAGGACGCGGACGCCGCGGCGTCGACTTCCGTCGCGCGGGACTCCGCCGCGAGCGTCGCGTTTTCCTCCTCCTCGTCCGCGCTCGCGGACGGGGACGGGGACGGGGACAAGAACGAGGCCAGGCCGCCCGAGGCGCCGTGTTTTCTGAGCTTGGTCCCGTCCGCGGCGAACACGGTCGCGGAGCCGTCCTCGGCGAAGGCGTACGTCTCCGCCGCGAATTGCGCTCGAGTCGCCTCGGCGAGCGGCGCGGGGACGGGGACGGCGGCGGGCGACGCGTCCCCGGGGACGGTCGGCGCGACCCTTCCCCGGGACGCGTCGTCCGTCTCGGCGGCGGCGGAGGTCCGCGCCTTCGCGGGTACCGAGACGGCGTTGTTGTTCACGGCGGCGCCGAAGCGCTTCGCGTCGGGCTTCACGTTGCGCCCCACGAGTTTGCCCGTCCTCGCGCTGACGATCGTGGCGGAATCGCCCTCGAAGCGGTACACCAGCGGCTCGAGGTCCCGCGGCGCGGAGTCAGCCTGGAGGTTCCCGACGGCGAGAGCGCCGTCGGGAACCTCCGCGTCCGCCGCGGAGGCGCGGACGAGCCGGACGGAGACCGACCCGGCGCGGCGGCAGGTGACCCGTCCGGAGCGGGGGGCCGTTCGCGCGGGTCGCGATCGGGGAAGACGCGATTCGGTGAAGCGCGCGCGCGTCGCGGCGACGACGGCGCCCTGCGCGACGCCCGACATCGTGCGTGTGCGCGAGCCGAGGAACGACGAACCCGAGCGGTTCGGTTCGGGAAAGCCTGCGGGGCGACACGTGAGCGTCGCGCGTGCGGGAGTGTGAACGAACAACCGGCTACAATCCGCCATCGTCCACGTCAACAACAAATGGGCATTTTTGCTGCGATTTTCGAGTGACTGTTTGCCTGTGCGACGGATGCGTCGCGGATGCCGAAAAGCGCGCTTTTCCGAGTCCAGCTTGGAAAACGACAACAGTTTTCCGAGGAACATCGCTCGGGCAGGTCCGACGAGTCCGTGAACGAGAGAGGCGGCCGCCTCGACCGAACCGTCCAGACCTCCCCGCGCCGCCACGTCTCGCTTCCGTCCGCGCCGCGATGCCGGCCCTCGACGTCGCGCTCGCGTGTCGCGGCCCCGGCGGCTCGAAGCTGGACCCCGGCGCGCTCACTACTCTCGATCTGCGCGGCAAGGGCGTGAACGCCATCGCGCCGTCGCTCGGGTCGCAGCTGACGAGCCTCGCGAAGCTGGACTTGGCGGACAACGTGCTCGGCAACGACTGCGTCAAAGAGTTGGCCTCGCTTAAAACGCTGAAACACCTCAGCCTCGCGAACAACGAGCTCGAGGGCGACGCGCTAAGGCCGTGGCTCGCGGCGGGCGGCGGAGCCGGAAACGCCGACGCCGCCGCCCTGTCGGGGAAGAAAAAAACGAGAGACGCGCCTCAATTACACGCGCGCCGCGGGAAACACTCCGTGAACAAAAAAGGCGAGCGACTCACTCGGGTCGTCGACCACGGAGAACCAGGGGGAATTTTCCCCTCGATGCGCGTTTTGAACGTGTCCGGCAACGGCCTGGTCTCCGTGTCGGGCGTCGCCGCCGCGCGCAACCTGGGCGCGCTCATCGCGAACGAAAACAAAATACAAACGTTAAAACACGTCGACGTGTTAACCAACCTGAACACCATAGTGGCTTCTTCCAACGAAATCGACGAACTCGGCGAGGAGTTTCGTGATCTCGTCAACCTCAACAAGCTGTCGTTGAGCCACAACGCACTTGAAACAGTGGGGGACGCCTTGTCTAAATGCAAAGCGCTGCGCGAGTTACGGCTCGCGCACAACAAAATAAAAACGCTCCCCAAAAACGCGTTGGCCGATTGCGTCGACTTGCGCGTCCTGGACGTCTCCGGGAACGCCTTTGCCGATTTCGGGGATGTCGAGGCACTCAAACATTTACCCAAGCTGCAGCAGCTCAGCATGCGCGGGTCGCCGTTAAGTCGAGACAATAAGGCGTACGACAAAACGGTGGCGAAGATGTGCCCGTCGCTCAAAACGCTGGACGGCCGACGCGTCGGGCCCGGAGGGTGGCTCGACGCCGACCGTTCCACGAACGAAAACCGTGACCTTGGCGACGTTCGAGACCGACGCGATCGCTCCGATCGGAATCCGTCCGAAAAAAACGCGTGGGCGGACGCGCGCGCGGCCGCGGGCCTGGACCCGCTCGAGGCGGCGGAGAAGGCGGAGCCGTCGGAGCCTTCGGACGACGCGACCTCCGGATCCGACGACGACGACGACGACGAAGAGGAGGAGATGGACGATGAGGAGCGGGAGATGATGGCCGAGGTCAGGGCGCTCCGCGCGTCGATGCGCGCGGAGGAGAACGCGAAGAGAGAGAAAACAGGCGACGGGAAGGCGAGAAAGAAAGTCGGCCGGGACGACGGGGACGACGGGGACGAGGACTCGGAAGAGAACCCGTCGACGACGAAAAAAAAGAAAAAAACCTCCTCCGCTTCGATCCCCGGAGTCCCGCCCGCGCCCGGCGCGGAGGGCACGAGTTTCCTGCAGGAGCTCGTGGCGCGGAACGTGGGGACCGTTCGCGAATCGCTCGGCGGCGGCGGCGAAGAACGTCGGAAGACGGACGACGAGAAGAACGCGGCGGCGACGCGCAGCGGCGTCGTGAAGATTGTCGAGGTGCGAAGCCGAAACCGTCGCGACGGCGACGACGACGGAAAAAAAAAACACGTCGTCGCGACGGGCCGAGACGCGTTTCTCGCGCTGCTGGGCGACGGCGCCGAGACCGAAAGAGACCTTGGCGCGTGGGGCGGCGGAGGCTGGGGTCTGGAGGAGGACGATGCGAAATCGCCGGGGACGGAACGGCGCGAGAAAAAGAAGAAGCGTGCCGATGGCTCCGTGGACGACGACGGCGACGCGAACGTTTCGCGTCTGACGTCGTCGAGCGAGCGAAAGAAAAAAAAGAAGCGCGTCTCTGTGGACGCCTTTGATCCCGAGAAGAAGAAGAGACGCGAGGATGACCCCTGGAACGACGAAGAGGCGCGTCGGCGGAAGAAGGCGATGCTCGCGAAGAAGAAGAAACTCAACGTCCTGGCGAGGAGGTACAAAAAGGCGTGAACGCGACGCCGCGAGGCGGTACCGGTATCTACTACTTTCGAAAGTACCTTGTAGATGTGAGTTACCGCGACGAGCTCGTCCACTACGCGAAGGCGGTTTTCGCGACGTATACGCGTATAGGCTCAGAGCAACGCGTGGCGAGGCTGTTACGTGAGCTGACGTATCCCTACACCGGACGCATGTGGCACCCCAGGAAGCCCCTGCCTTCCCACGCGCGGGGAAAGCACTCCAGCCGAGTCAACGCGCCGCGCCGCCGCACCGACACCGCCGCCGCCGCGCCGGCGGCGGCGGCCGCCGCCGCCGCCGCCGCGACTCGCGCGAGGGTCTCGCCGCCGTCCGCTTCGTCGCCGCGCCGCGTGACGTCCCCGAACCGTAACACCTGGTCGCCCACCGCGAACCCCGCGGTGGACGCCGGCGACCCCGCCGCGACGTCGTCCACCACCGCGAAAGGCGCGGGCGCGCCCTCGCCTTCTGAAGACGTCGCGGTGCTTTCTTTTTGTTTCGGCGGAGCGCTCGTAGACGGATGCGCACCCTCCCGCCGCCCGTCCGGAGGAAGCGTCACGCGCTCGACCCCTCCCGCCGCGCCCGCCTCCTTGGTGGCCTGCGCCAGCGCCAGCGCGAGCTCGGCGGTGATCGCCTCGTGGTCGTTGCGCAGCACGGCGTACCTTCCCCGGTCGGCGCGCACGGCGTACAGATCCACGCCGGGGATCGGAAAGCCTTCCTTGTCCACCAGTGGGCCCTTCAAGCCGGGCGCGCCCGGCTGAGACAGACGGCCGGCGATGGAGGCCATCTCCGTCTCCATCGCCTCACGCGCGGCGTACAGAGACGTGACGCGCTCGCGCGCGGAGACCGACTCGGAAGCCATCCTCCTCTCGAGGGCGCGCGCGGATCTGGCGAACCGACGAGCTCTCCCGAGTTTCGCGTCGTCGCGTCGAAAAGGCGATGCGCGAAACGCTGCCAAATTTCTTCGCGCGGGCCATTCAGGCGCGCCCACGGGTCAGCCCACCGCGCGCGATGTCGGGGTTCGTCGCGGAGCTCCGCGACAACGCGGAGGCGTTCGTGCGGCGACGCAAGATCGACGCGCTCTGCACGGACGAGGACAAAGTCGCGCCCGGTACGCGCCCGTCTGAGGAAATTCGCGCGTTCGTAACAACGCTGCCAGATCTTCGCTTCTCCGACGCGCTCTCGAGTCGCGCTCTCGGCGTTCCTTCTGACCGCGCCCTCCTCACGCCTCCTCCTCACATACAATCCACCCCAGCCCACCTGCTGGACGAGCTCGCGAAGGAGATGAAATTCATGTCCCCCGACCAGGTGGACGACTGCGCGGAGTACCTCTCGAAGCGTTGCGAGAGCAAATCGATTGTCGTCAAGTCGAAGGCGCTGCGGGCGATTAAGACGTTCTGCGTCAAGGCGCCCGCGACGTTCCGTTCGAAAATGGCGAGGCACAGCGTCGTCGTCCGGGCGTGCACGAGCCACACGGGCGCGCCGCACCCGCTCAGGGGGGATGCGCCGCACAAGCAGGTGCGAGACCTCGCGAATGAAGCCGTCCGCGCCATATTCGACGCTCCGGAGCGCCCTCTCTCCGGACACCCTCAACCGGGGGCGTCGTCATCATCCGGACCGAACCCGAACGAAGCCGGCGCCGGAAGCATCATCGGCGACGCAAATGCGCTTTCGAGCCAAGGCACACCGCGGCTGCGCAAGACCACGGGGACGTGGGGGGGGGAGGAGCGACGCGAAGGGTTCGGATTGCGCGACGCGTACGCGAATCGTTCGGACCGCGAAGAGAGCGCTTCGATTCCTTCCGACCCGGAGCGCTTCCGACTTTCCGCGTCGGCGCCTTCCTCCGACGCCTTCGAGCCTTTGAGCGCATCTGTGGCCTCTACGACGTCCTCCGCGCGAAAGAGCGCGGCGCTCACCGCGGAGAGTCGCGGCGAAGTTTTCGCCGCGACGGCGAAAAACGTTTTCCGCCTGGAGGGTTCCGAGGAGGGTAGGCGCGTTGACGCGGCGTGCGCGCGCGGCGGCGTGAAACTCGCGCCGAGCGCCGAGGTCCTGAAAGAGTTCACGCGCGCGTGCGAGGGTCTGAGGCCGGAGGGTGTCGCCGCGGCGCTCGCCGCCAAGTTCGCGGCGGCGCGGAGCCTTGGAGCCTCGGAGGGCGCTCAGGACGCCGCAGACGCGCGACAAGAAGCGTTCAAGGCGGCGTGCTGCCTTGAGGCGTGCGCTCTCAGCGAGGGGGAAGGCGCGCGGAGCGTCGCGAGGCGTTTTCTTTCCAACACGAACGCGGCGAACGAAGAGGCGGAGTCGCTCCGCGCGCTCGCGGAGGGAGCGGGGGGCGGGGCGCTCGCGGAGAAGGCGAAGAAGGCGGCGGCGGCGGCGGCGGCCGGCGGAGGCGGGATCCCCGACGCGGCGAGCGTTTCATCGACGGTCCCGGCGGCGGCGACGGCGGGGAACCGCGCGAATTTTTCGGAGGTGGACTTCTTCGGGCTCGGAAATCTCGCGACGGAGACGTCCGCCACCCCGGGCGCGTCCGTACCTCCCGTCCCCGTCCCCGTCCCCGTCCCCGCGGCGTCCCCGGCGGTGGACGACCTGCTCGGGGGACTGAGCCTCGGCGGCGCGACGGCGCCGACGCCCGCGCTATTCTCTCCGCCGCAGATCCCGACGGCGTTCGCGCAGCAGCAGATGATGCAGCAGCAGATGATGCAGCAGCAGATGATGCAGCAGCAGATGATGCAGCAGCAGATGATGCAGCAGCAGATGATGATGTCCCATATGTCGCATATGTCGTCGATGTCGTCGCCGCCGAACGTCGCGGCGGCGTCTCCGGCGAAAACGTCGACGGCCTCGTCGCGAAACGGAAACGCGGCGCCTGGGGGTCAGTCCGCAAAAAACTACGCGAAAGACGCCAAGGCGTTCGACTTCGTCTCTGACCTGCTGGGAAGCGAGAAGAAGAAGTGACCCCCTCAGACTGTCGAAATCGCCGAAATCGAACCGTATCGTTGTTTGATGTTTCGTTACGCTCCCGTAAGACATCACGCGTCGTCTTCCTTCCTTTTCCTGTTTTCGACTCCTCGGAGTGACGAAAACGACAGGAATTCACACTGTAATGGTACCCCTCAGCGCGGAGGCGTCGAAAACGGCTTCTCCGAGACGCGCTCCCCTCGTCCGTGACACGTCCGCGCGCGCGTCGCCGAGACACCTCGGCGACGTTCGCGGAGCGCCCGACGTTCCCGAGGGGCCGCGAGCGCCCGACGCGTCCTCCGGCGCGCCCGCGGACCCCGTTCCGGACGCGATGGAGGCGCGGACGGGAAACGCCGAGAGTGGCGATGCCGGGACTTCCGCGGTGACCGACGCTTCCGGGGGGGCGGAGGCGACGGCACCAGAGATGACGAGCGACTCGGACGCGACCGCGGCGGATTCGGATTCGGACCGCGATGTCTCGGTTCGCGACGCGCCTCGCGTCCTCTCCCCCACCTCGAAGTGGCGCGTGCTGCGGACGCGCGTCCGCGCGATGTCGTTCGTAGAGCGCGTCGGCAAGATGGCCGCGCACGCGAGGCCCTCGAAACTGCAGGCGCGCGCCGCGCTCGCCACCCGCGGCGCGGCGGACGCGACAGGCAAACAGTCAACCGCGATTTCTCATCATCGTCCCGCCGTCAAGAGCTCGAAGACGTTACCTCTTCCGGACGCCCCGACCGCGACGTTCACCTTCACCGGCGCGCTGGACGTCCCCGACGCCGAGTTGGACGAAGACGTAAAGATCGAACGCGCGGTTCTCCGCGCGTGTCTGATTCACGGCGGCGAGTTTATAGGCGACGTCGCCTCCGTTCCCGCGACAAACGCGACAAACGCCGACGGCGTCGCGGCGTGGCGGTTCGGTTCCTTTTCGCCTCGAGACGAAGACCCCGAAGCCGGCGGTGTGGGGTCGTACCACCTGCTGGCGCGGACAGACAGAGACGACGTCGAACTGTTCGTCGAGCTCAACGTGGTTCCAAAGCGCGAAGAGCTCGGCGATGGCGAGAACGAGAACGAGAACGAGACTGAATCAGCTTGGTTCGGCTTGCCTCCCGCGAGCTTCCTCAGGAAACCGCCGATGGTGTCGGCGCGAAGCAAAAGGCCGGATGAGATTTGCGTCGCGTGGGGACGCGTTCCTTGGCCCGACGAGCGCGTCGTCGGAGGCGCCTCCGGTAAAACGGAGTACCGCGTCGACGTCCCGTTGCGCGGCGGCGATTGCGATTTAAACGCCGTTGGATCCCGATCCGCGGGATCCGCTAATACGGACGATCCGGAAGAGGGCATCGCCTTGCCCTCTTCGGACAAAGCGAAGAAGAGCTCGAAAAGGTTCTTCGCCAAGTTCACGAAACAGGGCAAGCTCCTCGCCTCCGGACCGTCCGTCTCGGTGCGGGTCTCTTCCCCGCCCCCGAGCCACGCGTCTTTTTTGAAAAAGCTGCCTCGCGAGACGCTCTGCGCGTCGCGCTTCGTGCCCCTGCTGGCGACGTTTTCTGACCTGCGCGAGCGCGAGGCGAACGTATCGAAGAGGTTAAACGATACCGATGTCGATTCGAAAAACAACGAGGGACTTGGACCGCCGTGTTCTTCCAACCCCGCGTTGACCACGATCCCGCAATGTCTCAAAGACGAACACCTCGCCGACGCGCTGGCGGACGCCTGGCGCGTAGCGCGTTCGACTGACGACGAGTCTCCGACTAACGACTCGTCCGTGAAACGAACGAACGTGGAGATTTTGGAGAGTCTGTCTTTGAAGTTTTGGCCTCTGTTACGCACGGGCGCGCTTCGAGACGCGCGCGTGGACGCCCTTCACTCTGGCGACGTCAAGGCGCGGCGAAGAAGGCGCGGCGTCATCGAGAAGAGCGTTGCGCGCCATCCGTTTGAGTCGCTCTCTCTTTACCCCGATTTGTGGAACCACGAGCCCTTCTCCGTCGCCGAGCTCAGGCACGTCTTTTGACGTAGCTATGTAACGTAACATAAGACATTTAGATGTCATGTCGCGTCATCGGTATATTAATCCTTCGGGTTGATAAGATGTTTTTCATTACAGCGGACGCGTTCACAAAAAGCCGTGTCAGTCGTCTCACACCAGCAACGACGCCGTCTGCAGCTTCTCCGCGAGCATGAGCTGCATCTTCGTGACGTTGGAGAGGTACATCACCAGGAGCACATCCTGTATGGCGTCGCCGAACACCTTCTCGAACTGTTCCTGAGTCAAACGCGGAACGGAAGCGAGCGCGTCCGCCAAAAATCGACCGATCTCGGCGTTCGGTTCGGTTTTCCCGTCCACGACGCTCGCGACGTACGCGGCGGTTTTATCCAACATCGCCGAGAGTTTTCGCACCGTCTTCTCCAAGCCGGCTTTTTCGGAAGGCACCTTATCGGTAGCCTCGTTCGCCAGCAAAGACACACCCACGCGCTCCGCCGCGTCGAACACGTTCGTGACGGAAATCTCCTGGAAGTGCGTCGCCGCCGGAGGCGGAGCCGTAGCCTTCGCGGAGGCTCCGTCCGCGCGCTTCGCGGCTTCGCTCCCGCCGCGCGATCCGGCGTTGGATCCCTCCTCCTCGCCCCGCGGCGCCGCCACCGCCGCCGCCGCCGCCGCCTTGGCGTCGGCGGCGTCCGCGGCGCCGATGGCGACGCTCTTGCCGGTCCACGCGCGCATGAGCGTGCCTTCAGTCCCGCCAAAGCCGACGTCGAGGGTGACGTGCACGGGTGAGGCGCACTCGTGCGCGTAAAACTCGTGGATGAGCGCGTCGGTAGGCACGACCCCGTCGCCGGTGCTGTACCATCCGATGACCCTCTCCGTGGGGTTGACCTTGCCGTGCAGCTCGGCCATCGCGCGGTGGAACTCGACGTCCACGAAAACCTGCCCGTTCTGCTCGTTGTGCGGCACGGCGTAGGAGTTTCGCACGTCCACGGAACCGTCGGGATTGACCGAGCCGAGGAGCGTGCCGATCACGCGCGACTGCGTCTCCTGGCGGCGGATGAAGCTGCGCACGGTTCGAGGAAGGGGTTCGTGGTGGGGAGGACGTCGAAAGAGTTGGTCAGCGAAGCGCGCGGAGGTTGACGCGACGCGGGAAGAGAGGCGCGGAGAGCGCGCAAGGAGCTTCGAGTCGCGCGTTCGAGCGCGGTCGGGGCTACGCCATCGGGTGGCAGCGCCGGTGACGCGCGCGCGGGCGGGTGGGGGCGATCGCGTCGCGCGGCGTACCTGTCGCAGATGTTGAAGACGACCACCGGGTGGACCTTCGCGGAGGCCACCTGGCCGACCCCCATCACGGGGAGGAAAGCCACCATGTCGGCAGCGCGGCGTCGAGAGGGAGCGCCCGCGCGGATCTAGGGTCTTTTACGCGAAGAAGGCGGCTGGAGCGAGCGCTCGATTTTTGGACGCACGCGTGTGCGGAAACTCGGCGAGTCTGCCGAAAAAAAAAACCGAAAAACTGCCGAGACGCGAGTCGGTCTGTTTCGCCAAAGGTCGCGAACCAGGCGGTAACCCTCGGTTGGATTCGCGTTCCGACGCGATCTGAGAACGTAGGCCATAAAGCGAACTTCGCGCGCGAATTCCCCGCGCGCTGATTGGCGGATACCTCCCGGGGACGCGTTTCGCGCTCCCGAAGCGACCGACGACACTACCGAGGCGCGCGCGACGAGACGACGACGACGACGCGCGCCGCAGGAGTCTCCCGCCGAGACTCCTGGATCGAGCCGCGGTCGACACTTCGCGCGAAGTGGCGACGGTATCGGGTCGCGGAAGCGTAAGCGTCGGAGCGCGTCCGCGAACGTCAGGGGTCGCGTCTCCTCGCAGTCGGCAAACGCGAGCCATCTTCGTTCGTTCCGACAAGCGACGCGGGCTCGATGCCTCGACGCGCGCTCCTGCACGAGGGCTACCCCGCGGAAAAAGACGACGAAGAGATCGCCGCGAGGTGCAGGGAATGGCGGGCGTACCAGCAGCTCTCGAACGGGGCGGAGGTCCCCGCGGCGAACCAGTGTCCCTGCGGCGAGTCGGGGTTGAGCAAGGTCCAGGTGCGTCTCCGCGTCAAAAACTTGGATGTCGGACTTTTTTTTTCTTTTCTTTTTTCGCGTCGGCGTCGTAATCCGCGTACGGCGCGCGCGGAGACAGACCGAGACACCTCTTCTCTTCGAACGCGAACGAAAAAGCGCTTTCCTTTCGTAGTGACGAACGACCACGACTGACCTGCATATGTGTATCGTGATCATCGACGCTCTCGTTAACGGCGAAACAAACGCACTAAAAAAAAAAAAAAAAAAAAACAGAAAAACCAGTGCGCGTTGCCCGGTGAGCGCGCTCGAAACTCCTCCGCCGCCGGGACGCCTTTGGTGAGCGGCGGCGAAGCTTTGTTTCTGCTGCTCCTGCTGTTAACAGTCTCGATGTGCGTCTCCGTTTTGCTCTCGCCGGAGAGCCGGAGACGAAGAAGAGAGAGAAGAGAGCGCGAGGCAAGAGAGAAGGCGCGCGCGTTGCGGAGAGAACAGAAACGGTGGGACCGGAGCGTGACGAAAGGATTGTGGCTCGAACAGCCGGACGGCGCGGTGTGCGTGTGCGTTTTTGACGCCGACGCGACGACAAAAGACGACGGCGACACCAGCCGATCGCGGCGCGGGAGGCGCGCCGCCGCCATGAAGAGGCTTAATCAAAGCGACGCGAGCTCCCCGGAGACGCGCGTCCCCGGGGATGACGCGCGAGGAGACGCGCGCGAGTTTTGGGACGTCTCAGACGGCGGGTCGTCCACGGAGTCGAGCGGCGGCGAGAGCGACGAGGGCGAGAGCGACGCGGAGGGGAGGCAGAGCCTTTCCCTCGAAGCGCAGACTGGGGGGCGCCGACTCGGCGACGCGAACAACGTCTAGACGGACGCACCCCGAGCCGCGATCGGCGGGCGAGCGCGTATAGCCGTGATACGAATCGTGACGTCTACGAACGAAACAGATCGACGAGCGTGGTATCGGTGAAACACGCGCGTTTCTTGAAAAACGTTCGACACATTGCACATTTTGGCGTTTGTTTCGAAGCTTTTTTGTCGTTCGGTGTCGTCTAGCGGGTCACTTCGGGGCCATGGGGTCGAGCGGCGACGACGGCGACGCCAACTTGATATACGCGCTCTACGCGATCGTGCCGGTCTCCACGCTCCTGCTCTTCTGGTTCGTCGCGTCCGGGTTCAACGTGCAGACCAAGCGCGCGCGGAGGCAGAGGCTGGCGACCGAGATCGCGCGAAATGGGTCGAACGCGGACAGTGGCGCCGCGCTCCGAGTCCATCGCGACGAGACCTCCGCGCGCGGGAGAGCCCCGCCCGCTGCGCCGCGCGGGGTGGGCAGGGAACCCTCGTACAGGACGCGCCTCGACCTCGACCTGGAGCTCGCGGAGGAGCGCTCGAGGGAGGGGAGCGGCTCGGAGAGGCGCGGGAGCGACGGGAGCGACGTGGGCGTGATGATGGAAGGGAATGACAAACGCGCGGCATCCGTCGGTTCGCTCTCCGAGAGCAAATCGGACGTGGACAGCGCGTTCGAGGCTTCTGTGCGAAGCATACACTCGGTGGACCCGCGGAGGGCCACCATGCTCAGCTACGTAAACGAGGAGCTGGGCGAGATGAGCGGGCGGTACGAGCGCTTGTTCGAGGCGGCGCGCGGCGCAGAGGCGACTCGTCGACGAGACAGTCGCGAGGAAGCGTGACTCGCCGTAGCGCCGTGGAAGAGCGCGATAATGAGCTCTACCGTTCGGCGGCGGGTATTCGTGCACGATGTGATCTTGGTTAGACGAGCTCGATGGTGATCGCGTACGGTGGCGCCGTCACACGGGATTCTTTCACTCAATTTGTCGTTTCCATCTCGCGCCGCGCGTTCGCCCCACGTCTAAACGCTTCAGTGCCTTCTCGTCACCGTTAATTTCTCCGCATGATGGCGTCGTCGACGCGCGCGGCGTTGAAGGTCCCCGGGAGCTCGTTGAACCCGTTGAACACCGAGTACGCGCTCGGCTCACCGGCGCGCCTCGTGCCTAGGCCGGTGAAGATCAGGTAAAAGCCGGTCAGGAGCAGGAACAGCGGCGCGTGCTCGAGCCACGCGAACGCCTGGCTCAGTAATACCCACGCGACGAGCTTGGCCAAAGCGCCGGCGGAGACTGACATCAACAAACGCGCTAACCACGGCGGGAAACGCAAGTTCCTGACCAACACCCCGTACGCGAACAGACGCGTTTTTGATAGCAGAAGCGGTGAATCGTCGTCGTCGCGCGCGGAGGTCTCGTCGTCGTCGTCGGAATCGGAAGAGGAGGCGCGCGTCTCTCCGCGCGCGTTTCCAGCCTCGACGCGACGGCGAAACAGTCCGTTTTCGTTCACCCCTCCGGATGCGCCCCGGGAAGAGGGGGGCGTCTCCACCGGCCTCGCCGCGACGAGCACGGTGTCGTGCGGCTTGATCGGCGCGACGAGCGAGTCGTCCGCGAGCGCCGCGCCGCGAAGCACCAGCTTGCACCGCGACGGGGGGCGTATCTTCGCGGCCCGCGCGCACGCCTCGCGGAGCTCGCCCACCAGGCAGTTGTCGGGGACATCCAATTCCGCGGACCACCCCTGCTTGAGCGTGCGCACGGTGAGCCGCATCGGAGGGCCACCGCGCGCGGTCCGAGGGAAGCGCGCGCGCGGCCGCGAAGATACGGACCTCGCCGCGCTTCGGATCCCGCGCGCGCCGCGGTGCGCCCTGAACAGAGAGGCCGAGAGCTCCGGCGCGCGACGTCGATGGCCGGTCATCACACTCGTGTCATCCAATAATTTATTTTGTGTGTCAACAACATGAAGGCTAATCGGTGTCAAAGATGCGGTTCCCTCACCCGCACGCGCAGAACTCGCCGCCCGCGTCTTTTGGCCGTTCTTTCGGATCTGAGTCAAGCAGCCACACCTGGCACGGCGCCTCGACGCAGTGTCCGTGCACCTGGTGCGCGTGCGTGGGGCACGTGCATACCCAGCATTTGCCGTTCGTCGCCAGGAACTCGTGCGAGTTTATCGCGATCGATTCCGCGCACGACAGAGGCGGATCCATCGCGCGACGCGCTTTTGCGAATCGTCGCACGCCCGCGCCGCCGAAACGCGTCTCCCGCATGGCGTCCACCCACACCGCGGCTTTTGCCGAGTCCTTCGGGCACACGATACACATCAGAAACGCGGAAGAGCTCTCGTTCCAACCCTCGACGGCACACCAACCGAGAACGCCCATGACGTACGCGGGAATCGCGAGCGGGAGCAAAAGGAATTTCGCGAGCGTCGCGCAAGGCCCGCGGCGCATCACAGGCGCGCCGCACCAGCACGTCGTGGGCTCGTTCATCCATGCCTCGGGCGGCTCGTCCTTTGGCACGCGGCGCATCTCCATCATCCCGGGCGCGACGAAGTTGGTCATCGCGGACGCCACTGCGAGGCCCCCGAGGCCCCCGACGGCGACCGCGGCGGTGGCAACCGGGGGAGCCGGGACGTTCGGGACGGCCGAGACAGCTTTGGTGGCGGCGGTGTTGACCGCCGTGGTGGCGGCGCTTGAGGCGGCGTCGGACGCCCGCTGGGCATGCGAGGCGACCGCGCTCGTCGCGGCGGACGCGGCGGCGTCAGCCTTAGCCCGCGCCGCATCAGCGGTGGCCTTCGCCTTCTCCTTCGCGGCAGCGAGCATGTCGATTTCTTGTCTTTCGCGAGTCCCACTCTTGGCGCGAGAACGGGTCGTGGCTACGTCGGGTTTGGAAAGCGCTTTCTGGTGGTGCGTCGTACGGCGCGCGCGTCCAGACGACGACGACGGGGACGGACGGCGGCGGACGTTGGTGAGGTCTACGCGCGGTGGGTTCTAGGGGCTCCCGGACTGTCGGGGGCGTTGAGATATTTCGACTTGTCGGTCGGTTGAACAGAAATATTCTCAAAGATTGAGTGGTTCAACCGACAGTGCGATGAATGGGCAGATGGGCGCCACCGTTAGTATCGTGCCCTTTCTTTCGTCCTCACATCGCGCGGCGCGTCGGGCGCGACCCGCCCCTTGTTCGGACGCTTCCCCTCGCCCACCACCGATCGCCGCCCCCGCGACGCTCGCAGTATGTCCTCCACCACCGTGGTCGACCTGACGGTGTACCCCGTGAAGAGCTGCGCGGGCATCTCCGTCGCGAAGGCGGCGCTCACCGAGACGGGCCTGCGCTTCGACCGATCGTGGATGGTGGTGGAGGCGCGAGAGGCGCGCGCGGAGAAGGCCGGACGACGGAAGAGGAGCAAAAAGCCCAAGCCGAGCGTTTTCGTCTCGCAGCGGGTCGACCCGTGCCTGGCGCGCGTCGAGCCCTGGTTACCGAGAGAGGTGCTCGATCCTTCTCTGTGGGACGGGATCGCGCCCCCTCCCGAAAACGCGTGCCTGGTGTTGCGGCACGCGCCCGCGCCCGGTTCCGCCGACGCCATCGACCGAGGCACGACGAGAGAGAGCGACCTGGGCGAGTTGCGCGTTCCGCTCGACGTGAAAAAACCGCTGAAACGACGCCTCGTGCAGGTCTGGGACTGGGTCGGCGAGGCGGGGGACGAAGGCGAAGAAGCCGCGCGATGGTTCTCGCGCGTCGTCGGTAGGCCGGTGCGCCTCGTGCGATGGCTCGGCGAGGGCGGCCAGCCCCCGTTCTGCTCCGCCGCCGCCAGAGGCACGCGCGTGCCTCTCGGCGCGGCGCTGGTGATCGCGGCCGCGCGCGCCACCGCGGGCGCGGGCGCGCTCGCGGCGGGCTTCCTCACCAAGAAGAGGCTCGACGCGATGACAAAGGGCGGGGGCGGTTTCGACGGAGACCGCTCCGGGTCTGTCTCCGAGACGAATGCGACTTCGCCTTCGTCTCTCTCAGAAACCGAAACGACTTCGTCTCTCTCAGAAACCGAAACGCCTCCCGTGTCGCGGCGTCCGTCTCGATCGTCCGGCGCATCCGGCGCATCCGGCCGCGGCCGCTTCGCCGCCACGGTGAGAGACGCGGCGCGCGACGTCGCCGTTCGGCTGATGGGCGCGACGTTCGCCACGCGCGTCGCGGGCTTGGTCGAATCGCGGGTCGTCGCGCGGTTCGACCCGCGGTTCACCGGGCCCGGGTCGAGATACGCGCCGGTTCGCGCCGCGGAGCGTCGGTACGCCAAGGACGCGCGCGCGTGCTTCTCCGACGGGTTCCCGATCCTGGTCGCGAACCAGACCTCGCTGGACGCGCTCAACGAGCAGCTGCGTTTAAAAGGCGCGTCGCCCGTCCCGATGAACCGGTTCCGCCCAAACGTCGTGCTCGGCGACGCCGTCGGCGGCGGACGCGTCGACGCGTGGGCCGAGGACACGTGGGGACGAATCACGGTCACACGCAAAAACGCGCCGCCCAGCGCGCCGGGTGTCGGGCTGGATCTCGTCAAGCCGTGCTCGCGGTGCGTGATGGTCACGGTGGCGCAGGAGAACCCGCCCTCGAAGCCTTCGGTTTCGAACGAGCCGCTGGCGACGCTCAACGAAAAACGCTCGGGGTCGAAGTGCGGGTTCGAGCGCGAGGACTGGCGAGAGACACCCTTCTTCGCCTGGAACGCGGTGAGCGACCCGGCGCGTCTCGGCGAAATCGTCGCCGTCGGCGACCGCGTGGACGTCGTCAGGACGAGAACCTTCACGGAGAAGTGAGCGTACACTCTAGAGCTAGCTAGTAGACTACCTTCGAAGATAGGCAGTCGTATGATCGTATTCGCGCGCGCGAAAGGAGTCGCTAATCCTAAATGGTAACACTGCTACGATACTATCGCGCGCGCCTGATACTACGCGGACCGTCTACTCACGGGTGACTGCTCTCGCCTCGCCTCGCCTCCGCCGCGCCCGGCGACATCGTCGCCGCGGAGCCCGTCCTGAGCAGCGCGCGCCCGACGATGAGCTCGCTCTCGCGCCCGACAGAGCGCAGCCGGAGCTCCTCGAGCACCTCCGGGCGCTCGCGGAGGCTGCGCCAGAGCTCCTCCTTCGAGATCACCGAGCACCGCACTTCCTGCGACGAAGCGCGCACGGACGCCGACCGCGCGGACGATGCGCCCGCAGTCAAAAGAGACATCTCGCCCACCACGTCGCCGGCGCGACGCGTCGCGATGAGCGCGTGCGCGCTCGGCGCGGAGCGGTGCACTACTTCAAGACGATCGGGATCCCCGAGACTCGGGGATCCCGATCGACCCGCGGCGCGCGCGGAGCCGCCGAAGCAACACGCGAGCCATCCGGGACGCGTCTCCCCTTTCGTCGCGGTCGCATCCTCGTCCTCGTCATCCTCCTCCTCCTCGAACTCGCGGTTCATCATCGCCGCCGCCAGGATGTCGTCCGACATGTCCACCTCGTCGTCGCCGGAGTCGTCGTCGCCCGCGCCGCCGGCGCCGACGACGCCGCCCCGCAGCGTCACCACCTCCACCTCCCCGGACAGGATGACGAACATCTCGTCTCCCTTCTCGCCCTGCTTGATCAGGAACTCGCCCCGCTTGAACGTGCGGACCACCGCGACGGACTCGTCGAAGAATCCGCGCACGCGCTCGTACGAGATGGAATCCGCCACGTCGCGGTCCGAGACGTCCAGGGAGACGCGCGGGGATTTCCTTCGTTTTTCGTCGTCGTCGTCGTCGTCGACCCCGAGATCCAGCGGGTTTTCTCCGTCGTTCGTCACCCACGCGTGCGTCGCGATAGCGGGCAACTCAATCCGCGTCTCCGGGTTCTTGTCCAGCACGCGGCGGAGCAAATCGGTAAGCGAATCGGACGCGCCGCGGCGGTTGAGTTTTTCGAGAAAACCATCCCCGTCCCCAGAATCCCCGTCCCCGGGGACGTCCGTGATCTTGGCGACCACCGACTCGACGGTGGACCCGGGGAAGGGCACGTCCCCGGTGACGATGTAGAAGAGACACACGCCGAGGCTCCACACGTCGCTGGGCTCGCCGCGCGCCGAGCCGCCTTTGGCAATCTCCGGCGCCAGAAACGCCGGCGTCCCCACCGCCGCGCGCACCGTGCGCGGCGCGCGGTTGTCCCCGCTCGTCCCCGGGGACGACAAAGTGTTTGTCCCCGGCGATGTCAAACTCTCGTTCGTCGCCTCCTCGAACAGCTCGGAAACGCCAAAGTCGGAGATCTTCACGGTCCCGTCCGCGTGCTTGAGCAGGTTATCGGGCTTCAGGTCGCGGTGGATGATGCCCGCCGCGTGCAGGTAGGCGAGCCCCACGAGCGTGCTCCGGAAGTACTTGCGCGCCAGGTCCTCGCCCATGCCTTTCCCGTCGTACCGCGCGGGGTCGTACAGAGGACCCCCGGGGACGTACTCCAGCGCCATGAAGATGTACTGGCCGCTCTCGTCGTCGATCACCTCGCGCAGACGCACCACGTTGGGATGCGAGAGTTTCTTCATGATGGCGATCTCCTTGCGCACCGCCTGCGCGCCCTTGTCCCGTCCCTGCCCCGCGTACTTGCGCCGGAGCAGCTTGCGGTTGATGCACTTCAAAGCGCACAGCTCGTTGGTCTGAGAGTTCAAACACAGCTTCACCTTCCCGAACGCGCCCCGGCCGAGGTCCTTGATGACCACGTACTGGTTCAGGTACGCGTTGCCGCGCGCGTCCGAACGCAGCGTCGCGGAATGCGTGTGCTGCACAGCCGGCTCCCGGAGCGAACGGCGCTGGCTCGCGTCCGGCTCCGGGGTCCGGGGCGACGCCATGGCTCTCCGCCGTCCGCGCGAGGCGAGCGCCGGGCGCGAGAGGCGTGGCGGAGCGCGCGCGCGAGTACACGCAGGGACGACGGCGCGGGCGCCTCGTCTCATCGAAAGTTCGACAAATTCACCCTCCCCGAAGATTCTCGAGTTTTCACAATGAGCGCCAGCTGGCACCGTCTCCTCGCGCGGTCCACTTCTGCAGGCGCACCATGGCGTGCACGACGGCCGCGGCGGCGACCCCCGCGCGCCTCCGCGCGTTCGCCCCTTCCCGCGTCGGTGGCGCGCGCGCGCGCCGCGGGCCGGAACGCGCCGCGCCGCGCCGCGCCAGCCTCTCCCGCGCTGTCCGCGCGTCCGCATCCGCGGACGCGGCCGTCTCGGCCTCCGCGTCCGCCTCCGCTCCCCCGGCGCCGTTCGCCGGCTTCGTCGCGCCCGAGGTGCGCGACGAGATCATCGTCAAGATGCCCTCTCCCGGCGACTTGGACGGCATAGACGAAAGAGAGTGGGTGCCCCAGACTTCATCCGTCTCCTTCCGCCCGCTGCTGCTGAACGTCAGCCAGGGCTACTACGTCAACTTGCTAAGAGTCAAGGGCGCCGGCGTGTTATCGCGCCACCGACACCCCGGCCCGGTGCACGGCTTCGTGCTGAAGGGCTCGTGGCGCTACCTGGAGCACGACTGGGTGGCTGAACAGGGTACCTACGTGTTCGAGCCCCCCGGCGAGACGCACACGCTGGTGGTGGACGAGGGCGTGGAGGAGATGATCACCTTCTTCAACGTCACGGGCGCGTTGTTGTACTGCGACGAAGACGGAAACGTGACGCACGCCGAGGATGTCTTCGACAAGCTCGAGATGGCCAAGAGGCACTACGAAAAAGTGGGGCTGGGGGCGTCATACGTCGACAAATTCGTACGGTAACGCAGTCAGTGTGAACGGTTCCGACGGGTTACCGAAACCGGTTCAGATCAGACGTGCGTGTTGGATGATACACAGGTGTTATCGAGCGACGCAAAAGGAGAGGCTTATTAATACACACGCGTCGCCTCGGAACGCGAAAACCGTCGCCTCATCACCGTGCGACGTTTTCGGCGAGCGCGCCGCGGCGCGACCGCGCGCGCGTCGGTTTGGGCGCCTCTCTCTCCGGTTCCTCCGGTTCCTCCGCTCGTTCGGGTTCGTGTTCGCTCTCGACGCGTTCCGTCTTCGATCTCGACCGAGACGACGCTTTCGACGCTTTCGGCGCTTTCGACGCTTTCGGCGCCTTTTTGGCTTTGGACGCCTTCGCGTCCTTTCCGGGCGTGTCGGGCGCCGCGGGCTCCGTCTCCGCCGGCGTCGCCTCAACCTCCGGAACGGCCGCGTCGGCCGCGTCGTCGGCGTCGCCCGCGTCGGTCGCTTCTCTCTCCCCCGCGGTGACGTCCTCGAAGGTCTCCGCGATCGGCGCGGGCTCCGCCGCGGGCTCCGCCGCGGTGACGTCCGCCGGCGCGTCGGTTTCCTCCGCCGAAGTACTCGCGAAGGCTCCGGCGGCGTCTCGCGCCTTCGCGGCGGCGAGGCCGAGGTCGCGTGAGGCGATTTTCTGCGTCGTCTTCGCCGCCGCCGCCTCCGCCGCCTCCGCGGCGCGCGCGAGCGTCGCGCAAGTCACGGACTTCTCGTCGTAGTCCACCACCGTGAACGCGGGCGCCACGGGCGTGGCAACCGCCAAAGACGCTAACGTCGCGACGTACGCCTTGGCGAGCGCCTTTTCCGTAACCGAAGCGTTCGCGTCGAGCGTTTTGGGAACCACCTCCAGCGCCTCTTCGCACAGAGCGCAAAGAAGCTCCGCGCCCCCCACAGCGTACGCGCGCGACTTGGGAACGTCGTCGCTCTCGGTTGAACCACTTCCGCTTCCGCTCTCCTTCGTGACGGCGCAAAAGTCCAGTAAGTGCGCGAGGTACGTGCCGACGCGCGCGATGCCCTTCTCGACGGAGAGCGCGCGGAGACACGGAAGCGCGGCGTCCGCCACGAGTCTTCTTCGATCCGTCGGCGCCGAGGCGAGCGCGGGGAAGAAAACCGCGAGGCACTGCGCCAGGCGCGGTCGCGCGCGCGCGTCCACGCACAGGTACTGCGCGAGCAGTTTCGCGACGATAGCCGTGGCGTCGAAGTGCTTCGCGTTTTTGAAACCGTCGCGACCGCGGCGAAGCACGAGCTTCGCGAGCGCCTCCGCGGCGGCTGTGCCGGGACACCCCTCGTTCTCCGCCTCCGCCGCCGCCGCACCGCCGGTGACGTCGACGGCGTCGACGGCGAACGTCGCGTTTTCGTCCAGCGCCGCGAAATCATCCGTCACCGGCTCGTCCATCACGGACGCGAGCGCGTCCGTGACGGGACACGACAGCAGAGACGTCGTCAACACAGAGTCTTCGTCTTTTTCGCCTTCGCCTTCTTCGGAGCCTTCTTCGCAGGGGTCGAGCTGCGCGTCGAGGCGATCCGGACCGAAAAGCAGCGCGAGGTCGCCGAGCGCCTTCGCCGCGACGCACCGCACCGCGGGCGCGTCCGCGGCGAGCGCGGCGCGGAGCACGCGCACCGTCTCGCCCTTATCGTCCGCGACGCCGCGCACGACTCCCAGCAGGCCGAGAACCTTGACCGCTTCTTTGCGCACCGACGCGCTGGCGTGCGTCACGCCCGGACGCACGAGCGTCGCCATCATCGCCTCGGCGGCGGCGGAGGAGAGGGACGCGCGCGGCGCGCGTTCCAACAGAAGCGCCACCAAAAACAAAGCCTGCGCGGCGCGCGCGTCGGAACCGCCGGAACCGGACTCGTTCGGATCCTGCAGCGCATCCGCGGCGGACACCACCACGTCCACCACCTCCTCGGGCTCGCATGCGGCGCGGAGAACAGCCACGAGCGACCTCTCCCAGGCGCCGTCACCGCCGCGCGCGTACGACGAAGCCGCGCCGGCGACGTCGAGGTGCGTCGCGTCGGCATCCGTCGGAGCTTTGCGCAGCTGCGCGTCCACCAAGTCCCGCGCGCCTCTTCTGGCCGTGGCGTCCGCCAGGTCCAGCAACGTGAGCAGAGGCAGGAGCTGCCTGGCGACGAACACCGCGCCGGCGTCGGCGTGCGCGGCGACGAGCTCGAGCAGATCCGCCGCCGACGCGGGAAGCGCCGCCTCGAGCGACTCGAGGCGTTCGCCAGCCACGGCGGCGGAGACGACCTGGTTCTGTCCGACGGCGGTCGCCGCCGTGGCGCCGCTCTGCGTCGCGGAGGCGTGCAACGCTTCGCACACGACGCGCCAGTACACGGCAGCCTCGGGTGTCATCAGAACGGAGGGGTCCTCGCGCCACGTGTCGCGGGTCTTCTTCGCGTCGCGCCTGAGACCGCCGCCGGGAGGGACGCCGTCGGCGACTGACGCCGCCACCTCCGCGGGCTTGATTTTGCCGACGTGAATGAGCTCCTTCACCGCCGCCTCGGCGACAGCCTCGTTGCTCTCGGCGTCCAGCGCCGCGAGCAGCGCGAGCACGTCCCCCTCGAACGCCATGTGCCAGCGCTTGAGCATCTCCACCGCCGCCGCGCGCACGGAGGGCGAGCGCTCGGCGAGCCCGCGGCGGATCGCCGACGCGCGGAGCGCGATGGATACCGACGCCACCGGCACCTTCGAGGTGAGCGCCAGGTACGCGACTCTGCGAACGTCGTCCGCGGCGTCCCTGGTTCTCTCCACGACGTGCGGGATGGTGTGGTCGGAGATGGCGAGCGAGCCCAAGATGGCTTTGCGCACCTGCGGCTGCTTCTCCGCGCCGAGCAGGGTGAGAAACGCCTGCGTGATCTTATCGTCGGAGAAATCGCCGCCGTCGCCGCCGTCCTGCAGACGCGACAAAGCTCTGGCGGCTTGCGCTCTCACCGCCGCGCACTTGTCTCGCAAGCGCTCCAGCATCACGTCCTCCATGCGCTCGTACAGGTCATCGGAGATCTCGGCGTCCGGGCCGAGCGCGTTGAGCACGCCGGCGACGATCTGGCACGTGCGGAACCGAACAGCCTTGTCGCGCGCGCCGGCGAGGTTGAGCAGGAACCCGAGAAACGCCTCGGCGAAATCGTCAGCCTCATCCTCGCGAGCCTCGGGGCGCGCGGCGGTGAAGCCCACCAGGAAACGCACCACGCGCTCAGCGCACAGGTCGCGCTGTCGTCGGTTTCGGGTGTGGGGCGATGCGCGACAGAAAAGCGGAGAGGGGGGAAGACGTGTCAGCGAGCGGTCTCTCGAAGACGGCGGTGGAAAAAACGCGCTTCGCGCTCCTTAGGTCCCCTCTCGTCGCGGGCATCGTCTCTCGTGTTCCGAGAGGCGTCGACGGGACGCGCGGCCGGGGCGGTCGGGAGACCAGGGGAGGCGCGGATCCGCCGCGCGGCGCGGCGCGCGCAGCCGCGGCGCTCGTACCTTGAACTCCAGGAGCACGGGGAGGATGGCGTTGCACAGCTCGGGCAGGAACGTGTCCTGGTCCGCGTGCCGACGCTGAATCATCTGCTTGACGCATTTCTTGTGCACCGCGAGGGACACCTGCGCGTCGTTCAGGATCTTGCCCACGCTCGGGACGGTCATGGCGACGGTCGAGGCGGGAGGCGGGAGGGCGCGAAGGGGCGAGCTCCGCGGCGCGGGAGTTCGTCGGGAGACGTCTCGGAGGCGCTCCGTCGAGTGTGACCGGGGGACGCGAGGCGCTCCGAGAGACCGGGCAGCCGTTGGGCCGCTGTCTCGCGAAAAAATTCTTCGTGGCACGAAGACATGTCAGTGGGGAACCAGTCTGAAGAAAATCGTCGGCTCTCCGGCTGCAATTCGGCCGTTTTCGCAAATGTTGGACGCCCCGATTTCCGAGAGTACCGAGACGTGCTTGGCAGCATTTTCCCGGCGCACCTCCGATGAAGTGATGAGGGGGTTTGCGGGTATGCCCTGAGGGAGCCTTCGCTCGAGGAGAGGCGGGTGGTACGGTATGGGAAATACACGTAAACGCTGCCCGCACGGCAAGGAGAAACGCAACTGCGCGGACTGCACTGGTTGCCCACATGGCAAGCTGAAATACAGCTGCGCGGACTGTAACCCCTGCCCGCATGGCAAGCGGAAAAGCAACTGCGCGGACTGCAACCCCTGCCCGCATGGCAAGGTGAAACACCGCTGCGCGGACTGCAACCCCTGCCCGCATGGCAAGCTGAAACAGGACTGCGCGGACTGCAACCCCTGCCCGCATGGCAAGCTGAGACGCGTCTGCGCGGCCTGCAACCCCTGCCCGCATGGCAAGCTGAAAAACAAGTGCGCGGACTGCAGCGGCTGCCCGCACGGCAAGGTGAAAAGCAGCTGCGCTGCCTGCAACCCCTGCCCGCATGGCAAGCTGAAACACCATTGCGCGGACTGCAGCGGCTGCCCGCATGGCAAGCTGAAACACCACTGCGCGGACTGCAGCGGCTGCCCGCACGGCAAGGTGAAAAGCAGCTGCGCGGACTGCAGCGGCTGCCCGCACGGCAAGGTGAAACGCGACTGCGCGGACTGCATCGGCTGCCCTCATGGCAAGGTGAAACGCGACTGCGCGGACTGCAGCGGCTGCCCGCACGGCAAGGTGAAACGCTGGTGTGTGGACTGCAAGGGCTGCCCGCATGGCAAGCTGAAAGGCAACTGCGCGGACTGCAGCGGCTGCCCGCACGGCAAGCTGAGACGCGTCTGCGCGGCGTGTAAACGCGCGTGCTCATAGCTTCATACCGAAGGCAGCAGACGACTTCAACGAAACCTCACCCTGATGATCATCTTTAATCAGCATAAGGATCACCCGTACAGACTGACGAATCTGCCTTGTCTCGCGCGCTCGAGCTCGTTCGCCGCCTCCTCCGCCTCCGTCGTCGCGCTCTCGCCGCGCGCGGCGCGCCCCGCGTCGAGCAGGTTCATCGCGTCCGCGAGAAGCCCCCCCTTGAGCGCGTGGTGCGTCTCGGAGACGCGCCCGCGGTGGCGCGTGCCCGCCACGAGCGACGGCGCGCTGTTCACCTCCAGAAGCCACACGCGAAGGTCCTCGTCCACCAGGACGTCCAGACCGAGGAGCTCGAAGTGTCGACGAAGCATATTTTTCGACGCGCCCGTTTTCGTTTTCGTCTTCGTCTTCGCTTCCGACGATAACGCCGCCAGCCCCCGCGTCACCGCCGGCCGCGCCGCCTCGACGGCGACGCGCGCCGTCGCGACGACGCGCGTCCACACGCGCGCGAACGACCCGGCGCCTCGCTCTTCGTCCAGAAACGCGCCGAACGTCTCGAACGACCAGTTCCGCTTGAAGTGCGCCTCCGCGTCGGGCCCCTCGCGCGAAACCGGCGCGCCCACCGCGCCGCTCGCGCCGCTCTCACTACAGTCGTCTCTCTGGTGCTCGCGTGCGGTGGCCAGCGCGTTGTTCGTGAGGTGTTTCTTCACGTCGGCATCGAACACGTCATACGGCGCCGCCGCGAAACGAACCAAACCCTCGGCGTACGCGTACGCGCGGACGCCGTCGCGTACGTGTCCGTTTTCCTCCGTTTCGTCGTTTCGCGATTCTTCCTTTCTTTCGTCCTCCGGGTCCTTCGGGTCACCCCAGCTGGTCACGAGCACGTACACGCGCATGTCCACCTTTCTTCCGAGCACGCGCAAGGGCCGCGGGACGTACCGCTGCACGACGTGGCTCGCGCCGACGACAACGCCCACGGGCTTTTCATCGGTTTTGTCGCGTTCCGGTTTCGACGTCACCGGGAGCGACGTCGGCGCGACGCGCGATTTATTTTTTTGTTTTGGTAACGAGACATCGCCGTCGACGTACGCGAGAACCGCCGCCGCGTCTTTGCACACCGCGATACCTTGCCCCTCGCCGCCGACGGACCGCTTGACGATCCAGGTGATCGGTTTCGGACGTGTCACTACCGCGGTCGAGAGACGCTTCTTCGTTTCGTGTTCCTCCGCGGCGGCTTCGTCGTCCGCGGCGAGGCGGTTGTCGGCGGCGGCGAACGCGTCCGCCTCGGCGGGTAACAAAAACGCCTCCGGCGCGACGGCGTCCCCGCCGGGCGTCGCACGCAGGCTCAGCACCAGCCTGTGCTTGTGCGTGACGGCCACCGAGTTGGGGAAGTGGTTCACGAACGCGCCGTCGGGGAGGTTGTCGTACAGCGCGCCGGTCGTGAAACTCTGCGACCAGAGCAAAGAGCACAGAGACGGGTCTTTGACGCGGCGGAACAATCCGCCGCTCTCGAGAACCTCGGCGAGCAGCGAACGGGAGGGGTCCGCGCCGAGCTGCTGCTGGGCTTTGTGCGCGACGTACCCGAGCGGCGGAACCGCCGACGTGTCCGGCGACGCGCGCGACGGAGGCGCGGGATGGAGGAAACGACACGCGTCGCCGAACGCGCACGTGCCTCTCCCTTTCCAGGTCAAACACACTCGTCCCGACATGCGCCGACCCCCGTGCACCATCGACGCGCCGGTCTGGGCCACCATCGCGGGCGCGACGAACACCGGACGCGGCGACGCGGGTTCCGGGCCCCGCGCGGTCGCGGCATCACCCCCGTCGCGCGGAAACCCTCCCTTCGCGTCCTCCGCCATCACCCCGCGCGCGGCGCGGAGTGCTTCGCTTCTCGGATGGGTCGGCACCCGAACGAAAAAAGTGACCTCGCGACGCGAGACGCTCGGTGTACGCGCGACCGTCTTCTACTGTTTACACAGATCGCCACTACCGTACCGCCCGCTTATCTACACGCAGGAGAGACATCAACTGTCCGAGCCGTACCCGAGTATCCCGAGTAATCCGAGCCCGTCGCCCGACCCCGCGCTTTTGTCGCCGTCGGAGCTCGTCTTCTCCGCCTTCGGCGTCTCCGTTCGCGCAGCCGGTTTCTTCGCCACCACCAGTTTCGGTTTGAACCGGTTCGGTTTCGCCTTTGGAACGGAAGACGCCAGCGTCGCCGTCGCCGCCGCCGCGCCGAGAAGCGGCGCACCCGAAACCGAGCCCCCCCCGGGGCCCACCTTCCGGCGCTTCGCGCCACCGCCGCCGTCGTCGTCGTCGCCGTCGCCGTCGTCGGAGTCGGAGTCGAGCCGGCGGACAAACTCGGCGGCGCCTTCCGCGCTTCGGTTCTGCCGAAAGGCTCGCCTCGCCATCTCCGCCTCGGCGTCTTCCGCGGCTCTCCTTTCCGCCTCGCCCCCGGCGCGCACGGCGTGTATGGCGTTTTGGGTGATCGACGCGACGTCTGCCTGCCTGGCGTTGAGCGAGCGCATCTCGTCCAGCGCGGCGGTGATGTCCATCTCGCGCTTGCTCTCCTTGGTTCGGTTTTCCAGCTGCTTCATCGTGTCCCCCGCCTCCTCGCGCTCGCGCTCCGCGTCGTTCTCCGCCTGCACCGCGTCTTTTTCCCGCCAAGGCTCAAAGTTGCGCTTCGCGCCCGCCTCGACGACGTAGTCCGCGTTCTTCGGGTCCGTCTTCATGGCGATCTCCGCGCTACATCGCGAACATCGGAAATAAAACCGAAACACCTTTAACCCTAAGTACTCCTCCCCGATGGCATCCTCCTTGCGCGCGTTGAACTTGGTTCCTTTGGTGATGTAGTTCCCGCACGTGTTGCAGCAGATGCTCATGGGCAGCATCATGCGTATCTTGCTCTGGGTCTTGGCGCCATCCTTCTTCTTCGACCGCGGGATCTTCGACGGGTCGAAATCCGGGGGGATGTACTTGTTCAACACCTTGCGCTCGCCCATCTTCTCGCGGCGGGGCTGGGGAAGACGGAGGGGCTCGGAGGGGCTGGCGGGCGGCGGCGACGACCGAAATCAGGTCGAGATCTCGGAGCGCGAGGGTCAGGGGTCCGCGCGCGCGCGACCGTCGGGTCCGGCGGAACAGCCGAGGGAAAGCACGCGCCGCGCTCTCCGGAGAGACGGCGAGCGCTCTGAGCTCGCGCGAAAGGACCGAGCGCGTGCGTCGTGCCACCCCGACTGAGGAGGCCACAAAGGCTCAGACGAGTCGAGTGATGAATCGAAGAATTGTAAACGTGATGTCGGCTTTCAACGTCCCACCTTCGGATGTTCGGCAGAGCGACGCGACGCGCTTCCATCGGATCGTCGCGACGCGTCGTATCGTTTCGTCATCGTCTCGCCGCTTCACCGCTCCATCCCTCACCCCACACCTCACGCGAGCTTCCTGGGCGCCATGCACGCCAGTATGCCCTTCTGCCACCACTGCTTCTCCCCGTACTCCGCCTCCGCCTGCGCGTCGACGGCGGCGGCGGCGGGCGCCCACTCGCCGACGGCGCCGGCGTGCTGCGCGGCGATGGCCGCCGACGCGCACCCCGCTCGCAGCGCGGCGTCGACGTCCGGGTTCTCGGCGTTCAAACTCCACACGCGCAGGAACCCGGCGTTGAACGCGTCGCCGGCACCGTTCGTGTCCACCACGCGAGCGACCGTGCACGCCGGCGCGCTCCAGCGTCGACCCGACGAATCTCCGGCGAGCACCCCCGCGGCGCCGCGTTTGATCACCGCTAAACGCACGGGCGTGTCTGAAGTCGATCGGTCGTCGCCGACGAGAGCCTCGAGCGCCTCTTCCGCGGTGTCCCTGCCCGTGATCTCGCACGCCTCAACCTCGCTGGGCATGAACAGGTCCACCGCGCCGGGTCCCCGGATCGCGCCGCGCATCGCGGGAGAACGCCACTCGCCCTTCGGGTCGAAGTTTGGATCCATCGAAACCTTCACACCGCGTTTTTTCAGCGCGGCGACGAGCGACGCTAACCCGCCGTGCACGCCCGGAGTCGCGTAGAAACCCCCCACGTGGACGTGCGTTATTTCGGAAAGCGCGTCCACGCCATCGGGCAGGAGCTGGCTGAGCGTCGCGGTCTTCGCCGCGCCCGGCGCGCTGAGGAACGTGCGGTCCATCCCGGCGCCGTGCAACGCCACGCACGTCGCCGTGGGCTGGTAATTCAGGATCGCGAGCGTCCTGGCGGGCTCGGCGATGCGAGACTCCGATCGCAGCGCGTGTTCCAGGGTCTTGCCCGCGCGGTCGCGGCCGACGGCGGCGTACAGGCTCGCGTGCACGCCCTGCGCGGCGAGGTGCCACGCCGTGTTCAGAGCGCTGCCGCCGGGGTGCTGCGTCACCGCGTCCACCTCCACGTCCGCGCCGGCCGCGGGGACCGCGTCCAGGGGCCCGACGGAGATGTCGAGGAACGCGTCGCCCAGCACGGCGAAGCGCACGGGGGCGGAGCTCTCCGCCGCCGCGGGGGCCTGCGCGTCGGCGGGGGTGGGGGGTGCGTCGGACATGGCGACCGCACGAACGCGGGCGGACAGTGCTGCCCGCTGTGTGCGTCGAAGTGACCGACGCGTCGAGTCTGGAGTGTCTCCGTTCGTCTTTGAAGCGACGGGCGTTCGTGTTCGACAGATCAGATTTCGTCGCTTGAACGGTCGAGTCGCTGACTGATCGGGTACGCATTTAGTTCATCGGTAACGCTCGAAAGGTAGCCGATCAAAACGAGAAAAAGCGCATCTGGGGCGTGTGCCTTCTGAGGCACCGCGGCGAAGCGCGCATTCTACCGCACGCCGGTGGGTGACGGGTGAGGACACGGAGGGTAGACCTCGCGATCGGCGCGGCGGAACCTGTCGGCACCGACTCGTGGAAGGCGTGTCCCCAGTCGCGCGCGGTCGCGAGGCGCGTGCATAGCTCCAGGGCGCGGGTCGCCGTCGACGTCCGCAATCGGCGTCCGTCCTCTGCTGCAGGCGCATTGGCCTTTCCCGCGCGGGCCTCGCCGAACATGTCGACGTTCCAGTGGGACCCCGCGTCGCTGCAGGCGTGCTTGACCGACCCTAACGCGATGCTCGCGGCGTTCCAGCAGGCCAACAGAGGTGCGCCCCGCTCAAACCTCTCGCCGTCGACGCCCGTCGTCGGCGTCGATGCAGACGTTCCCTGTCCCAGCATCCTCCGTATCCGAACGCATCTGACCGCCGCTCCCTCGCCGACTCTCGACTCCCCCACGAACGCGACAGACGGTTCCGGCGCCATCTCCGGGCCGGACGCGGTGACGTTCTTCCAGGGCTCGGGGCTCCCGCTGGAGGCGCTCAGCGAGATCTGGCGGAGCGCCACGAACGGCGAGCCCGCCATGCAGCCCATGGCGTTCAAGGCGGCGCTGGAGCTGGTCGCCGCGCGGCTGGCGCCGGCGCCGGCGCCGGCGGTCCCGCCGGCCTCGTCCGCCAAGCCGCCTCGCCCCGTCCCCGAGGGCTCGGACATGTCCGCCGCGGAGCACAAGAAGTACTGCGCGCACTACTCGAAGCTCCCGGGAGGCAAGCAGGGCCAGGTTGCGTCCGAGGATGCCGTCAAGTTCCTCAGCAAAGCGAAGCTCGACCCGGAGCGCATCCGGCAGCTCCTGGCGGGCATCTCGGGAGGCTCGCCCTTGATTTCGCGCGACCAATTCAGCGTCGCCATGCACGAGACGTACAAGGCCATCAAGCAGAAGGGGGGGAAGACTCCGGCGCCGGCGCAGATGATCGTCACGCCGGCGCCGCCGCCGGCACCCGCCGCGACGCCGGCGCCGGTTGCCGACTTCGGAGACTTCGGGGGCTTCGGGTCCGGACCCAGTCTCGACCCTCCGGGCGCGGCGGTGCCTCCCGCCGCGCCGCCTCCCGTGCCTCCCGCAGCGACGGACGACTTCGGCGGGTTCGGGTCGTTCCCCGAGCCGCCGCCGGCGGCGCCGGCGCCGGCGCCGCCGGATTCCGGGTTGGGCGGATTCGCGGCGTTCGACGCGCCTCCGGCGTTTATCGCGCCGAGCGGCGCTCCGACGGACCCGCCGCCGCCGGATCCCGCGGCGACCACGTCCATGGACGCGTTCATGGCTGGCGGGGACACCGCGAGCGTTTTTGGTTCCTCCACCGAAACGGCTCCCGCGACGTCCTCCCCCGCGCCTAAAACCGACGAGCCCGTCTCCCTGGACGCGTTCGGGGGGAGCGACTTCGACTTCGGAGGCGGCGCCGTCACGGCGGCGCCGACGCCGGCGTCGGCGCCGGTTTCCGATTTCGGCGGGTTCGGGGGCTCGAGCGACGCGTTCGGCGCGGACGCGTTCGGGCTCGGCGACGCGGGCGCCGGGAAGGTGGCCGCGCCGCCTCCTCCGCCGGCGTCCGAGCCCGCGTTCGCGGCGCCGGCGCCTTCCGCCGCGGACACCGCCGCCGCCGCCGCCGCGGCGAAGGCGAAGCAGGAGGCTGAGGACAGGGAGCGCGCCGCCGCGTCCGCCGCCGCGCGCGCGGAGCAGGCCGCCGCAGCCTCCCGCGAGATGGCCGCGGCGGCGGCCGAGGCGAAGGCTCGCGCCGAGCGCGCCGAGGCGGATGCCTCCGCGGCGGAGGCTCGCGCCTCCGAGGCTGAGGCGGCGCTTCGCCGCGCCGAGTCCGAGCGCGACGCGGCGTCCGCGTCTCACGCGGAGGCGTCCCGCCGCAAGGCTGAGGCTCTCGCGCGCGCCGAGCGCGCGTCCACGGCGGCTGCGGAGATCCGTGCGCGCACGTCCGAGCGCGAGCGCGAGTCCATGTCGTCGACACGCCAGCTCGAGGAGGACGCCGAGGCGGCGGAGCAGGCTCTGGCGAAGGTCAAGGCGCACGCGGCGACCATCGAGGAGAACGTTGCGAAGGCGTCTGCGTCGGCGCGCGCTCGCGTGGATGCCGCGCGGCGCCGCGCGGATGAGATCCGCGACGCCGCGAACCGGGACGCCGCCGCCGCCAAGGCTGCCGCCGAGTCGGAGGCTGCCGCCGTGCGCGAGGAGACGGTCGTGGCGCGCGCCGAGGCTGAGCGCCTGAAGCTGGAGCGCGAGTCGTCGGCGGCGGAGCACGAGTCGAAGATGCGCCGCCTGCGCCTCGAGCTCGAGGAGGCGAAGCGCGAGCTCGCCGACGCGCGCGACGTGGTCGCCGCGGACAGCGCGGTCGCCGGCGAGCCTCTGCGCGCGACGCGCGCGCAGATCGAGGTTGTGCAGTCCGAGCTCCGCCGTCTGCGCGACGAGAGCGCCGCCGAGAGCTCGCGCGCGACGGCGGCTTTGGTGGCGGCTTCGGTCGAGCTCGCCGAGAAGGAGGCTGAGATCGAAGCCGAGAAGGAGGCGCGCGAGGCGGCGGCTGAGTCGGAGCGCGCGGCGATCAACGACACGGAGGCGTCGCTCGCGGCGGCCATGCAGGTCCTGGAGGCGGAGATGCAGAAAGCCGAGGACGACGCCGAAGCCGCGCGCGCGACGCTCGAGACGCTGCGCGACCAGATCGCCGCCGCCGAGGGCGCGGCGCGCGAAAGCCGCGCCGAGGCGGAGGAGGACGCCAAGCGCCGCGCCGAGCGCGTCGCCGCGGACGAGGCGGCTTTGGCGGAAGCCGCCGAGTCCGAGCGCTCTGTGCTCGAAGCGACGGAGACGCAGAAGATCAAACACGCGGCGGAACTGGAGGCGCTCGCCGCGCGCGTCGCCGAGGCGCAAAGAGAGGCTGCTTCTTTAAAAGCGGAGCACGACGCGGCGGCGACGGCGCGCGCGACGGCTCTGGCCGAGGCGCGACACGCCGCCGACGAAGCCTCCTCCGCGCTCGAGGCGACGCGCGCCGAGTTGGCGGATCTCTCCGCGAAAGGCGACGCCGAGCTCGCCGCCGTGCGCGCTGAAATCGCCGAGTGCGACGCGGCGGCGTCGAACGAGCGCGAGACGTTCGAGGCGGAGAAGGCGAAGCGCGAGCTCGACCTGGAGAGCGCGCGTGTGGAGCTCGAAGAGAAACGTGACGCGATGCAGACGGCGCGTCTCGAGCGCGAGCGCGAGGCGGAGGCTTTGGAAGAGCGCGAGACCGCCGCGCGAGCGGCGCTTGAGAAGGACCGCGAGACGTTCGCCGAGCAGAAACGCGTCTCCGACGATCACGAGGCGGCGGCGCGACTCGCCGCGACGGCGCGCGTCGCGATTCTGGACGCCATCGAGGCGGAAGCCGCCGAGTTGCGAACAAGAGTCTCCGAGGAACAGACGCGCGTGGACGCCGAGCGCGCCGCGCTCGAGCACGACTTGTCCTCTCGCGAAGCCGCGCTCGCCGCCGAGCAAACAAAGCTCTCCGCCGCGCTCGAGCGCCTGCGGTACGAGCGCCCGCGCGAGGGCGCGTCCGCGCGGCAGGTGGAGGCGCTCGAGCAGGCGCGGGTCAAGGCGGAGGAGGAGCGCGTCGACGCCGAGAGGCGCGAGCGGGAGGCGCGAGAAAACGTCGAGCGGAACCTCGCGCAGCTACAGAGCCTGGCGGTGGCGGTGGCGAAGGCGACGGGCGCGGCGGCGCACGCGCGCGCCGGCGCCGCCGCCGCCGAGCAGCTCGCGGCGACCAACGCGGCTGCGGCGTCGCGGTCGCGCGCCGCCGCCGCCGGGCAGACGGCGCGCGCTAAGGCGGAGCGCGCCGCGGCGGAGCGCATCGCCGCCGCCAAGGCGGAGGCGGCGCGCATCATCAAGGCGAGGAACACGCCCGTCGCCGCGGGAAAGTCGGGCGGCGCGAGCCGACAAGGCGCCGCGACGCCCATCTCGGCGATCGCCGCGAGGACGCCTCCCGCGACGCCGGCGACGCCGGCGTTCGCGGCGTCGCCGCTCATGGCGGCGTCTTCCACGCCCGCGGCGGAGACGTTCGCCGGGTTCGCCGGGGACGTCACCGCGGCGTCGTCCCCGCCGGCGGATCCCGCGACCGAGAACGAAAGCGGCGCCTCCGAGCGGCCCTTCGCCGCCGCCGGCGGATCCGCCGCGGACGCGTTCGCGGGCTTCGCCGCGTTCGACGCGCCGGAGACGTCCGCGTCGCCGTTCGGGACGGCGTTCGGGACGGCGTTCGAGCCGCCGAGCGGCGATCGCGGAGCGGCGCCGACGGCGAAAGGCGACGCGGACGTCTCCAGCGCCGACGCGTCGCCTTCGCCGTTCGCGGCGTTCGACGCGCCCGCCGCGGCGGTGGCGGAGGAAAAAGTCGACGCCGAGGAGTTCGCGGCGTTTGAGGTGAACGTCGAGGAGGACTTCGCGGGGGACTTCGGCGGCGCGTTCGCGGAAACCGCGGCGCCAGAGCCTGCGGTAACGGCGGCGGCTGCGCCTGTGCCCGCGCCCGTGCCCGCGCCTGTGCCAGTGCCAGTGCCCGCGCCCGCGCCCGCGCCCGCGCCGGCGCCCGCGCCCGCGCCGGCGCCGTTTGACGACGACGGCTTCGCCGACTTCAGCGACGACGACGACGACGACGCGGTTCCCGCCGGCGCTTCCGTCCCGCCGGTGAGCAAGGTGAGCGCTCTGCTCAAGAAGGGCGTGACCATCGCGCCGCCGACGAGCACGCCGGTCGGGTCCGACGCGCTCGCGCGCCCGAGCGTCTTCGAGGTGTCGAAACCGAACGCTCCGGAACCGAGTTCTTCAACGGAGCGCTCCGCGGCGACGGCGGAACCCGAAGAGCCGTTTGCGCGTTTCGAGCCCGAGCCTCTTTCCGACGCGCCCGCCTCGGCGCCGACGGACGCGGCGTTCGAGACGACGTTCGACGAGGACGGCTTCGCCGACTTCGAGAGCGACGAGGATACCCCGAACGAGGAGCACGAGAACCCGGAAAACGTGGCGGAGAAGGACGACGCGACCGAAATCGCGACGAACGAAGACGAGTCTTCAGAGACGCGCGCGGCCTCCGTCTCCGCCGCGACCTCCTCAGAGGTTCTCGACTCTTCCGTTTCGTCGCCGCTCTCGTTCGCCGACCGCGCGCAGTTCGACGGGATGTTCGACGCGTACACCGCGGATAACCCCCCCGGCGTCACCGGTCTGTCGGGCGCGCAGCTCGTGCAGATCACCGCCAACGCGGGACTCGCCACCGCGGACTTGTCGCTGATGTGGCAGCTCGTCGCGGCGCCCGGCGCGGACGCGTTGCGCCGCGACGATTTCGTTCTTTTTTGCCACCTGCTGCGCCTCCGAGTCGCGGGCGCGCCGCTTCCGCGAGCCGTCGACGCGGAGGCGCGGTCGTTGTTCTTCTCCGAGTCCGGAGGCGAGACGAAGGATGTGGAAACGACCGACGCGACGACGAAACCGAGCTCGAGCTCGATCGACTCGTCCGCCGCTTCATCCGCCGACGACGCGCCCGTCGCCGTCGTCGTCGAATCCGTGCGGGGCGTGAAGGACGCGTCGAAGATGCAAAACGTCTCGGCGACGCTTCGTTTAGTGTCGGCTTCGGGCGAGCCCATCGAGTCTGCGCGCTCGACGCCCATGGGCGCGGCGACCGTCCGCGCGGGGGGTGTGGTGGTGTTCGAAACGCCCGTGCAGTTCAGCACGACGTACGGGTCCTTACCCCCCGGCGCGTCGCTCTTGTTAGAGCTGAAGCACTTCAAGAAGCCCAAGATGTCGGTGAAGTGCTGGGCGGCGTTTGACAAGCGCGCCGTCGCGTTTGGCGCGAGAGCCGAAACGAAGAAGCTCGCCAAGCCGGTCAAGCCGGACGCCGCGTCCATCGCCAAGGCGAAGCCGTGGATGAAGAGCGGGGACGGGGACGTGACGGTGCGGTTCCAGTGACGCGTTTAGATGCAAAGGTTCGTGATGTGATACGAAGGATGCGGAGAGTTCGATGCGTTTTATTATCGATAACAAAGTTTTTCCGCGCGCGACTGAAAAGACTGTGAACTGCGCATAACGCGACCCGCGAGTCGGCACGTCACAGCACCGAGTACGCGATCCGATCAGATTCTCCACGTTTGCGCCGGTGTGAGATAACGGCACCGCCTGTCGGATCGCTCGGCACACCGCGCTTGCAGTGTGCGATGTTGGCGATGCACGCGAGCGCGGGGGCGGTCGCCCCCCTCCGACCGACGCGGTGCGTGCCCACTCGCGCGCGCGCGGAGGTCTCGTCCGCGGCGGCGGTGGCGAAGCCCCGACCCGCGCGCGTCGCGTTCGCGTCGCCCATCGGACTCGACGCGCGATCGTCGAGGACGCTTCGGGCGCGCGCCGGGAACGACCCCCCCGGCCCTCTGGACGGCCTCGCCGACGGCATCAGCGCGGACAAGGTGAAAGCCGCGGTGGAGGCGTCGCGGTTGGCGTCGGAGGACGGGTCGGAGGAGCTGCTGGAGGTGGAGAACGTGCCTCCCATGCAGTTCCTGCTCTCCTCCGTCGCGTTCTACGCGCTGATGGGCGTCGGGTCCCAGGTGGCGTCGTCGTTCCTGGGGGTCCACCCCGACGTCCTGGACGGCACGCGCGCGCTCAACCTCGACACCGCGTCGCTGTGGACCGTGCCCCTGCTGGCGTCGCTGGCGTTCGCCATCACGCAGGCGGACAAGTTCGAGTTCCTGGGGGAGGTGCGGGACATCTTCAAGGTTGGCGTCTTGCCGAGCCTCGCGCCGCTCGGCCTCCCGGGCGTCGTCGCGCTGAGCCTGGGCGCGGGCGTCGGCGAGGAGGCCTTCTTCCGAGGCTTCCTGATGCCCTTCTGCGACGGAGGGCTGACGAACCTCGGCGTCCCCGAGAACCTGAGCAGCGTGGGCGTCCTCGCGGGCACGTCCGTTTTCTTCGGCGCGTTGCACGCCATCACGCCGGCGTACTTCTACTGGGCCACCGGCGCCGGCGCGCTGTTCGGTTTGGAGTACATGCGCGACGGGCTGGGAACCGCGATGGTCACGCACACGCTGTACGACTTCTTGGCGTTCGGGTTCATCCTGATCGCGTGGCCGGTCGACGCGAAGGAAAAGGGAATCGAGGAGACGACCTAGTCGCGTGTAATCCATCGCGAGCGCCGTCGAGTCGCTAGAGTCGCTACGATGCTCTTCTGATGCTACGTGTCTACCTTCACCCGAAAGAAAAACCCTTTCAGCCCCAAACCAAAACCCGAAACCCGAACCCGATCACCTGTTGACCTTGAGCCCGCGCGCGCGGATGACCCGCGCGCGGTTCTTGGTCCACCACGCCGTCGCCTCCGTGTCGCTGAACACGCGCTTGCTGAATCGCACCCGGCGCAACACGTGGTGCCCGGTCGCCGCGTCGCACGCGATGGTCATGAACACGCCGGGCTCGATCTCCTCCACCCACTGCGAACCGGGTGTTCCGGAACTCGACCCGGGCGTCGCGGGGTTCGGCGAGGGAGAGGGAGAGGGCGACGGCGACGGCGCCAAACGCCGGGACTCGCCGCGACCCGAAGCGCGCGCGGCCGTTTCCGGCGTGCCGACATCCGGAGTGCCGGCGTCGGTTTGCGGCGTCCGGGGGGTCAAAGACGCGGGGGTCGCAGTCGCCGCGACCGGAGGCGCGGGTGTCGTCACTCGCGTCGCCGCAGGCGTCGTCACTCGCGTCGCCGCGGGTGTCGTCACTTGCGTCGCCGCAGGCGTCGTCACTCGCGTCGCCACGGCGAGCGGCGTCGGGTCGTCCCGGTCGCCGCCGCGCGCGAACGCGGCGAGCGTCTCCGCCTCCTCCCTCGCCGCCGCGGCGAGCGCGGCGGCGGGCGCCGGTTCCGGAACCGCCGGTTCCGGAGCCGGCGGACGCGGAGCATTCACGTCTCCCGCGCGTTCCGCCAGCCTCAGCGCCGCGCGCAGCGACGCCACCTCCATGCGAAGCGCATCGCGCTCAGCCGCGGCGCTCGCGGCGTCGCGGCGTGCGCGCGCCGCCGCCGCGCGCGCGGCGTCGGCGTCGGCGTCTGCGAGGGACACGTCGCTCGATTTCACGCCGGCGCCGATCGGGCGCGTCGTGGCGAACGCGAAGGATCCGCGACGGCCCGCCTCGGCCTTAGCGGACCCTTCGTTTTCCCTCTCGAGGACGCCCGAGAAGACGCGGTCGCTCTCCCTTCCTGCGAGCCGCCCATCGCCCAAACGCACGGAGCCCTCTCGCGTCTCGGAAGAGCGCGCGGACCCGCCGGAGACGCGCGACAGAGACCCCAGCTCCGCGGCGGAGGATCGACGCGCGACGGCGTTAGAGGCGCCGTCCACAGAAGACGCGAAACCCGCGCGATCCGCCGACGCGTACGAACTCGAAAGGCGTTCGCGCAAATCCATCCCGGTTCGCGCGGAGGCGTCGAACCGCCGCGTCAGTTTCGAGCCCGCTTTAGCGACGCTCGCCTTCTCGCGATTGGTCGCCAAACGCGGAGACACCACGCACGCCGTGGCGTCCGGGCCGCAAGTCACGCGACGCGCGTCGCGGCCGGCGAGCGCGGCGACGCGTTTCGGGAATTTCTGGGGTAATAACTCGCCGTGCCCCAGCGCGCCGCGCTTGCCCGAGCCCCACGTGTACACGCCCGCGACGGCTCTGAGACCGCCTTTTTCGTTTGCGGCGACCACCGCCGCGGCGTGGAGCTCGCCGCTCGCGACGAGCAGACACGCGCGGGAGGGACGCGCGTTAAAACGCGCGTCCGACGGAGGGACTACGGAGGGACGGGCGTCGTCCTCCGCGGCAAACGCCACGCGCGTTGGCGTCTCCGCGACCGACCCCGCGACGTCCCTTCCCCCGACGGCGCCGCAAACGTACAGCGCGCCGTCCTCCGTCAAACAGAGCGTGTGCCACGTCCCGCAGGAGACGTGCGCGGGGGGCGCCGAGAAAGCGTTCCCGGCGACGCGCGCGGGGGTAAAAACCGAACGCGCGTATTTTTTTTCGCCGCCGCCGGAGCTCGAACCCGGGGGCGCTCCTAAACCCAGCTTGCCTCCTTCCGCGTCCCCCCACGCGAACACCTCGCCGTCCGCGACGGCTGCGGTGTGCCACCGGCCGCAGGAAACGGACGTGACGCGCTTCCCTATAAGCGCCTCGACGAGCGTCGGCGTCGCGCGCGCGTCTTCTCCCGCGAACGAAGAGGACGTCGACGTCTCGGTTAATTCTAATTCGCTCCGCCCGACGCCGAGCGCGCCGAAGTAATTTTCGCCCCAGGTGAACAGCGCGCCGTCCGCGGCGAGCGCGGCGACGTGGCTCCGGCTCGCCGAGACGCTCTTGACCACTCGACGCGCGCCGCTCTCGAGCCCGGGGAGCAGCACCGGAACGGGCGTCCAGCGCGACGCGCTTCCGAACGCGCTTCCGCCGTATCCGTTCGCGCCGCGGCTATCCGTCCCCGTTCCGAAGACGCTGGCGCTTTGCCCCTGCGCGTCTCCCCACGCCGAGCACCGCCCGTCGCCGCTCACGGCGAACGTCACGGACCCGCCGCAGCACACCTGTACGTCGTCGCCGTCTCCGTCTCCGTCTCCGTCTCCGCCGAGCCCGGCGGCTTCCACGACCACGCCGCGCATTTTCGTCGGCAGAGCCCTCGACGCGTGCGAGCCGTGGCCGAGTCGGCCCCCGCGCCCCTCGCCCCACGTGTACACGCCCCGCCCGCGCGCGACGGCGGCGACGTGCGACGCGCCGAGAGCCACGTTTACGACGTCGATGCCGTCCGTCCCGGCGACGCGCCGAGGCGTCGCGGCGGCGGTCTCCTTCGCTCGCGCGTCCGAGGTTTCGGCGTTCTCGGCGTTCCCGAACGCGCCGAACGCGCCGCCGCCGTCGACAGCCGCGACGCGGCCCCACACGAAGACGTCTCCGGGCTCGGCGATGACGTCGCGATTCGTATTTCGCGAGACATCCCGCGCGGCGGCGGCGGCGCCCGAACCCAGCCTCTTGAACCGCGACGCGGCTGTGCTCACTCGCATCGCCGTCGCCATCGTCTGCCGCGCGCTCATCGCGTCGCCCGCGTTTCGCGGGTCCCTCGCGTGGGACCCATCAGAGCTCTTCTCGGGAGCCGCGTCCGGGTCGGCGGCGGAGTTTGCGCGCGCGCGGCGGGAAGCGGCGGCGATGCCCGCGCGCCACACCGCTAAGCGCGCGGGGTCCTCGAACACCAGGTCCAGGGTTCGAAACCGCGGAACGGTTTTCTTTTTTAAGTCTCGCGCGCCCTCCTCCTCGTACCGCACGCTCAGGCACACCTCCGGCGGGTGTTCGATTTCGAGCGAGGACCACTTGCGGAACACCTCCGAGTCGCGCCCGGGAAGCACATCGGAAACGGCGGCCATCGGGACGCCCTTTGTTTTTGCGTTTTTGCCCACCCACTCCAGCCGCGCCTCATCCGCAGACAGCTGGAAGTGCGAGACGTGAGGCTTGGCGTTGCGGCAGTACTTCAGGAGCGCCGCGCCGCGGCGAAGCGCCGTGCGCGCCTGCGCACGGGAGCGTTCGGGAGGACACGAAAGGGTCGCGTGTACGTGTCAGTCGAGGCGCCGCGCGCGGAGAAAGATGAACCGAACCGAACGAGACGGCACACGCCTCGTCCGCGAAAAGCGCGAAAAGGCGCGGGCGGGATCTGGTCGCGTGCGTCCGTCTCCGCGCTTCGTTTCGGGAGAGGCGCCGCGCACCTCTGCCACCGTGATCGCAGAGGTGGACGCGCCGACGCCGGAGGCGTCCCGCGCCGACATCTCGAACACCGAGTCTCCCGCGTCGCGTCTGCGGGCTGTGATTGACCGTCTCCACGGTCGCCGAAGCGTCGGGCGAAGAAATGTCTGAACTCCCCGTCGCCGCGTCTGCTCAAGAGCCGCGCGCGGCAACCCGCGAGACCCGCCGCGTTCTCCGCGCGCGCGACCTCTCGCTCTGGACACCCGCGCCGCTGGAGGGTGCCTCCCCTCACGCGCCGGCGCGCTCTGCCGGAGGGCGCTGAGCCGACGACACGAAATCGACCGTAGCTCCGTAGGCACCCGTTCGGATGACTGAACGGATCTGACGGCGCTGTCGAACCGAAGTCCAAGTCATCGCGGGTTTCGCGGGCGCCTCGGGCTCGAGTCTCGGACGCGTCGGATGAAAAAAATCCCCCTCGTTGTTACGCGAACGCGCCACAGCGCCCGCGCGCCGCGAGATGTCAATCGATGGCGAGCCCTCCGCGGATGAGGCGCGCGTTCCCGCGCGCGAGGCCGCCGGCGACGCGGACGGCGCCCTCGAGTGGCACGACGTGCGCTACGCCGTGGGTCGCCGCGGGACGACGCGGAGGCGAGAGATTTTGCGAGGCACGAGCGGTATCGCGCATCCGGGGCGTCTGCACGGGATACTCGGTCCCTCCGGGAGCGGCAAGACCACGCTTTTGAACATTTTGGCGGGGCGCGTGCGTGAGCGCAGAGGCGCGGAGCTGAACGGCGACGTCATGCACGACGGCGAGCTCCTCCACGCGTCAACTTCGTCCCGAGAAGGCGAGAAGCGGGGAGGCTTCATCCGAGGCGTGCAAAGCGTGCTCAAAAGGCTTCCTCTCGTCGGCGACGCGCTCTTCTCGCGGCGGAGCTCGAAGCGAGCGCAAAAACCGCGCGTTCCCGTGTCGTACGTGGAGCAGGACCCCAAGTTCTTCTCCAACCTGACCGTCCGGGAGACGCTGACGCTGGACTCTAAGCTGCACGGCGGCGACGAGAGGGACGTCGACGACGTGCTCCGCCGGCTCGGACTAAACGCGTGCGCCGACACGCTCGTCGGCGGCGACACCGGCGGCGTCGCCGTCAGAGGCGTCTCCGGCGGCGAACGGCGAAGGCTGGCCATCGCGTGCGAGACGCTCGGGCTACGAATCGGGAAGAGAAACGTCGACGTACGTATGTCGCGAGAAGGCGAAAACGATCGTCCTCTTCCGAGCTCTTCCTCTTCCGAAGTCGTTCGCGAAGTTTCGAAAAGCCTTTCGTCTTCCGGCGGCGTCGTGTTGGCGGACGAGCCCACCACCGGTCTGGACGCGCACCAGGCGGATAAGATCGTCGCCAAGCTGAAAGAGACGGCGGTCGAGGAGCACGCGGTGGTGGTCGCCGTGTTACACCAGCCGCGCTCGAGGAGTTTCGAGCGGCTGGACGATCTCACGCTGCTGACTTCGGGGGGGAAGGTGGCGTACTGCGGGCCCGTTAAAGACGTTTTGGCGTATTTCGCAAAAGTCGGCCACGTCTGCCCTCATCACCACAACCCGGCGGAGTTTCTCATCGACCTCGTCGCCGTCGACTCCGACGGCTCGCCCGAGGAGGAAGCCGCGGACGCGAAACGCGTCGCCGCGCTCGTGGACGCCTGGGAAAGCAAGCGTCTCGCGTCCGAGAAGAAAAGAAAGAACACGTCCAGAGACGAGAATACGAGTGTGACGAACGCGGAGACTCGCGAGAACGTCTGTCATACCTCGTCGGCGCGACGTTCGCGCGTCGGCGCGGCGCGTCAATTCGTTTTGCTCGTCGGCCGCGCGTGGCGCCAGACGCGCCGCGAGGCGTGGGTCAACGCCGTTAGGCTGGTGGCGAGCGCGGGTCTCGCCGCCGCGTTCGGCGGGTGTAACCGGGACATGGGCAACGGCGCTTCTTCCGTGAAACGAAGAGCCGCGGTGCTCATGCAGGCGTGCATCAACACGTCTATGTTAGCGGTGTGCCGTTCGCTGAACGGCTTCCCGCGCGAACGCGCGACGGTTTCGCGGGAGATGTTACGTTCGGTCGGCGGGTACGGCGCGGGGCCGTACTTCTTCGCGAAACTGCTCGTCGAGACCCCCGTTGATGCGGTGTTCCCGGTGGTGTTCGGGTTCGTTTTACATCGCATGGCGGGTCTGAGTAAAAACGGCCGAAATTGGCTTTTAACCACGCTCGCGTTGCAAACCGCCGCGGCGTCGACGTTGGGCCTAAGCGTGGGCGCGCTCTCGCCGTCGTCCGAGATGGCGCTCGCGATAGGGCCGTGCGTCATGGTGCTCTCCATCATGCTCGGGGACGAAACAGGCGCGTTCGCGGAGATCCCGACGAGCCTGACAAAAGTCTCGCACTTGAGCTTAATCAAGTGGGCCTTCCGCGGGTGTCTGTCCAGCGAGTTCGAGGGGCTCAAATTCGACCCGCTCGCCGACGCTAAAAGAGCGCGAGCGAAAGGCGGAGCCGAAAAAAGGACGCGCGGCGCGAGCGGCGCGTGTCCCCCCACCGGGGAGCACGTCCTTTCGGAGATGGGTCTGCCCACGGCGGGAGGCGCGCGGATCGCCGCGAAGGCGCAGGCCAAGTTGGTCGCGGCGAACGCGCTGCTGACGTACCTCGTGCTCAAAATCAGGGGCGCGTGACTTGACGTTGTGACATCGCGACAATACGTTCTTCCCTGTTTCGACAACCGCGTCGAAGTTTCACTCTTGCGACCGGTCGCGTCTCGCGACTGTGATCACGCGTTCCGCAAGCGCGCGCGTGACACTAAAAATCACGATCGCGACGTCGGCTCGGCAGTACCAGCTGCGCGTCGCTCTGGTGACCGATCGGTTCCCTGGTCGACCATGGGATGCATCTCGTCCTCCCCGGCGGGCGCCGACAAGACGGATGGCAACGCCGGGCGCAAGACGCTCGGCCGCGGTAACCTCGCCGAGGCGTCCACCAAGGTGCTCGGGGCGAATTGCCAAGCCGGCCACCCGCTGGACAAGTACGACGTGCTGGACACGCTGGGCACCGGCGGGTTCGCCGTGGTCAAGCGCGTGCGCTCCAAGATGACCGGCGAGAACTTCGCCATGAAGATCATCAACGTCACCTTCGACCCGGTACGTGCCAGCCCCCCACCCGACGCGCGCCGGATCCGTCGGTTCGACAAAACCCCGAATCGAACCCTTACGGTTTTTTTCGCGACTGGTTGCTCACTGTCACTTGTTTTTTCGGACGCCGTCGCGCGGGCGTAACGCGCGTAACGCGCCGTCGCCCTCCACCGATCCTGACCCCTCTTTCCGCTTCGCCAACTCGAGCAGACGGCTTCCGCGGCGGAGGACCGCGACGAGGATAAGGAGCCCATGAGCGTCAAGGAGGTTATGTCCGAGATTGAGACGCTGCGTAACCTGAAGAACGACGCCATCCTCAACCTCGTCGAGTACTACGTGGTGGAGGAGGAGAGCCACGTGTACGTGATCACCGAGATTCTGTACGGCGGCGCCGTGTTAGACGCCATCCTGAAGATGAAGGACGAGCGGTACACCGAGGCGGAGGCCAAGGTGGTGGTGCAGCGCACGCTCGTGGGCATCGAGTACATGCACGCCAACCTCGTCGTGCACCGTGACTTGAAGCTCGAGAATCTGCTCCTCAGCCGCGACGACGACCTCTCGTCGGTGATCATCGTGGACTTCGGCTTGGCGAAGCGGTGCCGCGACAAGTCCGGCGGGCAAGCCGCGCTGCCGCACGCCAAGGGCGTGGACGACAGCGCCGTGGGCACGCCCGTGTACGCCGCGCCGGAAGTCGTGGAACAAAAGTCGTACGGCGCCGCGGTGGACATGTGGAGCCTCGGCGTCATCGCGTACATCTTGGTGACGGGCGCGATGCCTCGCGACCTGTGGAAGTCCGCGCTCAAGTACGGGCGAGTCACGGAGGACGACTTCGGCTTCGACTGCTACGAGTGGGACACGGTGTCCACCAAGGCGCGCGACTTTGTGCGCGCCTGCCTGACGTACAACCCCGCGAAGCGTCTCTCGGCGAAGGATGCGCTCGAGCACCCCTGGATGAAGCACGTGTCCAACGTTCGCCCCGAACCGCTTCGCATCAAGAGCAAGCTGCGCGACTTCGCCAAGGGCATGAAGCTGCCCACGCGCACGTACGAGCCCGGCGAGTTTTTGATTCGACAGGGCGCGCGCGCGACGGACGAGGTGTTCCTGATCAAAAAAGGCGTGGTGGACATCATCGTCAAGGACAAGGACACGGGCGACGACGTCAAGGTTGCGACGCGCGAGGCGGGCGAGTTCGTGGGAGAGATGTCCGTCGCGTCGCAGCTCCTGCACAGCACCTCGGGCAAGAAAGAGGAGGAAAGCAAGGCTCCCGCGCCGGCGATGTCGCGGAACATCTCCATGAAGAAGGCGCCCGCGGGGGGAAGAGGGACGGGGGACGGCGATCGCGACGATAAGCCCATGGATTCGTTCCAAGCGACGCTGGCGGCGCGGCTGGCGGGGAAGCGCTGGATCGGCAAGCGGCGCACCGCGGACGTGGTGGCGCGCACGAAGGTGGAGTGCCTGGTGCTCGGCAAGAAGGAGATGCAGTGGGCCATCACGCACGACGAAACCATCCGGAGCGAGCTGGAGAAGGACATACAGAACCGGCGCGTGCAGACGTCGGCGAAGCTCACGCAGAGCAAGTCGCAGAAATACGCCGCCGCCGGTGGGAAATGAAGACTAGACTAGCGCTACGACCAACGTCGTGAGTTTAAGTTTATCATGGTTATTACTGAGATATTCACACTGCGCGTCGACGCGCGCGCGAGCGCGCGACGCGAACGCGGTGCGCCCATCCCTTTCGGTTTCGGTGTGCCCTTCGCCGCGAGTGACGTCCGGCGGCGCTACAACATCGGCGGTTGCGGCGGCGGCGTCTGCCCGTAGTACTGCCTCTTCAGCAATCGGTTGTGGTACTCGTGCGCCTCCTGCATGGAGATGGTACCGTCCGCGACGCGCTGGCCCGCGCTCTGGCCCGAGCCCTCCACCACCTCGCCCTCGCGCACCACGAACACGCCACTCTCGCGCTTGTGTCGTCCCCGGCCTGTCTTCGGGGTCACGACGCGCAGGAACCCGACCCTCGCGACGAGCTTCTTGAGCAACGCCTGCTGCTCGCTCTCGTCCGTCACACCCGCGCTCGCTCGAATGGCCGCACGCGCCTCCTCCAGCTTCGCCTCGCGTTCCGCGACGGGGCGCGACCGACGCGCGACGTCCACGAAGTCGCGGTACGCCTTGAGCACCGCCGCGCGGTGGCGCGCCGCGGACGACATCGTGACGGCGCCCTCGCGAGTGGCGAGAAAATGGTTTTTTCGTCGCCGAAAATGAGTCTCCCGGCGCGAAGATGCCGTGGTCGCGTCGCGAACGATGTCAGCGAACGAGCGAAGCGACGCTCGTGTTCCTCCACGCCTGCACTTCGGCAGGCGCGTCACGCGGCGCTGTGCGCGCACTGGCCGACCGCCGCGACCCCTCCGGCGTAGAGGGCGCGCCGGCGACGGGTCCTCTCGGGGCGGTGACGATGGCGGGCGTCGGCAAATCCACCGGCGCGTTCGGCGGACCTCGAGTCACCGCGCTCGTGTGCGTGACCTTCGCGCTCGCCGCGCTGGTGTCGTCCGTCGCGCGCGCGCCGCCGGCCGGCAGCCTGGCCGGCGCGTCGTGCCTCGGACTGGGTCTGCGCGAGGGCGTCTGGACGCGGGACGCCTCGGCGTGCGTCTCGGGCGCCGCGCCCGCGGCGGGATGCGACGACCCGGAGACGGGTGCGTTTTGGTTCTTGGACGCGGCGAGCGTTCAGCGGTGCGGCGCTCTTCCTCAGACGCGTTCGAACAACGCGTTCAGAGGGCGACGCGTTTTCGTCGTCGGGGACTCCATCGCGCGGCACGTCTACGCGTCCGTGCTCGCGCTCGCGGCGGTGGAACCCGAGGCGCACCAGTTAAGCAGTCAGGAGAAACACAAAAACTGGACGCACCCGCTCGTCGACGGCGGCGTCGCGTCTTTCGTATGGGCGCCGTTCGTTTCAAACGTCACGCGCGCGCTGGACGACGTCTTCGATCGTAACGCCGAAAAAATCGAGAGGACGCCTTCTTCTTCCACTTTTCGCACTTCATCTTCGATCGTGATCTTAAGTGCGACGCTGTGGGACGCGCTGCACGTGCGCTCCGTGGACGCCTACGTTTCCGACCTAAACGCGTTGAAAGAAAAGCTCGTCGCGCGAAGCTCAACGCGATTTCGACGCGAAGACGAAGACGCCGAAAAAAGAGAAACCAATTTGGCGCCGTTTGTGTTTTGGCTCGCCGCGCCTCGCGTGTTCGACGACGCGCTGACGGATCCGGCGAAGCGGACGTACATGACGGACGAGAAGGTGCGTTTGTACGGCGAGGCGGCGAGGCGCGTTCCCGGGTTTTTGTATCGAGACGATACGACGGCGGCGACGTTAACGGCGACGAACGAAAAGAAACGAGGAGAATCCGACACGGATTCAGAAAAGGCATTCGCCGCCGTTCCCGTGGACGTCGGCGCGCTCGCCGCCGGGTGCGCGGCGGCGGTCGCCGGCGACGCGCGGTGTTCGTCGGACGGCGTGCACGCGTCGCGCGCGGTGTACGACGCCGCCGCACAGGTGATCGCCAACGTAGTAGTAGCGCACGCGGTAGCGAGGTAGGCACGTATAGTGTGGTGTCGTACGATAGGACACTCTCTAGCTTAACGTATTCCGACCCTCCTCTGACGCGTCGCGTTCACAACCTCGAGTTTTTCGTTTCGCGCGCTTCGCGCTCGCGCTCGAGGCGGTGGGCGGTTTCGCCGGCGGGCTCGAACGCGAACCGCGCCCACGGCTCGACGCTGTACTTGCGCTCCTTCCACGCGGGCTCGAACGGGAGCAAAAACGCGTGCATGTGCAGGTGGTCCACGCTGTTGAACGGCGGGAGGTGGTACCCGAATCGGGTCTTTACCGTCCCGTCGTTCGTCTCGTTTTCGTTTTCGTCGGCGCGCGCGTTGGCGTTTGCGTCGCCGACGACGCGCTCGCCGACGTCGAGCATGCGCCGCGCCAGCTGTGCGTCTCGGTGGGTCAGCGCCCTGGCGGACGTGATGTGCTTCCGGGGACACACCAGGAAGTGCGCGCGCGCCGCCGGCTTCCAGTCCCGGAACACGACGATCTCTTTGTCGACGTACGCAAACGCCGAAGGGTCCTTCTCCGCCTCCGCGATTTTGGCGCAGAAGACGCACGTCTCGGGTCGCGGCGCGCGGTCGTCCAAAGGCGCGAGGCCCCACGTCTGGAACAGCTCGCGCGTCCAGACGGCGAGGCCCATGGCGATGGGCGCGCGGCGGGGGGAGGGACGCCGGGGACCCCGAGTGAGCCGGGCCGGCCGGGTCTGCGTCGGGAGGGAAGACCGGGGGATGGACGCGCGAGTGACTCAGCAGCGTCAGACGAGGATGTGCGCCGCGACGTCGGGCGGGGGTGTCTCGCGCTTCGAAGCGCGGAGGTTGGCGTTTCGAGAGACGCGATGGGGCGGCGCGTACGTTGTGGAACTGACGGGCGACCGCACACGACGCGAGTCTCAACATGCGACCATCGGGTCTCGTGAAGGGGACTCTGCCGAGTGGCGTTTCTTGGCACCCGGCTCAACTTCAGCGGCACAACACAACTTCGCGCGCGTGATACTGTATTATCTATGGGAATATGCTGGGTTAATAGACCCTCGAGCGGTCGAGCACGGCGACTGGAAAATAACTCGAGATCTTATCCGCCGCCTCCGCTTTTTCGATGATCTCCTCGGCGGAGCGCGCCGTCCCCCGCGCGCCACACCCGCGACGCGCCGACTCCTCGCGAGCCCGGCCCCCTCGATCGCGACTTCGACCGGTCGTCGATCTCGTCGCTCTGCGCTGCACCGCTCCGGCGAAGGCGTGAAGCACCATGGCGGATGAGGAACTGCCCCCCCCCTCCCGCAACGGCGACCTGCGCCTGCCGCGCTCGGTGAGCATGCAGAAGGACGACTACTACAACTACGTGGAGCTCATGTGCGAAGACGGTACGTGCGACGCCGCGGTCCATGCGCCACGAGATCGGACGTGCATCGAGCGAACCCGCGTCTGATGTCGCGACGCGAGGCGCCGGACGCCGGACGAGCGAGCGCGCGACGACCGTAACCCTGAAACCCTGACGATGCGGGACTCGAATGATGATGAATGCGACTCAAACTCCTCGCCGCGCTACGCCGACTGACCCTCCTTCACCCCCCTCCCCCCGTCGTTGTTCGAAACGCCGGAACACAGTCATCCGCAAGAACGTCTGGTTCTACCGCGACCGCACGGGCTTGCCCCGCGGCCCGTGCACGCTGAACACCGTGCGCAAGTGCTACGCGAACGGCATCGT
>ENA-OUOG01000355-OUOG01000355.1-marine-metagenome-genome-assembly--contig:-NODE-355-length-61374-cov-6.558934_pt1 | contig 61374 bp, 28 predicted proteins | sample MGYA00248635_ERZ508505 | MGnify/ENA primary metagenome ERZ508505 (study PRJEB26176, sample SAMN06267871) | marine metagenome | isolation source: Saanich Inlet, British Columbia, Canada | place: Pacific...
CTCACGGCGCGAAGCACCGCGAGGTCCGCGGGGTCGGGCAGGTGCTTCTCGACGAGCGAGACGGCGACATCGAAGGGCAGGCCCGGGAAGGCGACGCCCGCCTGCGCGTCGCGGTCCCGCTTACGCTTGCGCGCGCGCGTCTCGGCACCGCGCGACGCCTCGTCGACCATCGCGCCTGGTGTTGCGTGCACCGCGCGCGTCGTTGTGCGTGCCCCGCGCGCGTCGTTGTGCGTGATCTTCAGAGAAACCTTTTCGTTCAGGACGAGGAGTCAACACTGCGTTTATAACAGACTCAGTTGGAATTCCCAAGCTGTAAGTCTGCCACGCGCGCGCGCGCGTTGCCGGCGCCATGGCCTCGGGGGACCCGCCCTCGGGCCTGGCGCTGCTCGCGGAGAAGGCAGCGCGCGCGTTCGAGGCGGGAGAGTACGCCGAGGCGCGGCGGTGCGTGGGTGACCTGGAGCTCGAGGCGCGTGTCGGGGGAAAGATGCACGCTCGAGATGCCGCTCGGGTGGCGCAGAACGTCGCCGTCCTGGACTTCTGCGACACCGAGCGCGAAGGCAGGCTCGACGCGGCTGGGTTTCGAGACACCCTGCGCCGCGCCGAGTCGGCGTTCGAAGCGGCCAGCTCCTCGGACGCCGAACCCGCAGACCCCGAAGCGGACGCGCGGGACTCGCGCATCCTTCGCGCCAACATCGCGTGGGCGACGATGCGAGGCGCGTTTTCCTTTCCGGACGCCGCTTCGACGATTGCCGTTTTGGAACGCGTCTTCGACGACACGGTGGCCACGGACGACGGCAGCTCTTCCACCGACACGCTGCACGAGACGTTCCACGTCGCGTCGATGCTTTTGCGCGCGCTCGCGGCGTCGGGGTCGCGCGCGGACGCGGAGAAGGCGCTTCGGATCCTGAGCGTCGCGGAGGCGATGACGACGCGACGCGAAAACGAAAACGACGCGCGTTTGTTTGTGCTCCGCGAACGCGCGCGCGCCTCGATGACGCTCGGGGACTTGGCGACCGCCAGGGAAGCCCTGCGTTTGATTCAAACGATTCAAACGACGAGTCAGGCGTCATCGGACCCTTCGCACCCTTCACACGCCGCATCCTCGGAAGAGCTCGCGTCGCTTCGCGCGCGGCTCGCGTACCTCGAGGGCGACGGCGAAGCGGCGCTTCGGCTTTTTTCAACCTTTACGAATGACAAAACGGCGACGACGCCTTTCGACGACGCGCGCGCGCTCAACCTGGCCTCCGTGTTGGAACTCTCGGGGTCGTCCGCGACGGCGTCGTTTCTGCTCGACTCGATACGCGAGAGGCGAAACGCCGTCGCCGCCTCCGACGACGACGACGACGACGTCTCGCGCTTCAAACGCGCCGCCGCGTACCGAGCCGGCGTGTTGCTCCTGCGCGCGGAAAAGCCAGCCGCCGCGGCGCTTCTCGTTCTGGCCGGCGGAGCCGCGGCGGGCGCGCCGGAGACGTTCGTGCGTTTGGCGGAGTGCGCCTGCGGTCACGCGGCGCGCGGAGGGGAAGCCGACGACGACGAGCGCAAAGCCGCCGCCGCGTTCGTCGCCGCGAGCGACGGCGTTCCCCTCAGCTTCGTCGGCGCGCAGACGTACCTGGACTCGGCGCTCGCGGAGTTGTGTCGCGACGATGACGACGAAGCGCGTTCGCGGAAGCGTCTTCGTAAGCCGCGTCTGCGCGCGCACGCGCACGCGCAGCGCGCCTACGTGTGTCTGGCTCTGGGGAAGAGACTGGACGCGCTCTCCTCCGCGAACGAAGTGCTCGCCATCGTCGACGCCGCCGAGAAGAACGCGAAGCGTCGCGCTTCCGGCCTCGGAGACGCCGGGAAAACGCGCGAGGAGGACGGGTTCGAAAGCGACGAGCTCGAGGCGTACGCGACTCTCGCCAAGGCGTACGCCGCGAAGGCGTTGACGTCGCTGGGGAGACACGAAGAGGCGGCGACTTTTTCCACCGGTTGAAAACGTATTATAGTACCGTAGTCTACGTACCTCGCTCTCATTCTCTCGTTCAATCGCATCACACGTCGAAGTGCCTGTCGTACACCGCGGTGAACTGGAACTCCGCGGCGACGGTCCTCCCCGCGAACCACCGGCCGTGCAGCGCGTCTTTCGCCTTTTTGGCGCCGGCGACGTCGGAAAACTTGAGGTACACGAACCCCTCGGACTCGCGGTCCACGAACGCGTGCTTCACCTCGCCGAACTGCGCGCACTCCTCCTGGACGTCCTCGGCGATGTCCAGCCACCACTCGTCCTCGGTCTCCTCCTCCGCGCGGAACATGTTCTTCAGCAAAACGCACTCCGTGGGGATGGGCGAAGCCGGACCGAGCACGCCCTGCTGCGCCTCGGCGGCGCGGCGCTGCAACTCCGCCGCCGCCTCGGCGGCGGCGACGCGCGCCGCCGCCATCTGGTCCGCCGACGCGGGCAAGCCAGTTTTCGGGTCGATGCCGAGCGGCGCCGCGGTCGCGGGGTCCTGCCCCGCGAGTTTCGCCATGAGCGCCGCGCGGCTCCGCGAGTCCATCTTGACGCCGAGCGCGGAGTCACTCATCAGGTCCGGACCCGATCGCGCATCCGCCGCGTCGCGAACATCCGGCGCCGCCATGGAAACCTCCATGGCCCGCCCGACGAGCTCCAGGCCGTTGAGCTGCGCCAACGCCAGCACGGCGTGCTGCGCGTTCCCGTACCGCACGGTCGCGGAGACGCTTTCGACGTCCGCGGAGCGCCTCGGGGCCACGGAGACGCGCTCGAGCGGCCCGAAGGGCTCGAACACCGCGCGCAGGTCCTCCTCGCCGACGTCGCAGTGCACGTTGTCCACGTTGAGCTCGCACGACCGCGGCGGCGGAGGAGGCAACGGCGCGCCGCCGGCCAGAGGCGGAGGCAGAGGGATGTGGGTCCGCGTGGGGTCCGTGTGAGGCGCAACACCAGTCGCGGCACCAGCCGCGGCACCGGTGTCGGCGTTCGTCGTGTTCGTGTGCCCCATCGGTTGTGTGCCGCCGTCGCCGGCGACGACGCCGCCGTCGGCGCCCTTCGCCTTGGCCTCCTCCTCGGCTTTTTTCTTCTGCGCCTTTTCGATTTTCCACGCGGCGTTCTTCTCGGCTTCGCTCGCCTTGACCATGACCACCTGATTCCTCAGGATCTGGCCCGTGCACGCCAGCGCGGGCTCCACGGAGCTCTCCTCCGCGAACTCGACGTACGCCATGCCCTTGCTCGTGGGCGTGTTCCGGTCGTAGATGATGCGCACGTCGTTCACCGTTCCAACCGCGGAAAAGAATTGGAAGATGTCGCGCTCGTCAGCCTTCGTGGACAAGTTGTAGGCGAACACCGTGCGCGCGTCCCGCTCGAGCGTCTCCAGCTCGCGACGCTTGCGTTCCATCTCGCGCTCCTCCCGTCGGCGCTCACGCATCGCCTCGCGCTCGGCGCGCTCGGCGCTGGTCTCGCGGCGGTCACGCCGCGGCGACCGCGACCGCGATCGAGACGATCGGCGGTCGCGCCGGTCCCTCCGTCTGCCCCCCCGGCGTCCGTCCCCGCGGTCCCTGGACCGCGACCGGTCGCGGTCCCGTCGGTCGCGGCGGTCGCGCGAGCCGTCCCTCCGGTCGCGGCGGGGAGGTGATCGCTCGTCCCGGTCGCGTTTCAACCCGCGGTCGTCCGCGGGAAGCGGGTCGACGCGTCCGTCCGACGACATTTCCAGACGATGCTTCGAGCTTCGACAGATCACCGACTACCGCGGCTCGACGCAGCCGCTCCCCGGCCTGTCTCTCTCGGGATGTGCGTGAGACCCGACCAACCGCGCCGATCGTGCTTCCGCGGTCGTGCGTGCCGCGATGACGCCTCGCGCGACGGATTGTGGGGCGACGTTCCGTGTGAGGCGGACAGACGCGAGGAATTCATTCGCCCGCCGCCGCTTCTCGCGGTTTCGGCGCGTAAACTCACGTCAACACTGACGACGAAGCCCGTCATTTCCGGGAGCGCGATGTCCACGCCCGCGGACGCTCTGAACCCCGCGGCCGGCGAGTCGCACGCGGACCACGCGCACTTGGACGGTAAGTGCACGTCCTGGGTGGACGAGGCGTTGGACGCCGCCGGTCCGGAGTACGCGGACGCGCCTCGTCCGGGATCGTGCTGCGAGAAGGATGCGAAAGCCTCGGCCGAGGCGCGACGCATACGCCGCATCGTGAGCGCGGCGGACCCCGTGCGCAAAGCCACCGCGCTGCGCACGTCGAGCGACCCCAGGAACGCGTTCCCGGGCGGGTTCGACGACGAAGCGATCGACGAGGAGAGCGACGATCTGCTCACGGAGTCCGACGAAGAAGCCGACGACACCGAGCGGTCGCGCTTCCTCTCCACGAAGGACCCGGCGTTGCTCGAGATCCAAGCCAAACGCATCGCGGAGTTGAAGCTCGCCGCCGAAAAGGCGAGGGCCGAGCGCGCCAACACCGCCGCGAACGCGTCCTACGTCGCCGTCGACGAGGCGGACATCCCCAAGCACCTGCGCGACGGGCCGACGCGCGTGGTGCTCCACTTCCCGTCGGAGGGATCCGACGCCAGCGCGCGCGTCGACGAAGTGTTTGACGCGCTGGCTCCGGCGTTTCCCAAAACCCGCTTCGCGCGCGTGCGGTGTCCCTCGGGGACATCCCCCACCATCTCAGCGGTGACCGGCGGCGCGACCGCCTACCCCCCCGCGATCCTGTGCTTCCGGAAACAAAAGCTTTCCGTCTGGACCCTGGGGTACGAGGCGTTCGGCGGCGTCGAGCGCTTCGACGAGGAGCGCATAGTGCGATGGCTCGCCGCGAAGGCTGAGGTTCTGCCGGGGCATCCCGACGCGCCTGTTAAGTGTCGCGCGTCCACGGGCGCCGCGCTGGGCGTCTCCGGGACCAGGGGCGGATACGACGACGCGAGCGACGAGGAGGAGGGTTTGCGGCGGCGGCGAGACGACTCGGACGACTCGGACGAAGACGGCGGCGACGTAGACGGCGAGGAGTGGAGCTACAACGGGATCGGCGCGCCGTGCGCGCAGTGCGGTCGACGGTTTCCGCACAAGCACTTCCGCGCGTTGCGCCGGGGGGGGGCACACGCCGGGGGAGGGTTCGGGAACGACCAGGAGAGCGACGACGAGGACGAACGATAGCGGTAACGATGATCGTTTCATCTATAAGATACCTATAGCTCTAACACTATCGAGTTATCATCACATGGCGAGTTCCGGGTGCTCCGTCGCGCGCGCGAAGACGAAACTCATCGCCGCCAGCGCGTACACCGGCCCGGAAACCGCTAAAGATGCGGTCCACACCGAAGACCCGGGCATGGAGAAGAGAATCGGCGCGAGCGGCGCTAAGACGAAAACGAACCACGCCAGAATTTCCACTCTCACCGCCGCCAAGACGATCGCGACGCGATGTGGAGATAAGGAACCACTCGCGGTGGCGCGCGTTCTCGCTTTTTCCTCGGCGCTCGCGCCGCGAGCGCCGATGCGCGCGCCGATTGCGGCGTAGCGCGCAAAGGCGCGCAAGCGCAACGATTCCGGAAACCGCAACTCGTTCAGTATGCCCTTCGTGTACCCCAGCGAGTGCAACACGCCGAGCATGTTCGTGCCCCCCTCGTCGTGCAGGCTGACCAGGAACTTGCCTATGTCCGACAGCTTGACGCCCGGAGGCAACGCGCCTCGCGCGGCGGCTTTGAAGTCCGCCGCGTTTAGGTCCGGCGACCCAAACACGAACCAGGGCGAGAGGATCAACGGGAAAAAACGGTACAGTTCCTTCCCCGCGAACCGTATGCTGTGCTTTCGCGTCCCGCGCGCGTCGCGACGCACGCACGCGTTGACGAGCGCGCAAAACTCGGTCCGCGTCGCGTCGGACAGGTCGTGGTACAGACCGTGGTCCAGGAGCACGATCTGCGGTTCCTTTTCTTTCGAGCCAACGCCCGGACCCGGACCCGGACGTTCGCGGACGTACACGTTCCCCGCGTGCGGGTCGCCGTGCACGTGGCCGTGCACGAAGACCATCTCCGAGAAGACGCTGGCGAGCGCCGCGCCGACTCGTTTCGGGTCGAACCCCGCGTGTTTCAAAGCCGCCACGTCGTTGCAGCGAGTCATGTTGTCCACGAACGCGGTGGTCAGGACGCGTTTTGACGTGAACTCGCGCACGACTTCGGGGACGTGCGCGTCCGGACGCCCCCTGAGCTCGAAGGCGCATCGCTCGGCGTTGTCCGCCTCGCCCGTGAAGTCGAGCTCGGCGGTGAGCGACACCTGGAAGTCGCGGACGAGCCACGACAGGTCGAACCCGCCGGGCTTGATCTGCTGGCCGAACATCGAGAAGACGGCGAAGTCCGAGGTCAGGTGGTGCTTCAGCCACGGGTACTGCAGCTTCACCGCCACCGTCCGGCCGTCCTTCGTGACCGCTCGGTGCACCTGCGCGAGCGACGCCGCCGCGATCGGGGTCTCGTCGATCTCCGCGAACGCCTCCTTGGCGCTCATGCCGAACTCCTCCGCGAAACACGCGTCCATGTCTTCGAACGGGCGGAACGGGGCTTTGTCGGTGAGCACCGCGAGAGCCTCGATGTACGCCTTCGGGATGCCCGCGTCGCCCGCTCCACCCTGCAACGAAGCGACGAACTGCGCCGCCTTGTTGTAGATGCCGCCGTTCTGTTTCGCCAACTCGAGGCATTCCTGCGCGGTGGACACGTGAAGCGCCTCCATCGCGGCGACGCGCTCGGGAGACCCTTCGGGCCCGACCTCGTCGAGCGCGAGGTAGGCTTTCTTGGCCTTCTCGAAGAGCGCCATCGCGGCCATCGCGCGGCCCATGCCGAGACCCATGTCCGGACCGGACGGGGGCTTCGGGGGGACGGGGGCCGTTCGCGTCGGCGACGCGGGGGACGCCATCGCGATCGAGCACGCGCCGCAGAGGGGGACCCTCCGACACGGGGCAGGCGCTGTGCCCTGAACCAATGAAGAAGACTCGCGAAGAAACGCGTCCGAAGTTTGACGGGCAGAACCTGAACGAAAAGGTTTTTGGTCGAGTCGTAACGCGCCCCCAGTCACTGACTCGAGGCGCGACCCCGGCGACGCCCCGAGCCGATCCGCCCGATGGCGATGACCTCGTTCGCCGTCGCGGCGACGCGGCGCGCGCCGCTCCGCGGGTGCCTCGCGGCTGCCAGATCGGCGGTCGGCGGAGGATCCTCCGCGACGTTCTCCCGTGGCATCCCGATCTCGTCGCATCGCTCCCATCCCCGCGTCGCCCCCTCGACGCGTCGGTTCGCGGTCGCCGCGGACGGCGCGTCTCCCACCTCCGCCGGCGGCCAGAGGAAGCACAGGGTGGTGTTCCTCGGGACCCCCGACGTCGCGGCGTCTGCTCTGGACGCGCTGCTTGACGCCGCGGACGAGCCCGACTGCGCGTGGGAAGTGCACGCGGTGGTGAGCCAGCCCGGTCGCCCGCGCGGCCGCGGCCGTAGCAAGTCCGGCCCTCCCCCCCCATCCCCGGTGGCGGAGTGCGCGCTGCGGCGCGGCGTCCCCGAGGACCGCGTGCTGTGCCCCGTGAAGGCGAACGAGCCGGAGTTCCTGGAGGCGCTGGCGCGAATGGAACCGGACCTCGCCGTGACGGCGGCGTACGGCAACTTTCTCCCGTCAAAGTTCCTCGCCATCCCGCGGCTGGGCACGCTCAACATCCACCCCAGCCTGCTGCCCCAGTTCCGAGGCGCCGCGCCCGTGCAGCGCGCGCTCGAGCGCGGCGTGCCGGTCACGGGCGTCACCGTCGCGTACACCGTGCTCGAGATGGACGCCGGGCCGGTGGTGCGCCGCGTCGAGCGGCCGCTGGACGGCTCCGAGAAGCACGTCGACTTGTTGCGCGAACTGTTCGCGACTGGCGCCGCGGCGCTGCTGGAGGCGCTGCCGTCGGTGTGGACCGGCGAGGCGGCGACGCTCGCGACGCCGCAGGCAGAGTTCGGCGAGCCCACGCACGCGCCCAAGGTGTCACCGGAGGAGGGCGTGCTGGACTTCAAAAACGAAACCGCGACGACGCTGCGGGACAAGGTGCGCGGGTTCGACGGGTGGCCGGGAACCAAGGGGGCTTTTTTGGTGAAAAAAGAAGACGCCGCGGAGGATGCGTGGCAGGAGGTGACGCTGAAGATCATCACCGCCAACGTGTTCGAGGACGCGTCGGAGACGCCCGCGGCGGGCGGTGACTACTCCGGAGCCGTGACGCTCACGAAAAAGACCATGCGCGTGCCGTGCGCGGGCGGGACGTGGCTGGAGGTGACTGAAGTGCAGCCGCCGGGGAAGAAAGCGATGGACGCCGCGTCCTACGCAAACGGACTCAAGGGGAGCGTGCTCAAGGTGCTCCACTGATTTTAATACTCCTACGTACCTATCGGCACCTGCGAAGGTAGACTACTCGCTATACGACAGTACTCCACGCGGCTGCTTTAACGAACGACCGGAACGTCTATCGTGATGTCTATGACAGAGCTACGAGAAAGTAGTTCACTGAGTAGCCGACAGCTACTCGACTACTCGTCTCCCCTCGCCACCGCGCACCTCTCCCTGTGCCGCTTGAGGTCCACCTTGTACCCGAACCGCTTGCCGCACCCGGGCTCGCCGTCGTCGCCGCACGCGAATCGCTTCTCGCCCGTGTGCACGCGCGCGTGCGCCACGAGCGTGTACTCGTCCTTGAACCTTTTGCCGCACCCCGGCACCTCGCACGCGAAGGGGCGGTTTTCCGAGTGGCTCCGCTCGTGGCTCCTCAAAGCCCACGCCGTGGGGAAGTGCCGGCCGCACGCCGGGTGCGAGCACGAGTGCCGCTTCTCGTGCAGCAGCCTGTGCCGGGCCAGAGACGCGCGGTTCGCGAACGCGCGCGCGCACCCGGGGAAGGGACACCGGTGCGGCGCCGTGCCCGCGTGCTCGTGCATGTGGTCGCGGAGCTTGTGCGGCATGTCGAACACGCGATCGCACGCGACGCACGTGTGCCGCGCCGCCGACGCGAGGTCCGCGGAGGGCGGAAAGTCGTTTGGAAGGCGGAAAGGCCCGGAGACGCCCGCCGGTCGGGATCCCGATCCCGATCCCGATCCCGATCCCGATCCCGGTCCGTCCACACGCTCGGGATCCGTCGACGCGTCGGCGTCCACGGTTCGCGGACCGGCCGCGGCCGCCGCCGCGCGCGCCGTCTCGGCGGCGCGCGACGCGAGACGCCTCTTCCGGCGTTCGGCGCGGCCCTGCTTGTGCGCCCTGCGCCGCCTGGAGATGAGGTACTTCACCTGCGCGAGCACCGTCTCCACGTCGCCCACGCTCAGGTCCAGCCAGGGCTTCGCGCACAGCGCCGCGGCGGCGCGCAGCTCGTCGTCCATCAAAACCGGCCGAGCGGGAACGGTCAGGGAGTCAACCTGAAGCGAACCCGAAACCCGCGCGGCGCGCGGAGCGCCCTCGCGAAGACGCACAGACGCGTCGTCGCGCGCCGCACGACGGATCTCCGTGGAATCCAAACCCGCCGCCGAGGGTATAACCCACGGGTCCTCGAAGGCGCCCGCCCGCGCATCAGAGCCGTGCGTCACAGCCGCGTGCGTCAGAGCCGCGTGCGACGAAGGAGGGACGGGCGGGCGCGACACGAACGGCGCCGTGGTCGGGAAGACAATCTGCGTCTCGTCGAAGCCGTACGCCGCGAGAGCGCCGGCGGCGCCGGAGGCGGCGCCGGCGGCGGTCGCCGCGCGCGGCGACCGCGGCTGCGGCGGGGGAGGAGGCATGAGCGTCGCGAGCGTCGCGTTGGACTCGCGCGCGACCGCCGGGTGAGGGTTCACGAACCCTCCCGGCGGCGGCGCGAACACAGGCGGCTGCGGCGGCGGCGGCGGATCGATGTCGCCGTACGCGGCGAGCGCGTCCGCGGCGCTCCGCTCGGGGACGCCTTTTTCTTTTTCTTTTTCTTTTTCGACGCCGACGCCGACTTCGGCTTCGGCGTCGTCCTCCACGCGGTCTTCGCTTTCGTCGTCGCCTTCTTCTTCGGGTCGCTCTTCGCGCACGTCGGCGTCCTCGGCATCGTCGTCCCCGGAATCGTCGGACTCGGACGATTCCGAAAAGAGGTCGTCGTCCGAGTCCTCGAGGCGTTCGCCCTCGAACGCGAAGCGAGACGCGCCGGCGTCGTCGTTAGCGTCGTCGCGCGCGTCCGCGTCTGCGCCCGCGCCCGCCGCGCGCGCGTTTGTTTCTTTCCCGTCGTCTCCCGTCGGCGCCCTCCCCCCCGTCGCGGGGTTCGCCTCCAGCATCGCGAGGAGTCTCTTAAAGTCGCCGGTGAGCTGCGGGATGTCCCCGACGCGAACCTCCTCGGCGCGCGTCGTCTTCCAGCGCGAGAAGCCCCGCTTCTTCTTGTTCTTCTCGCGCGCAAGAAGGCGCGCGCCCGTCGGATCGAGGATGCCCCCCAGCTCCAGCGAGTCCCCGTTCGCCTCGAGCTCGACGAAGTTGCGCACGACCGCGAGCTTCTTGCGCAGGGACCGCCACTTAGTCTTGCTCTCGCTGAGCCACGCGCCGTAGTCCGAGGCGCGCAGAGACGCCGCGCGCGCGAACGCGACCGAATCGTCGTGCGTCTCAGCCACGACGCGCGGGCGTTTTCGAGAAGACACGAGCGCGGCGTGGTCCTCGTCCCGACCGCGCGAGCCGGCGCCCTCCGCGCGGGGCTGCTGCAGGGGCGGCGCCATCCTCGCGACCGCCGAGCTCGAGCCGGACGCGCGAGGGATGCCCTGCGGCGCCGCGCGCCACGAAGTGACGAGATGTTTGAAAACGTTCCTCGGAGGTGTGAAGTCTGAGTGTGATTTTGCACTGGCGCGGAGGCGAGACGTGTGCGCACGATCGATGAAATTAGCCCGCGCTCTCTACTCTCCGCCCGCCATGACCGCGCCGCCTTCCTCCGAGGGGAGGAACGGGTTGGCGATCTCCTCCATCCCGTCGAGGCCCGACACCACCATCACCGACGTGCCCCTGCACACGATCAACCCCAGGCTCCTCGTCTCGTCCGTGATCTTCAGCGGGTCGTCCACATCGCGCAGGTACTCCACGCACTCGTCCAGCACCAGGTTGAGGAGCTGGTCGAATCCCTTCAGCGTGCCGGTAACCTCGCGCCCACCCGAGAGCTTCACACGCACGCCCTTGTCGATGAACTTGCCCAGGTCGAGCACGGTCTCCTTCTTGCCGCTCATCGCGTTCGGTCCCCGGTTTCGTGCGCGCACGCGGGATGGAATGCGCCGAGCGAAGTCGGGATCCGAGCGAAAACCTCTCGTCGAAAACCTCGGCGCGCTCCTCGCGCCAAACATAACCGTTCACCGCTGAACTTCAAACCGTCGTCCCGCATCGACGCGCGCGCGCGCGGCCAGACCGCGACGCGTCGGACGCACGCGACGCGCACGGGTGGCGATGCCGTCCCCCCCAGGGTCTCCCCGGCGCGGTCGCCCGAGTTCGGCGGCGGGGACGCCGCCTCGGAGCCCCTCCGGACGCGGGCCGAGGACCGCGGAAACGTCGGATGACACAAACGCCTCGCGAGGCGCGTCGTCGTCGCGACCGAGGGTGGACACGCGTTCGCCCGCGACGCGCGCGACGCTCGCGTCGACGCCCGTGGCGGACCTCGTCGCGTCGCCGCTCCAGCCCCTGGCGTTCGACCTGAAGAAGCTCGCGTCGCAGGCGCCCACGCGCGCCAAGGATGGCGCCATCGTCGCGCTCTCCGCGCAGCTGGATGCCATGCGCGCGCGTCTGCGCGAGGCGGAGCGGGCCGCGGGCTCGCCCGCGCCCGTCTCCTCGACGCCCGCGCGCGCGGACGCGAACGACGCAGACGACGCGGACGACGCGCGCAGGCCCACCCCGCCCGCGTCTCCCCTCCCTCGGGGAGGCGCGCGGCCGGCGACGCCGCCGAGAGGCGCCGCTCGAATCGGAATCGGTTCTGATTCTACGCGACCCGCGTCGGCGACGCGCGCGGGAGGTCCGATGACCATCGAATCCAACGACCGTTTCTCGTGGCCCGACCGCGCGCACGGCGTGGCTCTCCTGCGTCTCGAGGCTGAGGCTCGGGAGTGGCGCGAGCGCCTGGAGACGGCTGAGCGCCGCGAAAAAGAGGCTCGCGAAGAGACGTCTCGGCGCGTCGATTCGGCGCGCGCCGAGGCGCTCGCTTCGTGCGCCGTCGACGCGCGTCAATTGGAGGTTCTGAAGTACCGCGCGTTGGCTCGAGGCACGACGAAACTGCTCGAGCGACGCGCGAGAAAAGCGATGGCGGCGTTCCGCCTGTGCGTCAGGCAGGCCAGCAGAGAGCGCCGGGTCGAACGCGAGCTCGTGCCGAAGTGGAACCGGGTGGTCAAAAAACGTTTGGCGTTTGCGCGCTTCGTCGCCGCCGTCGAGACGCACCGCAGAGCGCGCGTCGCGGGGGAGCGGGTCGCGCTCGCCTCCATCCTGCGGTTCGCCAGGCGGGTCACGCGCGCGTGGTTCGAGGTGACGAGCGCGCTCGGTGCGCTCAGGCGTCGCGCGGCGCGCGCGAAGGCGACGTTCGCGGCGCGGAGGACGAAGAGACGCGTCGACGAAACCTTCCACGCGTGGGCGACGGAATCGCGCGCGCGCTCCACCGCGCGACGCCGAGCCTCAGCGCTGTGCGCCCGGAACGAACGCAGGAGGCACTTCTCGTTGCCCTTCGCAGCCTGGAGACACGAGACGAGTCGCGAATCGGAGGCGGAGGCGCACGCCGCCGAGATGGTCGCGCGCGCGACGAGTCTGCGCGTGTTCCGGTTCGCGGGTCGAAGAGTCCGGCGCAAAAAAAGAGACGTCCTTTTCGCGTGGCGAGCCGTCGCGCGCCAACGCACGCAGCTTCGCGTCGCGGTCGCGCGCGCGCGGGGGCGGTGGCAGAATGCGCGCGGCGCGCAGCTCGTGCGCGCGTGGCACGTCGCGAAACGCGCCTCGAAACTCTCCAGGCGCGCCTCCGCGCGACGCGCGTTTGAAGCCTGGGAAGCGCGCGCGCGCGCGCGAAGGTTCGCCGCGACGCTGGCGTCGCGCGGCGCGCGAAACAGGGCGCGCCGCGGGTTCCGCTCCGCGTTCGTGGCGTGGGCGCGTCTCGCGGCGCCTCGGCGGGTCGCCGAGGCGGAGGCGCGCGTGTCGGCCGCGGAGGCGAAAGCCCAGGAAGCTCGAGTCCTCGCGGACCGCACGAACGCCGCCGCGGCTTTGGACCGCGAGGCGCTGGCATCCGCCGCCGCGCGCGCCGAGTCTCTCGCCGGTTCGCTCGCGTCCGCGGAGCGCCGGGCGGGCGCGCTCGCGCCCACCGGCGGGGGTCTCCTGGAGACCCCGCTCGAGTGGCGCGCGGTTCCGGCTTCCAACGCCTCGGTGGTCGCCGAGATGGTCACGTCGCCCGGCGGCGGCGCCAAGAAGACGCGCGGCGGCGCGGCGGCGCCGAAGCCGAAGCCGAAGGAAGGAGATGAGGACGCGGAGAATGCCGTCGTCGGCGTCTCCGCGCTGCTGGACCCGTGCCCCCCCGTGTTCATCCCCGACCGCGACCCGTTCGCGCTGGACGCCACGGAGGACGGCGCGCCCTCCACCAGCGGCGTCGCCGTGACGCTCTTGCCGGGCGGGGAGACCATCACGTTCGCCGCGCTCGCCGTCTCCACGCCGGGCGCGTCGTCGCCGTGGGACGTCGACCCGGCGGCGAGGTGGCTCGAGGCGGGGTCGGCGGAACGAGTGGCGGGCGCGGCGCCCCCAGGGCGCGAGAGCCCCGCGGTGTGCGCGCTCCCGGCGGCGACCGCTGCCGTGGCCGCCGCGGCCGCCGGCTCGGACCCCGCCGGCGTCGTGGGCGGCGTCTTCGTGTACGGCGGCTTCGACGGCGCCGCCGAGATGAACGACGCGCACGTGTTGCTCCGTCGGGTCTCGGACGCCGACGTTCCGGATTCGCCCGAGCTTCCCGCCTGGGAGTGGATCAAAATCGCGCGCGACCGGTGCTCCCCCTCCCCCCCCCCTCGGTCGCACGCGTGCGCGTTCGCGACGCCGCCGCCCTTCGCCGGCTCCGAGGCGGCGAGGGAAGCCTACCGGACGGGCGCGAGCGTGCGCACGGAAGTGTACGTGCTCGGCGGGTACGCGCGTCGTTCGCGCGACGCCGCCGCCGACGACGAGGAGCCGAAAAAGTCGAAAAACGCCGCGGGTAACGAAAACGGCGCGAAGGGGCGTAATGACCGTGATCGCGTTTCCAGTGGTTTGCGTAACGACCTGTGGCGTCTGGACACGTCGACGTTCGTGTGGTCGTGCCCCGAGGCGATCGGGGACGTCCCCGGCCCGCGCAGGGACGCCGCTGTCGCCGTGACACCCGTCTCGCGCTCCGGCTTAGGGCGCGTTTTTCTGCACGGCGGCGCCGCGGCGGACGGCGAACCGTTAGCGGATCTGTACGCGCTCGACCTCGGTTCGCTTTCGTGGACGCGTCTCCCCCCGGGGGACCAGGTCCTCGCCTCGGACCCGTACGAGGCGGCGAGGCGCGACCCGGAGGGCTTTAAACTCGAGCCCGAATTCGTGGTCGCGCTGGAGATGGCGGAAGCGCTCGAGGACGGAAAGAAGACGTTTCGGGAGAAGACGCGGAAGAAGAAGAACCTGGGGGACGACGATCGCGATCGCGATTCAAACAACGAAACGCGCGACGCCGCCGACGCCGCAGCCTTTGACGCCCGACAGACGCCGCTTCGCGCGCGCACCGCATACCCGAGCGCGCGGTCTCGCCACGCCGCAACCGTGGTGGGCTCGACGCTCGTGGTGCACGGCGGTTTAGCGCCCGCGCCGGGCGGCGGCGCGGACCGCTCGCACGCGTTCGAGTTCGACCCGGCGGTGTACTCGCTGTGCCTGGAGACGATGTCGTGGCGCGCGCCGAAAATCGCCGCCGACGAGTACTCGCCCGCGCCGCCCGCCGACCGATGCGTCGGGCACGGTTTGTTCGCGCACGCGGCGGGTTTGGTGGTGGTCGGGGGCGGCGCCGCTTTCGGCGGCGTGCTCGCGACGCCGCCGCCCGTGTTCCTGCTGGAGATGCCCGCGCAGAGGGAAGGCCGGGCGATGCGAGCGCAGGCGGAGAAAAGCGCGGCGCGCGTCGGTTCTTTGGAGCGCGAGAAATTTAACGCCAAGAAGGAAACCGCTGAGGTCTCCGCGCTTCTGGAACAGACGCGCGCCGCGGCGGTTTCGCTCAAACGCAAAGGCGACTTAATCGCCGCCGCGGAAAAAGCCGGCCGCGACGCGCAGGCGAGTTTACTTAAAAAGCTGCGTGACTCGCGTTCGAAGGTTGCGCACGCGGAGGCGCTGGTGACGCGTGCGAATGCGTTTTCGGCGCTCTGCGAAGATCGCGTCGACGTCGCGTACGCCAAGATGAAGACGGCGCGGCGCGAGCGCGACGACGCTTTGTTAGAGTCGGGTGATCTGCAAAGAGCGGCGACGGCGGCGGAGTTGAAAGCGTCCGCGGCTTTGCGCGAGGCGTCGAGTCGCGAGGCGCAAGCGTTGGCGTTCATGCAAGCAAGGGACGCGCAGGATTCCTTGAAAACCTCCGAAACCATTCTGAAACTGGAAGCCGAGCTGGCGGTGGCTAAAGCGTCGGCGGAGCGTTTAGAGGCGGCGAAGGCGGAGTTAGCGGCGGATCTCCGCGACGCGGAGAAGAGAGCCGGCGCCGGGCGCGAGGCGCTCGCGCAGGCGGAGGACCGCGCGCGGTTCGCCGAGGTGAGCCGCGCGAACGCGCTCAAAGACGCGGCTGTGGCCCAGCGGACGATGCGGCGGGAGATGGAGGCGCTGGAACAGGAGGTGGCGCGCGCCGCCGCCGGGCGCTGGGCCGCCGACGCCGACGGCGTCGGAAAAGAGACGTCGCGAAGAGCGACGAAAACCGTCGCCGACGACGTCACTCGCGACGAGACCGGGGAGGAAGGGTCTGAGTCTTCTGAGTCTTCTGAGTCTGAGTCTGAGTCTATGGGCGAGTCGAGCGACGCGAGCGCCGTGGACCCGGAAGATTTGCCCTCGCGACTGATCGGCATGCTCGACGTCGAGAGACCGGCGTGGTAGCGCGGACGCGTTTTGGCTCCGGTTTTTTTTTAACGTCACTGGTCTCGTTTCGCGCGTCAAGACTGTCACACAGACTTGTTGAAAATGTCGCCGGCGGCCGCTCCATCGGGCGAAAATGGGGGTTTATTTCTGGTTCGTCGCGCGCGATCGCTGTCGACCACTAAATCGCTCTCGCCGCGATCGGTCTCGGCGCGCGTCAAAACACGGCACGCCGCGGCGCGTGACCGCGAATCGCGACCGCGCGTGGTCGGCGACCCGCTCGCTCCTCGCCGTCGACGAAGGTCGTCCGTCTCGACCGCGCGTCCCCCCACCGAGTCGGCCACGCTCGCGCGCCGTCCGAGGCTTCGGAACGAGAAACCATCACGATGCCGCACTTCCGCGTCTCGTACGTGGTGTCCGCGCCGGACGAGGCCGGCGCGCGGGAGATCGTGGACGCGCTGTGCCTGGAGCAGACCGTCGAGCTCCCCCTGGCGCTCGTGCCTCCCGGCACGTGGATCAACGAGCACGTCGTCGCCAAGTGCGAGAGCCTGCGCCGGCGCGTCGCGCAGCCCTCCAAGCCCGCGGCGGGAGACGTGCGGTGGGACGCGGTCGTGCGGTACAACGACGACACCTCCGGCGGCGAGCTCCCGCAGCTTCTGAACGTCATCTTCGGCAACACCTCCATCAAGGAGAACGTGATGGTGGACGACGTCACGCTCTCGCCCACGCTGCTGGGCAAGTTCTTAGGGCCGAGGTTCGGCACGAGCGGCCTCCGTGAGGCGCTCGGCGTTCCGCGCGGCGCGATGCTCATGACGGCGTTGAAGCCGATGGGCACTTCCGTGGAGAAGCTCGCCGCGATGGCGTACGATTTCGCCAAGGGGGGCATCGACATCATCAAGGACGACCACGGGTTGGCGAACCAGCGGTACGCGCCCTACGAGGAGCGGGTCCGGGCGTGCTGCGCCGCGGTGAAAAAAGCGAACAAAGAGACCGGCCGCAAGTGCGTGTACGCGCCGTGTCTCAACGCCCCCGCGCATCTGGTTCTTAGCCGAGCGCGCTTCGCGAAAGCCGCCGGCGCGGGCGCCGTTTTGATGATCCCGGGAATCACCGGGCTGGACTCCGCGCGCGCGCTCGCGGAGGACCCGGACTTCGCGTTGCCGATCATATGCCACCCCGCCATCCTCGGCGCCATGCTCGGCGGCGGGTCGGAGGATGAGTGCCGCGGGTTCTCGCACAAAGCGCTGCTCGGGGTGCTGCCGCGCCTGGCGGGGTGCGACGCGACCATCTTCCCGTCCTTCGGGGGCCGGTTCGGGTTTTCGGAGCGGGAGTGCCTGGACATCCTGGAGGGCTCGCGGAGAAGAATGGGCTCCATGCCGGCGATCCTGCCGTGCCCGGGCGGGGGCATGACCATGGAGAAGGTGAAGGTGATGCGCGATACGTACGGCGAGGACGTGTGCTTTCTGATCGGCGGGTCGCTCATCGGGCACAGCGACGACCTGGTGGCCAACGCGAAGCACTTCATGAAAATCGCGGGGAGGACGGATCTGTACGGGCCTCTGGAGCGCGCGCCGGGAAGATCAGATCACCACGCGGGAAGGACGCACCCGGCGTACGCGACCGACGCCTCCGGCGGCGAGCTCGACCGGCTCAAGAAGCAGATGGCCACCATGGAGGCGAACCTGTCCAAGGTGACGGAGATGTACCTCGCCTCGGAGAAGGCGAGGGCGGAGGCGGCGAAGCACGCCGCGAGCCACGCCGGGGCGCACGCCGCGGCGCACGCCGCGTCGGCGCCTGCGCCCGGCTCGACTCTGGCTCCGGGCGTGAAGGCTCCCCCCACGCCCGTGGAGGGCAACTACTCGAAGGTGTTTCACCGCCCCGAGGACCGCCCCGAGGACTGGACGTGGGAGCGCATCCCGCAGGAGATGTACAAGCAGGACGGAGGCTCGTTCAAGGGATGCAGCCGCTTCGAGCTTCTGGGCAAACGCGGCGAGAGCACTGTTTTCCACGTGCGGTACTTCGAGGTTGAGCCGGGCGGCTGGACCACGCTCGAGCACCACAGACACGAGCACGCGGTGGTTGGTTTGCGAGGCGAGGGCGTCATTCAGCTCGGGCCGCACGTCTACCCTGTGCGCGTGGGCGACTGCGCGTACACCGCGCCGGGGGACACGCACCAGCTGCGCAACGAATCAAACGCGCCCTTCGGTTTCGTGTGCGTCGTCGCCGCCGACCGCGACCGACCGGTGGAGGTTGACCCGAGCGCGTTTTTGAAGAGCGCCGCCGCGAAGCACGCGCTGCAGCACGGCATGCGCGACGCGCTGGAGCAACAGGCCAAGCACAGGGCAACGCACGCCAAGGCGGCCGGCGCGGCGGGAGCCGTCGCCGAGGGGAGCGCCTGCGAGTGGAAACCGGGGGCGAAGAAAAAGGCGGCGGCGGCGGCGGCGGCGGTGGAGAGCGGGAGCGCGTGCGAGTGGACGCCGGGCAAGAAACACGGACATTAGGAACACAGACGGAATCTCCTGTGGAATCGTACGTTTTAGGATGGTCGTGTCGGTGGTCGGTTAATAATACGATCATATGCGTTACTATAGATGACATACTTTGCGTGATGAAAAACGCGCGTCTCGTCTCATTGACCGCCGGTGAGGCTCAACGCCGCGGCGCGGAAGCCCTCTTCGATTTCTCCCGCCGCCGTCTCCGGGATGTCGTGGTGCGTGACGACTCGGATCGATTCGCCGACCCAGGGGATGGCCACGATGTCGGATTCGCGCAGCGCCTGTACGACATCCTTCGCGTTCAGCTCGGGGTACGCCGCCACGTTCAGGTCCACGAAGAATATGTTGGTCTCCGGCGCGACGCGCACGTCGTAGTGGTCGAGCGCGTCGATGCGCCGCGCGAGGTCCGACGCGGTTTCGTGGTCTTTGGCTAAATTTGGCCAAATCTCTTCGTACGCGGCGAGCGCGGCGGCGGCGAGCGTCCCCGCCTGCCGCATACCGCCCCCGCACGCCTTCCGCAGTCGCCTGCACTTCGCGATGAACGCCTCGTCGCCGACGATCACCGACCCTACAGGCGCGCCGAGGCCCTTGGAAAGACACACCGAAACCGAGTCGGCGGCTTGGACGCATCGCGCCGGCGCGACTTTAAGTTTCGCGGCGGCGTTCCAGATCCTCGCGCCGTCGACGTGGAGTCGTATGGCGTGCTTTTTGCACAAGCTCCCGACCTCGTCCACGTACGCCAGGGGAAGCACCTTACCGCCCTTCTTGTTGTGCGTGTTCTCCAGGCACACCACGGTCGTGCGCGGGAAGTGCTGGTCATCCGCGCGGATGGCGTTTTCGATCGCCTTGACGTCGATCGTCCCGTCCGCGTTGGTGGTGAGTTGCCTGGGGTGCGCGCCCATGAGCGTCGCGAGCCCGCCCTGCTCGTACTGCACGATGTGCGACAGGTCGCCGCAGATGTACTCCGAGCCGCGCACCTCGCAGTGCACGCCCACGGCCACGAGGTTGCCCATCGTGCCGCTCGGCACGAACACCGCCGCTTCCTTCCCGAAGACCTTCGCCATGGTCTCCTCCAGCCGCGTGACCGTGGGGTCGTCGCCGAAGACGTCGTCCCCCACCTCGGCGCGAGCCATGGCGTCGCGCATCTTCTGTGTCGGCCGGGTCACCGTGTCGCTCCGCAGGTCCAACATCGTACGATGTGGAGGTCGGAAGAGGGGCGGCGTCCCGAGATGTGTCAGTCCGAGTAGCGGCGCTTGGAAAAACAGTTCGCCCCTAAAGCGCCTGGGGCGTGCCGACCGGGGTGCCGGATTCGGCACATTTCAGCGCGTGACACACTGATTCGACAGCGGTCGGATCGCCTCCCCCCGCCCACTTCCACGCGCGCGTGCGTGCGCACGTGCCGTGGAACGTTCGCCGGGATGGTCGCGACGTCCTCGAGGCGCGCGGGGCGGACGCCCGCGGCGCGGAGGCGCCGCAGCGTCGCGCGCCTGGGCGTGTTCGCGTGCGCGTTTCTCGTGGCGTGCGCCACCTGCGGTTCTGCCACGGGCGCGTTCGGGTCGGACGTCAGCGCGGGTTCGGGGCGCTCGGACAGCCTCGGCCTTCGCGCGCACGCGTCGGGGCGTCACCTGCTCGCGTCCGAGGGCGAGGGCTCTCTGTACCCGCCCGATTTGTTCACCGAGTCGCAGCTGCGACGCGGCGCCGTCGTTCTGCACGCGTTCGGCGTGCTGTACACCTTCGTCGCCATCGCCATCGTGTGCGACGACTTCTTCGTCCCCGCCTTGGAGGTGCTCGTCGAGCGGTACGGCATCGACGACGACGTCGCGGGCGCGACGTTCATGGCCGCGGGGGGCTCCGCGCCGGAACTCTTCACCGCGCTCATCGGCGTCTTCATCGCCAAATCCAACGTCGGGTTCGGCACCATCATCGGATCGGCGGTGTTCAACGTGCTCTTCGTAATAGGCGCGTGCGCGTTTTTCTCTCGCGAGACCCTCACTTTGACGTGGTGGCCGCTCGCGCGCGACTGCGCGTTCTACGTGCTCGACCTCGTCGTGCTGTTCGTGTTCTTCCTGGATCAAAAGATCGAGCTCTACGAGAGCATAGTGCTGCTCCTGCTGTACTTCTGCTACGTCTTCTTCATGAAGTACAACCAGAGCGCCGAGCGGTGGGTCAAGACGAAACTGCTGGGCCAAAAAATGAGCGACTTCGATCGCGAAAAGGTGGAGGACGCCGCGCGCAAGGCGATGGACCGCGAGGCGTCCCTGGCGCACGCCGAGGCGGAGCGCCTGGAGAGGGGCGCGAACGGGCGAATAACGTCGGGCAAACAGGCGAATAAGGCGAATAACAAGAGGGAGGACACGGACGGCGACTCCGTCGCGCCTTCGTCCAACGCGTCTGGGCGAAGCAGCCTGCGCGCGGCGCCTGCGCGGCAGCTCTCGCGCAAACTTCGCGCCAACTCGGTGAAGGGCGCGTTGTCGCTCGTGGACGCGGACGGGCGGCCGCAGAGCCCCGGTGTTTTGACTCCGGAACCTGCGGTGGGGCCGGGGCACCCCGCGCTGGACGTTGGGATGCAGGAGTCGAAACCGTTCGGGAACAAAGTGTCCGCGGAACCGCGCTCATCGTTTGATTTCGGCGTCGATAAGAACGAGTTGCGCAAAGCCGCGGCGGAGCGCGCTCGTCTGGCGATGGAAGCCGTAAACGCGGCGGAGGATGACGACGACGCGGGTATCGATTTATCTTGGCCCGACGATCGGGGCGGCCAGGTGTACTACGTCCTGGCGTGTCCTTTGATGTTCCTGCTGGCGTACACCATCCCGAACTGCAAGAAGAACCAAACACTGTGGCCCGTCGTGTTTGTTTTGTCCATCGTGTACATCGGATTTTTTTCGTACTTCATGGTGTGGTGGGCGACGTCCGTGGGCGCGGTGGCGGGCATCTCGGACGTGGTGATGGGGTACACGTTTTTAGCTGCGGGGACGTCGGTTCCGGACCTGATGTCCTCCGTGATCGTCGCCAGGCAAGGGTTGGGTGACATGGCGGTGAGCTCGAGCATCGGCTCGAACATCTTCGACATCACGTTCGGGCTGCCTCTGCCCTGGCTCATCTGGAGCCTGGCGAACGGGTTCGAGACGTTTCCGGTGAACTCCGACTCGCTCGGGTTCTCGCTGACGCTGCTCATCATCATGCTCGTCGCCGTCGTGAGCATAATCGCGCAGCAGGGGTGGATGATGACCAAGACGCTGGGCGCGATGATGGTGGCGCTGTACGCCGTGTTCCTGCTCCTCGTCCTGCTCAACGCCGGAGGGCACATCGCCGGGTTCTGATTCTTTTTGGTAACGAGTTTTCAACTTGCTTTCGTTTCGCGCACGACTGAACACTGAGCACCGCCTCTTTCGCGAACACCGCCATTCCCGCGGACGCGCGACGCGTCGCGTCGGCGGACCGCGGTGGACCGTCGGTCCACCGCGCACGTCGCGTCCCGCCGATGCCGAACCGGGGCGGCAAGTCCCGAAGCCGCCGTCGCAACCCGGATGAGTTCGGCGTGTCTTCCCTTTCCCTCGGAGGGTCGTCGCGCCGGAAGCGCAAAGATTTGGGCCGACTGGATCTCGAAACCTACCTCGCCGCGCGCCTCGCGTCGGGGCTGACCACCGCGGGCTACTACGCGCAAGCCGCGCGCGAGCTCGCGGAGCTCCTCGAGCGGGGGTACGCGACCGCGGAGAAACGATGCGCCAACGCGCTGTGGGAGGATTGCCTCCTCGCCGTGTCGAGGATGGCGCACCTCGAGCGAACCGTGGAAACCGACGAGGCTCTGGACGCCATCGTGCGCGCGGCGCGCCGGGTGTTGCCCGCCGCGAGACGCGCGGAGCTGGAGCGCGCGCACAGACGCGCGGCGGTGGCGCGGAAGAGGCGTGAAAGGCGAAGCGGCGAAGACGGCAGAGACCAAGGCGACGGTTCCGACGACGACCATACGGACAGTTCCGACGACGACGTCGACGTCGAGTCGGACGCTATTAATAAATTGGCGCCTCATTTAGCGCGATGCGAGAGGGCTCGCGCGCAAAAAAGCGCGACGGTTCTCGACCTTCCGGGCGACGTCCTCGGCCTTGTGCTCGAGCGCCTGCACCCGCACGCGCTCGCGCGCGCGGCGTGCGTCTCGCGCGAGTGGCGCGCGCGCGCGGAGTCCGCGGACCGGTGGCGCGCGCTCGCGCTCGCCGCTTTTGGCGAGACGCGGTGTTTCGCGGCGGCGACGCGTCCTTCGACGAAGGACAAAAACGCGAGAACACTACGAAATGCGCAAGAATTACCAAACCGAGGAGCGCCTACGTCCCCTCGGTCCTGGCGCCGCGCGTTCCTCGTCGCGCGTAAACGCTGGCCGGAAATGGCGCCGAGGAAGCACACGGGCCGGGCTTTCTGCGAGACGTGCCAGACCCTCGCGTGGTTCTCCGAGTTCGGCGGACCCTCCTTTCGCTTCGGCGACGGAGGAGGCGGCGCGTCGGAATCGGGCGGCGTCGTTTTTACGTCGCGCGAAAAAAACACGAGGCGCGCTTCGTGCGGGTGCGTTTTGGCGACGTTCGCGCCGCGTAGGCCTCGTCTGAAAAAGAAAACGACGTCGACGGAGTCTTCGTCGACTCGCAAAGAAGAAGAAGGTCTCCCCGACTACTCCGTCTCCGCCGCCGCGGCCGCGCTCCCGTTCGCGGTCACGCCCCGTCGCGCGGCGCGGTTTCTGTTCCGGGTCGCGAGGCGCGAGGCGCGGCGGCGGAACGGTTCCGCGTCGGACTCGAGCTCGGACGCGACTTTTTCGTCGTCTTCGGGGTCGGGCTCGTCGTCGTCCGACGACGAAGGCGAGAGAAGGCTGTGGCAACGAAACCAAACAAAGAGTGAATAGAATAGGGTATTAATACTGCGTAGCTCTATATAGAGAGTTACCACGTGGTATTCGTCTACTATATCGTTACACGTTTGACGACGGCTAGAAAAATCTCCGTCTCCGGTAAACCGCTACGCCATGGCGGCGGCGACGCGCGCTTTATCAAACGCGAACGACTCGAGGCTGGGGAATCGCGCGCGCGCCGCGGCTTCGAGCTCGGAGAGGTACACGGGCGCCGCCGCGAGGGTTGTGCTCTGTTGTCCCGCGCCGTGCGCGACGCTCCCCGCGTCTGGTCCCAGGTTCAATCCCCCCCCCTCGAATTTGAACAGGTGCGCCCCCCCCATGCTCTTCTTCTTCGCCTGGATCCACTTGAGCAGCGGCTGCAGGAACGGGCCCACCATGAAGAACTTCTTGCCGTGGCCGGCTTTGACGAGCGCCGAAAGGCTGTGCCACGCGATGCTCCCGATTTCCTTGCGCGTCTGCGTCACGAACACAGTCTCTTCGGAGATGTTCGGCACGATGAAAAGCCTCGAGCGCTGTTTCAACCCAGGCGCACCGGCTTTGTCCACCGACCGCGTTACGACGATGGAATCCTCCTCGTTGGTGTACCCCGAAAAGTCCACGCCGACTTCTTCGAAAACCTCGCGCGCCGCGCACTCGCGCTCGGGTTCGTTTTTGTTGATCTTCCCCTTGGGGAAGCCCCAGGAGCTGCCGCTGTTCCAGCCTTTGACCATCAGCACTTTGTCCATCTGCGGGTTCAAAATGACGAGGCCGGCGGTGGGAATGCTGAGCTTGTACATGAGGAAGTTCTTGTAGATCCCATCCACCTTGCCGCGGTACTTGCTGAGCGCCGCGCACCGATGGAACGTGAGCTCGGCAAACTCGCGGAGCTTCATCGAGCGCAGGTTCTTGTTTTCCTCGCGCACGAAATCCTCGTAGTACCAGTGCGCCTGCTCCACCAGGAACAAAATGCGCTCGAACGAGTTGAGCTCCTCCGCGGGGCAGTTCAACACGAAACGCGCCGCGAGCTCCTCGAGCAGTTCCCCGGGCGGATCGTTGGACCGAACGATCAGCTTGTGTTTCTTCCCGCCGGTCGCGCTCCCTCCCGTTCCCGCGGCTACCGCGGGGACGGGGACGGGCGCGGGAGCTTTCTTCTTCTTGTCGCCCTGCGCGGGAGGTGGCGGGAGGGGGCGGTACGCGCGCGCGGAAAGGCGGGGGTCAGGCGCGGGGCGACGAGAGGCGGTCGGGGACGCTCGCGGAAAAGGGCGCGCGGGATCGCCATTGGGGCGGATGTCGACGATCCGGGAAGCGGACAAAGCGAGAACGCGCGTGCGTCGCGGAAGCATCGAGACGTACCTTCACCGCGGGCTTGGGTTTCACCGCCTTCGCCGCGGCGCTCGCCTGCTCCAGGAGCTCCTGTTGCCAGTTCATCGTCGCAGCCCCTCTCGTCGATCACGCTCGCGCGGTGCTTACTGACGACGCGACTCGACGAATCTCCGGGCGGTTGAAAAAAATTTTGCCGACGAACCTGCATTGCCTGCCGGCTGCCGCCTGCGAACGGAAGAGGAGAAAGAAAAAAGCGCGGCAAGAAAACGTTTTTCGTCATACCTCGACGCACGCGGACGCACGCGGCAGTCATGGTGCTGGTCACCATATCCCTCCTCCTGCTCGGCGCGGGCGGTCCACTCATGGGCCTGCTCGTGATCATGCTGCTGTACTGCTACTACAGCGGGTGGAAATCTCGGAAGCCTCGGGGACTAGGAGCGTCAAAATCAAAAGCGATTTGACAGAAGACTCTGAAGGTCGCGCGCGAAGAGAAAAGCGCGACCCCTCTGGAAGAGATTATTTGCACCGTCTTTTCGGTGCCGCGGACGGCGGTCTTCCCGAGATCAGACGCGCGCGCTCGCCGGGTGCGTTCGCGCATCGCACGATAGGTCCGGTCGTCAGCATCGTTCGCAAGGCGGGCGGGGGGATCAAGTCGATCTTCTCGCGTGCGCCCTCGGATCCGACCGCGGCGCGAGAGGCGTCCTCGTCCCAGCCCGCGCCCGCCGCCGCGGATCGCGCGCGAGAGAAGCCTTCGGAGGCTTTCCGGACTTCTCAGCACGCGCGTCCCGAGGGCGCTCGACCGGGCTCGAGCGCTCACGCGCCCCCCCCGGTGACGGTCGGCGCGAGCGTCGAGACGCGTTTAGACGACCGCCCGGCCGACGCGGCGATGGCGAGCGTCAAGAACTCAAACGCGGACGACGGGAAGAAGGCGTCCGAGTCATCGACCAAGACGAGCGAAGGAGGCGGGTACCATTATTTCCACGACCAGGCGAACCGCGGGACGGCGCCCGCCGCAAAGCCAAAGAAGCTCTCCGAGGCGGAAGCCGCGGCGCTCTCCGCGAAGCTTGAGGGCAGTGGGGGCTCTGGCTTGAGCTCCTGGAACACCGCGGGCACGTGGGAGGAGCGCACGCACACGAAATGGGCGGAGGGAAGAATAGGCGAGTTGCTCGTGACCGGCGACGCGATCGCCGAGACGGATGTCGCGCGCGTGAAATTGACGAGCGTGAAGAAACTCGAGGGCGACGCGACGGTGGTGATGGTACGAGGCAAGCCCAGGCACGGCTTCGACTTCTCTTTGACTCTGACGTTCGAGTGCGTTTTTAACGAAAAATCAAAGGAGGACGTGACCGATGACGACGACGGTACCGAGGAAGAGGCGTTTACGACGATCAAGGGCACCGTGAAAGTTCCCGAAGCGTCGCGCGACGTTTTGGAGGATGAAAACGTGGATTTCGTTTGCGACGTCGACGAGAAAAAGCCGGCGCGCCGATCGAAAGAGGATTACTCGGTTTCGCTGTTGAAGAAATCCCTCGAGCCCGTTCTGCTGCGGGCGTTCGGCGTTCTCGACGCCGAGCTGAAGTTAAGGGCGGAGAGTTGACGTGACACGTTTGGCGAGGGACGAGGCCGAGACGATTGATTAAACGAAGTTAATAAACCTTCGATACGTTTTTACTTTCGTAGTACGCGACGTCCGTTCGCTTCCGAAGGGTCCCTTTACGTTTTTGTCCGTACGAACGCACTCCTCACACGCATCCATCCATCATGCCGTATATCGCATTAGCGCCCTCTGGAGAGCGCGATCTCGGCGGTTTTGAACTCCTCAAGCACGCGGTCCTTGCGCTTCTGAGGCAGCGGGTACTTAGTGCCAAAGTTGTTGTAGTGGCCCGACACGGCGTTGAGCGCGGAGTAGACGTTGCCGTAAGAGGGGCGGCCGGTGATCGCTTTGTCGCGGCGGTACTTCGCGACCCAGGCGTTGGTGAGCTGTCTGGTCTTCTCGATGGCGCCCGCCTTGTCGGGGGAGTCCGTGGGCAAATCAAGCGTGTACTTCACCTGCTCGATCACCGCGGTGGTCTGCTCGGTGTACTTGGCGATCGGGTCGCCTCCGAGCCCGAAGAGCGCGAGCGCGGGCGCGGGGCGCACCGCGGACGCGGCGGTCAGCGCGGCGAAAGCCTTGAACGCCACCTCGCGGCGGGACGTAGTGGCCTCGACCTGTTTCGGATGCGAACGAAATCGTTTGAAAGGAAAGAGGTGGATTGGGTGAGCGTCAGGGACGGCGGACGACGAACGACGAAGCCGGGGTGGTGCGCGCGCGTCGGCGAAATCGCCTCCTCGACAGAGCCGGGGCGATCGACCGTCGTACCTGGCGCTCCTCGGCGGAGGCGCGGACGGAAACCGCGCGCGCGGCGCGCGCGGGAGCCACGCCGGCGCGGAGCGAGCGGGTCGCCGCGCGGGGGGCGGAGGTCAGGGAGACGGGGGTGACGAGAACAGCGACCATCGTGCGCGCTCAGGGAATGCCACGTGCAGGATAACGCAGGTGCGAGGCAGGCGATTGGCGGATCGCGTCGTGACTTCGTTTTCCGAAAGTCACGGACTGATTGTTCACTGATGTGAAGTTTTGATTTGTCTGTGACTGACTCGCCATATGTCGAGTGCTCGTCGAGTCGTTTCGAGACGCGCTGGCGAAGATGGATGCGCTTCAGCGGCGGTCTGCCTCCGCGGCCTCCGCAGCAGAGACCCGCGCGCGCGTGCTCGACGCACACGCCCGGCGGGAGGTCGCTCGATCCTCGCGCGCCACCGATCGCGCTCGATCGAGGCGTCGGCGCGGCGAAGTCTTTAGGACACCCGGGTCACGGCGACGCGCGGAGAGCCGCGGGGTTGACGTTTGCGAACGCCGAGCGCGACGGAGGGAAGGCGCGATGCAGACCCCGGACTGGGGCGCCCTCGAGGCGGTGGACGGGGTCCGTCTGTCATGGTACGCGGTCGTGTCCCCGATCGACCGCGGCGCTTCGGCGCAGACGCGATCACGCCGCGTCCGCCGAAACGTCGTGACCGCCGTCACCGGCGAGACGCGCGCCTGACGCGGTGGCGCGCGCAATTCCAAACGCGAACCGTCGAATCTGACCGCGACCCCCCACGCTCTGTCGCCCAACACAGGAACGTCTGGCCGAACAGCAAGATCGAGGCCACGAAGTGCGTCGTGCCCTTCGGCGCGCTCGTGACCCCCCGGAAACACCTGCCCGAGATGCCCGTCGTGCCGTACGACCCCGTGCGGTGCAAGGGCTGCGCGGCGTGCCTCAACCCGTACGCGCGCGTGGATTTCAACGGCAAGCTCTGGATCTGCCCCTTCTGCTACACGCGCAACCACTTCCCCGCGCACTACGCGAGCATCTCCGAGACGAACCTGCCCGCGGAGCTCTTCCCGACGTACACCACCATCGAGTACAACCTGCAGAGACCCAAGGCCCCCCCGCCCGCGTACCTCTTCGTCGTCGACGTCTGCCTGGTGGAGGATGAGCTCGCGGCGCTGCGGCAATCGCTCGCGCAGGCGCTCTCGTTGCTTCCCGAGAACGCGCTCGTCGGCCTCATCACCTACGGCACGCACGTGCACGTGCACGAGCTGGGCTTCGCGGAGTGCCAGAAGACGTACGTGTTCCGGGGAAACAAGGAGTTCACGCAGGCGCAGATCCAGGACCAGCTGTTCCAGGGCGCCGGCGGGTTCCGAGGGAACGCGCGAAACGTCAATCCCAATCATCACCATCCCAACGGCGACCCGAACGCGACGGGTCCCTCCGGAGGCGCCGCAGCCTCCAAGTTCCTCGCGCCTTTGTCCGAGTGCGAGTTCTCCCTGAGCGCGATCCTGGAGAATCTGCAACGAGACAGCTTCTCGGCGCTCCCGGAGTGCCGCCCCGCGCGGTGCACGGGGACGGCCATCGCGTGCGCGGCGACGGTGCTGTCGTCGACGCTGTCCTCGCTTCCCGCGCGCGCTCTGCTCTTCGTGGGCGGCCCCGCCACCGAGGGCGGCGGCGCGGTGGTGGGCAAGGACTTGGAGCAGGCGATGCGCTCGCACAAGGACATCGCCAAGGACGCGGCGCCGTTCATGCGCAAGGCTTCCAAGTTTTACGAGACGGTCGCGACGCAGCTGTGCGTCAACGGGCACTCGCTCGACGTCTTCGCGTGCTCGCTGGACCAAGTCGGTTTGGCGGAGATGAAGGTGTGCGCGGAGAAGACGGGTGGTATGGTGGTGTTAGCGGAGTCTTTCGCCAACACCGTTTTCAAAACCTCGTTCGCGCGCATGTTCTCGTACGAGGGCGAGGACGCGCTGGGGGTGAGCTCGGGAGGCGTCTTCGAGGTGATCACGTCGCGCGACGTGCGCACGGCGGGGTGCGTGGGACCGTGCGCGGCGCTCGACAAGAAAACGCTCCCCGGCGCCGTGGCCGACGCCGCCATCGGCGCGGGAGGCACGACCGCCTGGAAGCTGTGCTCGATGTCAAACGACACGTCGTTGGCGGTGTACTTCGAGGTGGCGAACGCGGGGGGGAAGGAGGGCAGCGCCGGGACAGTCCCGCCCTCGCAGCAGCAGCAACAGTTTTTCCTGCAATTCGTGACTACGGCGACGACTCCGGCGGGCGAGACGCGTCTGCGCGTGACGACGACGACGCGTCGCTGGACGGACGGCGCGAACGTCAACGACGTCGCCGCGGGGTTCGACCAGGAAGCTGGCGCGACGCTCGTCGCTCGCCAACTCACCTGGAAGATGGAGACGGAGGAGGAATTTGATTGTCCGGCGGCGACGCGGTGGCTGGACCGCTCGCTCATCCGCTTGTGCCAGCGTTTCGGCGATTACCGCAAAGACGACCCGGCGTCGTTCCAGCTCATGCCGCAGTTCTCCATCTACCCGCAGTTCATGTTCAACTTAAGACGGTCGCAGTTCGTGCAGGTGTTCAACAACTCTCCGGACGAGACGGCGTACTACCGGCTCGTGTTATGGCGCGAGTGCGTGTTGAACTCGCTGGTGATGATCCAGCCGACTCTGATGGCGTATTCGTTCAACGGACCGCCCGAGCCCGTGTTGCTGGACGTCTGCTCCATCGCGCCGGACAGAATTTTAGTGTTGGACGCGTACTTCGCCGTGGTGGTGTTCCACGGGCAGACCATCGCGCAGTGGCGCAAGGCGAACTATCAGGACCAGCCCGAGCACGAGGCGTTCAAGCAGCTCCTGGAGGCGCCGCAGGCGGATGCGAAGGAGATCCTCGACCGGCGCTTCCCGGTGCCCCGGCTGGTGGACTGCGACCAGCACGGCTCGCAGGCGCGATTCCTGCTCGCCAAGCTGAACCCCTCCGCCACGTACAACAGCGGCGCGATGGGCGGGCAGGGGAGCGATATCATATTCACGGATGACGTCTCTTTGCAGGTGTTCATGGAGCACCTCAAGAGGCTCGCCGTGGCGAGCTGAGACGCGAAGCGCGACATCGTAGACTAGAGACGCGTAGAGATGTAAAGCGCTCTCCGAAGTTGCCGATACATGTACGCGTTTGATCATCAGACGTACGTTCTTCTCGGGAGTCTTGGTTTATCGAGATATGCATATTACCTTTAGTACACCTTTTGTAGTCGATCGATTCCCCCCTCGCGTCCGCGCGCAAAAAGTCGCGCGTCCGCGCGACCGGCGAAGAAAACCCGGGTAAAGGCTCCCGTTCTTCAGAAGACGCTTTTCCTTCGGGTTCCCCCATTCCCCCATTCTGAGCCTCTCATCAAGAGAGGCTCAGAAGTAGAAGTTTCTGGCCATGGGCGCCGGCCGCCTCGCCGGGCGCGGCGCCCCCCGCTTCCCGCCGTCGCCCAGGTTACTCAAGTTACTCAACCCGACGCGCCTCTTTTCGTTCCCGGGCATCGCGCCGACACCGTTCTTGCCATTCTCGTTTTTTGCCCCCGCGTTCTCCTCCTCCGCCTTGGCTCCCGGGGCCGCGTAGACCCCGAAGGGCTTAGCGCCCGCGGCGGACCCGGCGGCTCTACCGCCGGGCAGAGGCGCCGCGGGCGCGTACCCGGAAACCCCGTCGCGGCGCCCCACCACGGCGCCGTTTCCCGAGATGAGCGGCAATTTGACCCGCGAGGGCGCCGCGGCGTAATCAGACGCGCTCCTCTTCTCGACGCCGCTCGGCGGATGGGCACCCGGCTGGGCGCGTTCGCGGTGCATCTCCGCGCGCATCTCGCGGATCCCGGACGCGCGCTCGCGTTCGGCGCGCGCGCGCTCCGCGGCAGCCACCGCGCGGTCGCGCGCGCCGCCGGGGGCGACGACGACGTGCTCGTTTCGGCGGTCAACCGGAGCGCCGTTCACCGCGCTCCGGTCGCGGACGTCCCCGCCCAGCCTCTGGCGGTACCCGTTGCCCAGGTTGTTCTCGCGGTTGTCCGGCCTGTGCAGGGGCGGCACATCCGCCACGTCAACGATGGGCTTCGCGTAGGGCTTCGCGCCCGCGAGCCCGGCGAGTTTCGGATCGCGCGCGCGAAGCGCCGCCGCTCGCGACGCCACCGCCGAAGGCGCCGCGCGCGTAATCGCGGGGGCCGCCATCGCGTTTCTGACGCGCGCCGCCGCCGGCGGCGCCTGCGCGGCGGGTCCCGGCGCCGCGGGCGCGAGACCCGCGTGTGCGTTGCGCGACTCGTTCGTGGGCTCTTTCGCGGGTTCTTTGGTGCTGTCGTGCTCGGGTTCTTTGGGTTCTTTGTCCCCCGCCGCCGCGGGAAGAACGCGTCCCCGCGCCGCCGCCAGCCTCGCCTCCTTCTCGGCGCGCTCCGCCGCCGCCGCGCGCTCCTTGGCCGCCTTCTCGTGGTCGCTCGGGTAGGAGGGCGCGGGCAGGCGCTTCTTGAGCATCTTCAGGTTCTTGGGCACCTTGATCGTGCCCAGCGTGACGGCGGTGGCCTGGTCCGCGGCGCCGGGACCCGCCGCGCCGGGACCCGCCGCGCCGACGCCCCGAAGGGCGGGCTCCTCGGGCACGAGCGGCTCGGGCTCGGGCGCGAGGTGCGCCCTTCGGCGCACGGACGGGTGGTCCAACACGGCGTCGATGTCCGGCCTCTGCGAGGGCTCGGCGATCATCAGCCAGCGCACCATCTTCTGCATGTCCGAGGAGTACACCGCGGGCAGCGCCGGGAACTTCCCCTTCATCACCTTGAACCGCAGCTCCTCCATCGAGCGCGCTTCGAACGGCACCGAGAACGTGCACATCTCGAACAGCACGCAGCCCAACGCCCAGACGTCGGAGTTGAACGTATACGGACGGTTACGCCACACCTCGGGGGGCATGTAGTGCGGCGTGCCGATCTGCGTGTTGGTCATCGCGCCCTTCATCAGCTTCGCGACGCCTAAATCCCCCAGCTTCACGATCTCACCAGACATGCGCAGCACGTTGGCGGTCTTCACGTCGCGGTGCAAAATCTTCTGCGCGTGCAGCGCCTGCAGACCGCGCGCGATCTGGATGAAGTACGACCAGATGAGATCCTCGGGGAGGAGCTTGCGCTGCGCCTGGCGCTTGCGCAGAGCCCGCGAGAGGTCCCCGAACGGCGCGTACTCCATGACGATGCATAGCCTGTTCCCGTCGATGAACGCCTCGTGGAACCCGGAGATGGCGGCGTTCTGCTGCACCGAGGCGAGGAGCCGAATCTCGTTCACGGCTTCTTGCCTCTCCTGTTGGCTCAGGTTACGCACGTTGGTCTCCTTCAGCGCGTACACCTTGTCGTCGCTCAGGCGGCGGACGCGGTAGCTGTGGGTACGAAAGTCGTTCGCGTGGCGATCGGGGCGGGTCGTCGGTCAGTGGCGGGTCGGAGAACGCAGCACACGCCGCCGGCGCTTCGCGCGGTTCGGGCTTCGCGCGTCGAACGTCGGTCGCGACCCGAAAAGAAAAAAAACGCGCGGATCTGGGTGACAAGACAAGACGGCGGTTGTTCCCCCGGGGGAGGCTCGCGACGGCCCGGGACCGAAACGCGCCCCGAAACGCGGCACGCGCGATGACCGGGCGCGGCTGGGAAGGCGATCGGGGCGTCCGATGCGGTGAACGTCGCCGCACGCGCCGCGCATCCCTTATCCCCCGCGCGCGCGCTCGGCGACCGTCGCGACGCGCGGTCTTCGCGCGCGATGTCACCCGCGTCATGAAAAGCCAACACGGGTCCAAAAAGATTGACGACGCGAGATGTGCGCCGAGCCGAGAAGCGCGCACGTACACAGAGCCGTAAGATCCCTTCCCGAGGAACTTCTGCACCTCGAACCGCTTGAGGAGCTCGCGTTCGGGGGCCGTGGCGGCCATGGTCGAACCGCTTGAGGCCTGCCGTCGCGCGCGCGCGTGTGTGTCGCTCTCTTCGAGACGAAAACGAGACCCTCGTGGTTTTTCGAGATGGGACCGCTCGTGACCGTTTCGTCGGCAAGCGTTTTCGTTCGTGACCGGAACGTGCCGGATCGGAAGTGGCAGAGAGCGCCGCGACGCGGAATCGCAGATTTCTTCGCCGGCGCCGAGCGAAAACTGTTGCCGACTCCTCGGCCGAGATCTGGCGCGCACGCAGACGCACGCGCGGCGGGCCACGCGGGGGGATGTCCGGCGAAGCGCCACCTCCGCCCAGCGGCGGCGGCGACCGCCCGCCGCACGTCTTCCAGGCCCCGAAGCCGCGCGCTTCGCTGCTCGGGCTGGACAGGCTCGCGAGGGAGAAAAAGATGGAGCGCGAGCGCTCCGAGGGCGGCGCGGCGGCGAAACGCGCGCGTCCGTTGACGTCCGTGTCCTTCGACGAGGACGACCACGGCGGGGACTCAGGCTATGGACGCGAGGACGGACGCGACCGGTCGTTTAGGTCGGACCGCGCGGGAGGAGGGTTCGCGAGCGCCCCGAAACGACCCCGGCAAAACTTCCGGGGCTATCGGGTCGAGACCCCGAGCCACCCCGGCGGGATCAACGAGGACGTGCGCCGGGACATAGACGACCGGCGGCGCGACCGCGGCGACCGCGGCGACCGCGGGCTCGCCGCGAGGAGCGACGAGCGGTACCACCGGGGGCACGACCGGGACGAAAAGAGTCGAGGGTCCCAGAACAATCCAAGAGGCGCCGGCCGGGACACCGCGGGCATGGAGGCCATCCTGGCTCGCGCGCGCGGCGGGGACCGATGGCGTGACCGCGCGGACACGCCCGGCCGCCACGCGTCTCTCGACGCGGGGACGGGGACCCGCGAAGAGATTGGAGACGCCTCCGCGAAGAGACGCGACGAGTGGGAGGAGACGCCGGCGCGCGCGACGCCGGGTTCGTCGCCGTGGACGGATCGATCCGATCGCGACGACGTCGGCGGCGGCGGGTCCTTTCGGGGCAGCCGTCCCGGCAGCGCCTTGGGCGGCAGCCGCGGATCGAACTCCGTGGCGGCCACGCCCAGAGGCACGCCTTCGTGGCGCTCGAACGCGTGGATGCCATCTCGCGGAGTGACCAAAACGGAGAACCAAACCCAAAACCGAAACGCGAAAGCCGCGTCTTCTCCGCGCGACGATTTTCTCGACGAGCCCGGAGACGCGGAACACGTGAAGGATTTGGATCGCGCGTGGTACGACGACGACGAAGGTGGCGGTGGACACGGTGACGCGTACGTGAACGCTTTCGCGGGATACGACGGCGCCGCGGCTCGCAAAAAAGAAGCCGCGTACCAGAAACGGCTCACCCGACGCGACGGCCGACCGATGACTTTAGCGCAGTCCAAACGCATGGCGTCCGTTCACGCCGACCACAACACCTGGGAGGAGAACAGGATGGTCACCTCCGGAGTCGTGCGCGTGCGTGAGGTGGACCTGGACTTCGAAACCGAGGAGGAGCAGAAGGTGATGCTGCTCGTGCACGACACGCGGCCGCCGTTTCTGGAGGGCGAGCACGGCTTAAGGGCGTCGAAAAACGCGAAGGACGCTTCGGTTTTGCCGGTCAAGGACCCCACGAGTGATCTGGCGATGATCGCGCGGCGCGGCTCGACGCTCCTCAAGGAGGTGCGGTTGAAGCGCGACGAGAACAAGAGCCGGGACCGGTTCTGGGAGATGAAGGGCACCAAGATGGGCTCCGTGACCGGGACGACGCGCGCGGAGGACGAGGAGGCGGCGCTTAACGCGGAGAAGCAGAGGCGACAGGCGGGGGAAGCCGCGGATGACGAAATCGCCGGCGCGGATGAGAGCGCTCTTCCAAACAATCAGGCCACGGACGAGAGCGAGATCGCGGCGTTCAAGTCCGGCGCTAAGTTCTCTTCTCACATGTCCGAGAAGACCGTGGCGCGCTCGGAGTTCGCGAAGACCAAGACCATGAAGCAGCAGCGGGAGTTTCTCCCCGTGTACGGCTCGCGCGAGGATTTGATGCACGTGATTCGCGAGAACAACGTGGTGGTGGTGGTGGGCGAGACCGGCTCGGGTAAGACCACGCAGATGACCCAGTACATGCACGAGGAGGGATACAGCACGTTCGGCGTGATCGGGTGCACGCAGCCCCGGCGCGTGGCGGCGATGTCCGTGGCGAAGCGTGTCTCCGAGGAGATGGACGTGGAGCTCGGCAAGCAGGTTGGGTACGCCATTCGGTTCGAGGACTGCACGTCGGAGGAGACGATCATCAAGTACATGACCGACGGCGTGTTGTTGCGGGAGACCTTAAGAGAGCCCGATTTGGACTCCTACAGCTGCGTGATCATGGACGAGGCGCACGAGCGCTCGCTGCACACGGACGTGCTCTTCGGGATTTTGAAAAAAGTCGTCGCACGTCGGCGCGACTTTCGTTTAATCGTCACGTCGGCGACGCTCGACGCCGAGCGTTTCTCGGACTTTTTCGGTTCCGTTCCCGTGTTCAACATCCCTGGGCGCACGTTCCCGGTGGAGACGCTGTACGCTAAGACGCCGGTGGAGGACTACGTGGAGGGTGCCGTGAAGCAAGCCCTCGCCATTCACCTCGCGTACCCGCCGGGGGACATCCTCGTGTTCATGACCGGCCAGGAGGAAATCGAGGCTGTGGCGTATTGCCTGAACGAGCGACTCGAGCAGCTCGCCGCCGAGGCGGAGGCGAGCGGCGCGAAAAACTCCACGTGTCCTCCTCTCAGCGTTTTGCCCATCTACTCGCAGCTCCCGAGCGATTTGCAGGCGAAGATCTTCCAGGAAGCCGAAGGAGGTGTGCGTAAGTGCGTCGTGAGCACGAACATCGCGGAGACGAGCCTGACGTTGGACGGGGTGATGTACGTCGTCGACACGGGTTTTTGTAAGCTCTCGGTGTACAACCCGCGCGTGGGGATGAACGCGCTGCAGGTGTTCCCGACGAGCCGCGCCGCCGCGAACCAAAGGAGCGGTCGCGCGGGCCGTACCGGCCCGGGCACGTGCTACCGCCTGTACACGGAGATGGCGTTCAAGCACGAGATGTTAGCCACGACCGTCCCGGAGATCCAGCGCACGAACTTGGGCAACGTCGTGCTTCTTCTCAAGTCGCTCAACGTGGAGAACTTGCTTGATTTCGATTTCATGGACCCGCCGCCGCGCGAGAACATCCTGAACTCGATGTACCAGCTCTGGGTGCTTGGCGCTTTGGGGAACGCGGGCGAGCTCACTTCTTTGGGTGCGAAGATGGTGGAGTTCCCCGTGGACCCGCCTTTGGCGCAGATGCTCCTGAAAGCCGAAACCCTGGGGTGCTCGAACGAAATACTCACCGTCATCGCGATGCTCTCCGTGCCTCCGGTGTGGTTCCGCCCGAAGGACCGCGAGGAGGAGAGCGACGCGGCGCGCGAAAAGTTTTTCGTCCCGGAGAGCGACCACCTGACTCTGCTCAACGTGTACCAGCAGTGGAAGAACAACGGGTACCGCACGGACTGGTGCAACAGGCACTTCCTGCAGGGGAAAGGTTTGAAGAAGGCGCGCGAAGTGCGCGCGCAGCTGCTGGACATCATGAAGCAGCAACGCGTTTCCACGGTGAGCGCGAACGGCGACTGGGACGCATGCAGGCGCGCGCTTTGCGGGTCGTACTTCCACCAGGCGGCAAAGCTGAAGGGTGTGGGTGAGTACGTCAACTGTCGCAACGGCATGCCGTGCCACTTGCACCCTTCTTCTTCGCTTTACGGCTTGGGGTACACTCCGGACTACGTCATTTACCACGAGCTCGTGATGACCTCCAAGGAGTACATGCAGTGCGTCTCCGCCGTGGAGCCGCACTGGCTGGCGGATGCTGGGCCGATGTTCTTCTCCGTCAAGGAGAGCCACAGTTCGCTGAAGGAGAGCAAAGCGAGACGGCGGGAGGAGAAGGAAAAAATGGAGTTGGAGGTGGCGGAGCGCGAGCTCCGGAAGAAAGAAGAGCTAATGAAACGGGGCGAGCGCGACGCCGCCGACGCCGCGCGGCGGCGCGGGCGAATCGTCGCGCCCGGAGCGCCCCGAAGCGATTCGCCGCATTCAAACCCGACGGCGACGCCGCGCGTTTCGCAAATCGCCTTCGTCGGGTCCGCCAGCCGCGCGGAGTTAACGAGTTCCAAGACCGAAAAGACCGACGAAGGCGAAAAGACGAAGGAGGACGATGACCAAAAGGACGCGAAACCCAAGTTCACGCGGCCGAGCGTCGTGCGTCGCGGGAACGGGCCGGAGAAACGCACGCCGCGGCGCGTCGGGTTGTAGGCGGACCCTTCCGCTTTTTTAGTCTACGTAGTGAAAAATCCCCTCGGATCACTTTTTACAATTGTTGCGCGCGAGGGAGACGGAGACCCCCTCTACGCGGTATACCCCCTACGCGATACACTATACACCCCTCCCTGACGAACGACACGAGACCACCAGACCACCTTTTGTGGTTCTCTTTTAGAACGAACCTGTTTTCAGAACCTCTGCTTGGCGTGCGTCATGACCGCCTGCTCGGCGAAGATGCCGACGTTGTCCATCCCGGTGTCCCGCTTAGCGACCCCCGAGGGTTGCGCGTACGTCTGGTTGGTGGTCCGCCACACCCTCTGCGAGTCCACTGAGCCGTCCGAAAACGACACCTGCGAGCTGTTCCTGTACTTCTCCACGAAGCCCTTCGGCACGGCGAACCGCGAACCGAGCGTGTTCTCCACCTGCGCCTTGGGGCGGTTCCGCGGCGCCAGCGGATGGTACGGCACGAGCTTCTTCTCGCCGCCGTTTCCGGTTTCGCCAACCGTGCGCACCTTTTTGTTCGCCACGCCGTTGGTCGTGGAGCCGTCGAAACGCGTGCGGCTGCCGTACGCGTTGGGCGCCTTGTACCCGGTGGGCTTCACCGTGTGCGCGATCGCCACGAGCTCGCCGCCCACGCGCACCAGGCGCGTGCCCGTACCCAGGGGGCTGGCGGCGCGCGGGAGACGGAGACGAACGAGGCGCGAGTCGTCGACGGAGGATGCGGCGCGACGATGGCGCGGAGACGCGCGCGAAGAGGGGGGGCGCGACGGGGGCGGGGGGTTGGAGGGACGCGGTCGGTCAGGGTCATGCTCGGGAACGTCTCGAGCTGGAGCTCTCCGGGGAGGATCGATTCCCGTCCTCGGAACGGCGCGCATCGATCGACCCGACGCGGCGGTCGTATCCGTTGTTGTCGTCGCCGTTCGAGGCTTCGCATTGAGGACGCGTTTTCGCGATCGACAGTGGCGTGCGGATTCGAGGGGGGACGAGGAAGACGCGAGGTTCGCGCACGCACCACGGCGCGTTCTTATCGTAGCCGTCACTCTTTCCCATGTCGAGCTGCCTTTGGCCTGCCGCGCGGGAACTACTGGGCGTGCGGAGGCGGGGCGAGTCGAGAGCTTCATTTCATTTCTTTTTTGGGCCAAAAAAGGGAACTCGGCTTTCCAAGAGGCGTTTTCGATCAAGGCTCTCGCGTCAGTCATACCCCTTTGACTTCCCCACGCGCGGATGTGGCGGCGACTGGCGACGCTGTGCGGCGTGCGGCCCGCCTCGCGCGCGCCCGGGGTTTCCCCCGACCCCAACAGCGCTAAGGCGGAGAGCTACGTGACGAGCAACGGCGCGGAGAAGCAGAAGGAGGAGGTGCTCGCGGTGACCGTGACGTCCGTCGAGGATGCGTCGCCGAACGTGAAGCTGGTAACGCTTCGGGTGCACGAGCGCGAAAGGTTCTCCTTCCGACCCGGGCAGTGGGTGGACTTCTACGCCCCCGGGGTGGAGAAGCCGGGGGGATACTCCATCGCGTCTTCGCCCGGCTCGTTCGCGCGCGACGGCACGTTCGCGCTGGCGGTGCGCGCCTCGCGGAGCTCCGCGTGCGGGCACTGGGTGCACGAGCGTTGCAGAAAGGGTGACGAAGCGCGCGTGCGCGTCGGAGGCAAGTTTTTCGCATCGCCCGGGGACTTGGCGCACCCGCTGGTGCTCGTGGCGGGAGGCATAGGGATCGCGCCTCTGGTCGGCATGCTCCAGACGCTGGTGGAGGAACAGAGGCTGGAGTCTCGGGGCGGCGACGGCGCGCGAAAAGACGAACCCGCGTCCAGAGGGCGTTCGCCGCGAGCGATCTTGCTGTGCTCGACGAAAAACCCGACGACGCAGCCGATGGCCGCGGAGGTTCGCGCCGTCGCCGCGCGGGCGGGCGGCGCGGTGCGTGTGGTGTTCCACCGCACGGGCGGGGATCGAACCGGGAACTCGAATCAAGGACACGGCAAGGACAAAACCCACGTCTCCACGACGGAAGGGCGCGTGGACGTGAAGGCGTTGCGCGAGGCGTTACGGGACCTAAACGGCGGCGACGTGGGAGACGCCGGGGTGAAACCGCCGCTCGCGTTTTTGTGCGGGCCCCCGGCGATGTCGGACGCCGCCGAGGCGGCGCTCCTCGAGCTGGGCGTCCCCAAGGAAGACGTGAGGCTCGAGAGGTGGTGGTGAACAGTAGTCTACTAGCTAGCTAGTCGATGCCTTTAAGGTAGCTCTAGCTAGCTAACTTCTTTTCAGGTAGCTACCTTCTTTCAGTAGCTCCTGAAAGTCTACGGTATCTTTCGGAAAACCGCGTTTACAGGAACCCCCCCGTCGCCTGGCTCTGCTGTTGCCTCTGCGCCGCCTCGGCGGCGGCGGCGCGGCGCGCGTGGATGTTCGCGCAGTCGGGACAGCGCGGCGTCTGCGGTTTGCGCCCGGAGACGTCCTGCCCCTCCGCCTCCGCCTTCTCCATCTTCTCCATCTCCTCCACCAGGCTCCTCTCGCGCCAGCGGAGGAGACACGCCGAGTGGTAGCCGTGCAGGCACTCCAGGCACGAGATCGGCGCGTCGGGGTCCGTCGGTTCATTTCCCGCGTCTCGTTCCGCGCCTTCCGGATCCATCAGATCCATCGTCTCCGAACACAACGTGCACGTGTTGGGAAACTCGCGCTGATTCGCGGTGAGCGCCTTGACGGCGTCGCGCAGCGACGCGCGCAACGCACGAGCGCGGAAACGACCGGTCTCGCCGCCCACGCGATTATCGTGCGCGTTGGCGAGCTCGAGGAGCAGACCGATCTCCATCTCGAGGTCCTGCGGTCCCGCCGCGTCCGTGCGCAAAGAAGCGAGAGCCTCCTCGTACCGAGCCACGCCCGCGGCGACGCGCGTCGCCAGAGAAGGCAAAGCGTCTTCGTTCGCGTCGGAGGTCGGAGGCGTCTCTTCTTCTGTCCCCTCCGTCCCCTCCGCCGGCGGCGCGTCCTCAACCTTGAGCAGCGCCGCGCCCACGTTCGCGAGCGCCGCTATCTCCGCGCGTCGCGCCTCGGCGAGCGCGCGCTTCGCGGAAGCCGCCGCGCCGAACGCGCGCGCGTGCTCCGGCGAGGAGATGGGCGGCGCGGCAGTCCTCATCGTCGCGGGTCCCGGTCCCACCCGTTCGCCGCCGCCCGCCCCCGTTCCTTCCTCTTCCTCGCCGCCCTCCGTCCCCGGGGGCGCGGCGAACGCCAAGAGCGCGTCCTCGGCGGCTTTCAGCGTCTGCCTGGCCTCCTCCACCTTGGCTCTGCGCAGCCCGAGCGCCATCTCGGCCGCCTGCGCGGCCGCAGCGCCGTCGCCCATCTTTCCGGCGACGTTGGCGAGGCTCTGGCACACGGACGCCTCGGCGGCGACGTCTCCGGCGTCGCGCGCCGACTGCAACGCCTGCGCGAACCAGTGCTGCGAGAGGTCAAACTGGGGGGGTTCCCGGTTCGAGGCGAGCGTCCCCAGCGCAACGAACGCGCCGATCGCCGCACCGGGGGGTAGAGGGGGATCATCTTCCAGTCCAACACGCACGACCCCCAAACACGCGTCGAGGCACTTCTCCGCCGGTTCCCACGCGCGCATGCGGATCATACCGTGGCCCGCCATACGGAGCGCCTCGCACTCGATATCCCGACCGAGCTTGTGCCGCTCGAAGAGCTCGTGCGCCTCCATGGCGATGTCCTGCAGCGCGGAAACAGCCTGCCCGGTGGCGCCGCGCCAGAAAGCAGCCGTAGCGGCCCCCAGGCGCGCGCGGAGGCTCTGGAACTTTCGAGCGCCCTCCGCCGCCGCCGCCGCCGCCGCCGCGTCGTCGTTCGCGGCGGTTTCCGGCGTCGCCGCCGACGCCGCCGGAGCGGCGCTCTTGTTCTCCGCCTCCGTCGTTTTCCCCGGCGGCGGCACGCAGTCCTTCTTGTGCACGGGCCTGTGCTGCCTCTGGCACTCGCTGGAGCAGTAGTACGTCGCGCGGCATCCGCCGCAGCGCAGGAGCTTCGCGGGAGCTTCGGCGGCGCCCGAAGTCGCGGACGCTTTCGGTTTCGGCCGGGTGGCGCCGCAGTTGGCGCATCGCCGCGCCGCGGCGGGACCCGGACCCGGAACCGGTTTCTTCTTGGCAGCCGCGAGCCGCGCCGGCGCGACGTTGTTCTTCTGCGCGGAAACGCGTTCGCCGTCCACCGCGAGCGTGGGCGCCGGCGTGTCCACGCGCTTGGGAGCAGGCGAACGCTTGCGGCGCGCGGCGCGCATGGCGAAGACGACGACGGCGGAGAACGCGGAGACGGCGAGCATGACCAGAGCCGTGCTCGTGGGAGGACCGTCCGCGGCGTTCCGCTTCGATCGCGCATCCGGCGCGTTCGCCGCCGCCTTCGTGGACGTCTTCTTCGATGCCTTGGATGCCTTCTTCGCGGTCTCGGAACGCGGAACCGGAACCTCTTCCTCCTCCTCCTCCTCCTCCGCATCATACTCTGCGGCGAGGAGCGCATCCAGCTCTTCGTCGGACAGATCGTCGAGGTCGTCCACCTCGGCGGCGTCGCGCGCTTCGCGAGCGCGCGTGGACGACATGGTCGCGTAGGGTGGACGCTCGGTCGTGAAGCCGCTTATTTGGCGAATATGATGAGCGCGTCCACTCGATGTGCCGGAGTGACCTGTGGTGTGCGCCGCACTGTCGCGTCAGATGACCACCAAAACCCTGGGGCTAACTGTTTCTTCCCGGCACTGCCGCAGTGCCGAATCCCGAGAAAATTCGTGGCTCAGGACGAGCGTTCGCCACTCGGCACCGCGCGACTCTCGATGTCGCGCGCGTGGGTGGCGGCCGCGGGGTGGAGCCCCACGCCGTGGTGCGGGAGGCAGAGAGACCTCGCGCCGGATCGATGCCGTGTCCCCTGCCGCCGCGCCTCGCGCCTCGCGCCCTCGCGTGCGGCGCGGTGCGCGCGCGTCCCGAAATCACGGGCGACGTCGCCGGGCGGCGGCGGCGACGAAGGCCTGGTTCCCGACCGGAGCGACACGAAACTCGCCAGGGCACACGAGTTACACCCCGTCCCCAACGACGGCGCGGGACGCGAGATGTGCTATCGGTGTCGCCGCGTGCAGAATCTGTGCGTGTGCGGGATCGTGCGGGGGGTGGTGGGCGACACGCCGGTGCGCAACAGGCTCGGCATCACCATTTTGCAGGACCGGAAAGAAGCGCTGCGGCGCCCGTTCGGCTCCGCCATCGTGTGCGAGCTCGCGCTCGAGAACTGCGTCAGCGTGTGGTACGACACGAAAATCCCCGAACATGTCCCTATGCCCGACCACCTTATTGAAGCGAAGGGCGTCGGGGTGCTGTTCCCGGGACCGGGCGCGCGCCGTTTACGCCGCCGCAAAAGTCGCAACGAGACCGAAAACGCCGAAAACACGAAACGCGGAAAATCCTCGGTGGAGACGCTCTTGGACGACGTTGACTATACTCCGCCTAATCACCTCATCGTGATCGACACCACCTGGCATCGCGCGCGGCGCATGTACGCGCGCATTCCGTGGATCAAAAACCTGCCCGCGTACGTGCTCGGGGAAAGCACGCCTCTGATAAAATCGGGCGACGCCTCCTTCGACGAGCGCGGGGAGAGGAAAAAACGCGAAGATGCTCTTGAATCGCGCGGCGGGACGAAACTTTGCGGCGTCGAGACGGAAGAGAAAAGCCTTTCCACGAGCCCTTCCACGAACGAAGGCGAAGGCGTCCGTTCAGAGTCCGGGTACCGCATCCGCAAGCAGCCCAAGCCCGGTTTTTTGTCCACCGCGGAGTGCGTCGCCGCGGCGTTGCGAGAGGGCGAGCCGGATGACGAAGAAGCGGAGACGGAAACCGTCGGCGACGCGAAAGAAGGCGACAAAAAAACCTCCGGCGCGACGCGAGGCGCGCTCGCCGCCGAGGCTGTGGAAAAGTGTTTCGACGCCATGATCGACGCGCAGGTTCGATCCTTCTCCGACCGGAAAAACGTGCGGTACCGCTCGAGGAAAGCCGAGCGCGCCGCGAAGGAAGCCGCGGCGGGGGCGGGGGGGAGAGAGAACGCGGAACAGACCGTGCCCGCGAGCGCTTGAAACGAAGACCGCGTCGTCGCGAACCTCCCTGTAATAAATAAAAATAACGTCGAGCTTTTTGTCCGTGTGGACCGAAACCGCTCCGCACCGAATCTTCGAGACCAGACCCGATGGCGCTCTCCGGCGCGGCGCCCCTGCGCGTCCAGGCGGCGGCGGCGGCGTCTCTTCTGGCCGATGGCGTGCTGCCTGAGGATGTGGGCGCTGCCGCGGGCCTGGCGAACCCCGCCGGGGGCGAGTACACGCCTGGCGTGCTCGCGGATCTCGCGGATGCCATCCGGCGGGCGGCGGTGTCGGCGGCGGGCGCGCTCGAGCTGGACGGCGCCTCGGACGCGACCGCAGACGCGGCGTGGGCTGAGGGCGACGAGAGCGTCGACTACCGCGACTCGGAGAACGCCCCCTGGTGGGATCCAGAGGCGCTCGCCACCTTGCTGTGCGCGACGCACGTCGCGGACGGCGCGCCGGGCGCGCTGCGCGCCTCGGACCAAGCCGTGATGGCGCGTCGCTTCGTCGAGTCGCACGGCTGGTCGACGAAAGACGTGGGCGACCTGCTGTGGTGCATCCACACCGCGCAGCACACGGACACCACGGCGCACGCGTCGCGTGGACAATCGGGGCACGTCGTCACCATGGCGCGCGTGGAGGAACTCGCGGACCTCGCGCTGTGTTTGTCCGGGGACGGAGGAGACTTCGACGACGAACCGTCGAAAAACGCGTTTTCAGACGCCTCCGCGAAGCATTCGTGGTCGCGCGCGGAGGCGGGCGCTTTGTTCCCGCGCGCGTTGCCGGCGACGGACTGGGACGCCGGGAACGGGCTGAGCGGCCTGAGCGCCGTCGAGGGGTGCGCGCTGCTGGCCGCCGCGCTCGCCGCGGGGGGGACCGCGGGGAGGAGCGGCGACGGCGACGGCGACTCGGACGGCTTTTCTCTCGGCGGCGCGGGCGGAGCCGAGTACCCGCGCGTTTCGGATGACCGGGACTCGAGAAGAACTCGTCAGAAGGGTTGGCCCGTGAGCGACATCGCCGCGGCGCTGCGCACCCTCCTGGACGAGCCCGCGGAGGACGGCGTGGGGGGCTGGGACGAAGCGCGGGAGGGGGACGAAGACCCGGCGGAGACAAAGAACCCGTCGCGTCGCGAACCGGACGTCGCTCGTGACGCCTCCGCGTCTTCTTCGGATGATGACGTGTCCTCGTCGGATGCCTCTTCCGACGCGAGCGAGACGAAAAGCTCGCGACGAACGGAAAAGAAGAAGAACGCGCGGCGTCGCGCGCGTTTCCTCGGTGGGGACACGAACAGCAACGTCGTGGGGACGGTCAACGCCGTCAGTCGCCGCGGCGTCGCGGGGCGCGGGGGCGGCGGCGTCGCGCGCGCCTCCGCGCCCGCCGTCGGCCCCGCTTCGTTCGGCACGAAACGCGCGCCCGGCGGCGGTTGGGACGCAGCCTCCGCGGCTCGGCTCGCCGCCAGTCTGCACGGCGCGTACGGCTGGGACGTCGCGCCGTGCGCGCGTCTGGCGGCGGACGTGCTCGGGTGGGAAAGCAAGAGCCCCGACGCGGCGGCTGCGGCGGCGGCGGCGGTCAGACATCCCGACGTCGGTTGGAACGCCGAGCGCGCCGCGACGCTCGTCGTCGCCCTGGCGGCGCCGTCCGATCTCGAAGACCCTTCCGAAGACGACGCGTGGGACGGGTCGTGGGACGTCCCAACGTTCGTCGCACCCATGGCGGACGCGCTCGTCGGGACGCACGGCTGGTCCCCGCTCGAAACCGCGGCGCTGCTCGAGCACCTCCAGGTGTGGTGCGCGGAGGACGCCGCGTCGCTCGCGTTTGGTCTGCACGAGTGGGCGGACACAGGTTTGGCGGCGCTTCTGGGTGCGCTCATGGAGTGGCGCCACAGAGACCGCGGCGAGGTCGCGCACGTCGTGCGCGCGCTGCTCGCCTCGAGGGAAGGCGAGTGGCAAGGGGGGGGCGCGCTCGGGAAGCTGCTCGGCGTGCGCGAGGGAGAGGCGCGCGCGGCGGCGGCGGCGGAGGAGGAGGACGAGAGCGGCGGCGAATCCGACCCGGCGGCGAAAAAGCTTCGCGCGCTCGCCGCGGGCTTGACGATTTCGTCGCGGGGACGCGGCCGGCGGGGCGGGGGCGGGGGCGGGGGCGATGCCGTGCCGCCGCACACGTTCCCGCCCGAGCCCGTTGGTGACGGGCGGGAACCAGAGGCGGGGTCGGAAACCATCGGGGACGGGTACTCCGCGGACGCCGACTGATATATCGCGCCTTTGTTTTTTTTCGTCAAAAAGCCGTGGGCGACGAAGGCGACGGACGCCTCCGTCGTCGACGAAGAAGAGTTTTTTCATGTAATTATACATGTATCATAGCAAACCTTTCTCTCTCACGCGTCAACAAAGCTCCGTCATCACACCTCGCCCATGATGGCGCTCGCCATCATGCGCACCCTCACCCTCTGGAACGTGCCCACAGTGGCGCACTCCCCGCTCGTCACCTTCCCGCGTTTCGCATCCTCCGCCGCCGCCGCCGCGAACGTCGCGGCGAAAAAACCGTTATCGTCGGCGTCGGGATCGAGCACGCCGGCGTCTTGATAAAACTTTCTCATTGTGGTTTCGTCCAACGCCTCTGAGTAGTCGCCCTCGGTGACGCCCCGCTCGGCGCCGTAGCCGGGGTTGACCAGCGCCGCGGCGGTGGCTTCGTCGCCGTACGCGGTCTCGTCCGCGACCGATCTCAAACTCGGAGCCGCGAGATCGGAACGCGTGGAGGGCACGCCGAAGGTTCGGTTGGAGTCGCGTAACCGTTTGTTGAGTTCGGGGTCAAACGCGTACCCCTGCCTCGTCGTCGACTTGCCTATACTCGGGTCCGGCGCCTGCTCTTGCTCCGAGTACTCCCCGCGCATCACGCGTTGGGCGTCCCACTCGAGCTCGCCGTTCTCGTCGCGCACACGCGACGGCGCGCCGTGCACCAAAGAGGCGTCGACTACGATCCCCGTCCCGAGGGGTTTCGATTTCCCGAGCGCATCCGCCGCCGCCGTGCGGTACGACTCGCTCCGTTTATCCACGATGGTCGCGCCGGTGAGATGATTGCGTCTTGTAGTGTCCTTCAGCGGGTTGATGGACTGCTCCACGGTCAAAGCCGGTTTCGAGTGGTCGAGTTTCAAACCCTCGATGGCGTCGATGCCACCCACTTTAGTGGACATACCGAAGATAGACGTCTCCGGATCCACCCCGGCGGCGTTCCAGTCGTACCTTCGATCTCTCCGCTCGCCGGGCGCGTAGTTGCCGTGCGACTTGACGTACATTAAATGCGCATCTGAGCCGAACGCGTCGCCGAGCATCACCGAGTCTTTTCCCTCCGGGAACACCATGTCCTTCACCTGTGACGAAGTGGGCGCCACCTCGCTCTTCGCCCCGAACCCCGAAACGACGCCCAGGCCGTCGGGGATTAAATGGCCGCGCACGTACGAGCGACCGAGCGGCTCGCGCGTGGTCGACGCGTACGCCGCCTCGGCGCGCTCGCGCTGGAACCGAAGCACGGGATTCGTGGGGTACTGAGACGCCAGCACATCACCCACGGGCTCGCTCGGGACCGTACGCGCGCCGTGCACCAGGTGGTCCACCGAGGGGTCGTCCGCGAAGCCCGGGTGGAGCACCTTGCGACCGGGGCGGTGCAGCGTGGATTTGCGAAACCTGTCATTCGTGTTTTTTTTTCGGGTTTACATCATCGGTCAGCGAAACCGTCGCGGCGGCGTTCATCGGGGCGGTCGGTGAGACGCGCGTGTTTTTCACCGGAAGAGACGCGACGATCGAGGGGAACGCACTTGGCAATCTCGGGCGGGGTGGTGGGCCGCTCGTTCTCGTCCGCGGGGGGCTGAAACGCCGCCTTCGCGCCCTCTGGGTCGACCACGGACGCCGTGCCAGCCTGGGGGAGCCGAGGGACGGGGGGACCGGAAGCGGGGGGGGGAGCGGTCGGTCAGTCGTCGTCCGACGAGCGCGACGCGGAAGACGGACTAAATTGGGAAGGGTGGCGAAATGCCGCATCGTCGCGGGAGCCGGGACGAACGAGGACGTACCGGCGTGATGTGCGGCATGGTATCGCCCGGGAACGTCGCCGCGATGGTCATGAAATCGTTCGCAGCCTGCGAGACCTGCATGGCGTCCATCTCGAGTGGTGCGCGTCACCGCCCGGAGACGAATGGCGCGCGCGGACGCGTCGCGAAGAACTTTCGGTGCACAGACCGCAACGGGTCTCGAAGTCTCGACGCGCGGCGATCGACGACTCGCGCCCGTTCCTGTTTTGGGTTCGCGTGGGATGATTCATTCGGGTTGGACCCCTCACTGAGAAGCGCGCGCGCGAGGACTCCGGGTCTCGCCGCGGCGCGCAGGATGTCGGAGCTCCTGCGGCGATGGCTCCGGGACGACGTCGGGGTGACGCAGCACGTGGACTCGTTCGAGTCCGCGTTCGCCTCGGGGTTCCTGTTCGGGGAGATCCTCGCGCGGTGTAACGTGCAGCCCGATTTCGCCAAGTTCGTCAACAAAAACACGCCGGACGCGCGGATCAACAACTTCACCAGGCTGCAGGTACGTCGCTTCTCGGGCGACTTCCTCGAGGCGACTCGCTCGACGCCGCCCGACTCTCTCGCGGTTCGCGGTCGCGCCGACACGCCGCGCGCGTCCACCGACGGAACTCGCGCGCGTCCGGACCTCGGACCTCGCGAAACATCTTTCGGTTCGGTCAACAGCTTCCGACGCACGCGTTCCCCTCGTTTCGTCTCTCCTCCGCGACGCTCGCCTCGACGAGTCTCTCCGCGCGCTCTCCCTCACGCGCCAAAGCGTCCATCTCCACGCATCAACTCCACGCGCGTACTTTTTGTCGTCTCACACCCGATACCGCTCCACCTTCACACCACTCAGCCGTCCCTGCAAAAGCTGGGCATCCCCCTGGACGCGCGCGCGGTGACCTCCGTGGTGCGCGAGGAGCGCGGCGCGGCGAGTCGCCTGCTCGTGCAGTTGAAGAGCGTGCTCGACGCGATGGTGCGCGACGTCGAGCAGAGCAAAAGGCGAGACGTCTCGGAGCTCGCGCGGACAGAGTCTTTACCGTCCAGGCCGACGCTTTCCATCACAGAGTCCCACCGCGGCGTAGGCGCGTTCAACTCGCGCTTAAAAACGCGCCGCGAGAAAGATGCCAAAATCTTCGGCGACGTCGTGCGCGCGCGCGAGACGAGCAACAACGCGTTGATGGAAACCGCGCGCGTGTCGCATTTCATCCAGGAGGGCGAGAGGCAAAAACAAGAAGCGGAGCAGGCTGTGTTGTCTCGTCGATTAGGTCTGTCGAACGTACAGATTGACCGGAGAATCGATTCGGTGAACGCGTTCAACGCGACTCGGGAAGCGCGAGCCGTGCGGACGGCGTCTGAGTACGCGACGCACGCCGAGATTCTCCGCGCGCGCGCCGACGCCGAGAAAAGAGAGATCGAGATCGAGATGGCGCTCGCGGAGAAGGCGCGCGTTGGGAAACTTGCTCGTGAGGAAGAAGAGGGGGAGGAGGCTCTGCGTGGCCTGGACGCGTTCGAAAAGAACCTGTCGCGACACGTCGGTTCGCGCGCATCCTTCGGAGGAGCGACGAGAGAGTCTCTCGACACGACCGTTTCGAACATCACCACGGGCACGCAGGACCCGCGTTTGCACCTCGCGGCGATGCGCGCGTCCCTCCCCGACCCGCGCGCGCTGCAGCGCGAGGGCGAGCGGACCATCCGGCGCATCAAGTCTGACCGGTCCGAGGAGGCGCTCGCGCGCAAAGAACGAGAGCGTCGCCGTCGCAAACTCGACGCCGACCGCGAGCGCGCCGGCGAGGCGGCGGAGGCTCGGCGTCGCGAGGACGAGTTGCTCGCGACGCTCGCGTTTAAATCGAAGCAGGAAACGCGCGTCGCCGAGCGTCTGCGCGAAATCGAGCGCGAGCGGGATATCATGCGCGACAACAGGCGCGACCGCGACGCGCGATACGAGGCGCAGCGTCGCGCGGATTGGGAGGCGGCTTTGCGTCGCGAGGCGAAGCTCGCGGCGCAACGTCGCGCGGCGTACCGCGCGGACGCGGCTGCTGCGGCTGCGGATATCGATGACGCGCTCTCCGCGAGCGAGCGCGAGCGAAGAGAGGATGTCCTTTCATTCGTCAAAGGCACGATTCAAGATATCGTCGCGCTGGCGTGCCGCTGCGCGGAGTACCGCGAAACGACAGAGAAGCTCGTGCCGCGGCGCGAGTACCGCGAGTGGACCGGCTTGCTCGTGGCGGGCGTGCCGCTCCCCTTCGCGCTGCCTTCTTGTGAGTCGGAGGTGGTGGAAGGGGCAGAGGCCGTGACCGGGGGCGAGCGGGTCGTGACCCTGGTGGACGAAGCCAACGCGCTGGACTACCTGCGCGGCGACGGCGACTGGGCGCGCGCCGCGCTCGGCGGCGCGCTGACGCCGCACGACGGCGGACTCGGGCGCGAGCCGCCTTTGACGGGCGAAGAAGATCTTTCTGCCTCCCGCGACAACGCGAAGGACGAGACGAACGATACTGTCACGAACGAACCTGCGAGCGACGAGAACACACACGGGGACGTGCTCGATGAGACGACGACGAACGATTCGAAGGGTGAAGAGAAGGAAGCGGCGGAGAAGGCGGATATGAAAAGGCTTCCAGGAGACGCGGCGCTCGTCAACCGAGCGTTGGGCAGCGCCGTCTTCGACTTGACGGCTTCGACGATTGCCCATACGTCGACGACGTCGAAAGATGGATGGCTTCCGGACGCTTCGTTCGACGCGCGGCTCGCGATCGTCGGTCCCCCGTTCTGCGGGAAGACCACGGCCGCGAGGAAACTCGCGGAGTCCAGGGCGCTCGTCCTGATCGACCCGGAAGAACTGACGCGCGAGGCGGTGACGGAAGCCGCCGCGTGGCGAGACGCCGAGCGCGCCGCCGCCGAGGCGGCGGCGGCGGCGGCGGCGGAGAAGGCGGCGGAGGCGGAGGCGGCGGCGGAGGCGAAGGCTGCCGCCGAGGCCGAAGGCGACTCGCCCGAAGGCGACTCACCCGAAGGCGACTCGCCCGAAGGCGACGCGCCGTCTGACGACGCGCCCGCGGGCGAAGGCGAAGGCGCGGGGACGGAAACGTCCGAACCCGAACCTCCCGAGGCGAAACCGGAACCGTCGCGAAAAATCGTCTTGGGTTTGCGCGCGCTGGAGGCGAGGGACGCCGGCGCGCCGGTTCCGCCGTCCGTCGTCGCCGGGCTCATCGCGCTCGCGGTGGACGCGCTCGCGCCCCCCAAGCCCCCGCCCGTGGTGTACCCGCCGCCGGTCACGGACGCGGACCTCGAGTTCGACGAGGACGCCGAGGAGGCCCAGGAGGCGGAACCCGCAGAGGAACTCGCGGAACCCGCAGAGGACGCGCCCGACGAGGAGAAGGCGGCGCACGCCGCCGCCGTCGCCGCGCGTCAGGCTCGCGCTGAGGCGAAGGCTGCTAAACGTCAGGCTTTGCGCTCAGAAAAGGAGACCGCGCGTCAGGCGGAGATCGAGGCTCTCGATGCCGCGTACGCGGCTTCCGTGGCGGAACTCGAAGCGACGTATCCGCGGCCGCCGGGGTACGTCATCGACGGATTTCCGTGCACGTCGGAGGAGTGTGTCGCGCTGGAGCGCGCGTTCACCGGGTTGGACGTCGAACTCGCGGAGACGCTCCGTTTAGCGGTTTCCATGGTAGCGCCTCCCGCCGAGCACGAGCTTTTGGCGCGAACGGAGGTGAGCTACGTTTCCGGCCTGGACGGCATCATCACCCTGGAGCTGCCCTGCGAGCCGGATTGCCAGGCGGCGACGCTGCGCGCGCTCGGCCGCCGGGTGGACCCGGAGACGGGCATCGCGTACCACCTGGATTTCGACCCGCCGCCGGAGGATGAGCCCGGTGTCGCCGAGCGTCTGCGTCTGTGCGAGCCGCCCGAGGCGACAAACGTCGAGGAGAGGCTGCACGCGTGGAACGACAAACGCGAGCTCGATAAGCTGGGGGAATGGCTGAAGAAGTTTGACGCGAAGGAAGGAACATCTCTCGGCGGTTTGCGTGTCCCGATTGACGCGCGCGTCTCCGCCGGGGAAGTGTTTCTGAAAGTGGAGGCTGAGGCGACGCGCGTGCTCGACTCCAAGAAATCGGCGCGCGCCGTCGCGGCGGCGGCGGACGCCGCCGCGGTGGCGGCGGCCAACTGCCAGAAGGCTGCCGAGGCGGTGGCGATCGCCGGCGCCGCGCTGGAGAAGGCGGCCAAGCAGCTGCTTGACCTGCGCAAAGCCGAGATCGAGGCCAAGGCGCTGGTGGACGAAGCCGGCGCCGGCGACGGCGCCGGAGACGACGCCGACGCGGCCGTCGAAAACGACGCCGGAGACGAAACGCTTAACGCCGAAAAAGCTACGCCCAAGCCCACCGCGTCGGCCTCCGCGCTCCTCGCGGAGAAGGCTTCCGAGGCGGTTGCCGCGGAGCTGGTACGCGCGCGCAAGGCTGCCGCGGAGGCGGCGCAGCACGCCGCCGACGCCGAGGCGGCGTGGGAAGCGGCAAAGGCGGCGGTCGCCGACGCCGAGCGCGCGCGCGGCGACGCCGAGGCGACTGAGTCGGCTCGCGTCGCCTCTGAGTCCGCTCTTATGCGCGCGGTCGCCGCCGGGGACGCCGCTTCTGCGTCCCTGCGTTTGGCGCAGGAGGCGTCGGCGAGCGTCGACGCGACGGTTGCGCGCGCGGACGCCGCGGTGGCGGCGGCGGACGCCGACGACGTCGCCGCCGCCGAGGCGCTCGGTTTAGACGCGAAGGACGGCGAGGATCTAACAACGAAGGAGGAAGCGGAGGCGTCTCCCGGCGAAGACGCGGCTTCGGACGAAAACGTCGAAGAAGCGTCGAAAAACGACGCCGAAACGAACGTCAAAGAGCATACGTCTTTGCCTGGAAAGAAACTCGTCTCGATTCCGAGCCCGCTTTTAGAGGCGATTCGCGAGCGGTGGGTCTTCGCCGAAAAAGCGTACGTGGACGGTTTGCGCGGCGTGTTTCGCGACATTCGTTCGGAGCGCTCTTCGTCCGTCGCGCGCTTCGCCGAGACCAAGAGCGATTTCCACGCGTTTTTAAAACGACCGGACGAGAAGATGTCCATCGTGCGCGCGTTCCAGAGGGAGTTCAACGAGATCGACCTGGACCACCGGCGGGACCCGCGGACGGTGGGCGAGCTCTTGGTGCGCGCCGACGAGTTACGCGACGCGCTGTGGGACGTGTGCGACGAGCGCTTGGCGGAGAACGTCGCCGAGCGCGCCGCCGTCGCGGCAGACACGTGGGCCGCCGACCACGCCAAGGCGGCCGTCGCGCACTACTGCGCGCTGGTGCAGCTCGAGCTGGACAAGTTCGCGGAAACAGCGCCCGTGCTCGCGGACTACTTCGCCGCGAGGCGGGGCGAGCCCCTGCCGGAGGAACCCGAGGCGGCGCGCGACGCCGACGCCGACGAGAACTCCGCGGCGGCGAACGCCGACGCGGCGGGAGACTCGCCGCCTCCCGTCTCCTGGTTCGAGCCTCCGCCCCCGGTTCCGGACGTCGTCGGATTCGACCCGGGAAAGGTCGACGGAGGCGCCGACGATGCCGACCAACCCGAAACGCAAAAGAGGGAAGCGGTCCCGCCTCCCCCCGTGCCTTCGCCGGACGACGCCGACCTCCCCGAGTACGTCCTCGCGCTGGTTCGCGAACCGGAAAACGCCTCGGACGCCTCCGCGGCGCCCGCGGCGGAGGGCGACTCCTCGGCGGGCGGCGCGCCCGCCGAGGAGGACCCGAACCCCGTCCCCGGGCCGACCGCGCCCGCTCTCGCCGGCGCGCTCGCCGCCGCGCTCGCGTACGTCAGGGCGTACGCGCCCGACGCGGAGGAAACCGTCGCGGAGGGCGACGCGGCGGCGGACGCGGAGGACGTCGCCGCCGGCGACGGCGGCGACGACGCGATCGGAGAAAACGCGGATCCTTCGACTTCTCTCCAGGCGCCCGGCGAGACGGCCGCCGCGATGCGCGAGGAGCGCCGAGTTTTCGAGGCTCGCCTCGAGCGCATCGCCGACCGGTGCGCGACGCACGTCGCCGAGCTCGGCGACCTCGCGCGGCTGTGCCACAAACGCATGGCGGCGATGGTGAAGCAAAAATACAAAGCCGAATGCGGCGCCGTCGCCGCGCTCGCCGAGGAGGTGAAGGTTGCGGCGGAGAATCACGCGCCTCTGGAGAAGGATTTACTGCTCGAGATGATCGATGAGTCCAAGATCGATGCGTTCGATGACCAGCTGGTGGTGGCTGAGGAGGAGACGGCGATCCCGCCGCCGCCCTCGCCCCCCGCGCCGCCGCCGGCGGAGCCCGCGCCGATCGACCCGGGGGCGTTTTCGGGTTCGCAGTTTTTCAATCTGTGCGCGGCGCTGGCGGACGCCGCGCCCAGCGGCGTCATCACCCCCGCCGAGTGCGCGTCGGTGATGGAGCGGCTGTGCGTCGTCGAGGGTGCGCCGCAGCTGCAGACCATGCAGAGCGAGTTCTCGAATTCTTTGCCCCCCGCGTACGCGAGCGCTGGCAGAAGGAGACTCGCCAACGTCGCGCGTCTGTTCAAATTCGGCGATTCGCCGTACGTCGAGTGGCGCGCGCTTGCGATTTCGGTGTTGGCGGCGATGTACCCCGCCATCCTCGACGCGAAGCCGGAGACGGTGGCGGCGTCGGCGGCGCAGCTGAGAGCGCCCGCGAAGGCTGGCAAAAAGGTCTTCGCGCAGGCGCGTAAGCTGTGGTTCCTGCCGAGCGGGGGGGACCCACGAGAAGAGGACGACGAGGAGGACGCGTTCGCCGCCGGCCAACGGACGTGGGGCGCGGCGTCGCTGGCGGCGCGGACGGGCAAAAGCGGCCAAAAGAAATCGACGCTGTCGCGTCGCGCGCCCTCGGGCGACGTCGCGGCGGCGAACGTCATGGCGGGTCTCGCGGAGTGTTTCGGCGCTCCCGGGCCGGACGGCGAGGTTGACATCGTTTCGCTCGCGTTGCACCTGTGCGTCAGCGCGACCCCCGAGCTGGGCGCAGGCAAAGCCGTGGAGGTGGCAAAGTGGCTCATCGATCCCGAAGCCGAACGAGAGCGAAAGCGCGTTTTGGCAAAAGAAAAGCGCGAGAAGGAACGAGCGGAGCGGCGCGCGAGGGACGCCGCCGAGGGGAGAGCTGTTGAGGGCGACGCGACCGTTTCGGGGAACGATTTTCCCGAAGAGGACGAAGAGGATTTGGACACTCCTCTTCCCCCCATGGACTACAAGGAGAAGCGCGCGGCTTGGTGCGCGGCAGCCGGCCCGGGGGCGATGTCGGAGGCGGCGGTAACGCTTTTGCGGAAAAAAGACCTCGAGGGGAAGGACGTCGACCTCCCGGCGATGGCGGTGGCGTCGAGCGCAGGCGGCGCGGCGCCCCTGCTCGGCATCGCGACGCGCAAGTGGTTCAACCGGTACGGGTTCAAGGATTGCCACGCGGTGGTGATGATGTGAATGGGTTCCAGCGTGAAGCATCGCATAGTCTTGTTACTAACTATTGTAGAGCTCGTCCGACTAGTCTACGTATTGCCGTCTCGTCAAAAACTCGTCAACCTCGGCGTCTCGCGGCGAGACGTCTCGGCGTCGCGCGCGCGCGCGTTCGCCGCGAAGGTCTTCTTCGGGTCCCCGACTCGGTCGCGCAGCGGCGCGTGGAACCACGCCTCGAACGCGCACCGCGTTCGATCGCGAGCGTGCACCCACGACTCAGTCATCACTGTGTCTTCCAGGAACTCGTATAAATGCGGCGTGTGCGCGGGAATCACCACGCGGTCGCCGCCGGCGACGATTCGCGTCCGCTCGCGACCGTCCTCGACGGTGGTCACCCTGGCGCGTCCGAACGCCAGCACGTTCACCTGATGGCAAGGGTGCACGTCACCGGACCGAAGGTGTCCGGGGAACGTGCGCACGATGTTGACGTACGGCGGGTCGTCGGGGTCCTCCCCTTCCATGGCCTCAAACTCCCGCCTCTCGTACGTTCCGCGCGCGTCGCTGAAGCTGAAACTGCCCCGCGGAGAGGGCGACGGGGGCGAGGGGTGCACGTCGACGCGGTCGTACACCTTTGGATCCCCGAAGCGATGGAACACCGCATCCTCGCACGCCGGTCCCGATGGGGCGCTCCACCGGCCGACGAGCGCGCCGAGGCACAGGCAAGCGAGCACGACCCGCAGGTCCGGACGCGTCGAGGACGCGGGCATCGCCCGGCGCCGCGCGCGGCGGGGTGTGGTCGTGTGGTCGACGGAGTCTCTGGGAAGCGCAAACACAAGCGAAAAAAAGTAACAATCCGACTTAATCCCGTGCGATTTCACTCTCGCGGGCGCCGTGATGGGCGCCCGCGCGCCGAGCGATGCGGCTGCGGCGGTCGCCCGCGCGTTCGAGACCGCGTCGCGTCACTTCGCGAGCGACGTCGCGTCGCGTTCTCCTCGCACCGCGCGCGGTTCCGGTGCCGCAGGCCCCGACCCGGGTGGCCCCGGGGATTCGGGCGACGACATCGTCGACGCGCGTCGTCGCTTCGAGGGCGACGCTCCCGCCTCGCCGACGGATGCCTCCGGTCCCGCGACCGCCTCGTTCGCGTCGCCCGGAGGCCACCACGTGGGGTTCATCCAGTACCACCCGCCGGTCGCCGCGAGCGCCGAGGGCGTGTACGCCCCCGCGCTGGAACGCGCGCGACGCGCGTTCGGGATGCCATCCTCATCGTTAAGCGACGCCGAGTCTGTTTTAGAAACCGTCGGCGACGGCGCTTCGTTCGACGCGACGCGCGTCCGCGACGGCGGCGGTTCGCGACGCGACCCGCCGTTCGGTTCGCCGATCGGCAGACAGACCGACGACCGCTCTCGTTCGGACGCGCGTTCGTTCGACACGACCAGCGGAAGTTCGAACCCCTCCGGCGGCATCTTTCTCGACACCGCGCACGCGTTCGGGTCGCGCGCAAACGACGCGGCGTCGACGCGCTCGTTTCGGTGGCGCTCGCTCGTCGACGTCTGGAGTTTAAAAAAACTGGCGCGGCTTCCGCTGGATTTCCAGACCCGCTTCGCGGGCTCGGGGGTCCCACACGTCTCGCTGTGGGACCTGGAGGTTGGCGTGAAGCTCGGCGGGGGACCTCCCTCGGTCGAGGTCTCAGAGGTGGAGCGACGCGATCGTCGACGACCGAAAACCGTCCCGGCGCCGGCGTTGGAAAAGCTCCGGCGGTTCCTCAGCCGCCGCTTCGCCAAGTGGAACCCGTCTTTTGTCGAGCTCGAGACGACTCCGATAAAGCGTTTATCGGCGGCGGCGGCGGAGACTCCTTCTTCGGAGCGCGCGGCGGACAAAAACAAAGTGACGCTTCCGAACGCGGAGGATGACCGTTCAGAAGCCGAGGAAGAGAAAACACGGTACCCAAAAAATTTGGATTCCTCCTCGGTGGTCTTGGCGTCTCGCGTTTCGCCTTCCGCGTTTGTGTGCGCGCACTTGGACGGGTGGGGCGACCGCTGTTTGGAATTCGAGCTCGCCGGTGGTAAGTCCGTGAGGCGTAAGGATGAGGTTACCGGTTCGGAAACGTGCATTCGAACGCGTCGGTCGTGGACCGCGTCCTTCGACTTAACCGGGAACTCAGAAAAGAAACCCACCGTCGAGTGGGTGGACGTCACCGAGAAGGACGAGACGGAGTTTTCTGAAAAAGGGAAAAAACAGTTCCGCGAACGTCGCGACGATGTATACGACGAGAAAAACGAGAACTCCGGCGCCGTTCGGTCGACGACGACGCGCGTTCGGCTCGCCTACCGGTCGCCGCTCAAGTTCGCCGGTCTGCACCCCGTGATCCGCGCGCTGGAGATGGGCAGGCACAGGCACTTGGTCAACGACCGCGCCGCGGTGGAGGTTCGCAGAGTGCGGTCGCCCGTGTCAGACGGCGGGACGAACAAAAAAGGAAGGACGAACGAAGGCGAACAAGAAAAGACGAGGAGACAAAACGTCTCGGACGTCCTCGACGCGCGCCTCGCGGCGGAGGCTCGCCCTTCGCTCCTCCGGATGACCACGCGGTGGCGCAAAGCGCGGACGTTCGACACGACGAGCTCTTCCGGAGAGTTAAAGTTTCGCACCACCTACGCCGTGACGCACGAGGGCGTAGACACGCTCGTGCCGCGCGTCTCGCACGAGTTTAAACAAAAGGCGTCGTTCGAGGCGAACGTCGTCGCGAGTAACGCGACGAGAAGGGGAGACAAAAAAAATAACGCCACCAGTAGAGACACCGCGAACGTTCGCGATTGCGATGACGGCGCGTCATTCGTTCGTTCTTGGCGCGGTTCCGTCCGCGTGAGCTCCCGTCTGCGGTCCGCGCGCGAGACGCCGAGCGTCTCGTTTTCCTGCGCGCGCGAGGGAGCGCGGTGGACCGTCTCCGGCGAGACGCGGTTCGGGCGAAGAAACGCCGCGGACGACGCGTCCGAATCCGACGCTTCCGAAATCGCGTTTCGCGCGCGCCGCGAATCGAATTCGATTCGCGACGGAGGGAGAGCGTCGGCGAAAAACCATAATCACCCGAATCGTTCCGGTTTCGTCGAGGTCCGCCTGTCGCTCTCCGGCGGGGACGCGCGCGCGTTCGCGGAGTTCGCGACGAGCGTGGCGTCGAGCCCATCGCGCGGGTGTGACGCGTCGTGTCGCTCGTAGGTATCGTAGACCGCGCGTCGCGAAAGGAGTCCATCTGATATGAAACGAAGAAGCGCGAGCCGAAATTAATGCGCCAGAACATCGGTCTCGGCGTTCGCCCTCGACGCCGACTCACCTCGGACTCGCGTTCGCGTCGTTCGTGCGTTCGAGGGGAGTAGGTCTGTCGGTCTCCCGCCAGACCTGGAGGCGCGGCCGAGCGCGGCCGCTCCTCCGCGCCGCCTCAAGAGAGCGCGCGGCGGCAGCGCGGGGCCGAGCCGCGCGCGTCGGGGTGACCCGGTCGGGGCGTCGGAACATCGCGGGTGCCGTTGGCGAGAGTCCCGTGCTTCTCGCGTTTGGGCGAAACCATGGGGGGCGACGGCGAGGCCCCCGCCGCGCCCGCGTGGTGGCCCGCGGGGGGCATAAACCGCCCGCCATCGCCTCCCGCGTGGTGGCCCGAGGGAGGCATCAACCCGCCCGCGCGCGCTGCGGGGCGCGACGGAGGACCGGCTCGCGAGGATGACGACGGGGACGAGATCCTGGCGGACGAGTCGCACGCGCGTCTGCCCGAGGAGAAGACCTCCTCACCCTCCGCTCGGCGCACGTCCACGGACGCGGACCCGCTGGGCGCACCGGTGGTGGTGAGGAGCATAGGCGCCCGCGTATCTCCCGCGGGCGACGACCGGGCCACCGGGCGCGGGCCACCCCTCCGACGCCCGATGGCGTTCGATCCCCTGGAGAACCTCACCGACGCGTGGCGTTTCATCCGCGGCGACGACTTTTCGTCGCTCGCGGGGATGGACGAGCCTCCCGCGGGGCTCGCGGACGCCTTCGGGGAGCACGGCGGGGGAGACGCGCTGACCGCCGCGGTGGACGACCGAGACGGTGCGGGCGCCGCGGAGGGAGTAGTCTCGAAAAAGCGCGACGACGACGCGACGCGGAGGCGAAGAGGCGAAGACGCGAAGACGGCGTCGCCGATTTTTTCCGCCGTCGAAAACTCTCCTCCCGCGAAGACTCAGACTCAGACGCAGACGGAGGCGGCGCGCAAGACGGCGATTCAGAAGAAGCACGGGGGTGGCTTGATGGACGTGCACAAGGCGGTGACCAACGTGTTACGTTTGTTGGCGCGGGAGATGAAGCCTCTCGGGATGGAGGGCGTAGCGACGTTTGACCCTCTGTCCGGTTTGTTCCTCTGGCGCGAGCACAGGCGTTTCGCGGCGGCGCGGAAACGCGCGGTGCGCGACCTGTACCGCGAAGACGTCGACGACGAGTTCGGCGCTCGAGGCCGAGGCAGAGACGAAGAAGAAGAAGTTGCCGAAAAAAAAGGCGAGCCTCGCTCCGAGGACGACCAGAGAAGACGCTTCGGGGACGCTTCGACGTCTTACGCTTCGACGTCGAATGAAAAAAAGAAGCATCTCGACACGCACCCCGAGAAGCTTCGCGAGAAGCGTTTCGTGGCGTCGACTTTGCCATCTCTGAAGCTCGGCGCCAGGCACGCGGCCGCGGCGTACGGCTCTTTGGCGGCTCTGCTGGAGAACAACAGCGCGCGGGACAAGGCGCACGGTTTGGTCGGCGCCGTTCGCGACGCCATCGTCGCCGGCGGCGACGGCGACGCCGCCGAAAAGAGAGCCACCGAAGCGGCGGCTCGTTCGGCGCGCGTGTCGGTGGCGGATATCGTCGCCGCGGACTGGGTGACCCTGCCGTTCTCGCCCGCGAGCTACGTGTGCGTGGACAGAGCCGGCAAAACGGTGGTGCTGGCGATTAGAGGGACGGTCAGCACGGGCGACCTGCTGACGGACGCGGTGAGCACTTCAACGCCCTTTCTGGGCGGCTGGGCGCACAGCGGCATGGTCATGTCCGCGTACCAGGTGTGCAAGACGCAGCTTCCAAACGCGGCGGCGGCGCTGGTGAATAACCCCGGGTTTAACTTCCTGGTCACGGGGCACAGCATGGGCGCGGGCGTGGCGGCGATCCTGGCCATGCTCGTGCACAGCGGCGACGCAGACGTGCTCGCGGCGGCGGAGAAGGCGGCGAAGGAAGCGGAGGCGAAAAGAAAAAAGGCAGACGGCGGCGGCGACGACTTTCGGGAGCGCGCAGAAGCCGACGGGTCGTTGAGCGTCGGTCTCGCCGACGGCGCCATGGCCGCCGTGCGCGCCGTCCGGTGCCACTGCTTCGCGGCGCCTTCGGTGTGCTCGCTGGACCTGAGCCTTAACGCGCGGAAGCATACCGTCTCGGTGGTTGCCGGGAAGGACGTCATCCCGAGGCTGTGCTACGCCGCGGTGCGGCGCCTGCTGCGCCGGCTCAACGCGGCGGCGCCCTCGCAGCCGGTGATGAAGGCGATCAGCGCGGCGCTGGGCGGGCGCGACAAGGACAAAAAAACCGACGACGGCTTCGAAACCTCCGCGCGAGAATCGGAGCCTGTTCCATCTCCATCTCGGCTGTTCGGCGAAGAGCCCGAGACGGAGACTACCTCTACTCCCGCGAATACGGATTCCCTCGGCATTCCCTCAAAACCGAAACCGAAGACGAAGGATCAGTCTGCGGAGAGAGAAAAAGAAAAAGAAAAGCGGTGTCAGGGCGAGTGGGACGACGTCTCCGGCGAGCGCGGGCTGGAACTTCGCGATCACTTCGCGAGCGATTTTCTCGTTCAGCCCGGCTTCGTGATCCACCTGCGGCACCTGACGTCCGATTCCGGCCCGACCGCCGAGGCCAGGCACCCCACGGCGTTCACGGAGATCCCGATAAGCACGCGCATGATGGCGGACCACGTCCCGATGGTGTACCAGAGCGCCATCGAAGCCGTCGTCGCGCGAAACGAACAAGACGCGAAGCGCGCCGCGGCGGATGCGAAAGCGTTTGAAGCGGAGACGGCTCGGTACGGCCCGGGTGGCCTGAACGCGTACCGGCGGGGACTCGAGGCTCTGGAGCGCGCTAAGAAGACGCGCGAGGCGCAGAGACGCAGGCGAAGGCGAAAAAGAAAGAGGGACGAAGCGGCGATGCGGAGAGCGCTGGAGGAGGCGGAGGCGGCGCGGGAGACGCTTTTCGCAGACTCGCGACTCACGCGCGACGACGCGGGACTCAAAGCGGGTCCCGCGGACGCGCTCGCCTCGAGTTCCCCCGGCGAGCGCCTGTGGGCGAACGTGCGCCGCGTCGTCGGGGTGGGGCAGGCTGTGGAGTTGAAACTCGGCGGCGCGGAGACCGCTGACGGAGGCGTTTTCAAAAACGCCGAAACCCGAAAGCCGCGATCGGGGTACGGTCTTCGTAAAAACGAAGGCGACGAAGACGCCGGAAATTCGTCGTCCGAGACGGATGACGCGTCGCGCGACGGCGCGGAGGACG